>ERZ1023848.384-NODE-384-length-14934-cov-72.092076_pt1 | contig 14934 bp, 9 predicted proteins | sample MGYA00380385_ERZ1023848 | MGnify/ENA primary metagenome ERZ1023848 (study PRJEB33179, sample SAMN07449069) | human gut metagenome | biome: Human-gut; feature: Human associated habitat; material: Faeces | host: Homo sapiens | place: India:Kasaragod | collected...
TTAAGAACCCTCCCTCATAACGCTGATTTTATAAGCATTGCCCGAAGGGCAATCCGCCACCCTCAGCGCCGCAGGCGCTGTCGCCCCCTGAGCGAAAGCGATGCAACCTGCTGCCGGCAGGCGGCCACAACCCTCGGGGCGCAGCCCCGTCAACCATCACGCCGCAGGGCGTGTCCATTTGAACCCTCAAGCCTCAAATACGATTTCCAAAGGAGACCTTTATGACTGATACCATCGAACAAGCACAGCAGTTTCTTCTGACAGGCGATTTCTCCGCCTCCCTGGCCATGTATAACCGTATATACAACGATTCTGACAGTGATGAAGACAGAGGCACCGCTGCGGCCATGCTGTCCCATATGTATGGATGCGGTATGACAGGGGAGGTAAACGACCGGCTGGCCGACGATTTCCTGGCCAAAGCCGTCAGGCTCGAAAGTCCTCTGGGCCTCTTTCTGGTAGAATCCAAAGACCCCGATATTTCATCAGCTGAGTTTGAAAGACTGGTGAAAAAGCTGAAAAAGCTGGCAGATCAGGGAAATACCTTGGCCATGATAGAGATGGGACTCATGTTTGAATACGGCTACCATCGGAGAGTGAATCTGAAAAAAGCGCTGGCCTGGTACGAAAAGGCCGCATCCCTGGGCCATGTGGATGCCATGGTAAAGGCCGGATGGATTTGGGAGAGTCACAGCTTCAAGGACCATGATGACCATAAGGCTTTTCTCTGGTATTTGAAAAGTGCCGCCATGGCCTATGGAAACGGCGAATGCCAGCTGGGCTTCTGCTATCGTGATGGCATCGGTACGGAGAGGGATATGGACCGGGCCCTTATCTGCCTTGAAAAAGCAGCGTCCCATGGCTCTGCCGAAGCAGCCATGCTGCTCTATGAAATTTATTCCGGTGAAGGGGCAGAAGGGGAAGAAGAACTTGAGCTCCGCGATAAGGAAAAGAGCTTCTCCTATTTGAAGATGGCCGCCAAGCAGGGGGAAAGTGAAGCTCTCATGCGTCTGGGTCATATGTATTATCAGGGAGAAGGGACAGAGGCGGATACAGAAAAAGCGATTGAGTGCTATGAGAAGGCCTGGGACGCTGGAAATCCCATGGCCGGTACCATGCTGGGTCTCATTTACATCTATGGCTTCGACGATGAGGAGAGTGCAAAAAAGGGGATTTCTTACTTTTATCAGGCAGGTCAGGAAGGGGACATTGATGCATTCCGGGAAATTGCTCTCTGCATCCTTTATGGCCGGCGTATACCAAAGGACGAATCCCAGGGACTTGCCATACTGAAAAAGCTGGCAGAAGAAAATGAGCCCCTCAGCATTACTGCTCTGGGCAACTGGTATATGAATCAGAAAGAGCCGGACAAAGCCCTGCCATACTTCCGCAGAGCAGCGGACATGGGCGAACCGAATGCGGAATTTGCCCTGGGATACTGCTACTTCTCCGGCACCGCCGTTCCCAGAAACCTTAGAAAAGCACAGGAACTCTTTCAGCGGGCCGCCCTGAAGGGACAGAAAGAGGCAGAAAAGGAACTGAAAATCCATTTTTCATAAAACACGGCGGCGTCATGCCGCCCCGTCATTTCGAGGGTCGGAAGCGGAGCCCCGAAATCCAGCAGCAAAAAGTTTCCTGTGGGTAAGAACCACAGCGGTGCCCCGTCGGGGAGTAAACTTTTTAGATTACAAAAAGGAGCCAAACCATGACAGAAGGAGAAAGTCTGTTTTTACAGGGAAAAATTGATGAAGCCTATGAAGTGCTGGAAAAAGAGAAAACAGGACGGGCCCTCTATCTGTTAGGCCTCATAGAACGGGAAGGCTATGGCCACCGGAAAGCGGACGAAGAGAAAAGCCGCCAATTCTTTGAAGAAGGAAAGAAACAGGGCGACCCTCTCTGCAGCGTGGCCCTGTTCCAGGGAGAAACGGGGAAAGACATGTGGGACACGGTGAACCAGGATTTCTCCCGGGTCCTTCTTTCCGCCAACCATGGCGATGTACTGGCCATGGACGAAGCCGGCCTTTTCTACATCGGCGGCGGCGTCATTCTAGACTACGAAGAAGGAGTGAAATGGCTGGCCAAAGGCGCCTTCTATGAATACTGGAAAGCCCTCTATGATCTGGGCATGTTCTACTATGAATTCAACACCAGCGCCGACAGCGAAGAAAAAGCCATGGTCTGCTTCAAGAAGGCAGCAGAATTTCATGATAAAGAAAGCCAATACATGCTGGGTCTCATGCTGTCCATGAAGGCCCGGACGGAAAAAGACATGAAGGAAGCTGTTTCATGGATGGAAACATCCTGGGAGGAGGGAAACGAAGAGGCCGCCCTGTTTCTGGGGAAACTGTACGAAGGAACCATAGATACAGACATGGAAATGGCCCCGGCACCGGAAAAGGCAAGGCTGTGGTTTGAAAAAGCGGCATCCAAAGGAAATGGAGAAGCCCTGGCAGAACTGGCCTTCTTCTACGAAAACGGCGTCACCGTACAAAAAGACAGCCAAAAAGCGGCAAACCTCCTGAAAGACGCTGTGGGTTATGGCTGCGCCGAAGCCCTTTTCTCCCTGGCCCTTCATTACCTGGACGAAGGAAAAGAGGACGAGGCCCTGCCCTACATGGAAGCCGCCGCAGCCAAAGGAGAAGAACGGGCCCTCTACCTGGCAGGCATGATGTACCTCTATGGCAAAGGAACAGAACCGGACAGAGAAAAAGGCATAGACTACCTGCGGGAAGCAGAGCTTCATGGCTCGAAGGAAGCAGTGGAAGAATTAAAGAAACAGGGGATTTATGATATCTAGCGGGCCTGCGGCTGCTGTCGGGATCGGGACCGGGGCAGTGCTTTCCAGTATTCCCGAAGGTTGACACGCCTTATGGACAAGCCCTGACGGGCTTGAGGGTTCAGGCGCCTTTCGGCGCCCGGGTTCTATCGTTCGTGTGCTGCGCACCGAACGATGGGTTCGGCCCACAGAGCGGGCTGGTTCAGAGGGGAGTTTTATATGCTGCCTGGGGCAGCGAAAACCATACAACCGCCCTGCGGGCGTCGGAAAACAGGCCAACCTCGCTCCGCTCGAGGAAATGCATTCCCCCCTTTGGTGGCTGGCGCCACCACCTTCCCCCCACTTCGTGGTGGGACTATGGATGCTTAACCATGGGGCGAAGTCTCTACAGGAAAGCATGGAGCAGTTTATTCTGTCCCCCGGATGGGGGGAAAGTCCGGCGCAGCCAGATAAGGGGGAGCCGCGCAGCGGCTAATTACCAGAATGCTTACTATGCCATATGACATAGTAAGCCAATCTCGTAACGCTGACTTTATAAGCATTGCCCGAAGGGCGATACCGCAACCCTCGGGGCCAAAGGTCCCGTCAAACTTAAGAACCCTTGGGCCGAAGGCCCATCCATCTTAAGAACCCTCCCTCATAACGCTGACTTTATAAGCATTGCCGCAGAGCGGCAATCCGCAACCCTCAGCGCCGCAGGCGCTGTCGCCCCCTGAGCGGAAGCGAACACAACCCTTCTATACAACCTGCGGCGGAGCCGCGCCCCTTTTTTTAATCTGCGGCGTCAGCCGCCACCACAACCCTCGGCCCGAAGGGCCGTCAAACTTAAGAACCTTTAGAACCCTCGGGACGAAGTCCCGTCAACCCTCATGTGCGCATTCTGCATAGAATGCGCAAGTCAGCCGAAGTTGGCCCTTAGCCTGCCCATAAAAGGGCCTTCCTATTGTCGGCTGACCGTTCGCAGGCGTGTCAATATATCTACAAGAAACGAGGAATCACAATGACGGAATTAGAAAATGCCGAAAAATTATTTCAGTCCTATAAGGTAAAAGAAGCATACCCTCTCTTCCAGAAGCTGGCAGGGGAAGGACAGAGCCGGGCCCTTTATTTTCTGGCGCTTTATGAGCAGTATCCTCTGGATGCGGTTTCTCCGGACCCCAAAGAAGCCATACGAAAAGCGCTTGAAGGCGCCCGGGCCGATGATGGGCTCTGCGGCGTTTTCTGCATGCTCCACTACGACCTGTTAAGCCATGAGGAATTCCATGAAATTATGGATGCTAAAGAAAAGTGGATAGACGCTGCCAAAAAGGAAAGCGATGTATTTGCTCTGGAAGCCCTGGGCTGCCTCAGCGTGGTGCATGGGGAAAGGGCAGAAGAAGTGCATACGGGTCTTCATCTGCTGGAAGCAGCTGCCCTGCAGGGGTACTGGAAAGCCTGGAATGACCTGGGCCAGTTCCATGACCGCCATGTGAAGGATAACAATCCTCTTCTGAAACCCTATATTGACGATAAAAAAGCCATTTCCTGCTATCGAAAATCTATGGAAGCCGGCTATCCTGACAGCATGAACCGCCTGGCCTATTTCTACTACCTGGGCGACGGCGTGCCGAAGGATGAAAAGGAAGGCATTCGTCTCTTTAAGAAAGCCTTTTCCAAGGGGCATTTGAAGGCAGGCACCGCCCTGGGCATGCTCTATCTCTTTGATGAAAAAGGGGGGAGCAAAAAAGAAGGCTTCCGGTATACAAAGAAGGCGGCAGAAGGGGGAGAGCCCACCGCCATGGGCAATCTGGCCAACTGCTACTACTATGGCAATGGCACGAAAAAAGACCGGCGCCTGGCTAAAGAATGGTATGGCAGAGCCTCCGATGCCGGCATGGACTCCTCCACCACCCAGCTGGGAGTCATGTACCATGAAGATGGAAATGATGATAAAGCCTTTGCCCTTTTCAAAGAGGCCGCAGACCGGGGATTTCCGGAAGCCATGGGCTGGCTGGCCGCCTGCTATCAGTACGGCTATGGTACAGAGGTAAACAGTCTGGCCGCTGTGCAGTGGCTGGAAAAAGCGGCCTCCCTGGGAAGCAGGGAAGCAGCACAGGCCCTGCAGTATCTCTATAAAGAAATTAAAGGAATGAAATCATGAAATCCCTGATTGGTAAAAATTCTTCGAAAATCATAGCAGCTGCCCTTCTGGCCCTGTCCTTTTCCCTTCCTGTTTCAGCACAGGATGGATCTATAGAAGACCAGCTCCTCCAGAGTGCCCTGGCTGCCGGCAGAGAAGAAGGGGCCCTTCCTTCCCAGATAGAAGAAAAGACGGGACCCCAGGAAAAGCTCATCCTTCTTACCTGGCAGGAAGATCCGGAATCGGTGCGCTACGAAGTGGAAATTTTCCGGGGACTGCCGGAGAACCTGGACCGGAACAGCCCGGTGGAAAACCATCTGTACGATAACCAGCGCATTTATACGAACCAGGTCCTGGTGGACCTGTCCACCTTCCCGCCTGGAGAAGCACCCCTCTACTGGCGGGTGCGCCCCATTGACGCCAACTGGGAAGGCATGGGCCCTTTCTCTTCGCCCATGGAAGTAAGAAGTACCATGAAGCCCATCACCAGGAACGCCCCCTATCCCCATGTGTACCGTCCGGGAAACGGCTCTACCCTTCTTTATCCCGTCTATTCCTATGCAGGAAATCCGGGCGCTGTGAAATATGAAGTGGAAGTGACGGACCAGTATCCGGACAACAGGGACGGCACAGAACCTTCGAAATACAGGGTATTTTCCAAAGAAACCACCCTGTCCAACGTATATGATGACAATCCGCGCATTGGCACCTTCTACTGGCGGGTCAGAGGCATGGACGAAAATGGAAATCCCCTGGGCATCTGGAGCCTTCCGGAAAAAGTGCGCACCAATCCGGAAGAACATTTTGAAGTAGGCATTTTCGGCGACAGCATTACCCAGGGCGGCGGTCACCTGTACCACAGTCCGGCCGATATGGCCTACAGCTATGTGACCTATCTGGACTTTCCGGCTGTCAATATGGGCAGAAGCGGCGACACCACGGAAATGATGGAAGACCGCTTTGACCGGGACGTACTGCCTTTCCATGTGAAATACCTTCTCATCATGGGCGGCATCAATGACCTTCGCATGGGTGCAGACCCCCAGAAAGTAATCGGTCATCTGGAAGCCATCCGGAAAAAATGCATAGAACACCACATTGTGCCCATTCTCCTCACCATCGTTCCCATCAACCCGGAAAACATACAGAAATACTACGGCGACGTCACCTACAGCGGCTGGAAGGAATCGGTGGACACTGTGAACAGCTGGATCCGCACAGAGCCCCATATAGATACGGCCGCTCCTTTTGCAGACTACCCCGTCATGCCGGGAGAACTGGCCATGGACGGCATCCACGGAGACTGGAACGCCAAGCAGATGATAGCCGGAGAAATCAACAGGCATATGGGAGAGTTTATGAAATAGTGAGCTGGCGGCTTATGGACAAGCCCCTTTGGGGCTTGAGGGTTGACGTCCCTTCGGGCCGAAGGTTCTTAAGGGGCTTAGGTTTGACGCGCCTTTGGCGCGAGGGTTGTTGTAGGGCGCCTCTAAATTATAGAAGGCGCCAGTTTGTATAAAACTATACAACCGCCCTGACGGGCGAGGAAATGCAATCCCCCTTTGGTGGCTGGCGCCACCACCTTTCCCCCGCAAGCGGGGGCACTATAAAGCTCCGTTATGCTGTGAGCTGCTTATGAAGAGAGTGTTTCGCGGTGTTTTATTCTGCCCCCTGAACAGGGGGAAGTCCGGCGAAGCCGGATAGGGGGAGGCGAGCGCAGCGAGCCAATCCGCAGAATGCTTATTATGCCATATGACATAGAAAGCCAATCCCGTAACGCTGACTTTATAAGCATTGCCTATGGCAATCCACAACCCTCGGGGCCAAAGGCCCCGTCAAACTCACGAACCCTTGGGCCGAAGGCCCATCCATCTTAAGAACCCTTTTTATACAACCCTTCTACACAACCTGCCTGCGCCAGCAGGCCACAACCCACGGCGAAGCCGTGCCCCTTTGCGCCCTAAGGGCGCACTTGTTTCACGTGAAACAATGGAGATAAACAATGAATAAAAAAATCATCATTTCTACTGTACTGGCAGCTCTTCTTGCCGCAGGCACCGTGTCTGCAGAGGGGCTGCTTTATTTGTCCTGGAAGCCCGACTATGACGCCGTGAAGTATGATGTCACCTTCAGCCGCAGGGATCACGGAAAAATGGCAGGCACCTGGAAAACCACCGCCTATATGAGCGATATGCTTCTTCCTGAAAGCGGGCAGTTCAAAGACCTGCAGGGGCTGTACTGGCAGGAAAGGCCCCTTGATTTTGACGGGTATCCTATAGATGCGGAAAGCGGCCCCCGGCCCTTGGAAAGCTCGGTGACTACTGTTTCCAGAAACGCGCCCCTTCCACGGCTGGACAGAAGTGGAGAAAGGGGAGGGGCTCTTCTCTATCCTGTCTATTCCTACATAGGCAATCCCGGAGCTTCCTCCTATGAAATCGAAGTCCTTTCTGCCTATCCCGAAAATACGGAAGGCACTGCTCATTCCATGTACCGCATAGGCGGCGGAGATTTCCTTTATACCGATTTCTACGATGACACTCCCCGATTCGGCACCTGGTACTGGCGGGTGCGGGGAAAGGATGAGGAAGGAAATCCGGTGGGACAGTGGAGCCTTCCCCAGAAGCGGCAGTTTTCTACGGAAGGCTATACCATCGGCCTCTTTGGCGACAGCATCACCCATGGCGGCGGCCGCATGTCCTATGGCCCCAATGACCTGGAATACAGCTATGGCCACTATCTGGACTTTGATACCATCAATCTGGGGGATTCAGGTAATACGAGCCATGACATGGTGGAGCGTTTTGACCGGGACGTTCTTCCCTTTCATCTGAAATACCTCCTCATTCTGGGCGGCAGCAACAGCCTCCGCGGCGGCGTGCCGGCGGAAGAGGTCATCCGTGATTTGCAGGAAATCCAGCAGAAGTGCAGAGACCATAACATTGTGCCCATCCTTCTCACCCTGCCGCCCATCAATCCGTCCAGCATAGATAAGGTCTTTCACGAACCGACAGCAGAAGGCTGGGAAGAAGCCTTTCGAAAGGTTAACACATTCATCCGCACCCAGCCCCATATCGATACGGCAGCGGCATTCCTTTACGATAACCTGATGCCGGAACACCTGGCTCTGGACGGCCTCCACGGCGACGTGGAAGCCAAAAAGAGGATGGCAGATATGATTAACCGGCATATAGGGGAGTTTGTGAAATAGTGTACTAGTGTACTAGTGTACTAGTGTACTAGTGAGCTAGTGTTCTAGTGGGACAGTGGGACAGTAAGCAGCTGTCCGCTTACCGCCGGGCTGTATTCCCGAATGATGGGAGACTTCAGACGTCAGACATCAGACTTCCCGCCGACCGGCATTTAATGACACATGAGTCACTATCGGCAGGTACCGAGATTCTTCGCCTGCGACTCAGAATGACCTTGCCAGGCGGGAAGGTAAGTGGAGAGTAAAGTCCCCCCACCGGGGGGGAAGGTGGTGCGCAGCACCAAAAGGGGTGCATTTCCAACGGGCGTAGCCCGGTTGTACGGTTTTTACTGCCGCCGATAGGCGGCATATAAAACTCATCGCCCGGGAGGGCGATACCATAACCCTCGGCCTGAAAGGCTGTCAAACCTAAGAACCTTAAGAACCCTCGGGACGAAGTCCCGTCAACCCTCACACCGCAGGCGTGTCCAAAAGCCGCGAAGCGGCCCTTTTAAGTTATCCACATTTTGTTCAAAACTCTGTGAATTCCTGTAGAAATTCACAGGAAAAAAGTTCTGAATTACCGATTTTATCGACAAAGTTAGTCACAGAGATTCACAACAGAGTTATTCACAATCTGTGAATATGTAGTGAATGGAAAGTTTTTTGTCGAAAAGTTTCCTGTGGGTAAGAAACGCCATGGGAGCCAAGCCAAATAGGAAACCATACGCGAAAAGTTTCCTGTCGGTAAGAAGCACCGTGTGAGCCACGACAAGTAAGGAAACCTTTAGCCCAGAGTTTCCTGTGTGAAAGAAGCGCCATGGGAGCCATGGCGAGTAGGAAACCATTCGCAAAAAGTTTTCTGTCGGCATAAAAGGCAGCGGAACTAAGCCGGACAGGAAACCTCAAAGAAACCATATTGACAAATACTCTCAGTTAGCCTATTGTTAGGATAAGTTAATTCAAAATTTTGCTTAAAGGAGAACATAATGAATATGGATATTTTCTGGGGACTCTTTATCCCCTTTCTGGGCACCTCTCTGGGGGCGGCCTGCGTGTTTTTTATGCGGGGAGAAATGCATCGCGGCGTGCAGCGGGGGCTCACAGGTTTTGCTTCCGGCGTCATGGTGGCGGCTTCTATCTGGAGTCTTCTCATTCCGGCCATTGAGGAATCGTCGGACTGGGGGAAGCTGGCTTTTCTGCCTGCGGTGATTGGATTTGGCGGAGGCATTCTTTTTCTGCTTTTCCTGGATCACATCATTCCCCATCTTCATATGGGGGCGGAAAGAGCAGAAGGGCCCAGGAGTCATCTGGCCCGCACCACTATGCTGGTACTGGCAGTGACGCTCCATAATATTCCGGAAGGCATGGCGGTGGGAGTGGTGCTGGCCGGTTTCCTGTCAGGCCACGGGGATATTACCTATGCATCAGCCATGGCTCTTTCCATCGGCATTGCTATTCAGAATTTCCCGGAAGGGGCCATTATTTCCATGCCTCTTCGGGGTGCCGGTATGGGAAAGATGAAATCCTTCGTCGGCGGTATGCTGTCAGGGGCGGTGGAACCGGTAGGCGGTATGCTCACCATTCTCCTCACGTCCCTGGTGGTGCCTCTTATGCCCTATCTTCTTTCCTTTGCGGCAGGCGCCATGATGTATGTGGTGGTGGAAGAGCTGATTCCTGAAATGTCGGAAGGAGAGCATTCCGATATAGGGGTCCTCACCTTCGCCCTGGGCTTCATGGTGATGATGACATTGGATGTGGCCCTGGGATAGGGGAGAGTGGGCCTGCTTATGGACACGCCCTTATGGGCGTGAGGGTTCTAAAGTTTGACGGGGCTATCGCCCCGAAGGTTCTTAAGTTTGACAGCGGCTTTGCCGCTGAGGGTTGTGGTGGCGCCTCTAAATTATAGAAGGCGCCAGTTTGTATAAAACCATACAACCGCCCTGCGGGCGTCGGAAATGCAATCCCCCTTTGGTGGCTGGCGCCACCACCTTCTCCCCACTTCGTGGTGGGACTATGGATGCTTAGCCATGGAGCCATGTCTCTGCAGGAAAGCATAGAGCGATTTATTCTGTCCCCCGGATGGGGTGGCAAGGGAACACGATTCGTAAGGGAGCAAAGCGACCTGAGAATCGTGTGACACGCTTTCCCGTGGAGAAAGTCCGGCGCAGCCGGATAAGGGGGAGCCGCGTAGCGGCTAATCATCAGAATGCTTACTATGCCATATAACACTGAAAGTAAATCCCGTAACGCTGACTTTATAAGTATTGCCGCAGAGCGGCAATCCGCAACCCTCAGCGCCGCAGGCGCTGTCGCCCCCTGAGCGAAGCGATGCAACCCTTCTACACAACCCGCGGCGCCAGCCGCGCCCCTTTTTATAAAACTTGCGGCGAAGCCGCCACCACAACCCTCGGCCCGAAGGGCCGTCAAACTTAAGAACCTTAAGAACCTTCGGGGCGAAGCCCCGTCAACCCTCACGCCGCAGGCGTGTAAAATTAGAAAATAATTAAACATGAAAAAACCTCTTGCAAAATTTTACAAGGGGACCTATAATGCAAACATCAAATTCATACAGGTGGATGAAACATATGGGAGAAAGCCGTAAGGCTTACCGAAGGAGTGACACTCTCAGGTATCTGAAAAGATGAGTACCGTATGCGGACACACTCTGGAGAGTCTCGATTAAAGAGCGCCGAAGGTGTAAGGATGGCAGCATCCCAATCTCTCAGGCAAAAGGACAGAGAAAGCAGCGTCACACTATGTGTTCCGCTTTAAGGTAGACAATGCCGGCTTCCAGAGTTTTATTTTTCATGGAAGGCCGGCTTTTTTGTATCTATCTTATGATCTGGAGGGCGTTGTTAAAATGGATTTGAATTACATGAATGTGTTGAATTCGCTGGATAGTTTTATCTGGGGGCCGCCGCTGCTGGTTCTTCTTGTAGGAACCGGTATCCTGCTTACCATCAGACTGAAGCTGCTGCAGGTATTCAAATTACCGAAGGCACTGAAGCTGATTTTCAAAGCACAGAATGCAGGCAGCGGTGATATTGATTCTTTCAAGGCTCTCTGCACAGCCCTTTCTGCCACAGTAGGTACCGGCAACATTGTAGGCGTGGCAACAGCCATCGCAGCCGGCGGCCCGGGCGCCATTTTCTGGATGTGGCTTGCCGCATTCTTCGGAATGGCTACCAAGTATGCAGAAGGTCTTCTGGCCGTTAAGTACCGCGAAGTAGATGCCAAAGGTGAAATCGCCGGCGGCCCGATGTTCTACATTAAAAACGGTATGGGCGAGAAGTACAAGTGGCTGGGCACCCTCTTCGCCATCTTCGGCGTTCTGGTAGCCTACTTCGGAATCGGTACTTTTGCCCAGGTGAATTCCATTGTGGATATCACCAGGATGACTATCGGATTGGATCCCATGTGGACAGCCGTGATTCTCACGGTTCTGGTAGCAGCCATTACTCTTGGCGGACTCCAGTCCATCGCCGCAGCCGCTTCCAAAATCGTTCCGGCTATGGCAGTGATTTACTTCATTTCAACCATTGGTGTATTGATTTTCTTCGCTGATAAGATTCCTGGCGCTGTGGAAACTATTATTTCCAACGCATTTACAGGCAGTGCAGCAGCTGGCGGTTTCCTTGGTTCTACCATGATCATGGCTATGAGAAATGGTATCGCCAGAGGCGTATTCTCCAATGAATCTGGCCTGGGCTCTGCTCCTATCGTAGCAGCCGCTGCTAAAACCAAATGGCCTGCCGAACAGGGACTTATTTCTATGACCGGTACCTTCATTGATACCATTATCATCTGCACACTGACCGGTCTTACCATCGTCGTTTCCGGTGAATGGCTGAACGGCCTGAACGGTGCAGCACTGACCAATGCCGCATTCAAAGATGCATTCCCCGCTTTTGGCGGCTACATGCTCATGATCGGCCTGGTACTCTTCGCTTTCACCACCATCCTTGGATGGAACTACTACGGCGAACGCTGCATGATTTACCTGGCTGGTACCAAAGGAGTTCTTCCTTACCGTATCATCTTTATCGCACTGGTTGCGAGCGGCGCATTTTTGAAACTTGAAGCCATCTGGGTTCTGGCAGATATTGTCAATGGACTCATGGCTATTCCTAACCTGATTGCCCTGCTGGCCCTGTCCGGCGTGGTGGTAAGAGAAACTGCCAAGTATTTCGACCACCTGAAGACAGGCAAGGACTACGAAGAATACGTAGACCAGGACCCCAGCAAGGAAGTAAAGGCCAAAATTTCCGCCAATGCGGAAGACTGAGTCTTTCAATCGGGCACTGATATTACATATTATTTCCAGACGGAAAGGTTTTCCCATTTTCCTTCCGCCGGGATTAATATGACACCCCATCCGGCAAAGGGCACCCTGGTGGATAAGCCCTCCTAAACTGATTCATCAGGGAGTGCCGGGCTTCGGGAAGTATCCCTGGAAATATTTCCCGAAGTGGAGGCCCTGCTTTTCTAAAAATGGTTCCATAAAATCAATATCCTTAATGTATGTATAGGATCAGGCAATGCCTGTGAATATATGCCGCAATGCACGGCAGGTTTCTGTAGGGGGAATTCAGATCTGGTCCCGAAAGAAGCCAAACAGCAGAATATGGTGGATGATGTACACTGAAAAATGAGAGGCCAAAAGCCCCTCTGCCGAAGGAGTAATACTATCAGGCGTTCAGAAGAACACGAAACTGTGTACGGACACAACTCTGGAGAGTCCCATTCGATTGGGCGCCGAAGGTGTAAAGGGATTTCACCCGTAAATCCCGAATCTCTCAGGCAAAAGGACAGGGCTGGCAGCCGGGTAACTCCCGCTATGCATGGATGCATACATACATATCACCGCCAGCCTCAGACTTTTTTCACCAGCAGCCTGAGTGCGGCGGTTGTTTTTTTCTCAGAAATACGGGTCAAATGTAAGGGGGATATTATTATGGACATGGCTGCAATCAACTCGCTCGTCAATACCATTGACGGCATAGTCTGGGGCCCGGTAATGCTGGTGCTCCTTGTCGGTACCGGCGTGTACCTCACCTGTTTATTGAAATTTCAGACCTGGCGGAATCTGCCCTATGCAATCCACAGCGTCCTGTCTAAAGAAGCCCGCACCACCAAACGAGGCAAAGGCGATGTTTCTCCATTCTCCGCATTAATGACTGCCCTGGCTGCCACCATCGGCACCGGCAATATCGTAGGCGTTGCCACCGCCATGTTCTCCGGCGGCCCCGGCGCCCTGGTATGGATGTGGATTTCCGCATGCTTCGGCCTCACCACCAAATTCTCCGAATGCATGCTGGCTATTAAATACCGTGAAGTGAATGCCAAAGGTGAAATGAAGGGCGGCCCCATGTTCACCATGAAAAACGGCTTCAAAAATAAAATGGCCGGCCGTACCCTTGGTTTCCTCTTCGCACTCTTCTCTGTCATCGCTTCTTTCGGTATCGGCAACATGACCCAGGCAAACTCCATTTCCGGAGCTGTCCAGACCGTATTTGGCATTCCGCTGGAAGTATGCGGCGTGGTTCTGACCATCCTGTCTCTCGTCATCATCGTTGGTGGTATCAAGACGATTTCCAAAGTTTCCTCTGTAGTTGTTCCTGGTATGGCTGTGTTCTACATCATCGCAGGCGTTATCTGCATTCTTATTAATATCCAGAACGTACCTCACGGCCTCTATATGATTTTCATGATGGCCTTCAATCCGCAGGCTATCGGCGGCGGCGTCCTCGGCACCATTACTGTCACTGTGATGAACTCCATGCGTTACGGCGTTGCCAGAGGCTGCTTCTCCAATGAAGCCGGCCTGGGCTCTGCAGCTATTACCGCTGCTGCTGCTACCACCGATGATCCCGTTCGTCAGGGCTACATCAACATGACCGGCACCTTCTGGGATACCATCGTTGTCTGCTCCATTACCGGTCTTACCATTGCTTCCTCCGGTGTCCTGGGTACCACTGATGCCAGCGGTGCTCCTCTGAAAGGCATTGCCCTCACCATGGCAGCCTTCTCTTCCAACATCGGCGTCATCGGAACCTACATCGTAGCTATCGGTATCATCCTCTTCGCCTTCTCCACCATCCTCGGCTGGGAATACCACGGCGAAAAAGCATGGGAATACCTCTTCGGAACCCATAAATTCAATATGATTTACAGAGTTGTATTCTCCCTGGTTGTTTACGTAGGTGCTACCCAGACCCTGGATCTGGTATGGAACCTCTCCGATATTGCCAACGCACTCATGGCAATTCCAAACCTCATTTCCCTGCTCGTTCTCTCTCCTGTCATTAAAGAAGAAGTCGTCCGCTTCCAGGGCGTACTTGCTAAGGAAAGAGCTGAAAAAGCAGCACTGGCTGCTAAAGAAGAAGGCGCAAAGGCTCATATCTGAGACCGCCCTTCACCCTGCAGGGACGCGATGAACAATGGTTCATCTTCCATATCGTTGTCCCCCCTCACTTCTTCGGAAGTGAGAAACACCCCTATCCTGCTCCTCTGAATTCCGGCAGGATAGGGGATTTTTTTGTTTTTTATGAAATTTGCGGCGTCAGGGAAACCCTGGGTTTTGGTGAAGAATCGGCGGGAAGATGTATTCCCGAAGGTTGACACGCCTTATGGACAAGCCCCAGTGGGGCTTGAGGGTTGACGGCCCGCTGGGCCGAAGGTTCTTAAGGGGCTTAAGTTTGACGCGCCTTTGGCGCGAGGGTTGTTGTAGGGCGCCTCTAAATTATAAAAGGCGCCAGTTTGTATAAAACCTTAACAACCGCCCTGCGGGCGTTGGAAATGCATTCCCCCTTTGGTGGCTGGCGCCACCACCTTTCCCCCGCAAGCGGG
>ERZ1023848.386-NODE-386-length-14926-cov-11.257481_pt1 | contig 14926 bp, 8 predicted proteins | sample MGYA00380385_ERZ1023848 | MGnify/ENA primary metagenome ERZ1023848 (study PRJEB33179, sample SAMN07449069) | human gut metagenome | biome: Human-gut; feature: Human associated habitat; material: Faeces | host: Homo sapiens | place: India:Kasaragod | collected...
AATGGGGCAGACTGTAAATCTGCTGGCTATGCCTTCGGTGGTTCGAATCCATCACCACCCACAGAATAGCAAAAAGGTGTATCAACAATGTTGATACACCTTTTTGCTTTTAGGGGGTGCACTTGTCTCAAGTGCACCACAAAACTAACAAGGCAGTCAAAGACGGGCTTTCAGCCCGCATAGTTATAGACAAGCCCATTTAGCAAATATTACTATAAAACGTTGATAAACAAACCAATATAAGGGGAACTAATTGTTTACCGGACAGTATTTATGATAGGAAAACGCAGATATGAAAAAGTGAGATTGCGACTGATGCGCAATCTCACTTTTTATTTTTTATATGTTTGATATCAAAAGTTTACTTTGCAGCGAATACGAACTCGCCGGTGATGTCGTTGAAGAACACGTTGTATGTGCCTGCCGGAACCTTGATGTTATCGCCGCCATTTGTGCCTGTGCCGTAGTACTTCTCTGCTATGTTCACGCCAGCACCCCAGTTGTCGTCCCAACCGCCGTTAGCACGGAACTTCAGTTCGGTATCCGCAGCGAATGTTACTTTTGCTGTCCAGTTGTGCGGTGCGGTAGCAGTCATCTCCTCGTCGCCTCCCCATTCGTTGAAGCCACCGATGAGACCGATCTTCTCGTACTCTTTAGGAGTCTGGTTCTCGAGCTTTGTCCATGTGTACGACATAGTCTCGAAGTCAACCTTCAGTGTGTAGAAGGCGCCTTTTTCCGGACATACTATTGCTCCAGCATTGCTTGTCACGAGCTTGCCCGAAGCAGCGTTGTCGCCGTCGGTAGCTGCGCCGATACAGTTGTTCCAATCGCCGAAGTTGTTCTCGTCCCAGATCTTCAGGTTGCCATCACCATTCCACTGTGTGGTGTAGGTCTGTACTGTCTGGCTCTGCGGGTAGAACATGCAAGTCTTAACCTCTGTGTCCCAGCCCTGCAACGCACCTACGAGATAATATATAGGTGTGTACTCCGATGCCTTCGGAGTGAGCTTCAGCTCGATTGTTCCAGCCTTGATGAGTGCAGCCTGTCCGTCCTTCATGGCGTTCAGCAGCACCTCGGCTTTCATTGTGCGCTCCACTGGACGTTTGCCGTAAGCCGCTACCACTGCGTCTAGCAGTTCGGCTGTGCAGGCACGTCCGTTTCCGCTCACGTTTACCGTAGTCTTTGCAGCGTTCTGTGCTGTCATTTCGAGTCGTCCTTTTTCGAGAGTCACGCCCTCGGGAAGAGTTGCGTCGTTGAGTGTGAACACCGTCACGCTGTCTGATGTAACCTGATCGAAGTCGATAGGCTGTGCCACTGTAGCAGTGAAGTTAGGCAGTGTGATAATCTCCTCCTGCGGGTTCTGCTGTGGCTGGCTCCAGTCGTCGTAGCTGTCGTCGCACGAAGCGAGTGCGAGTCCCATGAAGCCGAATGCTAAAAGCTTTGAAATATTTTTCATTTCCTTTGTCTTTTTAATGTTGAAAAGTTGCTTTGTACAAGTCTCGCAGGCAGAAGAACCTGCGAAACTTGTGAAACTTCATTTTCTTACTTGATGCTACCCTTACCTGTTGCGAAGTTGAGGTAGAGCTTCTGGCCAACCTTACCTGCCACGCGGTCCTGGTCGCCGCCCTTGCCACGGTAAGCGATCTCGCCGTTGAGCACCATGAACTCAGAGTGCCACCAGTCGTTGCCCGGAATCTTGACGTAAGCACGTACACCAGCACCCTCAGGTGTGTTTCCAGTGAATGCCGGTGAAACGAAGTCGGCGTCCATTGTTGCCGGAACCGTAAACTTGCAGTCCTCCGCCAGTTCCTTATATTCGGTTTGGCCCATTGCTTCGCCGATGAGGTAAACGTTCGGCTCGTTGAACTCTACTGTGTACTTGATATCGCGTCCGCTTACAGAAGCAGTAACCACCATGAGGTACCACTGCGGAGTTGTAGAGCAGATGTTGCCGTCGTCGTTAGTAGAGATCTTGTTAGCGAGGTCGCCGGCTACGGTGATGTCGTTGTAGCCCTTCTGGTTGCCGTCCCAATCCTTAGCTGTGTTGATCTTAACGCCAGCCTCGTCAATCCAAACCATGCGCCAGTACATCTCCGGATGTTCGTAAACCGGTACGAACTCGAAACTGTTACCCCAGTCCCATCCGCAGAAGCCGCCTACTACGTAGAGGTGCTCAGGCATTGTAACAGGAGCCAGCGAGTAGTTGAGGTGAACGTTCTCAAGGCAGATGACGTTAGAAAGAATCTCGGTGTCAGCCACCGGCTCGCCGGTATCGGAAGTCATGTAGGCACGCATACGTACATATACCTTTACATCCATCGGGAAGTCGGCTTCGCTCTTGCCTGCGTTCAGCTCCATTGTGGTGAGTGTGCTTGCGAGCATAGCTGCGTCTACGCTGCATACTGTATTAGGGAACGACTGGTCGAGTTCTACGAAGTCGGTCATATCTTCCTTCAGCGATACTTGCACCTTATACATAGTAGATGCAGGGAAACCGTAGTTAGGCTGCGAGCATGTGAACACTATTGCTGAAGAGTTGGTGAGGTCGATATTCGTAGCAGCCAGTGCCGGAGTGTTCAAACGGAACTCCGTCGGTGTTTTAACGATAGGATTGCTGTCGTTGTCGTCCTCGCACGATGTGAACATCACGAGACCCATCATGATCAGCAATGCCGATTTCAATATCTTTTTCATATTGCTTATGCTTGTTTGTTAGGTTGATTGTAACGGTGGAGGAGAGATTGTCGCTCTCCTCCGGTCGTTGTTATTAGTTGGTGTAACCAGGGTTCTGTTTGAGGTTTGTGTTGCTCTGGAGCTGTGTCAGAGGAATCGGGTAGATGTTCTTGTATGCCTCGAAGTTCTTGCCAGCCGACTCGCCACCTTTCCAGTCCCAGTTGTAGCCAGTGTTGCCACCGAAGAGTCCGAAACGTACGAGTGTTGTACGGCGCATACCCTCGAAGTAGAACTCGCGAGCCCATTCGTCGCAGATCTCGTTGAGCGAGTAGTTGCTTGACTCGGCACGGGTGCTTGCGTTGGCGCGTTCGCGCAGCTTGTTCAGAACGCGTGTACCTTCCTGCGATGTCTTGCCACCGTTGAGGCGAGCGTCAGCCTCTGCATAGTTGAGGTAAGCCTCTGCAGCACGCATGAACGGCCAGTCCATATCAGCGAAAGTCGGGTCGGCGTGTGTAGAGTTGTCGCTGTTGTAGTTGAGGAACTTGCAGACGCCGTAGCCCTCAGCAGACTTTGTGATGTTCTCAATCTCGTATGTGCGACCCTGACCCCAGAAGATAGCGCGGTCGTCGCCTGCCTGAGAAGTCATCTCGTAAGAAGGAACCTCAGGAGCAGATGTGCTCGGGAAGAACTTCTTGAGCAACGCAACGCGTGGGTGCAGACCGATCCACTGCTGACCTACCAAACCGTTAGAACCGTCCGGGTCGTTTGGATTGGCGTGCATAGACGGATCGAAGCAAGCAGCTATGAGGAAAAGCGAGTTGCCGTAGCTTGCAGTCTTGCCAGAGATGTTCACGATAGGGAAGAGAATCTCCTTTGCGGCAGCAGATCTGTCGTTGTCGCCCATGAACACAAGCTGGTATGCGCTCCAGCGACCTACAGATGTAGTGTTGATGTCGTACGGAGAGTCCATCACCTTCTTGGCGTAGTCCTTAGCCTTCTGCCATTCAGCCTTGCCGCTGTAAACCTCAGCGTTGAGGTAGAGGCGTGAGAGAAGCATCCAGCAAGCAGCCTTGTCTACACGACCGTAGTCGGCGTCGCTGCCGGTCTTCACTCTCGGCTCGGCGAGGTCGGGCTCGATGGCGGTCAGCTCTTCTACGAGCCACTTGTAGAGTTCTGCGCGCTCCATTCTATGCGGTTTCTCGAGTGTTGTAGAGAAACCGACATTTCCGTAAGTATCCATAAGCAGGTAGTACTGCATAGCGCGGAGGAAGCGGCACTCTGCTGTCTTCTGCTTGTCCTCGCCGCCTGCAACTTCGAGATACTGGTTGCAGAACGTGATGCCCAGAGTGAGGCGTGTGTAGTAGAGCTTCACCCAAGCGTGTGACGGGTCGAACTTAGCCGAGTTGAGCTCCTGCAGACCGTCGCCCCATGAGCATGTAGCCTCGTCGGTAGGCAGCTCGTTCATGTTGAACATAGCACGTACAAGACCGGTCATACCTGCGTCGTTGAATCCCTTTACGTCCGGATCGTCGTCGCTGTTCGATCCGCTACCGTTGCCGTTGATGCCGAAGTTGGCGTAACACTTGTTGAGCAGTCCGTCGTTGTTGACGTTGAGGTCGATCTTCGGGCTGATAGGCTCCTTGTCAAGGTCGTTGAGGCACGATGTCGAAGCGAGGCTGATGAGCAGCGCAGCGGCAGGTGCGAGAGCCGATTTTATATATCTTTTCATTGTCGTGAATCGTTTAAGTTATGTTTTTTGTTTAGAAGTTGAGGTTCAGACCGAACTGGAATGTGATAGGACGCGGATAAACGTCCTTGTCGATGCCGCTGTATACCTCAGGGTCGATGCCGCTGTACTTGGTGATGGTGAACACGTTGCTGCAAGAAGCGTATACACGACCAGAGATGCCCTTCCATGAGCCGCTCTTGAAGAGACGGTTGAAAGAGTAGCCGAGTGTGATGTTGTCCATCTTCAGGAACGAAGCGTTCTGTACGAAGTAGTCGGAGAGCTTCGATGTGTTAGAGTCTGACAACCAGCCGAGGCTGCTTACAGAGCGGTTAGCTAAGTAAGAGTCCTGGCACCATACTGCACTGGTAGTCTTCAGACGCTGTCCCTGCTCGAAGTTGTTGTATACATAGTTGCCGAGGCTTGCACGGAGTGAGAATCCGAGGTCGAAGTTCTTCCACTCAACGCGTGTAGAGAAGCCCATTGTTACGGGAGCCATAACGCTCTTGTAGAGATAGCGGTCAGCCTCAGAGATGACACCGTCGCCGTTGCGGTCTACTACCACGCCCTCAAGCGGTTTGCCGTTCTTGTCGTAAACCTGCTGGTAAACGTAGAACGAGTTGGCAGCGTAGCCAGTCTGGTAAGCGAGCACCTTGTTAGAAGTGTCGATGTTGTCGCCAGCCATTACAGGGTCGCCATTGTCGCTCACGCCGTTGAGGTCGGTGATGCGGTTGCGGTTGTACGTGAAGTTGTAGTTCATTGTCCAGTACCAGTCCTTGGTGTTCACTGCTACGTAGTTCAACGAAAGCTCAACACCGGTGTTCTTCAACGAACCGATGTTCTGCAAACCCTTGTCGGCAGAGCCGGCGAGTGCGGTTACAGGTGCGTCGTTGATAAGGTCGTCGGTCTTGCGTACGTACCAGTCGATGCTACCGGTGAGTCGCTTGCAGATGCCGAAGTCGAGTCCGAGGTTATACGTTGTTGTGGTCTCCCACTTCAGCTTGTCGTTGTAGTAGAGCGGAGTATAGATAGAACCGTCGCCGATAACCGGGTACTGGCCGAAGTTCTGTCCCTTCTTGTACTGCTTGAACCAGATGTAGTTGGAGATGCCTTCCTGCTGACCAGTCACACCGTAGCCGGCGCGGAACTTAAGTTCTGAGAGCCAGTTGATATCCTTGATGTTGTTCTCGTCCTTCATGTTCCATGCGAAAGCGAACGACGGGAAGAGTCCCCAGTGGTCCTTGAAGCGTGATGAGCCGTCGTCGCGCACCGTAGCGGTGAAGAAGTAGCGGTTCATGAGTGTGTAGTTGGCACGTCCGAAGAACGAAACGAGGTAGTTCTCGTACTTGTCTACGTCCTTAGTGTCCTTGAACACCTCACCTGCAAGTGTCGGGTGGGTCTGCGGGTAGTACTGCATCCACGAGTTGTTGTAGCGGAAGAAGAAGTGCTGATACTCGTAACCGCCCATGATGTCGAAGTGGTGGTTCTTGCTGAAGTCCTTGTAGTACTGAGCGTAGAGGCTGAGCAGCTCGTTGCGCTTGAAGTTCTCGTTGTCTGTGATGCCACCATAATATAATGTAGAGGCATAAGATGTAGGCTGCGACTCGTCCTCTGTGCCCTTAGCCACCTCAAGACCGAGAGTAGCGTGCAGACGCAGGTCTTCGAAACCGTGCACCTTATAGTCGATGTCAGCCGAACCGATGAACGATTTTACCTTCTCCTGCTTGTTGCCGAGTTCGAGCAGAGCGAGCGGGTTGGCAGGAGCGTCCTTGAAGCGTGTGAATGCCCATGACGGGTCGCCAAGTCCGCCTGCGGCGGTAAGCCAGTTGAAGTAGCCGCCGAAGTTATGCAGTGTCTGCTGTGCGTTAGAACCGAGCATAGCGAGGTCGCGCTGCGATGTGTATCCGTACGGACTCTGTGTCGGGTCGAACGAAACGGCATTGCCGATGGCAGCTGTGTCAGCCTTCTTAGCCTTAGAGAACATGCCCTTGGCGTTGAGGTTGAGGTTGAGGTGGTTGTTCAGCAACGACGGGTTGAGGTTCACTGAAGCCGTGTAGCGGTTGTAGTCAGAGTTCTTCAAGATACCCTGCTGGCCTGTGTAGCCGAGAGATACGCGGTAGGGCAGATAGTCCTTTACAGAGCCAGATACCGTCACGTTGTGGTCGTGGCTCACTGCCTTGCGGTAGATGAGTTCCTGCCAGTCGGTGTTGGCTGTACCGAGAGCCTTAACGGCATTGTCGTTCTCGTTGAAGAGACTCTTGATGTAAGCACGATACTCGTCGCCGTTCATAACGTCCTGGGTCTTCTTCTTCATAGAGAGCGATACAGAACCCGAGTAGCTTATCTCCGGCTTCTGACCCTTGTGACCCTTCTTTGTGGTGATGATGATGACACCGTTAGAACCGCGTGAACCGTAGATGGCTGTAGCCGAAGCGTCCTTCAAGACGTTGAACGACTCGATATCCTGCGGGTTGATAGTAGAAAGCAAGTTGGAGCCAGTGTTGCCCACCTTGTTGTTGTCCATAGGCACGCCGTCGATAACGATCAGCGGGTCGTTGCTGGCGTTCAGTGAAGAGCCGCCACGGATACGAATCTGTGTGCCGACGCCTGGCTCACCAGAGTTTGACGTTACGTTCACACCTGCCACCTTACCAGAGAGCATGTCCTGAGCGTTCACCACAAGACCCTTGTTCTTTGAGTCGGGCTTGAGAGCTGTAACCGAACCGGTAAGGTCTGACTTCTTCACAGCGCCGTAACCGATTACGACAACCTCGTTAAGTGTAGAGGAAGAGTTCTTGAGATGAATTGTTAGGTTCTGACCAGCCTGCATCTTTACTGGCTCGTAGCCGATGTAGGTCACTTCAATGGTCGACTTCTTGTCGGCATTGAGAGTAAAATTACCGTCGATGTCTGTAACAGTACCTAATGTACCGCCTACAACCTTGACGGAAGCACCGATAACCGGCTCGCCGGTTTCGTCTACTACGTTGCCTTTCACAACAACCTGCTGTGCGAAGGCGCTTGCCGATAGGAACAAGCCTGCTGAGAGCGTAGCTGTTCTGAGGGCATTAGGGAATTTAACCTGCTTCTTCATGTAGCTTTTGATTTTATAATAAATTGTTTTTAGTCACAAATGTTATTAGGATCTTTCCACGTGCAAAATTATGATTTATATCAATTCGTTGCACTATTTTTTAATATAAATCTAATGTATAGTGCATGTAAACGTTTACGCAAGCAAGAGGGCGTGTCAAAAGTATTAAATAAAGAAATTTGAATCCTAATAAAAGTCATCGTGCAGCGTACGCAATCCAATCAGACGGCGTACGCAATCCGATCGGACGGCGTACGGAATCCGATCGGGCGGCGTTCGCTGCACGATGACAGATTGCTATCAATTAAGGACGAATATGTGTGTTATTAACAATGGTTTGAGGGTGTTGCGGTGGCAAGGATACCACCGCTACTAACCACTGCGTTATTTCTTGATGCGGGCCACGCACAGGGCGCCCAGCACGAGCGACGCCGCAGCCACGAGCATCATGTTGCTCTGCACCGAGCCTACCATCGAGAGCAGCGTACCGCCGCACGCCGCAGCGATGATCTGCGGTATGCAGATAGTGCCGTTGAAGAGTCCGAGGTAAGCGCCCTTGTGTCCGTAGCCCTCAAGAGCGTTCGTGACGAAAGCGAACGGCATGGCGAGCATCGCAGCCCATGCGCAACCGATGAGTATGAACGGCAGAGCGAGCAGGTTCTGGTCGTGCACGAACGGCACGAGAGCGAAGCCCACGGCGCCGATGACAAGGCTCAGCGCATAAGCCGCCTTCTCGTTCTTGAAGCGCGGCAGAGCCATAGCCCACAGCACCGAGCCTACTGCCTGCCAGCAGAACATCACGCCTACCCAGTTGCCAGCCTCCTGATAGCCCTTCGACGCTGTGTCGGTGGTGTTCCATACGGTGTCGGCGATGGTGCCGTTGGTGTATGTCCACATGAACATGAATGCTGTCCAGCAGAAGAACTGCACGGCGCCCACCTTCCAGAACATCGACGGCGCGTTGCGCAGCAGCTCAATCCAGTTGGCTTTGCCTTCGTCCGTCTCGGGCTTCGCCTCGTTGTACTCGGCGTACTCCTGCGGGTTCCACTCCTTCACCTTCAGTGTGGTGTAGATGACGCAGAGGATGAGTATAGCGGCGCCGATGTAGAACGAGTAGATTACGGAGTCGGGTATGACGCCCTTCTCTGCCTCGTTGGCTATGCCGATGGCTGTGAAGAAATATGGGAAGAGGTAGCCCACGATAGATCCGGCGTTGCAGAGGAACGACTGTATGGAGTAGGCGAGCGACTTCTGCTTCTCGTTAACCATGTCGCCCACGAGCATCTTGAACGGTTGCATCGCCATGTTGATGCTCGTGTCGAGGAACATCAGCGAGATGAGGCCGAACACCATCGCTGCGCCGACCGCCATGCCGAACGAACCGGCGTTGGGCAGCAGGCACATCACGGCTACAGCCACCGATGCGCCGATGAAGAGATAGGGAATGCGGCGTCCGAAGCGACACCATGTGCGGTCGCTGAGTGTGCCGATGATTGGCTGCACGAGGATGCCCATGAGCGGCGGCAGTATCCAGAAGTAGCTGAGGCTATGCGGGTCGGCACCAAGTGTGGCGAAGATGCGCGAGATGTTAGCGCTCTGCAGGGCGTACGCAATCTGTACGCCGAAGAATCCGAAACTGAGGTTCCACAGTTTCCAGAAACTTAGGTTTGGTTTTGGTTTCATTGTTATTTGGTTTTTTGGTTTTTTTTCTTTGGGGGCTTATGCGCTGCCTTCTTAGGCCTTCGTGCTCTCTCTCACGACGAGCCTTGTTCTTACGGCGCGCTTCTCTATATGGTTGCGCGGCGTGATGCCCTCCACCTTGTCCATGAGTATGGTGGCAGCCTCTTCGCCCACCTTCGTTCCGCGCTGCTCCACGGTAGTGAGCTGCGGGTCGCAGGCGATGGCGCGCTCACCGTTGGTGAATCCGCATACCGAGACGTCGTCGGGCACGCGGAATCCGTTGTGTTTAGCCGTGTACATTACGCTGATAGCCGTGTCGTCGTTCACGCAGAAGAAAGCATCGGGGCGGTCTTCGCGGCGCAGAATGTCTGGCGTGATGCGCTCGGCGTCTTCGCGGTTGTCGCAGACGAACACCAGCGACTCGTCGGGCTGCATGCCAGCCTTCAGCAGGGCGTCGTGATAGCCGTTGTAGCGGTTCTGTCCGAGCGCCGTCTTGCCCTTCATGCCGTAGAAGGCGATGCGGCGGCAGCCCGTCTCGATGAGGTGGGTCACGGCGATGAACGCACCCTGATAGTCGTCAACTACCACACGGCTTGCGTCTACACCCGTGCAGATGCGGTCGTAGAACACGAGCGGTATGCCGCGGTCGATGAGCGACTGGAAGTGGGCGTAGTCCTGCGTCTCCTTAGCCTGCGACACTATGACGCCGCACACCTGATGAGCCTCGAACATCTGGCAGAGCTGCACCTCACGCTCGTACTGCTCACGTGATGTTGTGGCGATGATGCGGTAGCCGCGCTTCGACGCAGCGTCCTCTATGCCGTTGAGAATGGATGAGAAATAATAATGGGTGAACTCGGGCACGATGACGCCAATCACCTTCACTGGCTGCTTGTGAGAGTTGCGCAGCGACTTGGCGATGTCGTTCGGATAGAAGTTGTGCTCATGAGCATACTCGCAGATAAGCTTGCGCTTCTCCTCGCTGACGCGTTCGCTGCCGTTGAGGGCACGCGACACAGTGGCTATGGACACACCGAAATGCTCGGCGATGTCCTTCATCGTTGTGGGTTGTAGTTCAGACATTCGTTCGATTGGTTTTTAATTACTTCTGCAAAGTTATCACATTATTATAATATAGAACGCATTACGGACGCACAAAATTTCGTTGTGCCGTGTAAACGTTTGCACAAGCGGGGTGATGTATGCGGAGTCCTACTTCCAGAACAGCTTATCCATAAGTTCGTAGCGCTTCTCCATGTTCGGGTCTTCCTTTACGAACGTGTTCACGTCGATCTGCAGCACAGGAGCTACGCTCTTGCCGTTGGTTGTAGGCCAGTCGACGAGTCCGAGTCCGTTCGGGTTGCCGGTCTTCACGAAGTTGACGTAGTAGTTGCTGAAGATATCCGAAACGACGTAGTCTTCAGGCTGCCAGTCGAACACGCGGTTGGTGGGCAGTGTGCCCATAGCATACTCGATGTCGGCAGAGTGAACGGCGCCGGTAGCACGCGGAGCGGCAGGCGTGTCGTCGGTCTTGTCCTGAACGCCGCCGGCAAGACCTGCCACCTTGTCCTTCAACAGCATGTCGGGACGCGGATGGCAGTAGCGGTAGCGGTAAACTGGCTGTCCGCTGGTGAGCTTGTGCATGTTGCCCCACTTCCATGTAGAGTAGTCGAGGAAGCAGTCGCCGCCGAGTTCGTTGCCCGGCTGTCCGGTTACGTCGGCGTCGGTGTTGAGTCCGTAGAGTTTGAAGAGCTCGTCGGTAGCGTCGCCGAAGATGTTGCGTGCCGCAGCCTTCAGGTTCTCAACGGTTGCCGGTTTGTCGCCGAGGATATACATGGTGTTCGCCTCCAGATTGTTGCCACCGATGAGCAGCGGCACCTTGGTCTGCTCGCCATTGGCGAAGACGTCGTAAGGCTGCTTTGTCCAGAAATAGCCGTCCACGTTGTATACAGTGACGCCACTTCTGCCAGCCTTCTTCATAAGTTCCTCAGCCGGCATGGCGCGCAACTCCTTTAGGTTCTTGCAGCCTATCTTCTTTGCCATCTCCACGCCTCGTGCCTCAGCCTCTTTCAGCGTGTACACCTTCTTCATTCCTATCACCGAACCGCTCGAACCCATAGCCTGGGCGAACAGTCCCTGGCACAAAGGCGAAGCCATGAGAGCGCTGACGGACATAGAGCCAGCCGACTCGCCTACGATAGTGATGCGCTCAGGGTCGCCGCCGAAAGCGGCAATGTTGTCCTTAACCCATTTGATGGCAGCCACCTGGTCGAGCAAACCGTAGTTGCCCGAGCCTTTGTATGCGGTCTCCTTGGAGAGTTGCGGGTGAGTGAAGAAGCCGAAGATGCCCTCGCGATAGTTGGCTGTAATGGAGATGATGCCCTTGCGAGCCATAGCGTCGCCGGCATAGCGCGGTTCGCTGCCGCTGCCAGCTATCAGTCCGCCACCGTTGAAATAGATAAGAACAGGCAGATGTTCGTTCATGTCCTTTGCCGGTGTCCAGATATTGAGATACAGGCAGTCTTCGCTCATCTTCTTCGTGCCGAAGTTCATGTCGCCGAATATATTCTCCTGCATAGGGTTGGGTCCGAACTCCTTTGCCTGTCGCACGCCCTGCCACTTTGCTACGGGCTGCGGAGCCTTCCAGCGGAGGTCGCCCACGGGCGGAGCAGCAAACGGAACGCCCTTGAATGTCTTTACGCCCGACTCGTTGACGCCTTCGAGTGTGCCTTCCGCAACGTTCACTCTTGCGGGTTGTTGTGCGAACAATGCTCCTGCGAGCAGTGTAAGCACGAATGTAAGAAATGTTTTTCTCATATTTTTTTAGATTTTGGTATTATTTGGTTACAATCTGCAAATTTATCCTTTTTTAGTTAGAATCTGCTAAAACTGATTAATATTATGACCGTATATCGTTAATTTGAAAGGATTGTGCCGACAGATACGAGTGTCAAGATGCCATGTAAGCCTAAAAAACTAAGCCAATCGCATTGATATTCCAAATATTTTTTGTTTATTTGCAAAGTAAAACAATAACTACGACGGGCAGAACATGCTACCAAGACGAGCCGAATTACACCTTATTATATATATAGCTTTCAACTCGTCTACGAAAACGTTAACCCGCAAGGCTAATCTTACGCACGACTGCACGCCGAATAAAAGAATAAAACTATGGGAAAAGGAAAGAAAGGCGGCAAACGCTTAACCAAGAAACAGCTCGCCCCGAAGCTGGAAGAACTCTTTACCGCTAATCCGGGAAAGACGCTTACGTTCAAAGAGATTTTCCGCACACTCCACCTCGACACTCATCCGTTGAAGATGCTCGCCATCGACATCATGGAGGAGATGGCGTGGGACGACTTCATTACCAGAGTGACCGACAACTCCTACCAGCTCAATATGAAGGGACAGGTGCAGGAGGGCATCTTCCAGCGCAAGACAAACGGCAAGAACTCTATCATGCCCGACGACTCAGACAAGCCTATCTTCGTGGCTGAACGCAACTCAATGTGGGCTCTCACCGGCGACCGCGTGCGCTTCGCTTGCATGGCTCGCCGCAAGAACCACATCAAGGAGGCGCAGGTGATAGCTATTTTGGAGCGCGCCAAGGACACCTTCGTCGGACGACTCTCGTTCGACCACGACCTCTGCACGCTCATCTCGCCTGCAAACGTGCTGGCTAACAGCATCATCATTCCGCGCCGCAAGCTGAAAGGCGGCAAGGACGGTGACAACGCCGTGGTGCGCATCGTCGAATGGCCCGACCAGGACCACCGCAACATGATTGGCGAAGTGGTGGACGTGCTCGGAAAGGCTGGCGACAACGACGTGGAGATGAACACCATCCTCGCACAGTACGGCTTGCCGTATAAGTATCCGAAGAACGTGGAGGAGGCTGCCGAGAAGATTTCGGCAGAGATAACGCCGGAGGACTACGCCGAGCGCGAGGACTTCCGCGACGTCTTCACCTGCACCATCGACCCGAAGGATGCAAAGGACTTCGACGACGCGCTCTCTATCCGACAGCTCAAGGAAGGTCTCTGGGAGGTGGGCGTTCACATCGCCGACGTGTCGCACTACGTCACAGAAGGATCCGTGATTGACAAGGAGGCGGTGAAGCGCGCCACGAGCATCTATCTCGTCGACCGCACCATACCGATGCTCCCCGAACGTCTCTGCAACTTCATCTGCTCGCTCAGACCGGATGAGGAGAAGCTGGCGTTCTCCGTAATATTCAACCTCGACGAGGACGCTAACGTGAAGGCATACCGCATTGTGCACACCGTTATCAAGTCGAACCGCCGCTACGCATACGAGGAGGTGCAGGAGCTGCTCGAGCAGAACGGCGTGGTAGACGGCACGGGCGAACCCGCACCTGCAGCGCCTAAGGGCGGATACAAGGGCGAGAACGCCGATGCGCTCATCATGCTCGACCGACAGGCTAAGAAGCTGCGCGCTGCACGCTTCAAGAACGGCGCCGTGAAGTTCGACCGCGAAGAGCTTCACTTCGACGTAGACGAGAAGGGCAAGCCGGTGCGCTGCTACTTCAAGCGCTCGAAGGATGCCAACAAGCTCATCGAGGAGTTCATGCTCCTCGCCAACCGCACCGTGGCTGAATCGGTGGGCAAGGTGGCGAAGGGCAAGAAGCCGAAGACGCTGCCTTATCGTGTGCACGACAACCCCGACCCGACAAAGCTCGAGACGTTGCGCGAGTTCGTGGTGAAGTTCGGCTACAAGATGAAGACCGACGGCACGAAGGGTGCACTCGCTAAGTCGCTCAACACGCTCATGTCGGCGTGCGAGGGCAAGCGCGAGCAGAACCTAATACAGACCGTGGCGTTGCGCGCTATGATGAAGGCGAAGTATTCTATACACAATATCGGTCACTTCGGACTGGCGTTCGACTACTACACTCACTTCACATCGCCTATCCGCCGCTACCCCGACACGATGGTTCACCGACTCATCACACGCTACCAGCAGGGCGGACGCTCTGCCAACAAGGAACACTACGAGGAACTTTGCGAGCACTCGTCGGAGATGGAGCAGATTGCTGCCAACGCCGAGCGCGACTCTATAAAGTACAAGGCTGTGGAGTTTATGTCTGAACGTGTGGGCAATGTCTACGACGCACACATCTCGGGCATACAGTCGTACGGCATCTACTGCGAGATTGACGAGAACCACTGCGAGGGTCTTGTGCCGATGCGCGACCTCGACGACGACTACTACGACTTCGACGAGCGCAACTACTGTCTTGTGGGCCGCCGCCATCACAACAAGTATCAGCTCGGCGACCCGGTACGCATCAAGGTGGCAAGCGCCAACCTCGAAAAGAAACAGCTCGACTTCACTCTGGCCGACAACAAAGCAAAAGTGCATACTCAGGGGGTGCAGTTGTCTCAACTGCACCAACCAAGTAGAAGTGTACCAACCAAGTAAGAAGTGTACCAACCAAGTAGTCTTAGGGGGTGCAGTTGTCTCAACTGCACCGACCAAGCAAAAAAACGAGTAGAAGTGGCACCAACCAAGTAGAAGTGACACCAACCGAGCAAGAAGTGCCCAATCAAGCAAATTGTATAGTTAGTTTGGTTGGTGCACTTGAGACAAGTGCACCCCCTGCAAGAAGTGCACCAATCAAGCAGATTGTATAGTTAGTTTGGTTGGTGCACTTGAGACAAGTGCACCCCCTGCAAGTGCCCCCCCTGCGAGCGCCCATCCCTCATTAAAATTATCTCACCCTCTAACCC
>ERZ1023848.389-NODE-389-length-14786-cov-10.413142_pt1 | contig 14786 bp, 11 predicted proteins | sample MGYA00380385_ERZ1023848 | MGnify/ENA primary metagenome ERZ1023848 (study PRJEB33179, sample SAMN07449069) | human gut metagenome | biome: Human-gut; feature: Human associated habitat; material: Faeces | host: Homo sapiens | place: India:Kasaragod | collected...
GGTGTGGCATCTGTACCGATTGATAAAATGTATAGAGACTTTTTCAGCGGCCTCTCAGATGAGGCAGTCTTTTTCTTTATGCAAATGATTTGCGTACGGGTATTCAGATCATGTCGTGCTCGATCATGTACTCGGCAATCTGCAGGGCGTTGAGGGCAGCGCCTTTGCGGATCTGGTCGCCGCAGACCCAGAAGTTCAGGCCATGCTCGATGGACTCGTCCTTGCGGATGCGGCCGACTTCGACGTCGTTCTTACCGGACGTGAAGAGCGGCATCGGGTAAATCTGCTCGGCCGGGTTGTCGCGGACGATGGCGCCCGGGAAGGCATCGATGGCCTTGCGGGCCGCCTCGACGCTGACCTCGTCCTCGAACTCGACGTTGACGGACTCGGCATGGCTGCGGTAGACCGGCACGCGGACCGTCGTCGCCGTGATGCGCAGGCTGTCATCCTCGAGGATCTTCTTCGTCTCGTTGACCATCTTCATCTCCTCTTTCGTGTAGAGGTTGTCGTAGAAGACGTCGATCTGCGGGATGAGGTTGAAGGCGATCTGGTAATGCTTCGGGAACTTCGCGCCCGGCAGGATGTTCGCCTTCGGCTCGCGGCCGGCGACGATGTCATCGACCTGCTGCTCGAGCTCGGCCATGGCTTCCTTGCCGCCGCCCGAGACCGCCTGATACGTCGAGACGACGATGCGCTTGATCTTCGAGAGATCGTAGAGCGGCTTGAGCGCCATCATCATGATGATCGTCGAGCAGTTCGGGTTGGCGATGATGCCCTTATGGCGCGCGATGGCCTGCGGGTTGACTTCCGGAACGACGAGCGGGACCTCAGGGTCCATGCGGAAGGCACTCGAGTTGTCGATGACGACAGCACCGGCCTTGACCGCAGCCGGAGCGAACTGCTTGCTCGCAGCGCCGCCGGCGAACAGCGCGATCTCGACGTCCTTGAAGGAGTCATCCGTCGTCTCCTCGACCGTGTACTCTTTGCCCATGAACTGGATCTTCTTGCCAGCGCTGCGCTTCGAGGCGAGCATCTTGAGATTGGCAAACGGGAAATTGCGCTCCTCGATGAGGTTGAGGAATTCCTGGCCGACAGCGCCCGTCGCGCCAAGGATTGCTACATTGTACTTCTTCATGTCCATCGTTCCTTTCTGGTTCCTGCGATGCAGTCATTTATGATATGGATAAGGAAAGCAAAATCAGTCGAGCAGCTTGTCGAGTCCGACCGTCAGGCCCTTGAGGCTGCGGACTTTCTTCACGGCGAGCACGACGCCCGGCATGAACGACTCGCGGTTCATTGAGTCGTGGCGGATCGTCAGCGTCTGGCCGAGGCCGCCGAAGATGACTTCCTGATGGGCGACGTAGCCCGGCAGGCGCACGCTGTGGATGTGCATGCCCTCATAGTCGGCGCCGCGCGCTCCCTCGAGCTTCTCAAACTCGTCCGGATTGCCCTGCTTGTGGGCCTTGCGGACCTCGGCGATCATGGCCGCCGTCTGGATGGCCGTGCCAGATGGTGCGTCGAGCTTCTTGTCGTGGTGCAGCTCGATGATCTCGACATCCGGCATGTACTTGGCTGCCTGACGCGACATGACCATCAAGAGCACAGCGCCGATGGCGAAGTTCGGTGCGATGAAGGCCGGCGTGTTGTTCTCTTCCGAAGCCTTGGCAATCTCGGCCTTCTGCTCGTCCGAAAGGCCTGTCGTGCCGACGACCGGCGACGTGCCGTGCTTGAGTGCCGTCATGACATTGCCGAAGACGACGTCCGGGCGCGTGAAGTCGACCATGACCTCTGGCTTCTTGCGCGTGAGCAGCGCCTCGAGGTCCGTCTCGACGAGGATGCCGTTTGCCGGCAGTCCGACGAGTGCGCCCGTATCCGCACCGCCCTTGATATCCACTGCGCCGACGAGTTCGAGCCCGTCCGCTTCCTGTACCGCTTTCAAGACTGCCTGGCCCATGCGGCCGCAGGCACCATTTACGATTACCGTAGTCAAAAGTATGCGCCTCCTGTTAGCGTCAAAAGATATTGCTATTGTATAGCATGTCCGCCATTCGTGTCAAGACGTCCCGTTGAAAAAGACGGCTTTCCGTTCAATTTTCCATGATGTGCTGGAATCTTTCCTTATATTGCAGCGCGAGGATGGGCCGGATGAAGTCGAGGTCGCCCTGGCTAGCAAGCGTCGCCTCGGCGGCCTTGTGGGCCTCCAAGAGGATGGCGATGTCCTCCGGCACGCGCGCAATCTTGAGGTCGGGCAGGCCGTGCTGCATCGAGCCGAAGAACTGGCCCGGGCCGCGCAGCCGCAGGTCCTCTTCTGCGAGCTTAAAACCGTCGGAGGTTTCTGCCATGATCCTCAGGCGCTCGCGCGCATTCTCGGTCTTGCCCTCAGAGACGAGGATGCAGTACGAGGCGTAGGAGCCGCGCCCGATGCGGCCGCGCAGCTGGTGGAGCTGCGCGAGGCCGAAGCGCTCGGCGTGCTCGATGACCATGATGCTGGCATTCGGCACGTTGACGCCGACTTCGATGACCGTCGTCGAGACGAGCAGCTTGATCTTGTCCGCGTAGAAGTCCTGCATGACGCGCTCCTTCTCGGCAGCGGGGAGCTTGCCGTGCACGAGGCCGCACGGGATGCCGCGGAAGATGCCGCAGCGCAGCTCGTCGTAGACCTCCTCGGCCGACGGCAGGTCACTCTCCTCGTTCATCTCGATGAGCGGGCAGACGACATAGGCCTGGCGCCCCGCCTCGATCTGGCTGCGCACGTACTGGTAAATCAGCGGCCGGCGGTCGGGCCGGCGCACGAATGTGCGGATGGGCTGACGCCCCGGCGGCAGCTCGCGGATCAGCGAGACGTCGAGGTCGCCGTAGACCGTCAGGGTCATCGTGCGCGGGATTGGCGTCGCCGTCATGACGAGCACGTCCGGCACATGGGCGCCCTTCTTCTCGAGCGCCGCGCGCTGCGCGATGCCGAAGCGGTGCTGCTCGTCGGTGATGACGAGGCCAAGCCGCGCGAAGTGAACGTCATCCTGGATCAGCGCGTGCGTGCCGATGACGATGTCGACCTCGTGGCGCGCGATGGCCTCGTGCATCTCGCGCCGCTCTCTTGGCGTCAGGTGGCCCGAGAGGTAGCCGACGCGGATGCCGAGTGGCACGAGCTTTGCCGAGAGATTCTCATAGTGCTGGGCGGCGAGGATCTCGGTCGGCGCCATCATCGCGCCCTGCCAGCCGCTTGCGACCGTCTTGACGAGCGCGAGCATGGCGATGACCGTCTTGCCGGAGCCGACGTCGCCCTGCACGAGCCGCCGCATCGGCACGGTCCGCTCCATGTCGCGGCAGATCTCCTGCCACGCCTGCTGCTGGTCGTGTGTCAGCGTGAAGGGCAGGCCAGAGAGGACGGCCTTCACGAGCTTGCCATTTGGCTGGTGGCGGATGCCGAGCCGCGTCTGCTGCGACTGCTTCTTGAGGAGCAGCAGGCCACACTGGATGAGGTAGAGCTCCGAGAAGGCCAGCCGGTAGCGCGCCCGCTTGAGCTTCTCCCCGTCCTGCGGGAAGTGCACGGCGCGCAGGGCCTCGCGGCGGCCCATGAGATGGTGGTCGGCGAGGATGCGCGCAGGGATGAGCTCGGGCAGCTCGTCAGTGGCCTCCAGCGCCTCCTCGACGAGCGTGCGGAAGAACTTCTGGTTCAGCCGCTCCGTCGCCGCATAGACGGGCAGGATGCCGCAGAGCCTGGCTGCCTGCTCCCCCTCTTCGAGGATCTGGAAGTAGCGCAGCTGGCTCATCGCGAACTGGCCGCGGCCGCCGTAGGCGTAGGCAGGCTTGCCGCTGACGAAGACGCGCCGCCCGACCTTGAGCTTGTTCTTGAGATACTTCTGGTTGAACCAGGTGACCTGCAGCAGCCCCGTGCCGTCATTGAGGTAGGCCGTCAGGATTGTCAGGCCGCGCCGCCCCGTCTGCTCCTGCAGGTTGACGATGGTGCCCGCGACCGTCGCGACCGTGCCCGGCCGCAGGTTCGCGATGCGCGTCAGCGCGCTCTGGTCCTCATACGTGCGCGGAAAGTACGTCAGGACGTCGTAGACCCGCGCAATGCCGAGCCGCGCGAGCTCCGCCTTCTTCTTCGGCCCGACACCCTTGAGGTACTGGACCGAATCCGTGATCTTCATGGAGAGCATCGAATCCTTTCTTATTCTTACTAGACTTGCTTGACTTACTAGACGAATGGTCTTGCCCTTATTCTACCACGTTTGCCAGATGGACACCACACGCGCACAGGCACAAAAAAAGAGTCTCACGAGGAGACTCTTTTTTACCGTATTGGCAATGCGTTCAGAGGAATCAGAGCTGCGGGCCAGCTGCAACGAGGCCTTTGCCGATTTCCGTGTTCGCATACTTCTTGGCGAAGTTGTCGATGAACATCTGAGCGAGTTTCTTAGCTCTCGTATCCCACTCGGACTCATCTTTGTAATCCCACTTCGACTTGGACGGATCCTTGTAGGTATCCTTCGGGTCGAGGACTTCCGTAGCAACGCCTTCGAGCTTCGTCGGGATCTCGAGACCGAAGTACGGGATCTTCTTCGTCGGAGCTTCGTTGATGGCACCGCTGTGGATAGCATCGATGATGCCACGCGTATCCTTGATGGAGATGCGCTTGCCATAGCCGTTCCAGCCCGTGTTGACGAGGTATGCCTTCGTGCCGTTTGCCTTTACGCGCTTAACGAGCTCATGCGCATATTTCGTCGGCGGCAGCTCGAGGAATGCCTGGCCGAAGCAAGCGGAGAACGTCGGAGTCGGCTCCGTGATGCCGCGCTCCGTGCCAGCCAGCTTGGACGTGAAGCCGGAGAGGAAGTAGTACTGCATCTGTTCCGGCGTCAGGATGGAGACCGGCGGCAGTACGCCGAATGCATCTGCTGCGAGGAAGATGACGCTCTTAGCAGCCGGAGCAGCGCTGCGGTCGTTGACGAAGTCCTTGACCGTGCTCTTGATGTGATCGATCGGATAGGATACACGCGTATTCTCCGTGATGCTCTTGTCGGCGAAGTCAATCTTGCCGTTCTCGTCGAGGACAACGTTCTCGAGCAGGGCGTTGCGCTTGATGGCGCCGAAGATATCCGGCTCGGATTCCTGATCGAGGTTGATGACCTTTGCATAGCAGCCACCCTCGAAGTTAAAGATACCATCGTCATCCCAGCCGTGCTCATCATCGCCGATCAGCAGGCGTTTCGGGTCCGTCGACAGCGTCGTCTTGCCCGTGCCGGAGAGGCCGAAGAAGATGGCCGTGTTCTTGCCCTGCTTATCCGTGTTAGCGGAGCAGTGCATCGCAGCGATGCCCTTGAGCGGCAGGAAGTAGTTCATCATGGAGAACATGCCCTTCTTCATCTCGCCGCCGTACCAGGTGTTGATGATGACCTGCTGGCGCTCCGTGAGGTTGAAGACGACAGCCGTATCGGAATGCAGGCCGAGCTCTTTGTAGTTCTCGACTTTTGCCTTCGAAGCGTTGAAGACGACGAAGTCCGGCTTGAAGTTTGCTTCTTCCTCAGCAGTCGGTTTGATGAACATGTTGCGGACGAAATGTGCCTGCCAAGCGACTTCAACGATGAAGCGGACAGCCATGCGCGTGTTCTTGTTTGCACCGCAGAAGCCATCGACAACGAACAGGCGCTTGTTGGACAGCTCTTTCTTGGCGATATCCTTTACAGCAGCCCAAGCTTCCTTGGTTGCCTTGTGGTTATCGTTGTGATAAGCCTCAGAATCCCACCAAACCGTGTCGTGCGACGTCTCATCATCAACGATGAATTTATCTTTAGGCGAACGGCCCGTGAAGATGCCCGTCTTGACATCCACAGCACCGAGTTCGGAAACCTGGCCCTTCTCATAGCCCGTCAGGCCTTCCTTCGTCTCTTCCTCGAACAGCGTCTTATAGGAAGGATTGTAGATGATTTCCGTTGTACCCGTGATACCATACTGACTAAGATCGATGTTTGCCATTTGCATTCAACCTCTTTCATTAATATTGGTCTTGGTAAACCTCTGAGGCATCTCACATGATGCAGCCTTACAGTCGCGATGAAAAACCGTTTCGCATCTGCGATCTGCTGTTCATTTCATGTGAACTCCTCATCACAGCTATTATATTAACTTATTCATTCATAAATGTCAAATATTTATTTGCACTTTTTTTAACGTTTTATTTATTCCTCTTATTCACACTCGCTTCTATAAAAATAAGAGGAATAACGCAGAAATTCTGCATCATTCCTCTTAGCGATTCACTTATTCTTGAACGGGATCCGCCGATGCAAAGAGCATGACAGCCTTCTCCATCGTGGCCGGTGCGCAGACGCCGTCGTGGCGCACGTCTTTCTTGCGCAGCGAGGCGAGGCCTTCAGGGATTGGGTCCGCGTTGCGCTGCTGCAGCTCGTCGAGCAGGGTGAATTCGTCGACGCCCTGCGTCTTAACGCCGAGCGCATCGAGCACGCTGCCGTTGAACTTGTAAGGGCTCGCCGTCGAGACGACGACCATATGATGCGCATCGCCCGTCACCTGCTGGTACTTCTCGGCGACACTCCAGGCGACGGCCGTGTGCGGGTCCGCGATATAGTGATGCTTGCGGTAGACCTCCGCGATGCACGCTTCCGTATCCTCGTCCGAGGTCCAGTCCGCCCAGAAAGTCTCCTGGATCTTCGCGAGCAGCTCGCTGCCGACGTCGTAGCGGCCCTGCTGCTGCAGCTGTTGCATCCAAGCGGCGACCTTTTCCTTGTCCTCCATCATATGGTAGAGCAGGCGCTCGAGGTTGCTCGAGATCAGGATGTCCATCGACGGCGAAATCGTCTTGAAGAAGTCGCGCTGGCGGTCGTAGACGCCCGTGCGCAGAAAGTCGGTCAGGACGTTGTTCGCGTTCGAGGCGCAGATGAGCTTGTGCACCGGCAGGCCCATGCACTTCGCGTAGAAGCCCGCGAGGATGTCGCCGAAGTTGCCCGTCGGCACCGTGAAGTCGATGGCCTCGCCCGGATCGATCGTGCCGGCGGAAAGGAGGTCCGCATAGGCACTGAAGTAGTAGACGATCTGTGGCACGAGGCGGCCCCAGTTGATGGAGTTGGCCGACGAGAGGCGGATGCCCTTCGCGGCGAGCGCTTCATTGAAGTCCTTGTCGCCGAAGATGCGCTTGACGCCGCTCTGCGCGTCGTCGAAGTTGCCCGTGACGGCCGTGACGTTGACGTTGCCGCCCTCCTGCGTGAGCATCTGCAGCTGCTGGATACGGCTGACACCGCCCTGCGGGTAGAAGACCATGATGCGGATCTGCGGCACATCGCGGAAGCCCTCGAGCGCTGCCTTGCCCGTGTCACCAGAGGTCGCGACGAGGATCAGCACCTCGTCCTTCTCGCCCGTCTTCTTGAGCGCTGTGCTCATGAGCTGCGGCAGGAGCTGCAGCGCCATGTCCTTGAAGGCGCTCGTCGGGCCATGCCAGAGCTCGAGGACGCTCTTTTCGCCGACGGCCTTGACAGGCGCGCGCTTCTCCGTGTCGAAGCGGCCATTTGCGTAGGCACGCGTGACGCAACCTGCGAGCTCCTCGGCCGTATAATCCGTCAGGAAGAGCCCGAGGACTTTCTCGGCACGCTCCTCATACGACAGGGCCTTGAGCCCTTCAATGAACGCCATGTCGACCTGCGGCATCGCATCGGGCACGAAGAGACCGCCGTCTGCTGCCAGGCCGCGGATGATGGCCTTGGCGGAATCGAGCTGTTCGGCATTTCCTCTGGTGCTGCTGTATTTCAAAACAATCGCCTCTTTCTTCATTTATAAATAGTCGGAACTATGATAGAATGATAGCGGGCCGCGCGGGCAAAGGGCCTGCGCAACCGGACAACTGTCATTATACCATAGAATCCCGGCGAATCCTATAGAAATCTGCAAATTGTCAGCCCCCGGGATACGGTTTGGACATTGTCGTTACATTATAATGGATAACATTGGTTTTTCTTTCTCTTTTTGTAACAGAAAGGATGTTGAAGTTGTTGAAAATTGCCATGGCTCAGATGGAGGTCGTCCCCGGCCATCCAGATGTGAACACCGCCACGATCCTGCGCTTCATTGAAGAGGCGCGCGCTAAGGGCGCCGACGTCGTCATCTTCCCGGAGATGGCAGTGCCGGGCTACTTCCTCGGCGACACGTGGGAGCAGAGCGCCTTCCTGCGCGACTGCGAGAGCTATGGCCGCGACATCATCGCGGCCTCGAAGGACATCACCGTCATGTTCGGCAACGTCGCCATCGACTGGCAGAAGAAGAACAACGACGGCCGCGTGCGCAAGTACAACGCCTTCTTCATCGCGCGCAACGGCGAGCTCATCCAGCCGGACAACATGCCCTACCCCTACACCATCAAGACGCTGATGCCGAACTACCGCGAGTTCGACGACACGCGCCACTTCTTCAGCCTGCAGAAGCTCGCGCGCGAGCTCGGCACGACGCCGTCGAAGCTGCTCTCCCCCGTCACGCTCAAGATTCGCGACGACTACTACCGCGTGGGCTGCCTGCTCTGCGAGGACGGCTGGAGCGACGACTACGAATTCGCACCGTTCGAGCTGCTCGAGGAAAAGGAACAACTCGACTTCTACGTCAACATCTCCGCTTCGCCGTACACGCTCGGCAAGAACGACAAGCGCAACCGCGTCTTCGGCCGCCAGGCGCGCGAGGCCGGCGTGCCGCTCTTCTATGTCAACTGCATCGGCCTGCAGAACAACGGCAAGACCGTCTACACCTTCGACGGCTCGAGCACGGCTTACAACGAGTCGGGCCATGTCGTGCGCACGCTGCCGGAGTACGAAGAGGCGCTTGCTGTCCTGCCGCTCGCCGAGATGAAGGATATGCCGGCCGAAAAAGAAGCGGATGAGCCGGACATCGCCCACATCTACCGCGCGCTCCACTACGGCATCGGCCACTTCCTCGCGAACATCCACATGAAAAAGATCGTCATCGGCATCTCGGGCGGCATCGACTCGGCCGTGGCCGCCGCGCTCTACGCGAAGGTCGTCGGCCCGGAGAACCTGCTGCTCGTCAACATGCCGAGCGTCTTCAACTCCGCGACGACGAAGGGACTCTCGCAAGAACTCGCCAATAACCTCGGCTGCCAGTACATGATCATCCCGATTCAGCAGTCGGTCGACCACACGATCAAGCAGCTCGAGGAAACGCCGATGGTCCACCTCGGCACGGGCAGCGAATCCCACCTGCGTGTCTCCTCCTTCGTCGCCGAGAACATCCAAGCGCGCGACCGCAGCGCCCGCGTGCTCGCCGGCGCCGCAGCGGCGTTTGGCGGCGGCTTCACCTGCAATGCCAACAAGGCCGAGACGACGGTCGGCTACTCGACGCTCTACGGCGACCAGTCAGGCTTCCTCGCCGCGCTCGCCGACCTCTGGAAGTACCAGGTCTACGCGCTCGCCCACTACATGAACACGACGGTCTACGGCCGCGAAGTCGTGCCGCAGGGCATCATCGACATCGTGCCGTCGGCCGAGCTCTCCTCCGCCCAGAACGTCGACGAAGGCAAGGGTGACCCGATCAAGTACCCGTACCACGACTTCCTCTTCCGCTCCTTCGTCGAGCGCTGGCAGAAGGCGACGCCGGAGGACCTGCTCGAATGGTATAAGGCAGGCACGGTCGAAGCGAACCTCGGCTGCGAAGCGGGGCTCGTCGCGAAATACTTCCCGACGGCTGCCGACTTCATTCAGGACCTCGAGCGCTGGTGGAACCTCTTCACGGGCATGGCGATTGCCAAGCGCATCCAGGCTCCGCCAATCCTCGCCGTCAGCCGCCGCGCCTACGGCTTCGACCACCGCGAGGCCCAGAATGGCGCCTACTACACGCGCCGCTACCGCGAGCTCAAGGCAGAGCTGCTCGCTAAATAAGCAAGTAAACAGGCTACATCAAAGCATCCATCGTCGTCAGGAGTGGCAGGACGATGGAGAGCACAAAGAAGAAAATCAGGCCACCGACAAAGAAAATCATGATTGGCTCGGCGAGGGCTTCGACCCTTGCCGAGCGGTGACGGACATCAGCCGCGGCAAATGCCGCGGCTTTTTCCATCATGGCGTCGAGCGTGCCAGTCGTCTCGCCGGCCATCAGGAGCTCGACGAGCAGGCTGGGACAGGACGTCCGCTGGCGCAGGCTCACGGCAAAGGGCTGCCCCGCCTCGACCTGCTGCTGGAGTGCCCGCATCTCGAGCCGGACCTGCAGGTTCGCGGGCACATCCCGCGCCATCGCGAGCGCCGTCGTCAGCGGGATGCCATTTGCCAGCATGACAGCCAGCAGTTCCAAGAGGATGCGCCAGGCCGCATAACACTGCAGAGGGCCCAGGATCGGCAGCTTCAGCAGCAGGCCGTCGATGGCGGTCCGGCTTTTCTCGTGCCGCAGCAAGGCAAATAAGGCCGCCACGCCAAGGACAATCCCCGCCACGAGCAGGGCGATATGGCTTTCTACGAACGCCATAAGGGTGAGCAACAGCTTCGTCGTCCACGGCAGCTCCGCCCGCAGGTCCTGCAGCATGGCCGCAAAGGCCGGCAGCACGAAGACCGTCATGAGCACAAGTGAGACGACGGCGACGACGAGCAGGATAACGGGATAGAGCAGCGCCGACTTCAGCGCCTCGCGCGCCTCGTAGTGGTGCTCCTCAAAGTCCGCGAGTTGCGCGAAGATCTGCGTCAGTGAGCCGCTCGCTTCGCCCGCCCGCACGAGCCCGCAGAGCGAAGCCGAGAAGAGCTGCGGGTGCTGCGCGAGCATCTCGTGGAGCGGATGGCCCGCCATGATGCCCTTGAGGAGGTCCTGCAGGAACGACTGGTAGGGCGGATTGCCATCCGACCGCGAGAGGATCTCGAGAGCCTGATGGACGGGCATGCCCGCCTGCATCATCGCGGCCATCTGCCGCAGGAACAGCACGCGCAGTTTAGCCGCCGGCATCGCATTGAGCCGGGTAAGCTGCACCCGCCAGGCAGAGCCGCCCGCCCTCTTCTCCTCTTGCTGGCTCAGCGAGGCAATCCAGAGCCCGCGCCTCCGGATGAGCCCCGCCGCCTCGCGCTTGTCTTTCGCCTCGATTGTGCCCGCGAAGAGCTCGCCCGCGCGATTCCTCGCTTCATAGAGAAAAACACCCATAGCGCCTCCTTTCTTTTTATAACGGAGCAGCACAGGCATCAGACCATGCGCCGCTCCGCCCGTTCATAGACCTCGCTTGCAATCAGGCCCTGCTGCAGGATCTTCTGCAGCGCCTGGGCGCGCGTCTGCATGCCCTGCGCCTGATGCGTCATCATCGCCATCTCGATCTGGCTGTACTTGCCCTGGCGGATCAGGCTGGCGACAGACGGCTCACGCAGCAGGACCTCTGTGCACGGCACACGGCCGCCCTTGCGCGCGGGCAGGAGCTCCTGCGCAAAGATCGCGCAGAAGACATCGGCGACCTGCGCGCGCACGATACTCTGCTGCTCCTGCGGATAGAAGCCCTCGATGCGCCGCACCGCCTCGGCCGCACCGCGCGTGTGCAGCGTGCCGAGCACGAGCATTCCCGTCTCCGCCGCCGCGAGCGCCGTCGTCATCGTCTCGCGGTCGCGTATCTCCCCGACGAGCAGGATGTCCGGCATCTCGCGCAGCGCACTCCTCAGAGCCTCGGGGAACGAGCGGAAGTCGCGGCCGAGCTCACGCTGGCTGATAAAGCATCGGGATGGCGTGAAAACGTACTCGACGGGGTCCTCGAGCGTCAGGATGTGCGCGGCGCGGCTCTCGTTGACCGCCTGCAGGAACGATGCCATCGTCGTCGTCTTGCCCGAGCCCGTGCGCCCCGTCACGAGCACGAGACCCTGCCTCGCCTCCAGGAGCCCCTGCAGGGCCTGCGGCGCATGGATGGCCGCCAGTGCGGGGATGCTGCTTGGCAGTAGGCGCAGGACCATTGCCAGATGCGCCTGCTGCCGGTAGAGATTGCCGCGCAGCCGACGCCCCGCATGCGTCAGCGAGAAGTCGATGGCCTCGCCGCACGCCAGTGCTTCGCGCTGCCGGTCAGAAAGAAGATCTCCCGCCAGCGACTCCATAAACGCATCATCCGGCCGCCATTCCGCACGCGACAGCCTGCAGAGGCTGCCGTCGACGCGCAGCCAGACCGCCTGCCCCGCCGTCAGGTAGATGTCATTGGCGCGCGCCGCGATGGCCTCCGCAAGGATTGCCTTCCACATCTCATGCCCTGCCCTATCCATACAGCACTCTCCTGACCTCCTGCCACGAGGTGATGCCCGCCTTTGCCTTCTCCCTGCCGTCCTCGAGCAGCGAGCGCATGCCGCAGGCCTTCGCCCGCTCCACCATCTCGCGCCGCGGGATCTTCTGCAAGATGCCCTCGCGCACTGCTTCATGCGGCACGAGGAGTTCCGCAAGGACCGTGCGCCCGCGATAGCCCGTGCCGTGGCAGGCAGCGCAGCCGCGGCTCCGGTAGAGCACCATGTCCTCTACACGTTCATCCGCATCCGCAAAGAACGCCGCCTCATCAGAGTCCTCTGCGACGCGGTACGCTTCGCGGCAATCCGGGCAGAGCCTGCGCACGAGCCGTTGCGAGACGATGCCCGAAAGCGTCGCCGCTAAGAGATACGGCGCGATGCCCATCTCGAGCATGCGGTAGAGCGCCGAGACGGCGTCCTCCGTATGGATCGTCGTCATCAGGAGATGGCCCGTCAGCGCGATGCGCACGGCCATGGCCGCCGTCTCCTTGTCGCGTATCTCGCCGAGCAGGATGCCCGTGACATCCTGACGCAGCACCGCGCGCAGGCCCGCGACGAACGTCATGCCTGCCTTCGGATGAATCTGCACCTGATTGACGCCCGGCAGGATGCGCTCAATCGGGTCCTCGAGCGTCACGAGATTGCGCGACTCCGTGTTGAGCTCCGTCAGCGCGGCGTAGAGCGAAGACGTCTTGCCCGAGTTCATCGGCCCGCAGAGCACGATCATGCCGGCGGGCCGATGGATGAGCTCGCGCAAAGTTGCCGTATCCTTCTTCGAGAACCCGAGCTCATCGAGCGAGAAGAGCTGCGCTGAGACATCCATCAGGCGCATGACGATGACTTCGCCCGATGAGACGGGCAGCGAGGACACGCGGATGTCGATGCGCCTGCCCCTTGGCTGGAACAGGATGTGGCCGTCCTGCGGCTGCTGGTGCACGGCGATGTCCATGCCCGCCATGACTTTGATGCGCGACGTCACCGCCGGGCCGAGATTCGCAGGCATCGTCATGGTCTCGCGCAGGATGCCGTCGATGCGGAAGCGCAGCCGGACCCGCATCTCCTGCGGCTCCAGATGGATGTCGCTCGCATGCAGGGCCACCGCCCGCTCGAGCAGATGGTCGACAAGCCGGATGATGCCCGGCACCTCCGACCGCATGCCATAGCGCACCTCCCGCACCGACTCCCGCACAAGATTCTGCCAAAGCAATTCTGGCGTCTCCAACACAATCCCCCCTGTTCTATGCTTCATTCTCAACTGCATTCTCAATTACTATTTCTACAAAATATGAGAAAATCCTGTCTTTTCTGAATAAGAAATTACCAATACTTCCCGCACATAGAAGCACATCAAAAAAAGACGGCCCACCACTCTGTGGCAGACCGCCCTTCCTCTATTGTCTTCACAATGCATAGCTCACATCACAGCATGACAGAATCCAGTTGCCATGCTATCACGGTGCGGCTCGCGATTCACGATTCGTTGACGCGCTTGCCCGTGATGTGCTCCGGCGTCAGCTCGAGCATCAGCATGCGCGGACCAGCATGTTTTACCTCGTTGTCGAGGTACGCCTTGTCCTGCGTGAACTTCTCGCCGAGCAGCCGCGCAAAGCGCAGTGCCATCTCCTTATCCTCGAGCACGCGCATGCGGCCAAAGACGATGACACTGCGGAACGTCAGCGACCACTCCACGCCATCCTCATGGTGCCCCTCGCCCACGATGCAGTACGAGACCTTGTCGCACGCGCGGATCGCATCGAGCTTATGGCCCACCAACGCACAGTGGAAATAGAGCTTGCCGCTCTCCTCATCGTAGTAATGGTCGAGCGGCACGCCATAAGGATCCCCATCATCCCCAAGCACCGAAAGCACCCCGCGCTTCTCCCGCTTCATGATGGCCACGCACTCCTCCGTCGACAGTTGCTGCTTGAACCGTCTCATTTTGCAAAACATCTTCATCATCCTTTCTACTACCATTCATCATGACCACTCATAACATCATACGCCCACTGCGGAATGTAATTGTTAACCAGTTTAACTGTTATTGAGCATGCATAGCACGTATAGTTCCTTTGATTGCCTGAATGTTATCAAAACAAGGTTGATAATATTCGGATGACTTAGGTATGAGGGATAGGCAGTATTCCGCATGCTCAACAGCCTTAGATGATTCACTGTCATCTCCCCTCATTTTTAATGCAATTGCTTTGTATCCATAGTACGTCTCCAGTGCACAGTATTTTTTATAAATATAATCAGGGGTATCAGGAAGAGATTCAGCGAAGTTAATATAGTACGCAGATATATCATAGTATCGTTGAGCCTGATTTTTTCTACATACCATAAATTCATTATGCAACTGATTTTTCCGATTTTGATTGTCTGTCATTTCAAAATCAGAAATAAAAGAATTAGTAGTTTTTATGAACTGATTAGTCTCCAGTGTTAATACATTTATTCCAAAGTCCAAGTATAAGGGCTGTATCTTATACACATCACCCAGCCCACGAGACTGCAGCTAATCTCGTATGCCGGCTTCTGCTTGAAAAAAAAAAG
>ERZ1023848.393-NODE-393-length-14673-cov-11.364072_pt1 | contig 14673 bp, 15 predicted proteins | sample MGYA00380385_ERZ1023848 | MGnify/ENA primary metagenome ERZ1023848 (study PRJEB33179, sample SAMN07449069) | human gut metagenome | biome: Human-gut; feature: Human associated habitat; material: Faeces | host: Homo sapiens | place: India:Kasaragod | collected...
AATCACAACGTACGACAACAAAGGACTCAGCAAGATTCAGTTGGTGATTCTACCGCAAAGGTAGTTAATTCTGAGCAAATTCCACCAATTTACTCTTGCAGATATAAAAAACGAGCGCGTGAAAAAATCTGCCATGTCTTCCAGAAATAGTGTAACGGGTTGGAGGTGAATATGATAAGGGCTGGAAGATAACTCGAATGAGAGGGTTATCTTCCAGCCATCTACCAGCTTTTAATAGTCATTTTCCAGCTTTTGATAGTCATCTTCCAGCTTTTGATTGCTATCTACAAGTTTCTGATAGCCATCTACCAGTTGTGTTTTAGCCTTTTATATGATCACCGCTGTGCCGCTGCATGTCACCATGAGCATCGATCCTCCCTGTCCTACGGTCTCGTAGTCGAGGTCGATGCCTACGATGGCGTTGCAGCCGAGGCTCTCGGCACGCTGCGCCATTTCGCGCATGGCTGAGTCCTTAGCTTCGCGCAGTACGCTTTCGTAGGTGCCGCTGCGACCGCCGAAGAAGTCGCGCAAGCCTGCCATGAAGTCTTTGAAAACATTGGCGCCGATGATGGTTTCGCCGGTTACTACGCCGCGATATTCGCGGATGGGGTGCCCTTCGAGGGTGGGTGTTGTTGAGAAAATCATAGTATTGTTCCTTTCTTTTTGTGGTTGTTTTGTAAATGATTGGTTCGCGACGCGTTGTGCTAACAGCAAGCGTTGTACTAACAGCAAGCGTTGTGTTGTACTATCAGCATGCGACGCTTTATCGTGAACAGTAATCACGATACGTTAAATAAACGCAATTATGAGCGGTTTATTTTGTGGGTTAACAATAAATAATATAACTTTGATTTTGCTATTAATTTAAGCGAATATTGAGATAAACGACAAAGCAGTTAAACCTTATAATAAGCAAGACAGATATGAAAAGATTCAGATACTTTCGTTTTACATTCGCAGCTGCGGGCATGGCGCTGATGGCGCTTGGCGGCTGCACGTCGCGTGCGACGAAGTCGGGCTCTGCGGCGGAGCAGGACAGCGTGCTGCAGCAGACGGCGTTCGCAACGGACAGCATTGCGTTCTGCGAGCAGAAGGATTCGACGTTGAAGTGCAGCGTAGTTGTAGACTATCCTTCGGGCGACGACTCGCTCTCGGTCGGCGTGCGCAGATACGTAGCCGGCGAACTCGTGCGTATGTACCTGCCCGCAATGCAGGAGGAGAACGGCGAGGCGCCCGTGTACAAGGGTTCGATGGCGGACGGCAAGGCGCTTGTCGACTTCTACGGCAATATGAATAATGTGTATCTGAAGGCGCAGTATGCCGAGCTGAAGGAGTTGGGCATTGCGGGGCTCTCGTACGACCTGAGCATACGCAAGACGTATGAAACCGACCGCTACCTGACGTACGAGACCTCCTGCTATGTGTTCCTCGGCGGAGCGCACGGCTCGGCTTTGTGTCGCCCGGTGAACATCGTTAAGGCTACGGGCAAGGTGCTCGCCGCTACGGTAGACACGCTGAAGCAGAAGGCGCTGCAGCCCATCCTGCGCCGTGGCGTGAAGGAGTATATCTCTAAGGCTGAGAACCGCAAGATAAAGGATAGCGACCTGCAGAACATGCTTTTCGTGGAGCACGGCATCATCCCGCTGCCTGCGACCGTGCCGGTGCTCACGCCTGAGGGCTTACGCTTCGTCTATCAGCAGTACGAGATAGGTCCGTATGCGCTGGGCATGGTGGAGTTCACGGTGCCTTACACGGACGTGAAGTCGTGCCTCACGCATGAGGCGGCTGAGCTGGCTTTTGAATAGAGAGGTTATAAAAAGAACGATATGACAAAGAAAGCTATAGTAATAGGAGCCACTTCGGGCATAGGGCTTGAAGTGGCTCGTCTTTTAGCCGTGCGTGGCTACAGCGTAGGCATAGCCGGCAGGCGTGTGGAGCGGCTGCAGGAGATAGTGGAGGCCACGGACGGCATAGTGGCGTGGCAGCAGATTGACGTTGACAGCGACGATGCCACCGAGGGCTTGCACGAGCTTATTGGCAAGCTGGGCGGCATGGATCTGTACTTCCACAGCTCGGGAATAGGGTGGGAGAACTGCTCGCTCGATGCGGAGAAGGAGATGCGCACGGTGCAGACCAACGCCGTGGGCTTCACGCGGATGGTGCTCTCGGCGTACCAGTGGTTTGCCGACAACGCTCACCGCGGACGCATAGCCTGCATCACGTCGATAGCTCGCACGCGCGGACTGGGTGCTGCGCCTGCCTATTCGGCTACGAAGCGCTACCAGTCGCACTACCTTGAGTGTCTGGCGCAGCTCGCCAGTATGCGTCGCCTGCCCATCGCCATCACCGACATACGGCCGGGCTTCGTGGCTACCGACCTTATCGCCGGCAGCCATTTCCCGCTGCAGCTCTCGGCTGAGCACGTGGCGGCGGACATCGTGAGTGCGGTGGAGCGTGGCAAGAAGGTGGTGACGGTCGACTGGCGCTATCGGCTGCTCGTGGCTGCGTGGCGCATGATACCGCGCTGGGCGTGGATAAGGCTGCGGTTCGTGAAGTAAGACTTCTACGGAATATGCACCCAGCGAATCCGTTTAATCCGATAAATCCGTTGTTATTTTTACGCACCCTAATAATCTGTTGTAAATCAGCAATCAGTGGAAGGATATTCGTGTTGAGGACTGCGTGACTACGGCAGGAATGCCGTAGCCTCCTACATTAGTAGCGTTGGCTTTGTTGCTTGGTCGGTGCAGTTCTTGCTCTGACAAGCGGCAAAGCCGAGCGGAGACAGCTGGAATAGATTGCCAGTTTGCTTGGTTGGTGCAGTGGCGACAGCTGCAATAGATGCCTGTTTGCTTGGTTGGTGCAGCTGAGACAGCTGCACCCCCTACCGTTTCCGTCCGCCGTCCAATCGGATTCCGTCCGCCGTCCGATTGGATTCCGTCCGCCGTCCGATCGGATTCCGTCCGCCGTCCGATTGGATTCCGTTCGCTGCACGACGATAGAAGCATAGAAAGCGGCAGAAACTTTCTATGCTTATTCTTTACAGATTTTTAAGTAAAAACCCTCAACAATCCAATAATTATTGCTAACTTTGCAAACTGAAAATTGCAATTCGAATACTTAGCGGTATTCTACGTAGAAAAAGAAACAAATTGTTTTAAAAATTTTTATGGATTCTATTTTATTAATCACAGTCATCTTGACGGCTGTTGTATTGGTAGTAGGTGCGTACGTAGTTGCGAAACTCGTAGGTCCTCGTTCGTACAACCCGGTTAAGGGTCAGCCCTTTGAGTGTGGTATCCCTACACGCGGATCTTCTTGGATTCCGGTGCATGTAGGCTACTATCTCTTTGCTATCCTTTTCCTTATGTTCGACATTGAGACCCTCTTCCTCTACCCGTGGGCAGTAGTAGTCAAGCAGTTTGGAGCGATGGCGCTTGCGAGCGTTGGTTTCTTCATGCTGGTATTGGTATTTGGCCTTGCATACGCTTGGCGGAAAGGAGCGTTGGAATGGAAGTAAGAAAACCTGTCATCAAGAGTATTCCTTACGATGAGTTCAAGGACAACAAGGGCCTTGAGACAATCGTAGACGAGCTCCACGAGGGCGGCGTCAACGTAGTGGTTGGCTCACTCGACCAGGCTATCAACTGGGGTCGTTCCAACTCTTTGTGGTCATTAACATTCGGTACATCATGCTGCGGCATTGAGTTCATGGCAGTAGGTTGCGCCCGTTACGACTTCTCTCGCTTCGGCTTCGAGGTGACACGTAACTCTCCTCGTCAGGCCGACCTTATCATGTGCGCCGGTACCATCACCAACAAGATGGCGCCCGTGTTCAAGCGTCTTTACGACGAGATGGCTGAGCCTAAGTACGTAGTGGCAGTGGGCGGTTGCGCCATCTCTGGCGGTCCGTTCAAGAACTCGTACAACGTAGTGCGCGGCATCTCAGAGATTGTGCCCGTAGACGTATACGTGCCCGGCTGTCCTCCGCGTCCGGAGGCTATCCTCTACGGCATGATGCAGCTGCAGCGCAAGGTGAAGGTCGAGAAGTTCTTCGGCGGAGCAAACCACAAGATGACACATGAGGAGAAAGAACTCTCTATGTCGAAGGGTGGTCTGCACGGCTTGAGCAACGAGGCTCTCGCCAGCGAAGCAAAGCGCGAGACAATCGTAGTGAACGAGGTGCCGGAAGGCTTCGATGCAAAGAAAGGTCTAACTGATTAATATAATAAGGTATAAGATATGAAACTTGAAAACATAGAACTCTCATTCGACAATTTTGCGAGTGAGATGTCGAAACTGAAGAACCAGAAACATTTCGACTACCTTGTTACCATCATCGGCGAGGACTTCGGCGAGGAAGGCTTGGGATGTATCTACATTCTTGAGAACACCGACAACAACGAGCGCTGCTCTGTACGCACCATCGCAAAGAAGGTGGACGGCAGCGACGTGATTCCTACCGTCGTTGAGCTCTGGAAGGCAGCCGAGCTGCTCGAGCGCGAGGTGTACGACTTCGTAGGCATCAAGTTCCTGGGCCACCCCGACATGCGCCGTCTGTTCCTCCGTACCGACTTCAACGGCTATCCGTTGCGCAAGGACTTCGACATGAGCCCCGAGGCAAACCAGTTCCCGCTTACCGACGAGCCAGAGTCTGACTACACCGTTGTGTACAGTCTCGACGCCGACGGCCACCTCGTAGCTACAAAGAAGCGCCTCTTCGAGGACACCGACTTCGTTGTGAACATCGGTCCTAACCACCCGTCTACACACGGTGTGCTCCGCTTGCAGACCGTACTCGACGGCGAGAAGGTGAAGCGCATCTACCCGCACCTGGGCTATATCCACCGCGGCATCGAGAAGATGTGGGAGGGCATGACCTATCCGCAGACACTCGCTCTCACCGACCGTCTCAACTACCTCTCTGCAATGATGCACCGCCACGCTCTCGTAGGCGTCATCGAGGAGGGTATGGGCGTTGAGCTTACCGACCGCATCCACTACATCCGCACCATCATGGACGAGCTGCAGCGTATCGACTCCCACTTGCTCTACCTCGGCTGTACAGCGCAGGACTTGGGCGCCCTCACAGCGTTCCTCTACTGCATGCGCGACCGCGAGCACGTGCTCAACGTGATGGAGGAGACCACCGGCGGACGACTCATCCAGAACTACTACCGCATCGGCGGATGCCAGGCAGACATCGACCCGAAGTTCGTAGAGAACACAAAGAAGCTCTGCCAGTATCTGCGTCCGATGATTCAGGAGTATCTCGACGTGTTCGGCGACAACGTAATCACACACAACCGCTTGGTAGGTGTAGGCCCGATGGGACGCGAAGACTGTATCAACTACGCCGTGACAGGTCCGGCAGGACGTGCCGCAGGCTGGAAGAACGATACACGTAAGCGCCACCCGTACGACCTCTACGACAAGGTAGAGTGGGAGGAGATTGCAATGACCGGTTGCGACTCAATGGACCGCTACTACTGCCACATCAAGGAGCTCTATCAGAGCCTTAACATCATCGAGCAGCTCATCGACAACATTCCGGAGGGCGACTTCTACGTTAAGCAGAAGCCAATCATCAAGGTGCCCGAGGGACAGTGGTACTTCTCTGTAGAGGGAGCCAGCGGCGAGTTCGGCGTATATCTCCACTCTAAGGGCGACAAGAGTCCTTACCGTATGAAGATGCGCCCGATGGGTCTGACACTGACCGGCGCTCTCGACCCGATGCTTCGCGGACAGAAGATTGCCGACCTCATCACCACCGGTGCGGCTATCGACTTCGTAATTCCTGACATCGACCGTTAACGAAATCATAAATTAAAAGAAATGTTTGACTTTAGTATAGTAACAAACTGGTTCCACAATCTCCTCTCACAGACCTGCGGTCTTGGAGATTTCTGGACAATACTGATCGAGTGCATCCTGGTTGGTGTCTGCATTCTCGCAGGTTACGCCATCCTCGCCATCATCTTGATCTTCATGGAGCGTAAGGTCTGCGCCTACTTCCAGTGTCGTCTTGGCCCGATGCGCGTAGGTCCTTGGGGTATATTCCAGGTGTTCGCCGACGTGCTTAAGATGCTCATCAAGGAGATCTTCTCAGTAGACGGCGCCGACAAGGTGCTCTACTATGTTGCTCCGTTCCTCGTGATCATCGCTTCCGTGGGCACCTTCTCGTTCCTCCCGTGGAACAACGGCGCTCAGGTGCTCGACTTCAACGTAGGCCTGTTCCTCATGTCGGCTATCTCGAGCATCGGCATCGTGGGCATCTTCATGGCAGGTTGGGGCTCTAACAACAAGTATTCGGTAGTTTCGGCTATGCGTGGCGCCGTGCAGCTCATCTCATACGAGATGTCGCTCGCACTCTGCCTCATCACCGCCGTTGTGCTTACCGGCACAATGCAGGTATCGGGCATCGTAGATGCACAGACCGGCGCTTTCGGCTGGCTCATCTTCAAGGGACACATCCCGGCTATCATCGCCTTCCTCGTGTTCCTCGTAGCAGGCAACGCCGAGGCAAACCGCGGTCCGTTCGACTTGGCTGAGGCTGAGTCGGAGCTTACAGCCGGCTATCACACCGAGTATTCGGGTATGGGCTTCGGCTTCTACTACCTCGCCGAGTACCTCAACCTCTTCGTAGTTTCGGCAATCGCCACCACAGTGTTCCTCGGCGGCTGGGCTCCGTTCAACATCGGCGTTGAGGCAGTAGACAACGTGCTCAACTTCATCCCCGGCATCGTATGGTTCCTCGGCAAGACATTCGCCGTAGTATGGCTGCTCATGTGGGTGCGCTGGACATTCCCGCGTCTGCGTGTCGACCAGATACTGAAGCTCGAGTGGAAGTACTTGATGCCTTTGTGTCTTATCAACTTGATTCTCATGACTGTAGTTGTGGCATTCGGTTGGCACTTCTAAAAACACATCATTAAAACAATGGAAGAAAACAAAAAATCATATTTCGGAGAAATCGGAGCTGCTGTGAAGACTCTCGCCGTAGGTATGAAGACCACCTGGAAGGAGTACTTCACACCGAAGAGCACTGAGCAGTATCCCGAGAACCGCAAGACCACACTGCACGTAGCAGCACGCCACCGCGGACGTCTGGTGATGAACCGCGACGAGAACGGCGTCGTGAAGTGTACAGCTTGTACACTCTGCGAGAAGGCTTGCCCGAACGGCACCATCAAGATCGTGTCGCAGATGGTTGAGAACCCGGAGACAGGCAAGAAGAAAAAGCAGCTCGTTGACTACCAGTACGACCTCGGCGACTGCATGTTCTGCGAGCTCTGCGTGAACGCCTGCAACTTCGACGCAATCAAGTTTGTAAACGATTTCGAGAACTCGGTATTCGACCGCGAAGCACTCGTGCTTCACCTCGACAAGGAAGTGTACGAGGGCGGCTCGCTGCCTAACATCATCGACGGCGGCGCCGACTTCGAAATCGGAACGTTTAACACCAAAACAAAATAAGGAGTAAGAAAATATGGCAAGTATAGTAATGTTTTGCATCTTGGCAGCAGTAATCCTCGGATCGGCTGTCATGTGCGTGACCACAAAGCGCATCATGCGTTCGGTCACATTCCTGCTTTTCGTACTCCTCGGAGTGGCAGGCCTCTACTTCCTGCTCGACTACACCTATCTCGGTGCAGCACAGATCAGCGTCTACGCTGGCGGTATGGTGATGATGTACATCTTCGCCGTGCAGCTCGTAAGCAAGCGCACACTCCAGGGATTGGTAGAGCGCGTTAAGGGCTGCCGTGCCCTCTCTTACGCACTCATCTGCCTCGTAGGTCTGGCTACCGTAGCCGGCGTACAGCTCAAGAATGGTTTCCTCTCTGTTGCCGTTGACGGCGGCGAGGTGCCCATGCAGACCATCGGCGAGGCTCTTCTCGGTTCAGAAAAGTATCAGTATGTATTGCCCTTCGAGTTCATCTCAGTATTCCTGCTGGCATGTATCATTGGCGCAATCGTTGTAGCACGTAAAGAAAAGGAGGACAAGTAAATTATGGTACCAGTAGAATGTTATTTCGTGCTTAGCGCACTTCTGTTCTTCATCGGCGTATACGGCTTCGTGACACGCCGCAACCTGATAGCCATGCTCGTCTCTATAGAGCTCGTGCTCAACGCAGTAGACCTGAACTTTGCGGCTTTCAACCGCCTGCTCTTCCCCGGCGAGTTCGAGGGCTTCTTCATGACCCTCTTCTCAATCGGCGTGAGCGCAGCAGAGAGCGCCGTAGCTATCGCGATTATTATTAACGTTTACCGCAATTTCCACAGCGATCAGGTGAACAGTATTGAAAACATGAAATATTAATTAGATTATGGATTTTACATATTCAATATGGATTCTTCTGTTGCCGCTGATCAGCTTCCTGGTTATCGGTCTGCCAGAATTCGTGAATAAGAAGTATTCCTGGTCGCACAAGACAGCCGGACTGATTGGCACCTGCTCTCTGGGCTTGGTGGCAGCACTCAGCTACTACACTGCGTTCCAGTATTTCACAGCCGACCGTCTTGCCGACGGCACCTTCGCAACCTTCGTTCCCTACAACGTTACATGGTTGCCGCTGGGCCATCTGCACTTCGACCTCGGTGTGCTGCTCGACCCGATTTCGGTGATGATGCTCATCGTCATCTCTACGGTCAGCCTTATGGTGCACATCTACTCGTTCGGCTACATGCACGGCGAGAAAGGTTTCCAGCGCTACTACGCTTTCCTTTCTCTTTTCACGATGTCAATGCTCGGACTCGTGCTTGCTACCAACATCTTCCAGATGTACATGTTCTGGGAGCTCGTGGGTGTAAGCTCTTACCTCCTCATTGGCTTCTACTACACTCTGCACGCAGCCGTTCACGCTTCTAAGAAGGCGTTCATCGTGACACGCTTCGCCGATATGTTCTTCCTCATCGGTATCCTCATCTTCGGCTACTACACAGGAAGCTACAACTTCTCGTTCACCGGAACAGAGATTGCTTACGGCGCAGGTGCTTCTGCCTTCACCGTTGCTGACAGCGCACGCGCTCTTGCTGCAGGCGGCATGATTCTGCCTACAGCCCTCGTGCTTATGTTCATCGGTGGTGCAGGTAAGTCGGCAATGTTCCCGTTGCACATCTGGTTGCCGGACGCAATGGAAGGTCCGACACCGGTATCTGCACTTATCCACGCCGCAACCATGGTCGTTGCAGGTGTGTTCCAGATAGCACGTCTCTTCCCGGTATGGATCGAGTACGCTCCGCAGGCTCTTGAGGTAGTTGTTATCGTAGGCGCTTTCACAGCCTTCTACGCAGCAGCCGTTGCTTGCGCACAGAGCGACATCAAGCGTGTGCTTGCCTTCTCTACAATCTCTCAGATTGCGTTCATGATGGTAGCGCTCGGCGTATGTCTGCCGGGTCACCACGGTGCGGCTCTTGACAACCACGCACAGCTTGGCTACATGGCTTCTATGTTCCACCTGTTCACACACGCCATGTTCAAGGCTTGTCTGTTCCTCGGAGCTGGTTGCATCATCCACGCTGTTCACTCTAACGAGATGTCTGCAATGGGCGGTCTGCGCAAGTACATGCCTATCACACACATCACATTCCTCATCTCTTGCCTCGCTATCGCAGGTATCCCGTTCTTCTCGGGCTTCAGCTCTAAGGACGAGATCATCACTGCTTGCTTCGAGTACTCACCGCTCTGCGGCTGGTGGATGACAGGCGTAGCCGCTATGACAGCGTTCTACATGTTCCGCCTCTACTACGGCATCTTCTGGGGTACAGAGAACAAGGAGCTGCACGCTCACCACACACCGCACGAGGCTCCGGCTACAATGACCTTCCCGCTCGTGTTCCTGAGCATCGTCACCGTAGGCGTTGGTGTTGTCACCACACTCGGCGGCTTCTGCGACTGGAGCTGGGCAAGCTTCGGCTCTATTGTGAGCGCAGCAGGCACAGCCTACACCGTTCACTTCGACCCACAGGTGGCTGCCACCTCTACAGTGATCGCTATCCTCTCTATCGCCCTTGCCACATATATCTACAAGGGTGAGAAGCAGCCTATCGCCGACAAGCTGTACGCTACATTCCCGCGTCTGCATCGTTGGGCTTACAAGCGCTTCTACATGGACGAGGTTTACCAGTTTGTTACTCACAAGATTCTGTTCCGCTACGTCAGCCGTCCGGTACAGTGGATCGACGAGAAGATCATCAATGGTCTTATCGACTTCACTGCTTGGGGCGCTAACGAGGCAGGTGAGACCATCCGCCCATGGCAGAGCGGCGACGTTCGCCAGTATGCCGTTTGGTTCATCACAGGTACGGTAGCTTTAACATTATTATTACTTTGCTTATAATTAGAATATGAATATATTAAGTTTATTCGTAGTAATCCCTGCGTTGATGCTGCTCGGTCTGTGGATCGCACGCAACGTCAATCAGGTGCGTGGTGTGATGGTTGCCGGTTCATCTTGCCTCTTGGCAATGAGCGTATGGCTCACGCTCCACTTCATCAGCGAGCGCGCTGGCGGCAACACCGAGGAGATGATTCTCCATGCCTCTACTGCGTGGTTCCCGGCTTTGCACATCAACTATGAGGTTGGTGTAGACGGTATCTCTGTTGTGATGTTGCTGCTTTCGAGCATCATCGTCTTCACCGGTACATTCGCTTCATGGAAGCTCAAGCCCCTCACCAAGGAGTTCTTCATGTGGTTCACTCTTCTCTCGACAGGTGTTTACGGTTTCTTCATCTCGATCGACCTCTTCACCATGTTCATGTTCTACGAGGTGGCACTCATCCCGATGTACCTTCTCATTGGTTTCTGGGGTTCGGGTCGCAAGGAGTATGCAGCCATGAAGCTTACGCTGATGCTTATGGGCGGTTCTGCGCTCATCATCCTGGGCTTGGTAGGCATCTACTTCTTCAACGGTGCTTCTACGATGAGCATCCTTGAGATTGCGCACAACAACCACATCCCGGCAGCCATTCAGAACGTGCTGTTCCCGTTCGTGTTCATCGGTTTCGGCGTGCTTGGCGCGTTGTTCCCGTTCCACACATGGTCTCCTATCGGTCATGGTTGCGCCCCGACATCAGTGTCTATGCTCCACGCAGGTGTGCTCATGAAGCTCGGCGGCTACGGCTGCTTCCGCATCGCAATGTTCCTCCTGCCGCAGGCAGCTAACGACTTGGCTTGGATATTCCTTATCCTCACAACCATCTCTGTCGTTTACGGTGCGTTCTCGGCTTGCGTACAGACCGACTTGAAGTTCATCAACGCCTACTCTTCAGTGTCTCACTGTGGTCTGGTGCTCTTCGCACTCTTGATGATGACCAAGGTGAGCTGCACGGGTGCTATCCTTCAGATGCTCTCTCACGGTTTGATGACAGCCCTCTTCTTCGCCCTCATCGGTATGATCTACGGTCGTACACACACACGTGACATCCGTGAGCTTGGCGGTTTGATGAAGATTATGCCGTTCCTCTCTGTAGGCTATGTGATTGCAGGTTTGGCTAACCTCGGTTTGCCGGGCTTCTCAGGCTTCATCGCCGAGATGACTATCTTCAACGGTTCGTTCGAGAATGCCGACACATTCCACCGTTGCTGCACCGTCATCGCTATCACCTCAATCGTTGTGACCGCTGTGTACATCCTCCGTACCGTGGGCTTCATCCTCTTCGAGAAGGTGAAGAACCCGCACTTCGAGGAGCTCACCGACGCTACATGGGATGAGCGCTTCGCTGTATGCTGCCTCATCTTCTGCGTTGCAGGTCTGGGTTCGTTCCCGATCTGGGCAAGCCATGTTATCAGCGATGCAGTAGTACCAATCCTCAGCGTAATTCCAACACTTTAATAACAGTTCAGCAGTAAAAAATGGATTATAGTCAGTTTTTTAATATGATACCCGAGGCTGGCCTCATGGCAGCCCTCGTGATAGTATTCCTCGCCGACCTCATCCTGAAGGGCGAGAAGAAACATACTACCTTGAGCCTGCTGACAGGTCTGCTGTTGGTAGCTCAGATTGCAGTCTGCTTCACCGCAGAGCCTGCAGAGGCTTTCGCCGGACTCTACACCGCCACCGCAGCAGCGCAGGTGATGAAGGTTATCCTTACAGCCGGTGCGTTCATCGTGGTAGTGATGGCACAGTCGTGGCTCGAGCAGAAGGACGTGCAGAACAAGGAGGGCGAGTTCTATGAGCTCATCATCTCTACCTTGCTCGGTATGTACATGATGATTTCGTCAGGCCACTTCCTCATGTTCTTCCTCGGCTTGGAGATGGCATCAGTGCCTATGGCATGTCTCGTTGCCTTCGACAAGTTCAAGAAGGAGTCGGCAGAGGGCGCAGCCAAGTTCGTGCTCACCGCTACGTTCTCGAGCGGCGTGATGCTCTACGGCATCTCGTTCATCTACGGAGCTTGCGGCACACTCTACTTCGACGACGTAATGGCGCATATCACAGCAACACCGCTCACCATCATGGGCCTCGTGTTCTTCTTCAGCGGCCTCGGCTTCAAGATTTCGCTCGTGCCGTTCCACTTCTGGACAGCCGACACATACCAGGGTGCTCCTACAGCCGTAACAGGCTATCTGAGCGTAGTGTCTAAGGGCGCAGCAGCGTTCGCTTTGATGACAATCCTCACCAAGGTGTTCGCACCGATGGTAGAGTACTGGGAGATGCTGATGTACATCATCATCGTCCTCACCATCACCATCGCCAACCTCTTCGCACTCCGCCAGACAGAGCTCAAGCGATTCATGGCGTTCAGCTCTATCTCGCAGGCAGGCTACATCATGCTTGCAGCGGTAGGCAACGGCGCAATGGGTCTGCCGGCGCTCATGTACTACGTGCTCATCTACGTAGCAGCCAACATGGCAGTGTTCACCATCATCAACGTTGTTGAGACACGCGGCAAGGGCAACACCGAGATGTCTGTATTCGACGGCTTCTACACCACCAACCCGAAGCTCTCGTTCCTCATGACACTCGCTCTGTTCTCGCTCGCAGGCATCCCACCGTTCGCAGGTATGTTCTGCAAGTTCTTCGTGTTCATGGCAGCAGCCGAGCAGGGCTCTAACATCGCATACGCAGTAGTGTTCCTCGCATTGATCAACACCGTACCGTCACTCTACTACTATCTGAAGATTGTAAAGTGCATGTATATCAACAAGACCGATGCTCCGCTCGCTCCGTTCAAGAGCGACTGCGCTACACGCACAGCCCTCGCCCTCTGCACCGCAGGCGTACTTCTCTTCGGCGTATGCAGCTGCGTCTACGGATGGCTCGTAGCGGCTACAGCTATGTAGAATGTTGAATTTTGAGTTTTGAATTTTGAATTATGCGCTTCGCGCATTTTGAATTGATGAGTTGTCAATTATTAATTCAACATTGAACAATTCCTAATTCAAATTTCAAAACTCAACATTCAAAACTCCAAAAAAAACATATAGAGAATGGTTGGCAATTCGCACCAAGCGAGTTGTCAACCATTTTTTTTGAAAAGGTTTTGTCGTTTGGATTTAATGTTGTAGATTTGTGGTGAGATAATTATTCTGAGTAACCACTCAAGTTTTTGAAATATATGGATTTGACACATAATATAATAGAATATGTAAACTGCTGTGTCGGAGCTTTTGCTAATCGCTTTAAATTGACATTGGCACAGTCGTATGCCTACTTGCGTAGGTTTAAAGGTATAGATTTCCTTATTGATTGTTATGCTGCAGAGCATACTCTTTCTATAGAGGATGCTGTGGAGGATATAATGTTGTTATGCCAAAAGAATGGAGGGCGTGTAGGATGCTGAAACTATATCATGGAAGCAATGTCGTGATTGACAAGATTGATTTGTGTCGTTCACGAAAAGGCAAGGATTTTGGGTGTGGTTTTTATTTGAACCCCAATAAGGAACAGGCAATGGAAATGGCAGTTCGTACTTCTAAAAGAATGCAGGAGGGCGAGCCTGTAGTCAATGCTTACCTGTTTGATGACAATTTACTTTCTTCCGAATGTACACCGTTATCAGTTAAAATATTTGAGGACTATTCAGTGGAGTGGGCTGAATTTATTTTGAAAAACAGAAAGAATATGGCTTCACAACCTGCACATTCTTATGATATAGTTGTAGGTCCGATAGCAAACGATACGGTTGGTCTTCAGATGCGCCGCTTCATTCAAGGATACATCGATATAGAGAGAATGATTGAAGAACTGCGTTTCCAAAGACCTGCGATTCAGTATTTCTTTGGAACAGAAAAAGCAATAAGTTACTTAAAGAAAATCTAATTATGAGCGAAGATATCCAATTTCAAATAGAATGCCTCTCTACCGAGTTGGTTGAAATGTTGATGCAAAAGTATGGATGGGACATGAAGAAGGCACTTGACGAATTGTATTCTTCAGAGACCTATAAGCGTTTGTGCAACCCTGATTGTGGTTTATACTACGAAGGTTCGGTGTATGTGTTCTCGTATTTAGAAAACGAGATAGAAACAGGTATCGTGCAATAACCCCACGGTAACGCTGTTCCCTTTGCGTGGTAACGATATAACCGCAGCGTGGTAACAATATAACCGCAGCGCGGTAATTATGTTTTTGCAGCGTGGTAATTGTGTAAAATCGAGCAATATGATGAAAAAACTGTAGTTTAACGCTTTTAGTTGACTACTTTCAGTCTTAATTGTAAAGTTGGTT
>ERZ1023848.394-NODE-394-length-14665-cov-9.626762_pt1 | contig 14665 bp, 11 predicted proteins | sample MGYA00380385_ERZ1023848 | MGnify/ENA primary metagenome ERZ1023848 (study PRJEB33179, sample SAMN07449069) | human gut metagenome | biome: Human-gut; feature: Human associated habitat; material: Faeces | host: Homo sapiens | place: India:Kasaragod | collected...
TATTCTTTCCTTCCGTAGAGGATTCCTATTCTATCGCCTTCTTCCGTGCCTTGCGGTTCCGGATGGATTCCAGACGAATATCATTGGCTTTTTCCATGGCGTCGTTAGCTAAATCGAGTGCCATTTTATAATCATCGAACGATAACTTTTCTTTCGACTCGATGGCTTCCATGGCTTTGAATTCTCCCCAACGAGCGGCATTAGCATCCTTCATAATAATTTTTAGCTTGTTGATAGCCCGCGCCGGGGTGAGCTTCTTATGGTCCAGCCTATCCATAATGTCATCGACAGCCTGCTTATAAGGTAAGATTCCTTGAGATGATGGTGCTTCTTTGGCTTTTACACCTGCGGTATTGATGATGGCGTGCAGTGCCCTATGTGCGTCGGCATTGATGGTAGCAACTTCATGCCAGTTCCGTCCGCCGTCTTCGTTCATGAATGCGTTCCAATGCTTGGAATTAGTCAAAGACTGGTATTCGTCGGTTACGATTTTATCGCCCATTTTGGCGTTTTTACGGCTTCCGTCGGCACTTGCGATGACTTTATCAACGACGCTTTTATAAGCGTCTACAACCTGTTTAGGTGTTGATTTTTCGTCATCCAGTACATTATGGAATTTACTTACTTCTTCTTGTACGTCACCTTGGGAACCTTCTTGGGCATGGGTACTTTCCTTGTCTTTACTTTCAGTTTGCTGAGGTTCGACGTCGATATGGTCACTTTGCTTGCTCTTTTCATCTACTTCATTCCCTTCTTTTTCTTGGCTCTGTACTCTGCCAGCTTCTTGTTGATGTACGCGTCCACTTCCGGCGGGGTCCGCCTGTCGATTATCTGGTACTTCGGATACAGCCTTTTCGGCTGGCTTTTCTTCTGGGATGTCGAATAACGATTGTCCATGTTCTACCTCCTGGATGGCGTTCGAGATGATGTTTTCAAGGCTGATACGTGGCGCTTCCTTGCTGTCGAACAGCTTGGATTGTTTCGGACTACCGATGGCAAAGATACGGTCGCAAGCCCCTTTGTACATATCGGCAATGGTACGGCTCTTGAATTTATTACGTTCGATGAATTCAAGTACCAGCCGTTCGGCTTCCGATTCCCCCTGCGAGAACAGGCTGGTTTCCTGCAAGTGGAAGGACAGCGGTTTTCCTTCATTACGGAGCGACATGATAGTCTTTGCCGTCTTTGTGATGACGTCGGAAATATCATAGTCGGGATACAAAGTCCCGTTCTTGATACCCTCGTTGACCTTCGCAACTTCCGGCGCGGCGGCGATCATGGCGTTCATAACGTTCTTACTGTTATTATCCGTCGCTTCGCTGAGCTGAGTCAAGAGATAATTGTCATCATAAGCCTTGGCAAAGATAGCGTTGCGGATTCTAAATTGACCCGTTGGCGACAAATCACCTTTTTCATTGAATACAGAGTTGCCTTCTGCATCGCTGAATACATCACTTGCGGCGCCCCTTCTGAATTCACGGTTCGAGGGGTTCATGAATTCGCCCGTGCCGTTATCGACGAACTGTTCCAATGTGGACAGTTTCAGTCTATCTGCATCAGCCTTCGCCTGTTCTGCGCCGCCCAGCTTCGCGCCGCCTTCGGTGCTGTTGATGATGGCGTTGGTATCGGCGTCGTCGGCCGCCTGCCGTACCAATACAGGATGGTCCATGCTCTGTACCTTTTCGGGGGCAATCCCAAGCGACGGAGCGATAGAAACGAGATAGTCCTTATAGGCCTTGGCGCTCTTCTTGTGTGCGTCCGTAAGTCCTTTATAGGCCTTCTGGACAGCCATGACGCGGCCGTTGCCGTTAAGGACGACGCCGCTGTTGTTGATAACGGGGGCGCCTTCGTTGACGAACTGGCTTTCTGCCAGCAGTTCCGGCTTCATGCCCTTCGTCATCTTTTCCACCTGCCCGCGCATCTGAGGACGGTTACGGTCGCGCGGCTGATATTCTGCCGGATAGAGGTCGTTTACGGCGTAATTCATGTCGTGGCTGGCAGTGATATCACCGGCCGGGACGATCTTATACGTCGCATCGAATCCGGCGTCATTCGTACTGGCATGTACCTTTACGGTCCTGCCAGCCGGGACCCGTTCCATGAGCTTCTGTTTCTTCGCAAGGTAGATTTTACGCTTCTTTTGCGTTTCAAGGCTTTCTTTATCCTGTACAGGTGTATTTACCCGTTCGGTCTGTTTAGGAGCTTCTACGGCCTGCTGAGGTACATTTTGAGGTATGTTCTGGTCTTGCTGGGTCGTAAGCGGATTACCCTTCAAGGAATTAGCCCGTTCCAGTTCCTGCGTCGTCTGTAAATCGTCGGCCAGCTTCTTCTGTTCCTGCTCCGTGCCGTTACGGAAGGTGTTCATGTATTCCTTGAACTTCGGGTCCTTGCGGTCATAGGTGGATAAAATACGGCCTAAACGGGCGTGTGGCGTCTGTTGCTGGCTTTTGGGTACAGGTGTAGCGGACGGCGCTTTTTTCTTGCTCAGAGCGTCGTTTGCGGCCTTCGCGATTTCATCCTTGTAGTTCGTCTTGATGAAGTCGTGGTTTTCGGGCGTATCAATGAATTTATCGTTGCCGTTGCTATCCTTTGTGAACATGCCATCGAGGGTATTGATTTCATCAATGTTGTTCGAGGTGTCACGGATGGTCTGGGCAACGTCCGGGACGACGTCGTCCTGTACGCTCTGCTGGCCTTCTTCGGCCTGCTTCTGGGCGTTCTCTGCGTCCTGCTGGGCGTCCTGCGCCGTCTTTTCGGTGGAGTCGTCGTTCATGATTTCATTCATGGCCTGGTCGCTTTGGGCTTGAATCTTGTCCATATCGCTCTTGGCTTCCTGCGCGGCCTGGTCTAATTCGCGTTCAAACTGCCCATTATCGCCGGCAACTTTACTCGATACGCCACTAGATGCACCACCTTTCAAGATGCTTTGAATGGAAGGAGCTGCATGTTCTTCACTCCAATGGCCTTCTGCGTTCCGGGTCTGTCCATAAATACCTGGTTCTACGTTGGAAAAATGGACATTGTCGCCGTGGGCGAATTCTGCACCGGCTTCTCCCTGGTATTCCGGGATGACGAACAGTCCGACAGCCGGGCCAGCCTGTTCCAGCCATTGACGTGCGTCCGGATCATCAACGATACCACCGGACACATCAAAGGCAACTCCCGCCCCGTGGTTATTGGGGTCGCCTTCCCGGTAGGATGAAGAAACGATGAGACGCTGGCCGAATTTCTGATAACAAAGGTTGTCCAAGACACGCAACTTCATACGTGTATCTTCCGTGAGGCCGCCTACATTCCCACTCTGGTCGGTGAATTCATCACTATCCGGGAGTGTCAGCTGTAAGCCGTCGTAAGTGGCACTGCCACCACCGCCGCCAATGTCGCCCATGTTGTCATAGTTGTTCTTGACCAACTGGCGATATTGTTCCGCTTCTTCACCGGCCCCGTCGTAATCGCGGACGCCAGCCCATACGTCGCCGTTTTCACCATCTATTTTAGCCTTTAGGATTGCCATGCCTACCATGGCGTTCTGATAGGGGTCCGTCTTCCAGTCGGGGTACTGGGAATCGAGGCCCATATTGGAAACGGTTTCCTCCTGGGCCTGCATGACCCCATAAACACCATCATGCGGTTCTGGCATGGAAATGGCATTGACGTCATCCCCGCCGCTTTCGCGGGCGGCAATAGCCAGGCCTAGACGTGGTTCCACGCCGGAATCATTAGCAGCCTGGATAACAATATTGGCCATGGCGTTGCCGGTATTCGGCGACATGCTTCCGCCGCCACTTACCGGGCGGTTCTTGGCTTCCTGTTCAGCCGTGGCTTTTTCGGCCGCAATAACGGTATCATACGCATGCTGTACCTCTTCCGGCGTGCCGTTGTGCAATACCCCCCAGAGCCAGTTAAAATTCTTTTCGCCGCCGATTTGCTCAACCGTATTGTTATCGAGGAAGTTTTCGATTTTCTGCTTCTGGTCATAGGTTTCATAATCCTTATAAGCTTCTGTGGCGGCGTCACCCGTGCTTTCCTGGGAGCCTTCCTGCGATTGCTGGAACGATTCAAGCGACGACGCGGCCTGCTTGATGAGGTCGGGGTTACCGCTATTGGCCAATTCGATATAGGCATTGTACGCGGCGTTGCTCATGCCTGCTGGTTTGCCGTGGCTGAGTGTATCCTTGATGCTCTGTGCCTGTTCCTGGGATTCCGCACTAAGTGGGGCCTGTCTGGCTTCGGGATGGAATCCAGCCGCTACGTTGCCAGGGACGCCCATCAAGGCGCCGCCGACAAAACCACCGCGGGCCGCTTCCCAATCCTCGTTGGTCCAGGTGAAGGGGTTATACCATCCACCATCGCGATTGCCCTCTACGTCGTTTTCCAGGGCGTTCTGTGCGCCTTCCTGGTAGCCTTCTGTAAGGCCGCTGGCCCCTGCCAGCATGCCGGTACGGGCCGCACCTTTTGCGATGCTTTTTGCCATACCTTCCCCGGCGCTCCGGCCTAACAGGCTGGTAGCAATCCCCTTACCGCCTTTCATGACGCCTAATTCAAGAGGCACCGTGAAGGTATCGAGGGCCATGTTCTTGAAGAACATGGGGATAGCCCGGCGCCGTGCTTCGTCTTCGCTCATGCCGTTCTGCATCATATCGTTGACGACGGTCCCATATTCAGACAAGGAGTCCGCTAAGTTTGATGTGGGTATCGAACGAACAGTATCAGCAATGAGGGCCTGCCCGGCTTCCGACATGGCAAGGCGCCCTAGCCCGGCACGGGACAGGGCAGACGTCAAGGCACGCGTACCACCTGCAACGGCGGCGCCCGGCATGAGGGCCGACAATGCCATAATGGGTACAGATGAGCCGATGACAGAACCGGCGTCAGCAGCAAACTTATTCGGGTTTAAGAAATAGCTGTCGCCGTATTCGTTGTTCCAATGGTCGCGATAGTTCTGCATCCCTTCTTCGGCACGCTGTACATTCGTCAAGATACCATTGCCACCGCCGACGGCGTTCTGGATACCGCCGATAACATTAGCCAGGCCTTCGTCTGCCGCAACGACTCCGCCGTACAGACGCGGCCAGTTAGCCGCCATGTAGTCGGCAGAATCTTTCATGCGTTCATCGCGGACGCTTTCGTCTTCGAGTTCCCCGAACTGCCCACTGGCAACAGGTGTACCCGGAATATCCGAGTACACGCTGTCGTCGAGGGGACGAGGGGTATAGTTAGGTGCAATGACAGTACCCGTGCCCTGGAAGGGGTGCTCGAGAAAATTCTTGGCAGCGCTTAATATGCCAGATGCCGAATATCCGGAATCCTCAGAAGAAGTATCCTGTTGCGTATCGTCGTCATTACCCTTGTCTTTATATACGCCAGCGTCCCAAGCTGCCTTATCAAGATAGTTGAGTGCCATATTTACCTCCTATTCATAATCTGGGTACAAACCATAGGTAGCAAAGGAAATTTTCCCTCCGCCATCCGCTAGTATTTGGTTAATGTGATTAGCCCAATCCCCACATTTTTGTTTAATGATATCTTCCATTTCAAACATGCTATACTTATTGCCCATCTTCTCATTTTGTTCAAGAAGGGCCGTGGCATTATGCCAAGCATTACTGTAACCTTTTTGAGAGTCATCGGGGTCGAGCATCCCTTCGCCAAAATGGTCATTGATTGTTTTAACGGCGTCTTGATATGCATTGTAATACGGGCTGTTCGATTCTTGGTAATCGTCATCTCCCTTATGGTCGTTTACCCATTTGTTATGCAGTTCAATAACACCTTTGGCTTCGGAGAATTTAACATCTCCAGAACCACCGCCGGAGCCACCTTTGCTGGACCCGTTAGGCCCATATTTACTGGTAATAATCTTCGTCCTATTATTATTGTCATTTTCGCGGGCTTTTTCGGTAATAGTTACATTAGTTTTCCAAGTATCATGTTTTAACCGTTTATCTAACTGATTATCCTCAATCTTGCCACGCGTTACGATTTGACCAAGGGTATATTTATTTTGCAAGCCCATATTGGCCTGTTTATACTGCTGTGCCGTGGCCGCACGGTTTTTAGCGTCTGCTGTTGCATAGTAGTTCAAGCCGTTCGGCAGTGTTGCCAGCATCTGCGCCGACATTTGCGGATTGTACTGGGCCATGCTCTGGGCAATCGTGGCGGCGGTATCATACTGGCCGTTCATAGCTGCCTGGTAATACAGCGGATACAATGCGCCGGTCTGATAGTCGTTATACTGCTGTTCTTCGGCCTGCCATACCGGTCTGTACCGTTCGAGCGTGGAGTTCACGACGTCAATCGGCATGTCGTGCTGGATGGCCCAATGGACAAAGTCAGACTCGTTCTTTTGCGCGTCAATGTGTTTCGGGTGGCCGCCGCTCATATCCGTTTCAAGGCTCTGCTCTACCTGGTCGAACGGGCGGATATTATACCGTGGCAGGTTATCCAATGCGGCCTGCCATTCCTTCTTCTTGTTTGCGTCCTTTTCGTTGTCATACAAAGTCTTAGTGGCCATGTAATAGGGATTATCACTACGGAGTATATAGGCCGGCGTATTGTTAAGCTTATCCATTAAGGACTGTTTCTTCACCGGGTCGGTTTCCTTATTGTATTGGTCAAGCAGTTCCTTATAGTGCGGATTGTCAATCTGCGTTTCGCCAGGAAAGAGGCGGTCCATCAGCTTTTGCGGGTCGTTCGGGAATATGCCGGTATCGGCCTGTGCAGCTGTGGTCTGGGGAACGTTTGCCTGCTGGCCCGGCGTGATTGTGACATTGGCCTGTGGGGTTTGTGTAGTTGCCTGTGCATTGGCTTGCGCTGTCGGCTGTGTATTGGCCTGCGTCGTAGCATCCACGGGCTGGATCGGTCCTTCTACAGACTGTATCGGTGCCGGCTCTTCCTTGATAGGCTGATTGTCTATGGGCTTAATCGGCTGGTTGTCCACGGGCTGGATAGGCTGTACATCCTTTATCGGGGCTTCATCTGTGGGCTGTGCTTCCATGGCATGGACGGCCGGTACAGGCTTATCACCTGCATCCTTATTGATTTGGTCGGCGTACTTCTTCGCGTCCTTCTGATTATCGAACACGCCAAACGTATTCCCGGTTTCATAGAAGTTGTACGCCGTCTGGTTTTCGTCGAGTGTCTTCCCGTCGGCCCCCGTCGCTGGCAGGATGTAGTGTTTACCGTCGATTTCGGTCACGCGCACTTTCGGGAGGCCGTTACTGGTATCCACGTTACCCGGCGCGATCATGCCGGGTACTGAGGTCTGTGCCGACGGGATTGTAGCGGGCGACGCGTCGGCGACGTCACCACCGCTTTTTAAATTCCATGTATAGAATTTGCTATTCGGGTCGTTATTGTTCAAATTAAAGCCACTCATGCTCAGACTGCCGTTAATTGGATTGCCTAACCTGCCGGTGATGGCCGGGATGTAGCTATTGGATTTCGACGGTACATCGACGTTGGCGGTCGGCAGGACGCCCATGCTCTGCGCTACGGTCGCCTGCGGATTCTTCGCGGCGGCCTTTGCGGCGTCATCAGCGGCCATTTTCTGCAAGGCATTGAAGTCAAAGAGGCCCTGCCCCTGGCCTGCCTTACTCTGGTTGTTGAGGTAGTCCGCGAACGAGATATTGCCAATCATGTTGCCGTCGGCGTCGGTCGCCGTAGGATAATAATTCCCAAGGTTATTGGCCGCGTACATCGACGGCAGGAAGGTCGGCGTCTGGTAATTGATAGCGCCGGTATCGGTATTGTAATTCAAGCGGCCGTTCACCCCTTGCAGGTTCGCCAGGAAGTTGTCAGACACCTGCGCGGGGTTCGCGCCAAAACCGCTATACGCATTACCGACGGCGGCGGTCTTGCCGTCTGCCAAGGCGGGGGTCGAGCTGGTATCGTACAGCGGTACATTGTCCGGCATGGATACCGGGTTATCCTGTCTGAAAAGCATCTGGTCGGCTTCCTTCTGCTTGCGGTTCAAGATGTTCGCGCCGACGGCGTTGCCAAGGAGCATCCCAAGGGCAAAACGCGGGTCCTGGAATGCGTACTGTGCAAAATTCAGCTGCGGCAACGCCTGCGTAGTGAACGGAGCGGAATACTGCCGTGGCGCATAGTTCTGGCTGATATTATCTTCGATATAGTTGTATTTCGATTTGGCTGCCATTAGTTATCCTCCTTTACCCAGTTGTCGGTACTGCCGCCTTTGGCGATGAAGCCGTCTGCATAGTAGTTGTTGTCCCCGGAAACGTGCAGATCATATACTTTCCGTTCACCGGAGTAAACCATATTGACGACTTTCCCGCGGCCTTTGAGGTTCGTCCCCAGGGTCATGTTGCCGATTTCGACGAATCCTTTGTCTTCCGTGAGGAGCGGCTGTGTCGTCGTCGCCATGACATAATGGGTATCTATGCCGTCCTTACATACGAGGTTCCATACGTCGTTATAGTGCGGTTCCATGGTATGTAGGACCGTTTCTTCGGATTCTGTGCCGTCTTCGTGCGGGCAAAGCACCTTGTCGCCGACTTTGACGTCGGTAATCGGTACTTCGGGCCCATCTGCCAGGCGTACTTTCGTTTCCGGTGCAAAACAGAAGATGGCCCCAGCATTGCTGGCAAGGCCGGTGAGGATACCCCCGAACAGGCCGCCACCGCTGGTCTTCTGTGTTGTGGTCGTCGTGCCCTTGCCTGCCAGTGCGCCCAATGCGCCCGTTGTCGAGCCATTGAGGCCCAAAGAGGCGTTCCAAAGATTGATGGCCGGTTGCTGTGCGCCTTCCTGTGCGGCCGCCGCTGTGGCAATCGGCTGGCCTGCGGCGTCGATGTTCTGGCCGTAGATATTCGCCAACTGCGATACCGTATTCTGCCAATTCTGTGCCATGGCGTCGCTGGCGCTGTCGCTAATGCCTCTAAGGCCGGTATCCATGACGGAGCTGTTCACTACGCCACGGGCGCCCATGTCCTGTAAGAGGTTGCCCATAGAGCCTTGCACGCCCTTCTTGATACTGGCTTCCATGGCGTCCTGGTAGGCTGTCGGTATCTGCCCTTGTGCCAGCCCTCCGAGGCCCTGCTGGCCCCATTTTATTTGGTCCAGGGCATTGTTCATGAGGTCATTGTAATCCGCCTGTGTACTACCCAAAGAGCCGTACAGCAGGTTCGCGGCGGTGTCGTTCAGTTTCTTCGCGTTCGGCATGACGTATTTCGAGTATTCCAGGGCCTGCTGTTGCAGGGCTTTTTCTTCAGCCGACGGGGTGTAGGTCTGAGACGAGCTGCTGGACTTACTTTTCTTCCCCATTCAATCACTCCCTTTCATTCGCATTTTTCCACGGCTTGTACGGCCGTCTGAGTTCATTGGTAACGTAATAATCCATCGTGCCGTCGTCGTTCTCTTTCGGGGTGCAGATGACTTCACGCCCCTGCTTATCCTTGCAGATATAGCGGTGTACGCCGTTGGTAACAAAGTCCTGCATGATTTTCCAGCCCCACAAACGGATATACGGCTTAATGGGCAGGATACAGATGGTAATGATACGGTCGTAGCCGAATTGCAGGCCCATACATTCCAGGGCGTCGCGCCAGAAATGAGCGTCGTTACAGAGGTTCCAGCAAAGGATAGCCCTGCTTTCCGGCACGGGCTTCCACTGGCAGAATCCCCGGTCTGGCAGATACCACGTAGTGAATCCCGGCAGGGCCTGGAAAGTATCGCCTGTCTTTTCCTCGTATATCCTTATCCATTCACTTAATTCCTTGCTTTCCATTCTATCACTCCTAAAGGTCTGCAATTTCTAGAATAATATGATCCACCGTGAACCGGTCGTTCGATTTTACGGTAATGTCCAGGCAATCCGTCGAGTGGTTGCACCGGAACTTATTGCGATCTGCCGTGGGGACTGTCACATCCAGGGCGCCGTCGATGAATTCCGCCTGGCCTGCATAATCGGCCGTGAACTTCGTATCGACGCTCTTTAGGAGCATCCATTCACTGCTGATAGTGGCTTTCGGCTTAAGGATGTACTCGATAGGCCGGCCGTCGTCATCGAGATACTGCGAATCCCAGGCGTACAGCTTGCCGCCACTGGCTACGATGATAGTTGACGTCGTTTCGACGATACTGTCTATCGGCACATTGAATTTGAGTGTGGTAGCACTGCCCAGGAGATAGTTATAGGCCACAAAGTACTTATAATCACTCGTCGGGCGAATGAGTATCATACAATGCCGTTGCAGATGGTAGAAACGCGGTTCATACATGCCGTCCGTCAACAAAGCATTGAATTTGTCGCCTATATCGGACGACTGGATGTTCCCATATTCCATGACGGCTGATAAGGTCTTTAGGCCGCGTATGGACTGGAATATGACGGAACTGCCGATATTAACGGCGCATCTCGTGCCTGCAATATCGGTATTATTAGCAATCTCCGTCACCTGCCAATTAGAAGGTTCTGCATCCCCCGACAACTGATAGATTTTCCCGTTGGTCTTGATGAAAATAATATCGGTCGCAAGGGGTACGATGGCAACTATATCGCCGCTGTCGCCGTAGCCGACGTCTAACCACTGTTCCTTATCGGCCCGGTTCGTATCTTCGGCCCAGTCTGTCCCGTCGCCCACGCCGGACAGATAGAAGCCGTCCGTGCCGTCCATGGATACCGCAATCCGGGAGAAACGCTGGAATACGATATTACACGTCGGGCTGTCCTGGGCTGCAGTCAGCTGGCCGTTCTGCGTATAGTCGTAATACTGGAGTTTCCCGCCGCTGGCAATCCATACCTTATCCATGAATTTCGCACAAACGGGGTCGTAGCTCCCTTCCAGGTCGCCGATATATTCCGGGGTCTGGCCGATGATGTACTTATAGGCTTTATTATGGTTCGTGAAAACCAGTAATAAATTGGTGTCTACGTCATACCACATATCGCGCACGCTCTCGTTCCCGTCCATGGTATAAAGCAGGCCCAGCCCATCACGGCCCGTCAGGCGTTTACTGTCGCGCGAATAGATGTAATTCTGCGCTATCTGTAAATCCGACGCGTCGATTTGTTCCGGGGCCTGCGATACATTTACACCACCGACGAGGGATGAGAAGACGACGGACTGTGTCTGATGTTTGTTCAGTCTTCTCATATTCTCTCCCTACTTCGCGATACAGCCAATCAGAAGGACGCCGGCTGCCACGGCCCACGTATCCCGTTGCCGGGTCAGCCTGGCTTCCTTCTTAGTCATGGAGTTGATTTGCTCTGTCAATGTCGCTAAGGATTGACTCTGCCTGTTCAAGGCTTCGCTGGCTTGACTCAATGAGCTGTCGGCTGTCGTCAATGACTGCCTTGTTGTCGTCAACTGTTCTTTCGCTTGCGTCAATTGATTCTGCAAGGCTGTCGAGTTGCTGTCCAGCCTGTCTAATCTGTTCTGTAGCTGTACCAATGTTCTCTCTTGCTCTCTGATTGTCGTCTTTAACTGATTGTACTGTTCGAGTGACATCTGCACTGTCTTCACGGGCGCGGCTGTCGTAGTATCGGCACAAAAGCCAGCCAAAGGCGAGCACAAGGACAAGGACAACGCAAGACACAATAAGGGTCTTTTTATTTTCGGCAATCTTATCAACCTCCTCTTTCAGCTGCGGAAGATACAAAATGGATCACCTCCTATAAACGCGACAATGCATCATGCATTTCACTGTCAAAACGGTTGTTCAAGCTGTCCCGGAGCGACGAACTGTTCCATTCCGGGGTCTTGCATACGCTGTATACGGCTACGATGAAGTCATAGTCGTATTCCGGGGAGTCGATGTAGCTCAAATTCGGATAGCCGTCATAGTTGCCCGTCTGCGCATTGAACATGCTGTGAACGGCTTCGTTCCACATATCGAGGATATTACCGACGCCATACTGTACCGCACGGCTCCATACGATATCCTGGAGAACGTCGTGATGGTTCTCGATGTGCCAGTAATTATCTGCCAGAATCTGCACGGCCGGGTCGTAGTACGCCGCCTTGACGTACTCATGTTGTGCCTGTGCAAAGCCATCACTGTCGCTGGCGGCAATGTTGCGCCATGCCTCATCAAAGCTGTCACTGCATAACGGATATGCGTTGAGCTGCTCCCCATATTGCGGATAGTTGTTGTTCAGCCAGCTGACAAACTGCCCCAGACTGCCCGCATTGGAGCTGAACTGATACGTCCCGTAGGATTTACCGCCGGGGTCGCCGTAGCCGTCACTGATGCAGGCCGGGTCGCCGTTGCTTTCGTACTGTGCGCTTAATTCTCCTAACATAGTCATCATCCTTTCGTTTTTTCTGTGCTATTTGCCGCTGTAGGCGCGTTTTGCGGTTGTACCGGCATTACGTGTGGCGCGGAGTTGAAACGGCTGTCATAGCCGTATTTGGTCCAGCCAGCTTTACCAAGGCCGACGACGGTAGCGATACCACCGATAACGGCCGTCACGCCGCTCCAACAGCTCATTAATTCAAAGTGTGTCCCCTTAGGGCGTTACTCCAGTAGCCGAAAAGCCAGCTGAACAGCACAAGGAACAAAAATATCATCATAAGGATGCTCATGATGATGATTAATTGGAGCCAGTGTTTCTGGCCCCACTGGCCAAGGGCCACGATTTTATTTTTCATTTAGCCACCTGTGATTTTCTCGATACTTTCTTCAATATCTTCGATACGGCGCGTGTTCTCCTGCGTGGTGTCCTTGATACATTGCACGTCCTTCTCCAGCTCGTGCCGGTGTTCCCGCTCCCCCTGGATAGTCTTGTCTAATTCAGCCAAGGTATCGTTCACCTTGAGGAGCGTTTCCTTGAGTGGGGCCGTGAAGGCCTTGCAAATCCATATCATTCCGCCAGCCAGTGCACTGCCAACGACGATGAATTCCCCAACTTCTACTGTCAAAATATCACCACCTTGTTATAATCATTCAAAAAATGGAGTGATACACATGAGATTACCGAATGGATACGGAACCTGTTATAGACTGCCGGGGAATCGGCGGAGGCCGTTTGTCGTGAAAAAGACCGTGGATGGAAGACAAAAGATATTGGGGTACTTCGATACATTTGAGCATGGAATCGCCTACCTTTCGTCTATCAATGAGTCGCCACTATTGGACGACGATATTACTTTCAGTGAGCTGTTTGCCCGTTGGAAGGCTACTAAGTACGACAGGCTGCCCCTGTCCAGCCGTAAGAGCTACGATAACGCATACCGCCATTGCCAGAAGTTGCATGACATGCCGTTCCGCCGTATCCGTTACGGCCATTTGCAGGACGTCGTGGATGCTATTCAAGCCGGATATTGTACCCAGAAGAAATGCCGCGGACTCATGGGGCAGCTGTACAAATACGCCATCAAATACGATATTGTCGACACGGACTACGCAAGGTATGTAGAGCTAAAGCCGCATATACGCAAGTATAAGAAAAAGCCGTTCACCGTCCGCCAACGCAATAAATTGTGGCGCGCCGTAGATACCATGCCGGCCGTGCAGGACGTGCTTATCCTCATCTATACCGGGCTTCGTATCGGCGAATATCTACGATTGACGCCGCAAGACGTGAAGTGGCGGAGCCATTATTTCATCGTCCGACAGTCAAAGACCGCCGCCGGACAGGGCCGTGCTGTCCCGATTCATAAGGATATTTGCCCATGGTTCGTCCAGCGGAAAAATCAAGCTTATATCTGCCAGCATGAAGATGGCACGCCTTATACGTATGACGCCTTTCGCCGCTGCTTTGATGGAATCATGGCCGCGTTCGGGATGAATCACACGCCTCATGAGTGCAGGCATACATGTGCCTCGATGCTTGATAGTTCCGGAGCCAATGATACCGCCGTAAAGAAGATTTTAGGTCATGCTTGCCGAGGTGTCACAAAACATGACTATACCCACAAGACAATCCACGAGTTACGAAAAGCTATTGACTCTATTTAGCTGTCGGAGAATTGCCGTTTAACAAAAGAATTGCTACAGACGATGGTTGGCACCCAGTGTGGGGAAATGACGCAAATGTACAGTCTCTTGGCCTCAATAAAAAGCAGCATATTACACAAACACCCTTTTCTATAATGGGCCCTCAAGTAGGGGCCTATATTTGGAAACGCATTACCTAAGCTGTTCTGCGCCAGCTATGCTTTGCGTTTCCAAATATAGGAAGCTAAGCACGGCGATACATTGTTGTGTGGTTGGTCTCCCCCTGTGCTCTCGATAATGTCAGTCCATCTATTTGTGGTTGTATCACTCTTAACCGCCGCATCATGCACAATACCAGGCAGATTATAGGCCCCACCTTTACCGTCAGAAGCGTTCCAGTCATCGTTGTAAAAATGGATGGTATGGCTATGTTTTGCCGATTCACCGACAGTGATTTGGTGCTTAAATTCGCCCGACTTCTGTCCTGCTGTAAATGTGAGCGTACTGCCGTCTTCTGCTGTAGCCGTGCCTTGTGCTACGAGTCCATATCCTGCTGGCAGGGCTTCCCACGTTCCGAAGCCCAAAATATCTGCTGGATTGCGGCTGTCTGTGATGCTCACGTAGACGGAGCCGACGGGGTACACGGCTTCCAGAATCTGGCTTTTGAGATTGTCGATAGCCGTCTTATTGGTCGCCACGTCGGAGTTGAGATTGTCGATAGCCGTCTTCATAGTCGTGATTATTTCTTTTACGGTTTTAGTAAAAT
>ERZ1023848.396-NODE-396-length-14624-cov-11.175441_pt1 | contig 14624 bp, 13 predicted proteins | sample MGYA00380385_ERZ1023848 | MGnify/ENA primary metagenome ERZ1023848 (study PRJEB33179, sample SAMN07449069) | human gut metagenome | biome: Human-gut; feature: Human associated habitat; material: Faeces | host: Homo sapiens | place: India:Kasaragod | collected...
AATGGTATAGCCGATAGCTGGATAGCTGCTCTGCCCCCGTTGGTTGATAGGAGTTCTGAAGTCGCTGTTATCCAGGAAATTCTTCGCCGCCGCCCCCACCCGATGCGCTCCCAGCCAAAGCCCCCAGTCCTCTGCCAGCGCAAGCCGCTTCTCCCCGGTCGGATACGTCCCCAGCCCCAGGCACTTGCGCACCTTTGACCACACCATAAAGACTTCGCCGGGGTCGATCACCGCTGTCTGTTCCGCTCGGCTTACCGCGTCCGTAACAAGGAATCGAATCTCATACCGCGCATCCAGCGGCACCGAATCCACCAGCGCCACCGCCGTATATCCGCTGGTGCTGTCCCAGCCCGTGATCTCGTTCCATGCCGCTGCGCCCGCGACCCGCCAAAACACCTGTACCGTCACGCTGTTGCCTGCCACCGCCGTATAGCTGTAGCTGCATCCCAGTTTTACCGACTTGCCGCCCGTGCGGTCTTCCGTGCCATCGCTCCCGCAGCGCAGCGCTGTCTTGCCCGTGATTGCAACGTCCGTAAATGCCGTGACCGTGATGGATGCCGTCGCGCTTGCCGTCCGCCCCCGGCTGTCCCGCACCGTTGCCGTAAACGTCACCGTTCCAGCCGTCCGCAAAAGACTGCTGGTCAACGTGTCCGCGTTTGCGGAATCCCCATTGCCTGTGATCGTCACCGCCGCCACCGTTGCGCCCGTGCCCGCCGCGTAGCCGCTAAGCGTTGCCTTGCACTTGCTGTGCCCCTGAATATACGCCCCGCTCAGCCCGTCCACCAACGCCGCCGTCAGCGTCCCGGCACTCGGCGCCACCCCCGCGCCTGCCGTCAGGGTGAAGGTGGCGCTTCTGCTGCCCATGGACGCGCCCGCGCTGTTCAGCGTTTCCACCGTCACCGATCCTGTGCCGCTGACAGCGTTCGGAATCTGATCCAGCCATGTCAGCGGGATGGTATAGCTGGCAGATGTGCCAACCCCTGTCTGTGTATACGACCGCGCCCCAAAGGCATACGTCACCTTGTGCGTATAGCTGCTGTCCGCCCGGCTGATGGTCACGCCCAGCGCCGTGCCCGCATCCAGCGAGGTCTTGTCCAGCGTAAACGAGCTAAGGGGGTTCGTGTAGTCCACCACAATGCTGATGTCGGAGAAATACACATTCGACGCAGACCCCGCGCTGTTTGCGATCTTGCGGAAAAACAGGCTGAAACTCCCGTTCCCCGTTACACGCCCCGTCAGGCTGATGGTGGTGCGGTTGTTATCGCCGCTGCCGTTGGAGATATACCACAGCCGATTCGCGGCAATGGCTTCGCTGCCCCAAAAGATTTCCGTGCGCCCCGGCGAGGAGTAGATATGCCCTGACACAAACGAGAGGGTGACGCTGTTGATAATCGCCCCCGCGGGCAGCGTGGACAGCGTGGGCGTCCACACCTGTCCCGCCGTCTCTTTGCCCTTTAACCAGATTTGCCCTGAACCCAGCGTAATCTGCGCCATACTACCTCCTATCCCCCCTCAATAACCCCTCAGTCACCTAACGGTGACAGCTCGCCCTTTCAGGGGAGCCAAAGCGCCGCGCCTACGCCCCAAGCCTCCCCTGAAAGGGGAGGGGGACCGCCGCAGCGGTGGTGGGGTTCCGTTCAACTCCATACCACATAATCCCCCGCGACTTCTCCACTCAAATCCCCAATCCGCAGCCGGGTATCAATCACCGCGTTTGGAACGTGCATCTCATCGCCGCGCATGTACGCAACCTTTGTAGAATAATACCAGAACGCCAGTTCTTCAAAGCTGATGGTGGTCGAAAACGCCGTGTCGCTTCGCCCAATACCCAGCACGCCGTCCTTGCTGAAATTGAACCATGCCTTCAACTGCTCGTTCAGCGCGTTCTGTCCATCCACAAAAATCTTCAGACGGTCATTCGCCATAATATCCATGGCGTTGATGGCATTGATGGTTGCTTCCCGGGCAAACAGCACGTCCACGTTCACGTTCGCCGCAATCAGGTCGCGAATGCTGGCGTTGTCGGCAAAAATATCCTTTACGTTCAACTTGGTTGCCGTAACGCTGCCCTCAATGAGCTTATCTCCCGAAAGCGTCCCGTCCGGCATGGCCTCCGTTACGTCCGTGCGCACCGCGCTCAGGTTGCCTTCGCCGTCCACGCTGACCGTGTAATAGCCCCCGTCCGCGCCCTTCAAGAGGAGCTGCCCCAGCGTCAGCTTCACCATGTTCGCCTCGGTAACAGCTAGATCGGCGATATACAATTCGCCTGCCTGTCCCTGCGTAATGATGGCCTTCCCCGTCACCAAGTCCTTGATGTGTCCCCAGTCAATGTCCGCCGTGCCGATCTGCGCCTTGGCGATCTTTGCCACCGCCGCCGTAAGGCTCTCGATCTTCGCCCAGTCCACGTTCATGGTGCCAATGTTCGCTTCCACGATCTCGGCTACCTTGGCGACAAGATCAGTTATCTGCGCGGAATCGATCTGTGCGCTTTTAATGTTGGCGCTGGTGATCTGCGCAATGGTCACCGTCAGACGGTCGATTTTCGCCCAGTCGATCTCCGCGCTGCTGAGATAGGCCTTTGTGATAGTCGCAACCTCAGCCTTCAAATTTTTGATCTGCGCCGCGTCCAGCTCCACATTTTTCCCGACAATCTCCGTAAGCTGCTGCTTGCCCTTTTCAGAAAGGTCGGTCGCCGTCAGCCGCCCCTTCCATGAAAAGATCGTGTCCAGCACGTCCAGCACCATGTTGGCATAGCGCTTTTCCTCGCTGTTCCAATGCGAGGGAACCACGGGCTGTATATACTGATAATTTGCTGTTGCCATTGCCTTGCTCCTCAGTCAGGGTCAAGCTCCATGCTGATCTCTATCCCGCCGTTTAGCCGCCAGGGCGTTGTGGTGCGTGACCCGATCTCCACGCGGAAATACCGCCCGGATACGTTCAAGATCACCCGATGGCTTTTCCCCGGCGTCACCATGATCTCTTTCTGCTTCAGCTTCTTTTCGGTTCGTACGCCCAGCGTCAGCAGAAAGCGTTTTTCAGCCGATGCCGTAAAGTACAGCATAAAAGCGCTCTTGACGCTGTGCTTCATGCCCAAGTCCTGATAGCCGCTGGCCCACGTCACGGGAAGCACCTCGCCGCCACCGTAAACATACACCGTCCCCGGCGCTGATGCCGAAGTATACAAGACTGTCCCATCAAACGCAAGGAAAGATTTAACGCCGACCCCGCGCATCAGGGAAAAGGACTGCTCCGTGATGTTGTATTCCAGCACAGCGTTGTTCTCTGTGCTTTTTCCCAAAGGCAGCGCCAGCAGATACCGCTTGCCGTCCATCACGGCATAGGAATTGCCCCGCGCTTCCGGGTTCACCTGCGCCATGATCTCCCGAACATCCTGATGCCGGAAGGGGGACGTGTCCGCGCCGTCATAGCGCATCAGTCCGCCATAGCCCAGCATCAGCGCATAGCTGCCAGTCACGGCAATGGTGTTCTCCTCCAATGCGCCGCCGCCGTACTGCTCCTTCATCACAAATTCGCCGGGGTTCGTTCCCAATACACGCCAAATGGCGTTTTTCTTAAAGGCCAAGAGCTGACTGCCAAAGGTGCGCAGCGCAAGAAAGCTGTCCCCGTCCCAGCTCGGCTGCATGATCTCGCCGCCGCCGTCCTCGGGTATCTCGCTGTTCTGCGCCCAGTTAAAGGGGTCGAAGGGGACGGAATACACCAGCTTGTCAGGGTCATCCGCAATGCCGCTGCCCCAAATGCGCTCATTAAAACGCGCCAGAACGCCGAACTTGTAAGGCGTTTCGACCGGCGTTACCTGCAAATTGTCCCCATACAGGCAGAACATGCCGTCCTTCGCGTTGGTGAACAGCAGTACATCGGTTGGCGCGTCGCTCTCTGTTTTGTTGACCTCGTATGTCACCCAGTCGCAGTTATCCTCCGTCAGCGAAGAATAGCGCACTGCCCATGCGTCGTCATGTCCATAGAGCTTGGTGTACACCTTGCCCCCGGCGATAGCAACCAGTACGTCCTTTTCGCCTTCCGTTGCGTGATACCGCCTGTGCAGCCGCGCCAGCGTCCCAATGGGCGCGGCGACGGTCTGGGCGATGGGTACGCCTGCCCGCATGGGCGCAAGCCCACCGCCCGTCACGTCCGCGTTCGCCGCAAACTGCGCGTATCGCAGCGACATGTTGTAGCCGTCCGTACTCTGGTTGATGCCGCCAAAGCTGGGAATGCTGGTCTGCGTTTGATAGATCGTCGGCATGTCGCCGCTCCTTTCGCGTTAAATGTCATCATACACCGGGTCTACCGGCGCTGCCTCTGGATACACATTGTAAAACTGCGGGGGCATCGTGCTGCCCTCCACAATCTCTCCTGTGCTGCCGTCAATGCTGTATCCGCTGGAAGCGGCTTTGCACTCCGTTTCAATCTCCTGAAAGGCATACAGGTACGCCTGCCCCCGGCTCTGCTTCTGCGGGTTGCCGTTGCGGTAAACCAACCACGTTGCATAATCCGCCAGCGCACCATGCGTCCAAGCTGGGATTTTGGGCGTGTCCGCGTCCTCGTTGAGCGTGGGAAAGCCTGCGGACGGGAGCCGCCGCTTCACCAGCGCAAACAGCAGCAGGTTGTAGCCCCGGTTGATGTAGCCTGTCAGATGCGGCTCATAATCGCTCAGGTCGTCCGCGTCCGCGTTCACTTGAAAAATGACACGGTTTTTCAGATCTTCCAGCGTCATATGCTCACCTCAGCTCCGGGAACCGTCCGCTCTGCTTCAGGATCAGATACATTTCAGGCGTGACCTGCGCGTTCTCGCCGCGCATAATCCGCAGGGGCTTTCCGTTGATCGTCACCGTTACACTCTGATCAACCTCGCCCGTCCCTTCCTTGTCCAGCGGACGGAGCCAAATGTCTACCATTTCCTTCCCCTGCTGTGCAGGGGTCGCGGTTGCAGTCTTTGCCATATTCGTTCCTCCTTTTCAAAAAAGCGGGGCGACGGGAAGGCCCCGACGCCCCATGTCAGTCCACTCAGGCAGACACGGCATGCTCGATGCGCACGCCGAAGTCGTCCTGCAAAATGGTGTAGGCCACGCCCTTCACCTTCCAGGCCACCGTGCCGCGCTGGTTCAGGGGGTCGGTCGCGCCCGAAGAACCGACGGGCTTGATAATCATCTGCACGTTGTCGCCGTTGCCGCCCAGCGAAACGCCGCCAGCGAAATCCTGACCGTAAATCACCGTGGAAGCCACCGTCACGCCGGAAGCGCCGCCGCCCGCAGGCAGGATCGCGCCAGCCGCAGAACCCAGCGCCGTTACGACATCCTCCGTGGGCGCCCAGCGCAGGGTAATCACCTTGTCCGTGGTCGCGTTCTCGATCAGGCAGGTCGCATACTTGTATGCGGAGGACGCGCCGCCGCGCAGCTGCACCACCTTGCCGATCAGACAGCGGCACTCATAGTCGGTCAGCGCTTCAGATACCGTGACCTGCTTCTTTGCCGCGTCATAAGCGCCGGAAGCGATGGTCAGCGAGGTTTTCGTGCCGACAACGTAGGTCTCAGCGTCAAAGGTTTTCGCGTTAGTGGATTCAAAGAACTTCGCGCCTCCCATTACGCCAAGCTCGCCCGTCTCGATTTTGCGCTTATCCTGGTACTTCGCCACATCAATCCACATGGGGTCCTCGGTCAGGTCGTAGGTGGCGTTGGGGGACAGGAGAGCGTGATAGTAGCCGTCGGGGAACTTCTTCACGTTCTTGTTTTTCAGGGTGCGCACAGCCTTTTTGATTTCCGCGTAGGTAATCTTGTCCGCGGCGGTCAGCGCCGCACGGGAACCCTTGCCGCCGGCATACTGCACGTTCAAGCCGCTGTTGTAAGCGTCCCGGGCGAGACAGTCCAGCGTCAGCGAAGCCTGATCGGCAAGCTGCGCGTTCATCAGCCGGGTCGTGTTGTCGTACAGCGCCCAGTTCAGTTCATCCGTGTACTCAATGTGACCGCCGTAGGGCTTGGTGGTCGCCCACAGTTCGGTCATCTTGAGCTTCTGGCCTTCCGGGGTCACGCCCTCACCCAAGGGGTCAAGCCGCGCATCCAGAGGTACAGGCTTGCGGAACTGCACCCGGCGACCGTTGTTCAGCGGCAGGTTCACCATCTGCATGTCGCGGGTGTGGATCAGCGCCGGACGCATGTTCTCCAGCAGCTTCTTGGTATGGAAGTTGACTACGCTGGCGGAAAGGCCAGCGGAAGTCGAATAGTTCAAATTGTCAAAAACAGCCATTTAAACGTTCCTTTCTTTACTCAATGCGGATCACGCCTCCGCCCTTGACGTAATCGTCCACCCGCCGGAAGTCGTCTCCCGTCATATCGGATAGCTTCTTCGCCTGCACCCCTCCGCCAGAGGCGCGTACAACAGGCGGTATGCGTTTCTTGGTGCCGTCCTGTTCCTGTGCCGCCAGATCGGTGAAGTCCATCTCGCCGCGTGCAACCTTGCGCTGGGTCTCCGCGTCAGCCTGCTGGTACAAGGCCATCGCGTCCACGCCTGTCAGCCGCTTGATGGTCTCCGCCTGGTTCCACAAGAACTGAGCGCGGTCACGCACTGCTGTGTCCGCGCTTTCGGTGTTCGGTTCCGTATGCGCCACAAAGCGCCCCTGAGCGTCCCGTTTCCGTTCGGGCGCTGACGGGGTACTGTTTGTACTGTCCTGCGCCGAAACGGGCGGAAGGCCCCTTTCTGCTCGAAGAATGCGCATTGCCAGCTTTTCGGAGCATCCTTCCTCTTTTGCCAGCGCCGCGGCCTCCTCGCGCAGCTCGTATTCGGTCAGCTTGTCAATCTTCGCCTGCATTTCTGCCAACTGAGTCTTATAGCTCTGCTCTGCCGCCTGACGTCCGGCGTCATAGCCGCGCTTCTGACCGCGTTTTTCCGCTTCCAGCAGACGGCCCTTGATGCCGCCGGATACCTTCGGCTCCGCTTCCTCCTGCTGTTCCTCTCCGGCCTCCTGGGACGGCTGCGGCTGTTCCTCCGCGCCATCCTCCGCCGAAGACCCAAGCAACTCCGTCAGCGTCGCCACACCCTGATTTGCAGAAGCCTGTGCATCATCGGTCTGCACGCTCTCCTGCGCCTGTTCCCCGATGTTCAAAATTTCCTCCATAAGAATCCTTTCCCACCCGCTCCCTTTCGGGCCAGGGTGATCGAGATGTATATATCAAGCCTCGCGGCTTAATATCTTTTCCGTTGCGCCCCCGCCAGCGCAATCATCGGTTCCGCGTCCGTGCGTACCGTCCCGCCGCCGGAGGATGAGCGGCGTCTGCCAATAGGTTCTCCTCCGTTTTTTCATCAAGTCGCTTCGGTCTCTCCGCCAAAGCTCGCATCCTGCAAGGCGCTGGTGTCCTCGCCAAGGCTGTTGGCGTAGCTGTCAAGGCTCGTCTGCAAGCCCTCGTTCTGCTGCTGAAGCTGGGCGTTCTGCTCCTGCAATGCCGCCATCATCTGCTGCTGCTGTTCCATCTCCCGCAGCTTCGGCAGCACACGGTCTTTACCGTCCACCACCAGCAACTCAAACAGCGTGGAGAGCGGGAAATTCTGCCCGCTCTGCGCCGCCATGGTGTAGGCCTGAATCATCAGATCGTTCTGTGCCGCGACCCGCAGGGGATTGCGTCGCTGAATCTGAATCTGCACCACATAGGGCGGCGGGGGCAACAGACTGCCCGCTTTGCGGTCGGTGTTCATCAGGTGTTTTGCGTTCAGGTGGATCGTCCGCCGCTCCTGATCCTCGCCAATAATCAGCCGTTCCCGGTTCTCCGTGTAGAACTCCGCAACCAGCCACAGCACCTGTTCCACGATCTTCTTCATGCCCGCCGACAGGATCGCCGTGCGCATACGGGTGATCTTGCCGCCAGCCTCCTGCAGGGCGCTGATTGCCGTGGCGGCAGTCACGCCGCCGGAGACCTCGCCGCGGCTGAACTGATTCTGCCCGCTGTCCATCTTCATGTCGTTCTGGAACTGTAACATCTGGTTGGAAACCATGCCGTTCAGCGGCTTTGTGTCGAACCAGCGCACATTGTCCTCGTCGATGGCGTCGCCTTCCACAAGATTTTGGTTCCAGTCCGCAAGCTGCTTGGTATCAATATTCGACCCCTTGCGGATCAGCATCCGCGACTTGCAGTTGTACCGCAGATTCTCGTCAATGTACTGCGCATAGCGGTTGATGTAGCGCATCATGGGCGTTAATTCAAAAACCATGCCCTCGCCCACAGGCTGCCCGGGAATCTGTGTAAAGGCATCGAACACAAAGGGATACTTGCCGTGTGCGTATGTGTCTTCGAATTGATCCAGCAGCGCACCGCCCGCCAGATACGCCACGTTGATGGTGTATCTCCGCTTTCGGCTGTCATACCGCCGATACCAGTATTCCAGCAGCATAGCACGGCCCTCAGACGGGCTGACCACGTTCTGTACGCTCTCAGGCCGCCCCACGTTTTGATGCTCGTTGGCCTCGTCGTGGATATACGGCGCGGCCTCCGGGTAATGATCCGCGTACCAGGACAGCGGATGCCAACTGCACTTAATAAGGGCCCGCGCATCCTGAATATCCTCGCTCTCCGGGTCCCACACCATGTTCTCCACGGGGATACGCAGCACCGACACGTTGCCGTCGCCGTTGTCCATGTCCTTGTCCCAGCTCACCTGCGTGACCGCCGTCCCGGCAATAAAAAAATCCTCGACCCGGCGGCGGTGATACGTCTCATAGCCGTTCTGGTCAAGAATAAACCGCACAACGTCCGTCATTTCGGTGGCAAGGCTTTCCACCTCTGGGCGCTCCGGCAGCATCAGCGCTTCTGGCGTGTTGTCCATCTGATCGGCAACACAGTTGTTGATGGTGCTTTTCAACGTCTGAAGCTGGATCGCCCTTCGGGCAGGAGGGGTTCCCGGCAAGTCCTGCTCCGGGTCGTTCAGGCGGTAAACCTGCCTGCATTTCGTGGCGCTCGCGTGGTAGACCTGGCAGTCCTTTTCCCACGCCTCCAGCCGCGCATAGGCCTCCTTCACAAGCTCCTGCTGCGTTTCATCCAACTGCTGTTCACCCAGAATATCCACCGGGGCCATTGCCCCTTCGGAGGGCTTTTTCCGCTTTTTCGTTTCCGTCAAGGTTCATCCTCCTCATAGGGGTCGTAAGCCTTCGGGGGCTTGACCGTCATGCCGCGAATCGGCAGGGGAGCCATCATGCACATGTAACGGCAGTCGTCATAAGCATGGTCTTCCGCGTTGCTGTCCACGTCCTCCGGCTTGTGCTGGTCATAGGGCAGCGCAGGGAACGTTCGGATAAAATCCTTGCAGGTCGAGAAGACGTACAGGTTCGGCTTGCCCTCCTCGTCAAAGCGAAGCCGCTCATGCACCTGCATCTTGCCCGCCAGGCGGTTGTTATCCCCTCGCTGGAAGATCACACCCCGGCGGTCGCCGTTCACGTCTAGCCGCCGCATGATGTCCGCTACGCTGTCCCCGCGTGACCTGTCAAAGATAGCCGGGTCGGCTACCCGCTGAATCAGCAGATTGTCCTGCGCCTCTGGCTGCTCATGCTCCAGAATACCTGCGGCAATCTGCTTAGGAGACAGAAACAAGCCGTGGTTCGGCACGCCGTCAGAGCCGTACCATTCCTTGTATCGGTACAGCCTGCCGTCCGGGTCCATAGCCCACCACGCGCAGGAGAAAGGACGGGAATAGCCGTGGTCAAAGCTCATGAACCGCTTCCAGGACATCGGAATTTCGAAAGGCTCGATCACATGCGTCTGCACGCGATCCTTGTAATGCTTCGGGTCGTTGGTGAACTCCGTGAATACCTGACCTTCAAAAGCGTCCCAATGCCCATACAGCAGCGCGTCTCGCAGCGCCTTCGGCTTGCGCTCCAGCTCGTAGATGTAATCGTCCGTGATGTACGGATTATCCGTTGCCAGCGCCGGGATGTACTGCGTCGTGAAGATTTTTGTCTTTTTTAGCAGCTTCGAGGTCTCCACATGCCGGATCACGCTCATGTACGGCCCAGCGTCCACAAAATAGCTTTTTACCCAGCTATGACCGATATTGCCGGGATTGCTAGCACAGCGAACCTTAGGCACCACGTTCAGCGACTTTTTCGCTCTCAGACGGGTCTTCAAAAAGTCATAGACCGTGCGTTCAAAGCTGGTCAGCTCGTCAATGTACAGCCATTGGATTTCAGCGCCTGCGTAATTATACATGTCGTTCTCTGACGCGCAGTGCCGGAAATGAATTACGCTGCCATTGATCAGCTCCATGTCGTGACGGCCTACGTTGTACTTTGCAATGGCCTTCGGATAGCTGCTCTTGGCCTCCTTGATAAGCGTATCCTCCAGCTCCGTATAGGTTCGCCGAAACATATACGCGTGCGTTTGAGGCCACAGCAGACAGCAAGCCAGCGCGTCCATTACAATGGCCTTGGACTTGCCCCCGCCTGCCGCGCCGCCATACAGCACTTCCTTTGCCGTGCTGGCATGGAAAATCTCCTGCTTCGGCGTGGGTGCATAAGTGATGTCAATTTCCATTACTTCACGCTCCCGCTGGCAGGGACGGCCTCGCCTGCCGGGCTTTCTTCCTCCACGTCCGGCAGCATGGGTGCCTTCATGTTCACAAAATTTACAACAATGGTTGTATCCTCCCGCGCCTTCGCAGCGTCCGCCCGCTCAAAGATGATCCGGCAGGCCTGCAAGGCCACCCACTTGTTTTCATCGTCCAGCATGGCCTTGACCTTTTCCAGCGCTTTAAGCTCCGAGGCGTTCAAGTCCTGCTTCATCTTCTCCAGCTTGCGGTTGCCTTGCTCCCGCAGCATGCTTAACACATCCGACCGCGCAAGCAGTCTGCTGACAGCGGATTGCGACATGCCTGTTTCGTCCGCAATGTCCTGTTGCGATCTCCCTTGCATGTACAGCTCCGCAACCTTTAGCTGCTTGTCATTCAAGCTCCCCTTCGGCCTGTTCGGCATTCGCCCCTCCTTCCTACCCGCTTTCAGGGTACAAAATAACCGAGACCTGCTTTTCAGCAAATCTCGGTTATTCAAAAATTTTTACTCCCACCGCACTTCCATGCTGGGGGGCGTATATATCGCTACGGTGTACGAGCGGCGGCGGAGTCCCGTCCCCGCCTCTCCCCCCGCCCCCAAGGCAGGGGCCCGGGGGCCTGCGGCATCACACATGCAGCACCTTCTCCCCCAGAAGGGGAGGGCATCTAGGGAAAGCCCAGCAAAATCAAGGCCTTGCGCTCCCTGATTGCATCCTCATACCACATTACACACCACACCAGCGCCCACACGCGCGCGCGATCCCTCTATAACCATACCATATAGAGAGGAATCTATATATACGCTTAGCTATAGTATATCATACCTTGTCAATCCATTACGGACAAAAATGTAAGATACTCCCTAGGGGTATCCTCTCTCTTTTGGATTTATGTATTTTCCCACCCATTTACACCCATATAATAGGTAGAAGAAATATAGGATAAGGAAAAGCTACATTATAGGCATAATGGGGAGAAAATAGGAGGGAGAAAAAGGAGGGAAAAATCTCAAAAAAAGTTGAAAAAGGGGGTTGACATAGGGTGCACCCTATGCTATACTAGCAACGTCGAAAGGAGGAAAGCAAAGGATGCCAGACAGCGAGGCCAAAAAAGCATGGATCGCAGCGAACACGCGGCGTGAGGTGCTGAAGCTCAATCGGCACACGGACGCCGATATACTTGCCTGGCTGGATCAGCAGACAAGCAAGCAAGGGGCGATCAAGCAAGCGATCCGCAAACACCTGACAGACTCTCACCTGGCAGGAAAGAAGTAACAAAAAAGGCCTGCAAGCTCTCACACATGCAGGCCAGCGTCACCCACAATCACGACAAAGCAGGGACAATTATATTATAACCTCCCTGCCGCGAAAAAGCAAGGAGGAAAATTTGCAATGAATAGTTTTGTCCACAATAATGAGACCGGCAAGCTGGAACTGCACTTCGACAAGGCCGATTATGCCGCGCTGACCGACGCGCAGAAGCAGAGCATCAAGGGTGCCTTTGTGTGGGGTCGCCGCTCCGGCTGCTGGATCAGCCGTTGCAAGGAGCCGAATCTCTGGAGCGCCGAGAAGATCGCAAAGGCGCTGGGCCTTGCGGACGGAGGCACGACCGGCGAGCGGTTGAGCTTCGCCGCGCAGCAGGAGCGCAAGGCGGAGAAGGCGGAGCGTCGTGCCGAACGCCTCGAGAACGCAGCAAGCCGCGCGGAAGCGCGTGGGGAAGCACTGCAAAAGCCCATCACGGACATGCGCGGAGACGTCGCTTTCTTCACCCAGCCGAACATCAATTCTTCGGCCGGGCGCGCCTTTACCCGCCAGCGTGAGCGCATGTTCGCCGCCTACGAGGCCGGGTTTAATGAGTTTAACAAATCGGCTTATTATCGCGAACGCGCCGCTATCGCCCACAATACCGCCGCGCAGAAGGGCTTGCAGGACAAGGGCTTCTGCGGTCGGCGCATTGCCGAATGTGAAACGGCCCTGCGCAAGCTGAAAAAGAACGTGGAACGCTATGAGGGCTTCAAGCAGCAGATCGAGCAGGGGACGATGGTGCAGCGTTTCAACGGCGAACCGCTCTCGCTGGATGCCGTGAACGAATGGATCGAAACAACGCTCGATCGCATGGAGGCGCAGCTTGACAAGCTCGGCTATTACCAAGACGCGCTGGACGCTCTCGGTGGCGTGGAGTTCTCGCAGGAGAACATCAAGCCCGGCTACATTGTGGAGGTGAAGCCTTTCGGCGCGTGCCGTGTCGTTTCCACCGGCCCCAAAAACATCACCTATCAGACCGGGGTTGACGGCGTTGCACTGACGGCGGCTTATGCGGAGATCGGCGGCATCGTCAAGGCGGAGGAAAAAGCCGCCGAGCCGCACCCTTTCAAGGTCGGCGACACGTTCACCTGCTCCCGCTGGAACCGCGAAAAAAGCGACACTGAAGTTCTGGAATTCCGTATCATTCGCGCCACCGACAAGAGCGTGACCATCCAGACCGGAAATGAAAAGCCGTTCGTTCGTAAGCCGTCGCAGGTCGCCTGGGATAAGTCGGGCAAGTGGAGACTGTGCATCACCGATTGGAACGACGGAATCGTGTATAAGCTGCCCACCGAATAACGCCGCAAGAACATTCCCCCCGCCCGCGGGGATTGTACGCGGGCAAAATTTTCAAAAAAAACGAAAAAATAGCATTGGCATACTAGCACCGAGATGCTATAATAAGACACAGACAAGGAAGGCCCGCAGAACCGCTAAGGATTCGGGGCATGGAGGAAAGTATGAAAGAGTATAGGTACTACTACAAGGTTATCGACGAAAACGGCAACGTCATTTTCGATCATAAGTCTAACAATGCTGATCGTCTCCTTAAGCTCGCCAGCAAAGCTCGCTACGATGATTCCGGTGCGGAGTTCTGCTCATGGTATTTTGGCACCGTCGACACCAATATCCCCGACGATTACGAAGATGATGAAGAAGACGAACAGGACTATGAGGAGGCCTTTTCGTGGCTGAAAGACTTGCCCGATGAGGAGAATTTGTAATGCCTCGGAATTATAAGGACATCCGTGGCATGCGCCACGGAAATTTAACAGCCATCAGGCCAACTGATAAGCGGCATGAGCACAGCGTCATTTGGCTTTGGCGTTGTGATTGTGGGAATGAGGTTGAACGAACCGCCAACCAGGTACGACAAACAAAAGGGATGTGCCCGGCCTGTGCCCATAAAGCCCGCGTTGAGCGCGGGCGGCACATCGCAGAGAAGAAAAAGCTCCACAAAACAGGCTGTAGCGTGGGAGTTGTGCGCAGCATCCGCAACAGAACCCCCTATGCCAACAGCAAGAGCGGCATTCGAGGTGTCTGCCTAAATAAACAGAATTTTAAGTGGGTTGCATCCATCAGCGTTGCAAAGCAGTTTATTGTTCTGGGTTCGTTTGACACCAAGGAGGAGGCAGCTGCGTGCCGAGCTGCTGCGGAAAAACAATTCTACGGCGAAAATACGCCGGAGAATTTAGAAAAGCTGATCACGTTATACCGGCAGCGTGCGAAGGCGGAATCCTATAAGAAGTAAGTTTCCGGAAATCTCCGCCCCGGATGTCACGAGGGCAGAAAGGAGGGCGGCTATATGTCCGCCATACAAGAGGGAGGTGCTTACATGGGAGATGAAAAGCTGATTACGCAAGCAACTGTTTTGTCTATGAGTTTCACAAAATCCATGATAGACAAGCTGCTCCCCGCGCCAACTTTGAAGCAGAATCCGCACTATAAATCTTCCGCACCGATGAAGCTGTGGAAAAAGACGGACGTTCTCGCCGCGATGGAAACGGATGCTTTCCGCGAGGCGGCAGCCAAGGCCGCGCAGCGGAAGCAGGCAGCCGCAAAAGCCGTGGACACCAAGCGTAAAAACGCCGTGGCGCTGGCGGACGAGCTGATTGCAAGCATCCATGTACAGCGGATCGACATGCAAGCGCTGCAAGAATTGACAATCGCTGCAAAGCAGAAATGGTATGATGTTAACGGGAAAGACGAAATCGTTGACCCCAGCAGAGAAACCGTGGAGCGGTGGATGGTAAACTACATCCGCCACAAGCTGTGCGAGTA
>ERZ1023848.397-NODE-397-length-14593-cov-12.329688_pt1 | contig 14593 bp, 12 predicted proteins | sample MGYA00380385_ERZ1023848 | MGnify/ENA primary metagenome ERZ1023848 (study PRJEB33179, sample SAMN07449069) | human gut metagenome | biome: Human-gut; feature: Human associated habitat; material: Faeces | host: Homo sapiens | place: India:Kasaragod | collected...
CGGCCGCAGCGTCAGATGTGGATACGAGACAGATATTACAGGATAGTGGCCGAGTTGTCAACAGATTTTTTGAAAAAAGTTCAAAAAGCTGCTGACAACCGGATTCCTGTTATCCTGCCATCTCTATCCGCATCAGAGATACGTGTAGAGCAGCACGGCAATGACGCCCGGCACGCCGAAGAAGCCGGCGACGAGCGCGCTCAGGAAGGTGATCTGCACCTTGACGGCCACGAGCTTGACAAACCAGAGCAGGATGGCGCCAACGATGCTGTTCGTGATCAGCTTCCAGACGAGATGGAGTGGCAAGGAAACGACCTTGCCGACGAGGCAGAGGACCACCAGTCCGATGGCGAATGCCGTTATGAGCTCAAACATCAGATTTCCCTCCGATTCTCCATGGCTTTCGCAAGCGTGACCTCATCGGCGTACTCCAAGTCGCCGCCGATTGGCAGGCCGTGTGCGATGCGCGTGACCTTGATGCCGAGCGGCTTCAAGAGCTTGGCGATGTACATGGCCGTCGCCTCCCCCTCGACATTCGGGTTCGTTGCCATGATGACTTCCTTGACCGTATCGTCCTGCAGGCGCCCGAGGAGTTCCTTGATGCGAATGTCCGACGGGCCGACGCCCTCTAAGGGCGACAGTGCGCCGTGCAGAACGTGGTAGACGCCCTGGTAGTCGCGCATGCGCTCCATCGCCGCGACGTCCTGCGGCTGCTCGACGACGCAGATGACAGAGTGGTCGCGCTCATCCGACGCGCAGATAGCGCAGGGATTCTGGTCACTGAGGTTGAAGCAGGTATTGCAGTAGCCGATCTTCTCCTTGGCATCGATGATGGCGGAGGCCAGTGCCCTCGCCTGTGCAGGGTCCATGTCGAGCACGTGATAAGCAAGACGCACTGCCGTCTTTTGGCCAATGCCCGGCAGTGCGCGAAAGTGCTCGATTAAGTTTGCCAAGGGTGCAATGTACTGCATTAAAGGAGTCCCGGCGGCAGGCCGAGTCCGCTCGTCAGCTTGCCCATCTCCGATGCCATCATCTCGTCGACTTTCTTCGTCGCCTCATTGAAGGCAGCCGAGATGAGATCCTGCAGCATCTCGACGTCTTCCGGATCGACAGCAGCTGGGTCAATCGTCAGGGACTGAACCTGCTTCTCGCCGTTCATGACGATCTTGACAGCACCGCCACCAGCCGTAACATCTACGGTCTTGCGCTTGAGCTCGTCCTGCATCTTCTTCATTTCGTTCTGCATCTTCTGGACTTTTTTCATCATGCCGGCCATATTGCCCATGTTGCCCATTCCACCAAACATAGATTACACCTCTCGTTCTCATGCAACGCGCATGTGTCTTGATTGTTTCTCTAGATTAGACTACCAAATTAACGTGCCTGCGTCAACTCAAAAGATGATTCGCGGATCACTCGTCCTCCTCCGACGGCAATGGCACGTCGCCGTCTTCCGGCAGCGGGATGGCGCCGTCCTCGTAGATATCATGGCCTTCTGGCTCCCGTGAGTCAGGATGCGGCGCGTCCTTCGCCGTCATCTCGACACCGACGACGTTGGGACCGAATACATCAAAGGCTTTCTTGAGGAAGCCGCGCTCATCCGGCGCGACTTCTTCAAGGATCTCTGCAGGCTCCGGCTGCTTGGGCGTGGCCTTGCGCTTTGGCGCAATCTTCGATGCGACAGGCCGCGGACGCGGCGGAGCCTTCATCGGCGCATCCTCGCCGGAGCAGACGAGGCGCAGCTCGCGGCCCGTGAGTTCCTGCAGGATGCGCTCGATGGTCTTGCGGTAATTGCGCATGACGAGTGAGGCCATGAGGCCGCTCTGCATGCGCATCTGGAACTGGCTGGCCGTCATGCCCATGAAGCGGGCATTCTGGATACAGGCGAGGATTGGCGCCTTATGCTGATCGCGAAGCGCCTGGAAGAGCTTATTCCAGACCGCAAGGCCTGCTTCGTCGACGGAAGCCGGCTCCTCGGCCACGGCTGCCGCCGCAGGAGCGGCGGCCGGCACGGCGGGCGGCACCGGAGATGGCGCGCTCACGGCGGTGGCCGCTGCAGGCCGGATGTTTCCCGCGCCTGCTGTCGCCTGCTTGAGCAGGGCAGTGACCTGCGCGAGAGCCGCTTCGAGCTTGGCGATGCGCGCCTCATCAGCAGGGTTGCGCGCGGCGGTCTGCTGTGCTTGGCCTGCGGGCTGTTCCTCTCTCTCCCTCTGCGATGCAACCTCAGGACGGCAGAGCTCCATCAATGCGACCTCGACCGTGATGCGCGGCTGCGGCGACCACTTCATCTCCGTCATCGCCTCGTGCAGGCGCGCGATCATGCGCGGCAGGACCTCGGGCGCGAAGAGCTTGGCCTGCTCTTGCAGCACGTCCTGCGGCTCGGCGTAGAGGTCCATGGCCTCGACGGTGCCCGCCGCCTGGAAGATCATGAGGCTGCGCAGATGAAGCGAGAGTTCCGAGAGGACCTGCTTGAGGTCCTTGCCATCGCGCAGCAGCTCCGCAAGGATCTGGAGTGCTTCCTGCACATTGCGCGCGGCGAGCGCCTTCGTCATCTTGTAGATCCAGTCATGCCCGACGAGACCGAGGATCTGGCGCACGCGCTCCGCCGTGATTGTCCCTTCGGCGAGCGCCGCGCACTGGTCGAGGATGGACAGCGCATCGCGCATGCCGCCGTCGGCCTGTATCGCGATCATCGCGAGAGCCTCGGCCTCGGCCTCCATCTTCATCTCTGCCGTGATGTAGCGCAGGCGGCTCTCAATCTCCTCGACGGTGATGCGCTTGAAGTCGTAGCGCTGGCAGCGCGACTGGATGGTCGGCGGGACCTTGTGGGCCTCCGTCGTCGCGAGGATGAAGACGACGTGCGCCGGCGGCTCCTCGAGCGTCTTCAGGAGCGCGTTGAACGCCTCGGTCGTCAGCATGTGGACCTCGTCGATGATGTAGACCTTGTAGCGGCCGTCGACCGGCGCGAACTTGACCGTCTCGCGCAGGTCGCGGATCTCGTCGATGCCGCGATTGGACGCCGCATCGATCTCAAAGACATCCATCGAGGAGCCGTCCGCTATCTTGCGGCACTGCTCACACTGCCCGCACGGCTCCGGCGTTGGCCCGTGCTCGCAGTTGAGCGCCTTCGCGAGGATCTTCGCCGTACTCGTCTTGCCCGTGCCGCGCGGGCCGGCAAAGAGGTACGCATGGCCGATGTGGCCGCTCGTGATAGCATTTGCCAGCGTCCGGCTGATATGCTCCTGCCCCACAAGGTCCTTGAACGTCTGCGGCCTCCACTTCCGATACAGCGCAATATACGCCATCGCAATCCCTCTCCTCTCTTAATAGTTCCCACGATCTATTTCGCAGACATCGCAGGCTTGAGGCCCGGCCGGAGACGGCTGACCAACGCTGCGCGTGATGTTTACCGAATCTTCTCTTCAAACGAGCCGCCATGGAAGGGTATCCAACGTTCCGCGCAGCAGGCTGAAGCTTCACTTATGGATACCCTTCCATAGCTCAAGGCCGAGCACCGGTAAGCATATAGCAGCACTGCTCGGGCCGCCGGGGATGGATGGCCATAAGCGGAGCATTGACCAGCCATCCCCGGTGGCCCCCTCCGGTGTCGCCTCACTTCATCGAATACATATAGTAAAAAAGCAGCCGTTTCTGGCTGCTCTCCATCCTTTTCCACGTCGAACCGCAGTCCCCAGGCACCCTCGCGGCACATGGAACGATTCGCTTAACGCTGCTTCCTTCCGGACCTGACGTGGTTCACGAGGCCCCATTGCGCAAGACCCAGGCGCTGCGGCCCGACCTGAAAAAGGATATAAAAATGGCGGAGAGTGAGAGATTCGAACTCTCGATACAGGTTTCCCCGTATACACGCTTTCCAGGCGTGCTCCTTCAACCACTCGGACAACTCTCCACAATGCTCTACTATCAGAAGCTATTCAGTTTTGTTGCCCTGCCGCGTGATTGCCGCCTGCAACGATATATATCTTACCATCCCATCTGCCTCCTGTCAACACCCTTTTTTCTCTTTTTCCAAAAAAAAATCTCCGCAGATTTCTCTGCGGAGACTCTATGCATTGCTTACCAGATGAAGAGGCCTGCAAGACCTGCGGAGAGCAGGGAGACCAGGATACCCGAGAGCAGCATGTAGCCGACGTTGCGGGAAATCAGGTCGTTCTTGTTGTCGTCGACGAGGCCCTTGAAGCAGCCGATGATCATGCCGAGCGTCGAGAAGTTCGCGAACGACGTGATGAAGACCGTCAGCACGCCCTGCATGTGGCGGCTGTAAGTGCTCAGGATGTCCTGCACGCTGAGCATGACGACGAACTCATTCGTGACGAGCTTCGTGCCCATGTACTGTGCCAGGGCAAAGGCTTCCGTCGAATCGAGGCCGAGCAGCCAGGCAAACGGGAACATGATGCAGCCGAGGATGTTCTCGAGCGTGATGGCCGGGTGGATCAGCACGAGCAGCATGTCGATGAGTTTGGCGAGTGCGACGAACGCGATGACGTTCGCGCAGATGATCAGCACCAGTCTTCCAGCGCCGAGGATGGAGTTGCCGAGGAACGAGAAGAACGGCTCGCGCTCCTTGCCGCCGTCGTCGAGGCGGGCGACCGTGTCCTCCTCCTCCGTGATCTTGACCGGATGCAGGAGGTTCGTGACAATCAGGGCGTTGATGACGTTTAAGGGCACGGCCGTCAGGATGAACTCAGCCGGCATCATCTTCGTGTAGACGCCGATCAGGGCGGCCGTGACGCAGCTCATGGACATCATCGCGAGCGTCAGGCAGCGGTCTGCCTTCATGCGCTTGAGCTGCAGGCTCGAGACGGCCAGGGCTTCCGTGTTGCCGAGGAACATCATCTCGATGGCGAAGAAGGACTCAAACTTCGGCTCGTGCGTGAGGAAGGCCAGTGCCTTGCCGATCCACTTGATGACGAACGGCAGGAGGCCGATGTACGTCAGGATGTCGAAGAGCGGCACGACGAGGAGAATCGGCAGCAGGGCCGAGGTGAAGAAGTTCATCTGCGGCACATGGACCCAGTCCGGGAATGCGAAGGCGATGCCCTCGTAGGCGACGCTGACGAGCCAGGTGAAGCCCGCGGCTGCGGCCTGGACAATGTCGCGCCCAATCGGGAACGAGATCAGGAACCATGCGATGAACACGTTGAGCGCGAGCAGTGAACCGACGCCGCGCCAATGGATGTCCTTGCGCTTCTTCGAGAGAAGCACGCCGACGGCCAGGAAGATCAGCACGCCGAGGAGATTAATGATGAAATACATACGGGTTGCTCCTATCTTCTTTGGATGAGATCTTTGCGGCCACTGCCCGAAAAGGACATGTGACCGACTTTTCCATTATATCATTATATATCAGAGGTCATTATCCGTAAAGGCAAACGGGAGGATTTCCGCAAGTGTCGCCACCTGCACGGCTCCCTTGATGTTTGCCATGATGATGCGCGGGATCTTGAATTCGCTGATGGCCTGGCGGCACATGCCGCACGGCGAGCACGGGCCCGGCGTGTCGGCGATGATCGCGATGGCCGCGAAGTCGCGGTGACCCTCGGAGACTGCCTTGAAGATGGCCGTGCGCTCGGCGCAGTTCGAGACCGGGTAGCTGGCATTCTCGATGTTGCAGCCGCCGAAGACCTTGCCGTCCTTCGTCAGCACGGCTGCGCCGACCTTGAAGTTCGAGTACGCCGCATAGGCGCGCTCCCGATAGGCTTTCGCCACTTCGATGAGTTCCTGATCCGTCATTCCATGACCCTTCCTTCTATCAATACTTCTCGACTTTGTCTTTCTCGACGCGCGCGTAGACGAGCGGCTCCTTTACGGGCTGCTCATCGCCGATGGCGATGGCGTCGCGGTACATCTTCTCGGCATCGGCGAGGGCTGACTCCTTCGAGGTGTAGAGCGTCACGAGGCTGTCGCCCTCCTTGACTGCATCGCCGTACTTCTTGTGCAGGATGAGGCCTGCCGAGAAGTCGATCGTGCTCTCCTTCGTCTCGCGGCCGGCGCCGAGCACGACGGACGTCTCGCCGATCTCCTCGGCGTTCATTTTCGTGATGTAGCCCGAGCGCTCCGCCTTGATCTCCGCGCGGTACGGTGCCTGCGGGAACTTCGTGTAGTCGCGCAGCACGCTGTCGTCGCCGCCCTGGGCGCGGACCATCGTGCAGAACGTCTCGAAGGCGCTACCGTCCTCGATGGACTTCTCTGCCATCGCGCGGCATTCTTCCGGCGTGCCCTTGCCGACGAGGTAGAGCATGTTGGCGGCGAGCTGCAGCGATACCTCGCGCAGATCCGCCGGGCCCTCGCCCTTGAGGACGTCCATCGACTCCATGACCTCGATGCTGTTGCCGATGCCGTAGCCGAGCGGCGTGTCCATGTCGGTGATCAGGGCGACCGTGCGGCGACCGGCGAGCTCGCCGATGGCGATCATCGTCTGCGCAAGCTTGATGGAATCATCGAGCGTCTTCATGAAGGCGCCGCTGCCCGTCTTGACGTCGAGCAGGATGCAGTCGGAGCCGGCCGCGAGCTTCTTGCTCATGATGGACGAGGCGATGAGCGGGATGCAGTCGACCGTCGCCGTGACGTCGCGCAGTGCGTAGAGCTTCTTGTCGGCCGGCGCGAGGTTGCCCGACTGTCCGATGACGCTGACGCCGCACTTGTTGACCGTATCGAAGAATTTCTCGCGCGAGAGCGCCGTCTGGTAGCCCGGGATCGACTCGAGCTTGTCGACCGTGCCGCCCGTGTGGCCGAGGCCACGGCCGCTCATCTTCGCGACCTTGCCGCCGCAGGCTGCGACGATTGGCGCGCAGATCAGCGTCGTCTTGTCGCCGACGCCGCCCGTCGAGTGCTTGTCGACCTTCTTGCCCGCGATGGCCGAGAGGTCGATCATGTCACCCGACTTCGCCATGACCTTCGTGAGCTCCGTGATCTCGTGGTCCGTCATGCCCTTGAACCAGATGGCCATGAGCATCGCCGACATCTGGTAGTCGGGGATATCCCCCTTGACGTAGCCGTCGATCATGTAGGTGATCTCGGCGTCCGTCAGTGCCTCTCCGTGCTTCTTCTTCGTGATCAGATCGTACATGCGCATAATAATTTTCCCCTTATTCGATATATTTTGATTGTTTTTCCCGCAAGCCTCCCCGCAGGGAGGCATCTGTCATTCGATGATGCGCGGCAGCAGGCTCTCGCCCTTCGTGTAGAGGTCGGCACCAAACATGTCCGAGATCGTCGCGCCGATCATCGCGAACGTCGGATACGTGCCGAGGTTGAGCCCTGCCTTGACGTGCTTGCCGTACATCAGGAGCGGCACGTACTCGCGCGTGTGGTCCGTGCCCGGCGCTCCCGGGTCGCAGCCGTGGTCGGCCGTGATCATCAGCAAGTCGTCGTCCTTCATCTTGGCCATGAACTCGCCGAGCTGGCGGTCGAAGACCGTCGATGCCTTCGCGTAGCCGTCGATGTCGCGGCGATGGCCGTACTGCATGTCGAAGTCGACGAGGTTGACGAACGCGAGACCCGTAAAGTCCTCATCCATGAGCTTCAGCGTCTTCTCCATGCCGTCGACGTTGTCCTTGTTGATGCCGAGCGTGCGGCTGATGCTGCGGCCCGCGAAGATATCCGAGATCTTGCCGACGCCGATCGTCGCGAGACCCTTGCGCGCGAGCGCATCCATCATCGTGTCGCCCGTCGGGTCGAGCGAGAAGTCGTGGCGGCGCGGCGTGCGCGTGTAGTTCGGGTACTCGCCGACGTATGGGCGCGCGATGATGCGGCCGACACCGTGCTCGCCCTGCATGATCTTGCGCGCCATGCGGCAGTATTCGTAAAGCTGCTCGACCGGCACATCGTCCTCATGCGCCGCAATCTGCAAGACACTGTCGGCCGATGTGTAGACGATCAGCGCGCCCGTCTCCTTTTGCTCGCGGCCGTAGTCGTGGATGACCTTCGTGCCCGAGTACGGCTTGTTGCAGATGATCTTGCGGCCGAACGCCTTCTCGAGCTCCGCGATGACTTCTGGCGGGAAACCGTTGGGATACGTCGGCATCGGGCGCTCCGAGATGATGCCCGCGATCTCCCAGTGGCCCGTCGTCGTGTCCTTACCGCGCGAGAGCTCGCGCAGACGGGCAAAGGCGCCGATCGGCTGAGCCTCCGGCGTGCCGCAGCCGACGCCATCGATGTTGAAGAGGCCGAGTTTCTTCATGTTCGGCGTATCATACTCCTTCGAAGCGATGATGGAGCGCAGCGTGTTGCAGTCGCCGTCGCCGAATTCCTTCGCATCCGGCTCTGCGCCGATGCCGAAGCTGTCGAGGACAATGATGAACGCGCGTTTGAATGCCTTCATATCTGTCATTCCTTTCTAGTATTTCTCAACGGTCAGATCTCGTCCTTGAGGACCTTGACAGCAGCGCTGGCGCCGAGGCGCGTGCAGCCCGCTGCGAGGAAGGCTTCCATCTCCTCGCGCGTGTGGATGCCGCCCGAAGCCTTCATCTGTACCTTCGGTCCGATGTGCTTCTTGAAGAGTTCGACGTCCGAGAGCTTCGCTCCTGCCGAGCCGAAGCCCGTCGACGTCTTGATGAAATCGGCGCCGCCTTCCGTCACGCAGTGGCAGGCCGCAATCATCTCCTCTTCCGTCAGGAAGCACGTCTCGACGATGACCTTGAGCACACGCGCGCCGCAGAGCTTCTTGAGTGCGCGGATCTCGTCCGTCACATATTCCGTCTCGCCTGCCTTGAGCATGCCGATGTTGATGACCATGTCGATTTCCTGCGCGCCATCCGCGAGGGCCTGTGCCGTCTCCGCGATCTTAGCTGCCGTGTTGCAGTTGCCGTTCGGGAAGCCGACGACCGTCGCAACCTTGAGGGCATCGCCGTACTTCGCGACGATGCGCGGCACATAAGAAGACGGCACCATGACCGTCGCCGTGTGGTACTTCACAGCCTCATCGCAGATGCGCTGGATATCCTCCCAGGTTGCCGTCTGCTTCAGGAACGTGTGGTCGACATGTGCCAAGATCTCTGCTGCTTTCATTCTGTATTCCTCCTATTGTCTGGCGACTGCCGCTGGAGTGACATCTTGTTCACTCTGTTGGCAATCGTCAGACTCTTTTCTCTGTGCTATCACTTTTTCTTGTTTCTATTGTAATCAATAGCAAACGAAATAGAAAGGACATCTGTCTTAAAAAAAGCTGCTGTGATAAAAAACACGCGCCAATGGCTAAAAATATAAAGCGATTTGTTCTCGCCCCCCCGGAAAAATGAGATATTGATCTTAGCGGTTTTGATACCTGTATCTGGGAGAGTGTTAATAAGGAATTCAGATATCTACGCGACTACGTCGCCCACCATTTTGAAGAGGCTCTGCGCAGCGGATGCATCACCGTCTGCTACGAGCCTATCTTGCGCGCCCTGACGAACAAGATCTGCTCGTTCGAGGCGCTCGCACGCTAGCATGATCCGGAGCGTGGAGAGATCCTCCCGCGCGACTTCATTCCCGTGCTCGAAGAAACCAACAAGATTCACCTGCTCGACCACTTCATCGCAAAGGCCGCCATCCAGGCGCTCCACACCCGGCAAGACCGACAAAGACCTCGGCTGGCATCTCTCCAATCTCGAGATGGACCAGACCGAGAAATGCGTCTTAGAACACGGTGAGCCAGTCCACGACGGACAGGGACGCTGCATCGCGCGCGGCCGCCAGCACGCCATCTCCTTCTCAAAGTATCCAATCTATCAGGTCACTGAGATTGTCGGCCTGCTCGGCGAGTCATGCTCGTCATCCCGGAATTCGCCTCCATCGCGAAGCTCTACGGGCCGTCCGTCCGACGCACTGTACTGCGCCGTATCTGTGCCGTCATCCGCAAGAACATGCCCGCCTCCGTCGTAGCGGCGCATACGGGCTGCGCCACCTTCGTGCTGTTCCTCAAGAACCAGTCAGTCGGCACCATGCGCTGCTTCGTCGAGCAGATCCAATCAGACCTCGCCGCCATCACCGAGATTGACGGCTTCGCCTGCCACTTCTCGATGCGCTACGCTCTCGAGTCGGGCACAGAGGCCCGCACCTCGGACGAATTCCTCAAGATCCTCTCCTCGCGCTGCCTCGACTACCTGCCGTCGTACAGCGTCACGGGCATGATCGGCGACCAGATTCCGTTCGACATCGAGAAGTTCGATCATCTCAACCGCCTCATCTACATCGCCAATGCAGAGACGTACGACCTGCTCTACGTCAACCCCTGCCTGCTGCGCAGCTGCCACCTGCCCGTGGACTACCAGTACACGGGGCAGAAGTGCTACCAGCTGTTCAACGGCACCGCTTCGCCATGCACGAACTGCCCGAAGGAGAACCTGCGCCGTGACCGCTTCCATTTCCGCACCTTCCACTCGCTGCGGAACAGCAGAGACTACCACGTCTGGAGCACCCTGATTTCCTGGAACAACCGCAGCTGCATCTTCGCCGACGCCCTTGACGTCAAGCGCATGATGGACGTGCATGACGCCGGCAAGCTCACGGAGCAGTTCAACGTCTCGGTCAACGACATCACGAGCATCGCCATCCAAGAAGAGGACCCGAATGTCGGCATCCTGCGCATGATGGAGAAACTTGGCCACGCCCTTGATGCCACGCATATCGTCCTGATGGAGGAAGAAGCTGACGGCTTCCACCTGAGCTGCACCTACGAGTGGCATGCAGAGAATGCCTCACCACTGAAGGGCAGGCTGCAGCATGCGCTGCTCTTCGAGGTCCAGGCCTTCTACCATGCCTTCCGCTGCGACTCCGTCCTGCTCGTCGGCAACGCTGCCGCTTATCACGAGCGCCATCCCGAGCTCCGCACCTTCCATGAGGGCGAGCTCGAGCGCTATGCCGTCGGCCATCTGAGCATCAGCCACCGCTCGCTCGGCTACATCGCCATCCTCAACCCGGCCAAAGAGCGCTTCGGCGCCATCTCCAAGCCGCTGCACACCATCCTGCGCATCAGCTCCATCATGATGCGCAACCGCGACAACATCCAGCAGCTGCACGAGATCAGCACGGTCGACCAGCTCACGGGCGTCGGCAACCGCCGTGCTCTGACGGACTTCGTCGACAAGTGCCTGCGGCCCGGCACGATGTACGCCGTCATCTTCATCGACGTCAACGAGCTCAAGAAGATGAACGACACCTTCGGCCATGCGCGCGGCGACCTGCTCATCCAGACCATCGCCTACGTCCTCTCGAATGTCGCCGGCAAGAACCACGTCTTCCGCCTCGGCGACGATGAATTCCTCGTGCTCATGCCGTGCAGCAACGACGAGGAGGCCATCACCATCATCGACCACATGGAGCAGAGCATGGCGACGCATCGCTGCAGCGCAGCTATCGGCTACGTCCTCTGCCTCGCGCCCTTCCATGATCTCGACGGGCTCATCCATCAGGCCGACGAGAAGATGTATTCCGACAAGAAGCGCAAGCACATGCGCCGCGACGACGACTGAGTAAAAAACAAAAAATCAGCTCCATCTCAGATGGAGCTGATTTTTTTATGCCATCACGCCTTGTAACGCAGGGCGATGACTTCATAGGGACGGAGCATCTCTTTGATGCCCGGGTAATTGCCGATGAGCTTCTCCCCCGCTTTCGCGTCGACTGCGGTCAGTTCTGGCATCGGGACGTCAGTCGGACGGAAGTTGCAGAGCACGAGCAGATGTTCACCCGCGAGCTCACGCTCATAGGCGAGCACATCGTCGTTCTCGCGCGCGAGGAAATGGATGGAGCCCTCGGCGATGATGCGGTGCTTCTTGCGCAGCGCGATGAGCTCGCGGTAGAAGGCGAGGATGGAGTCTTCATCCCGCTGCTCCGCCTCGACATTGATGGAAGCGCAGTTGTGGTTGACGCCGAGCCACGGCGTGCCTGATGTGAAGCCAGCCGACTCACCCGCCGTCCACTGCATCGGCGTGCGGCCGTTGTCGCGCGAGCGCGCTTCGATGGTCTTCATCGTCTCCGCCTCCGACAGGCCCGACTCGCGCAGGATGCCGTGGTAGTTGATGCTCTCGACATCGCGGTAGTCGGCGATGTCCGTGAAGTCGGCATTCGTCATGCCAATCTCCTCACCCTGATAGATGTAAGGCGTGCCGCGCATGAGGTGAATCGCGGCGGCGAGCATCTTGGCCGACTCCTTCCAATATTTGCCGGTGTCGCCAAGGCGCGAGACGATGCGCGGCTGGTCGTGGTTGCACCAGAAGACGGCGTTCCAGCCGCCGCCTGCGGCCATGCCCTCCTGCCACGAGGCGAAAATCTCCTTGAGCTTGTGGATGTCGGGTGCCATCAATGACCACTTGTCGCCGTTCTTGTAGTCGACCTTGAGTTGGTGGAAGAAAAACGTCATCGAGAGCTCGTGCTCATGGGGATTCGTGTAGCGGATGCAGTTCGCAATCGTCGTCGAGCTCATCTCGCCGACCGTCACCATGCCCTCGATGCCGCTGTCGTGCACGAGCTCCTTGAGGTATTCGTGCACATGCGGGCCGTCCGTGTAGAAGCGGCGGCCGTCGCCCTCCGCATCGTCGACGAAATCACCCTTCGAGATGAGGTTGACGACATCGAAGCGGAAGCCCTTGATGCCCTTTTCCTTCCAGAAGCGCAGGATAGCCTTGAGCTCCTCGCGCACTTCCGGATTCTCCCAGTTGAGGTCGGCCTGCGTGACGTCGAAGAGGTGCAGGTACCACTTGCCGAGCTCGGGCACGTACTCCCAGGCCGAGCCGCCGAACTTCGACTGCCAGTTCGTCGGCGGCGCGTCCGGTGCTCCGTCGCGGAAGATGTAGTACTTCATGTACTTCGCATCGCCCTGCAGCGCTTTCTGGAACCACTCGTGCGCCGTCGAGGTGTGGTTGAAGACCATGTCGAACATCAGGCCGATGCCGTGCGCCGCAGCCTCCGCAATCAGCGCCTCGAGGTCTTCCATCGTGCCGAAGCGCGGGTCGACCGCGCGATAGTCGGCGACGTCGTAGCCATTATCGCGCTGCGGCGACGGGAAGAACGGCGTGAGCCACAGGAAATCGACGCCGAGTTCAGCGAGGTAGTCGAGTCGGTTCCTGATGCCGTTGAGATCGCCCCAGCCATCGCCGTTCGAATCCTGAAACGACTTCGGGTAAATCTGATAGACGACTTTATCTGCAACATTCATCTGTATTTTCCCATATCTTTCCCTGTCCTTCCCTCATTCAACTTGTCTGCGACTTATTTAAACATTTATCTCATACCCTCATTATGTCACTCTTGTTTAAATAAGTTAATACGTTTCCGCCAATTTCTTTTTCTTTTTTATCATTTCTTCTCATGCCTCCTGCGAAAGATTTGCAATATAGGCGCCTGACATCTTATAATAAAGAAAACAGACTTCAGTAATCCAAGAATGATCAAGGAAGGATTTCATGCCAAAAGCAAAATTCAACGATATCTACGAAGACCTCAAGAAGAAGATTGAAGCGCATGCCTACCCCTATCAAAGCCTGCTGCCGTCGGAGCACGAGCTGACGGAAGTCTACGACTGCTCGCGCAATACCGTGCGGCGTGCATTGCTCGGGCTCATCGAACGCGGTTACGCACAGGCCATCCAGGGCAAGGGTGTACGCGTGCTCTACCAGACGCCGGAGCAGAGCACCTTCCGCATCGGCGACATCGAGACGTTCCAGGAGTCCGCCGCACGCAACCACCTCAACGCCGAGACGCGCGTCATCCACTTCAGCGAGGTCCACTGCGATGAGGCGCTGAGCGATAAGACGGGCTTCCCCGCCGGCGAGCTGCTCTTCGACATCCGCCGCGTGCGCTATCTCGACGGCAAGCCCTTGATCCTCGACAAGAACCTCTTCCGCGCCGACCTCGTGCCTGGCCTCACGCCGGAGATCGCCTCGCATTCCATCTACGCCTACATCGAGGACACACTCGGCATGACGATCGTCACGAGCAAGCGGCGCATGACCGTCGAGCGCGCGACCGAGGAAGACGAGGCGCTGCTCGATCTCGGCGACTACAACTGCCTCGCCGTCATCACGAGTCAGACGTTCAACGACAACGGCATCCAGCTGGAATACACCGTCTCCCGCCATCATCCGGAGCGCTTTTGCTTCGAGGATACGGCGACGCGGCAGCGCACGACAGCACGATAAGCATAGAAAAGGGAGCCTCCTTCGGGAGGCTCCCTTTTCTATGTCACTCAAAAATCTCAGAGCTCGAGGCCTTTCGCCTTGCGCTCCTGGTACTCGCGGTCGAGGATGCCGAGGATCACGAGGTTCTCGTAGACGCCGTTCGTCAGGATGGTCTCGCGGATCAGGCCCTCGCGCTGCATGCCCTCCGACTCGTAGAGGTGAAGTGCGCGCGCATTGTAGTCCTTGCAATCGAGCCAGGCGCGGTGGAACTTGAGGTCGTCAAAGCCCCATGCCTTCAAGAGCTTCATCGCCTCATGGCCGTAGCCCATGCCCTTCTTCGCGATGATGATATGCGTCCACTCGAGCTCTTTGGCTGGCGTCGTCAGCCCGTTGATCAGCAGGTAGCCGACAGGCTCCTTCGTCTCGATTTCCTCGACGATCCCATACATCGACGCCTTGCCCGCCTCGATGAT
>ERZ1023848.399-NODE-399-length-14541-cov-8.827558_pt1 | contig 14541 bp, 25 predicted proteins | sample MGYA00380385_ERZ1023848 | MGnify/ENA primary metagenome ERZ1023848 (study PRJEB33179, sample SAMN07449069) | human gut metagenome | biome: Human-gut; feature: Human associated habitat; material: Faeces | host: Homo sapiens | place: India:Kasaragod | collected...
GTACATGATGGTGCTGCAACGATGGACTGGATGGTTCAGGAGCAGGAGCGTGGTATCACGATCACGTCCGCTGCAACGACCTGCCATTGGAAAAATCATCGCATCAACATCATTGATACGCCGGGTCACGTGGACTTCACGGTAGAGGTTGAGCGTTCCCTGCGCGTACTCGATGGCGCTGTAGCAGTCCTGACTGCTCGCGGCGGTGTTGAGCCTCAGACTGAGACCGTTTGGCGTCAGGCTGAGAATTACAATGTTCCGCGTATGGCCTATGTCAACAAGATGGACATCACCGGCGCGGACTTTTTCAATGTCATCAAGATGATGAAGGAGCGCCTCAATGCGAACGCAGTTGCTATCCAGCTGCCGATCGGTGCTGAGGATGACTTCAAGGGCATCATCGACCTCGTCAAGATGGAAGCCATCGTCTATGAAGACGACCTCGGCAAAGTCGAAGACGAAGTCGCGATCCCGGATGACATGAAGGATCAGGCTGAGGAATACCGTGAGATCCTCCTCGAGGCTCTTTCAGAGCTCGACGATGACTTCATGGAGAAGTACCTCGGCGGCGAAGAGATCACGGAAGATGAGATCAAGGCAGTCATCCGCAAGGGTACGGTAGCGTGCAAGCTCTGCCCGGTCACCTGCGGTACTTCCTATCGCAATAAAGGCGTTCAGCCGCTCCTCGACGCAATCGTCGATTACATGCCGTCTCCGACGGATATCCCGCCGATCGCTGGTATCAACCCGGAGACGGGCGAGGAAGACCATCGCCCGTCGAGCGACGAGGCTCCGTTCTCGGCACTCGCATTCAAGATCATGACGGACCCGTACGTCGGTAAGCTCGCATTCTTCCGCGTATACTCCGGTATCCTCGATGGCGGCTCCTACGTGTACAACTCCACGAAGGGCAAGAAAGAGCGTATCGGCCGTATCCTCCAGATGCATGCAAACCATCGTAAGGAAATCGAACGCGTCTACAGCGGTGATATCGCTGCTGCTGTCGGCCTCAAGGACACGACGACGGGTGACACGCTCTGCGATGAAGAGCATCCGATCATCCTCGAGTCGATGGTCTTCCCGGATCCGGTTATCTCCGTTGCGGTTGAGCCGTCGACGAAGAACGACCAGGAGAAGATGGGCGTAGCCCTCCAGAAGCTCGCTGAAGAGGATCCGACCTTCCGCGTCCGCACGGACCAGGAGACGGGCCAGACGATCATCTCCGGCATGGGTGAGCTTCACCTGCAGATCATCGTTGACCGCATGCTCCGCGAATTCAAGGTCGACTGCAAAGTCGGCGAGCCGCAGGTTGCATACCGCGAGACGATCCGCAAGTCCGTCGAGGCTGAAGGTAAGTTCGTCCGCCAGTCCGGTGGTCACGGCCAGTACGGTCACTGCTGGCTCAAACTCGAGCCGCAGGAGCCGGGCGAAGGCTTCTCGTTCGAGAACAAGGTTGTCGGCGGTGCTATCCCGAAAGAATTCATCAAGCCGATTGAAGATGGTGTCAAGCAGGCTATGGAAGCTGGCGTTGTCGCTGGTTATCCGATGGTCGACATCAAGGCAACGGTCTTTGATGGTTCCTTCCACGAAGTCGACTCCTCTGAGGCAGCATTCAAGGTTGCCGGCTCCATGGCCTTCCGCAATGGCGCTGAAAAAGCAAATCCGGTTCTGCTTGAGCCGTATGTCAAAGTCGAAGTCACTGTACCGGAAGAGTACATGGGCGATGTCATCGGCGATCTGAACTCCCGCCGCGGCCGTATCGATGGTATGGAAGCGCGCAACGGTTCTCAGGTCATCACGGGCTTCGTTCCGCTCTCCGAGATGTTCGGTTACTCGACGGATCTGCGTTCCAAGACTCAGGGCCGAGGGAACTACAGCATGGAAGTTGCTTACTATGATGAAGTTCCTAAAAATATTGCTGACAAGATTGTCGCAAAAAACAAAGGTGAATAAGGGAGGAAAAAATCACAATGGCTAAAGAAAAGTTTGAAAGAACCAAACCGCATGTTAACATCGGCACCATCGGTCACGTTGACCATGGCAAGACGACGCTGACGGCTGCAATCACGAAGGTTCTCTCCGAGACTCCGGGTTGCAAAGCTTCTTTCGAAGACTATGCTGATATCGATAAGGCTCCGGAGGAGCGCGAGCGCGGTATCACGATCAACACGGCACACGTTGAGTATGAGACGCCGAACCGTCACTATGCACACGTTGACTGCCCGGGCCACGCTGACTATGTCAAGAACATGATCACGGGCGCCGCTCAGATGGATGGTGCTATCCTCGTCGTTTCCGCTGCTGATGGCCCGATGCCGCAGACGCGTGAGCACATCCTGCTCGCTCGCCAGGTCGGTGTTCCGGCAATCGTTGTCTTCCTCAACAAGGTTGACCAGGTTGACGATCCGGAGCTCCTCGAGCTCGTCGAGATGGAAGTCCGCGAGCTGCTCTCCAGCTACGACTTCCCGGGCGATGACATCCCTGTAATCGCTGGTTCCGCTCTGAAGGCCCTCGAAGACGACGAAGAGCAGAAGAAGAACATCCTCAAGCTCATGGAAGCTGTCGATGAGTACATCCCGACGCCGGTTCGCGACAACGCTAAGCCGTTCCTGATGCCGGTCGAGGATGTCTTCACGATCACGGGCCGTGGTACGGTTGCAACGGGCCGCGTTGAGCGTGGTGAGCTCAAGATGAACGATACGGTTGAGATCGTTGGTCTGCAGGACGAGCCGCGTCAGACGGTTGTCACGGGCATCGAGATGTTCCGCAAGATGCTTGATTTCGCTGAGGCTGGCGATAACATCGGTGCTCTGCTCCGTGGTATCGACCGCAAGGAGATCGAGCGTGGCCAGGTTCTCGCAAAGCCGGGCACGATTCATCCGCACACGAAGTTCAAGGCTCAGGTCTATGTCCTGACGAAAGAAGAAGGCGGCCGTCATACGCCGTTCTTCACGAACTATCGCCCGCAGTTCTACTTCCGCACGACGGACGTAACTGGCGTAGTCAAACTGCCGGAAGGCACGGAGATGGTTATGCCTGGCGATAACGTTGAGATGGAAGTTGAGCTCATCACCCCGATCGCTATCGAGAAGGGCCTGCGCTTCGCTATCCGCGAGGGTGGTCACACGGTTGGTGCTGGCCGCGTAACGGAAATCGAAGGCTAATCTTTCAACTTAATCTTTTCATAAGAGCGGCGCTCGCGTCGCTCTTATTTAAAGGTTAAAATCAATATGGTACCCCCCAATGCGATGACGTGGCAGATGGCTCGGGTGTACCCGAGGGAACTGTTACGGAGAAATGTTTGGGCCAAGAGCCTGGACGATAAGGAGGAAAAACAAATTGTCTAAACAGCAGAAAATCAGAATCCGTTTGAAGGCTTATGATCATAAAGCCCTCGATCAGAGTGCCGTAAAGATTGTCGATACGGCAAAGAAGACTGGTGCAATGGTATCCGGTCCGATTCCTCTTCCGACGGAAAAGAACATCTACACGATCCTGCGTTCCCCGCATGTCAACAAGGACAGCCGTGAGCAGTTTGAAATGCGCACGCATAAGCGCCTGATCGACATCCTGCAGCCGACCAACAAGACGGTCGATGCTCTGATGCGTCTTGACCTGCCGGCAGGCGTAGACATCGAGATCAAACTTTAATCCGAGGAGGTGGAATGAATGTCGAAAGCTATCTTAGGTAGAAAACTTGGTATGACTCAGATCTTCACGGAAGAAGGCAAGGTTGTCCCGGTTACGGTCGTAGAGTCTGGCAACAACGTCGTCATCCAGAACAAGACGGTTGAGTCCGACGGCTATAATGCAGTACAGCTCGGCTTCGGTGAAGTTAAAGAAAATAAAGTAAACAAACCCCTGAAAGGCCATTTCGAGAAGGCAGGCGTCAGCCCTGTAAAGTTCATTCGCGAGATGCGTCTTGCAGATGCTTCTGAATACAAAGTCGGTGACACCATCGGCGTTGACATATTTAGTGCTGGAGAACTTGTTGATGTTACGGGTACTTCCAAGGGCAAGGGCTTTGCCGGCGGTATCAAGCGTCACAACTTCGCTCGCGGTCCTATGGGCCACGGCTCCAAATCCCATCGTGAGCCGGGTTCCACGGGTGCCATGATCTCCGGTCCTGGCGGACGTGTCCTCAAGGGCAAGAAGCTGCCGGGCCGCATGGGTGGCGAGCGCGTTACGGTTCAGCGCCTCACGGTCGTCCGTGTGGATGCAGACCGCAACCTCATCCTCATCAAGGGTGCGATTCCGGGCCCGAAGAAGAGCTTCGTTGTGATCAAGAACACCGTTAAGCCGGGCAAAAACTGATTGGAAGGAGGACACCAACAATTATGGCTACAGTAGCAGTTTATGACATCACCAACAATCAGGTTGGCGATATCGAATTGAATGACAGCATCTTCGGCGTAGAGATGAATGCAGGCCTCCTGCATCAGGCCGTCGTGATGCAGCTCGCAGCTCAGCGCCTCGGCACGCATGCCACGAAAACGCGCGGCTTTGTCCGCGGTGGCGGCCGCAAGCCGTGGAAGCAGAAGGGCACGGGCCGTGCACGTGCTGGTTCGACGCGCAGCCCGCTGTGGGTTGGCGGTGGTACGGTCTTCGGACCGCATCCGCGCAAGTATGCGTTCAGCATGCCGCGCAAGCAGCGTCGCCTCGCACTCAAGTGCGCACTTTCCGATAAGGTCAAGAGCGGTGATCTCATCGTCCTCGAGAGCCTCGACTTCGATGCTCCGAAGACGAAGCAGGTCGTCAAGATGCTCGGTGACTTCGGCGTCGATTCCAAGGCTCTCTTCATCACGGCTGATGAAGCTGAGAACGTTGAGAAATCCGCACGCAACATCCCGGGTGCAAAGGCCATCCAGGCTCTCGGCCTGAATGTCTATGATATCCTTCATCATGACAAGCTGTTCATCACGAAGGATGCCATCACCCGTATCGAGGAGGTATTCGCATAATGGAAGCACGTGATATCCTGATCCGTCCGCTGATCACTGAGAGAACGACTCAGCTCATGGCTGAAGGCAAGTACGTCTTCGTTGTTGCGAAAGCAGCCAACAAGATCGAGATTGCCAAAGCAGTCGCTGAGATCTTCAAAGTCAAAGTTGAGAAAGTCAATACGGTCAACGTACTTGGCAAAACGAAACGCATGGGCCGCACGTCTGGCAAGCGCCCTGACTATAAAAAAGCCATCGTGAAGCTCGCTGCTGGCGAAAGCATCGAGTTCTTCGAGGCATAATCGAGAAAAGGAGGTACATTTAAGTGGCAGTAAAGAGTTTTAAACCATATTCTGCAGGCCGACGCTTCATGACGGTCGCATCGTTCGATGAGATCACGGCAAGCAAGCCTGAGAAGTCCCTGACGGAACGCCTGAAGAAGAACGGCGGCCGTAACCAGCAGGGCCGCCTGACTGTCCGCCATCAGGGCGGTGGTCACAAACGCCGCTAGCGCGTGATCGACTTCAAGCGCACGAAGGACGGTATCCCGGCTCGCGTCGCAACGATCGAGTACGATCCGAACCGCAGCGCTCGCATCGCTCTGCTCAACTACGTTGACGGCGAGAAGCGCTACATCCTCGCACCGAACGGCCTCAAGGTCGGCGATCAGGTCGTTTCCGGCCCGGACGCTGATATCAAGGTCGGCAACGCGCTCCCGCTCAAGAACATCCCGGTCGGCACGACGGTCCACAACGTCGAGCTCAAGATTGGCAAAGGCGCACAGCTCGTCCGCAGCGCCGGCACGTCCGCACAGCTCATGGCTAAGGAAGGCGATTATGCACTCCTCCGCATGCCGTCTGGTGAGCTCCGCAAGGTGCACATCAATTGCCGCGCTACGATCGGTGAAGTCGGCAACCTCGAGCACGAGAACATCACGCTCGGCAAGGCTGGCCGCAACCGTTGGCTCGGCGTTCGCCCGGAGAACCGCGGCGTCGCGATGAACCCGAACGACCATCCGCATGGCGGCGGCGAGGGCCGCTCCCCTGTTGGCCGCAAGCACCCTGTTACGAAGTGGGGCAAATGCGCTATGGGTGCCAAGACCCGTCGCAAGAAAGCGTCCGACAAGCTCATCGTCAAAGGACGCACGAAATAATAGAAATCGACAGGCAGCCTAGTGCCGCCTGACGAAAGGAGGAGACACTTTGTCAAGATCTATTAAAAAAGGACCTTACGTTGCAGAGAGCCTGATGAAGAAGATCACGGCCCTGAACGAGGCTAACGATAAGAAGGTTGTCAAGACCTGGTCGAGAAGTTCCACGATTTTCCCGGATTTCGTCGGTCACACGATTGCTGTCCATGATGGCCGCAAGCACGTACCGGTTTACATCACGGAAGACATGGTTGGCCACAAGCTCGGTGAGTTCGCACCGACGCGCACGTTCAAAGGCCATGCCGGCGAAGAGAGAAAGACCTCTCTGAAGTAATTTTGCGAAAGGAGAATCCTTGTGGAATCGAAAGCAGTAGCTAAATATGTTCGCATCGCTCCGCGCAAAGTTCGCGTCGTCATGGATTTGATCCGTGGCAAGAACGTCGCTGAAGCGTTCGCGATTCTGAAATTCACGCCGAAGGCTGGTGCCGAGGTAGTTGAGAAAGTCCTGCGTTCTGCTGTTGCCAACGCAGAGAACAACTTTGATATGGACGTCGATAAGCTCTACGTCAAGACGGCGTTTGCTGATCAGGGCCCGACGCTCAAGCGTATCCATCCGCGTTCCCGTGGACAGGCGTTCAAGATCTTGAAGCGTACGTCCCATGTAACCATCGTCGTCGACGAGAAGAACTGAGCAAGGAGGGAAACGGTTTGGGTCAGAAAGTAAATCCGCATGGTATTCGTCTTGGCATCGTCAAGACTTGGGATGCTAAGTGGTATGCAGACAAAGATTTTGCAGATAACCTGCATGAAGATATCAAAATCCGTGACTATCTGAAGAACAGCCTTCAGGCAGCCGGTGTGTCCAGAATCGAGACGGAGCGCAGCAAGAACCGTCTGAAGCTCACGATCCATACGGCAAAGCCGGGCATGGTCATCGGCCGTGGCGGTTCGGGCATCGAGCAGATCAAAGAGGGTCTGAAGAACTACACGACGAAGCGCGTGGACATCAACATCGCAGAGATCAAGCAGCCGGATATGGATGCAACGCTGGTCGCTGAGAACATCGCTCAGCAGCTCGAGCGCCGCATCGCCTTCCGCCGCGCGATGAAGCAGGCCGTTGGCCGCACGATGCGTCTCGGCGCTAAGGGCATCAAGATCGCTTGCAGCGGTCGCCTTGGCGGTGCAGAGATCGCACGTAAGGAATCCTATCGTGAAGGAAGTATCCCACTTCATACGCTCCGTGCTGATATCGACTACGGTACGGCAGAAGCTCATACGACTTATGGCCGCATCGGCATCAAGGTCTGGATCTTCAAGGGCGAAGTTCTTCCGGAAAGAAAGCAGGCAAAGACTGCAGCTGAAGGGAGCGAAGCTTAATGTTATTACCAAAGAGAGTCAAATACCGCAAACAGTTCCGTGGCCGCATGAAGGGCAAGGCTCATCGCGGCAATACGCTGAGCCATGGCCAGTACGGTCTCGTCGCACTTGAGCCGGCATGGATCACGAACCGCCAGATCGAGGCAGCTCGTATCGCCATGACGCGTTACATCAAGCGCGGTGGCCAGGTCTGGATCAAGATTTTCCCGGACAAGCCGGTAACGGCTAAGCCGGCTGAGACGCGCATGGGTTCCGGTAAAGGTTCGCCGGAGTACTGGGTTGCCGTCGTGAAGCCGGGCCGTGTGCTCTTCGAGATGGATGGCGTTTCCAAGGAGATCGCCATGGAAGCAATGCGTCTCGCAGGCCACAAGCTCCCGATCAAGACGAAGTTCGTTATGAAGGAAGACAATAAAGCAGAGGGCGGTGAAGTAAATGAAGGTTAATGAGATTCGCGAGATGAACGCTGAGGAACTCAACCAGAAGCTTGCTTCGCTCAAAGAGGAACTTTTCAACCTCCGTTTCCAGCTCGCCACCGGCCAGCTCGAAAACCCGATGCGTATCAAGGAAGTAAAGAAGACGATCGCCCGCATCAAGACGATCCAGCGTGAGAACGAGCTCAAGGCTTGATCACGGAAACTGATATGCAAGAGGAAGGAGGCTCCCTGATGAGCGAAAGAAACGTACGTAAGACTAAGCTTGGTAAAGTCATCTCCGCTAAGATGGACAAGACCGTTGTTGTTGCAGTCGAGGAACTCGAGCAGCACAAGCTTTACAAGAAGCCGGTCAAGAGAACGGTCAAATTCCACGCACACGACGAGAAGAACGACGCACATGTAGGCGACAAGGTTTCCATCATGGAAACGCGCCCGCTGTCCAAGACGAAGCGCTGGAGAGTCGTTGAAGTCGTAGAACGCGCGAAATAATCCCAAATTATCGAAGAAGGAGGTCAAACAATGATCCAACAGCAAACCATCCTGAATGTTGGTGACAACACTGGTGCGAAAGAAATCATGTGCATCCGTGTCCTCGGCGGTTCCTACCGTAAATACGCTAACATTGGTGATATCATCGTAGCTGCAGTTAAGTCTGCTGCTCCGGGCGGCACGGTCAAGAAGGGCGATGTCGTGAAGGCAGTCGTAGTCCGCAGCGTCAAGGGCCTGCGCCGTGCAGATGGCTCCTACATCCGTTTCGACGAGAATGCAGCCGTCATCATCAAGGACGACAAGACGCCGAAAGGCACGCGTATTTTTGGACCGGTAGCCAGAGAGCTTCGCGATAAAGACTTCATGAAGATCGTTTCCCTGGCTCCTGAAGTACTTTAATTGTGAGGAGGTGCTATTTTGTCACTCGTAAAACTGAACGTTAAGAAGGGCGACACGGTCGTCGTGCTGTCCGGCAAAGATAAAGGCAAGCAGGGCAAAGTCATCGCAGCTATGCCGAAGAAGGGTAAGGTTGTCGTCGAGGGCGTCAACAAAGTGAAGCGCCACACGAAGCCGAACCAGAAGGCTCCGCAGGGCGGCATCCTCGTCAAGGAAGCCCCGATGCATGCTTGCAAGGTCATGGTAGTCTGCCCGGCCTGCAAGAAGGCAACGCGCGTTGCCCACAAGGAAGTCAATGGCAAGATGGTCCGCGCTTGCAAGAAGTGCGGCGAAGTCATCGACCAGACGAAATAATCCGGAAAGGAGGAGCATAAGTGGATAGATTACAGGAAAAATACCAGAACGAAGTCTGCAAGGCCATGACGGAGAAGTTTGGCTACAAGAACGTGATGCAGCTTCCGAAGATCGAGAAAGTCATCATCAACATGGGTGTCGGTGAAGCCGTTGGCAACCCGAAGGCCCTCGATGCAGCCGTGAATGATCTGACGATCATCTCGGGCCAGAAGCCGCTCCTGACGCGTGCGAAGAAGTCCCTCGCCGCTTGGAAACTGCGTGAAGGCATGCCGATCGGCTGCAAGGTCACGCTGCGCGGCACGCGCATGTACCAGTTCCTCGACAAGTTCATGAACGTCGCACTCCCGCGCGTCCGTGACTTCCGTGGTGTTTCGGACAAGGCGTTCGACGGTCGCGGCAACTACGCTGTCGGCCTCAAAGAGCAGCTCATCTTCCCGGAAATCGAATACGATAAGATCGATAAGATCCGTGGCATGAACATTGTTATTGTTACGACGGCACAGACGGATGAAGAAGCCAGAGAGCTCCTGAAACTCATGGGTATGCCGTTCAAAGCATAAGGAGGTAAGGAAACTTGGCTAAGAAGTCTATGATTGAGAAGTGGAGCAAGGAACCGAAGTTCTCCACGCGCGGCTACAACCGTTGCAAGATCTGCGGCCGTCCGCATGGTTATATGCGCAAGTTCGACATGTGCCGTATCTGCTTCCGCGAGCAGAGCTACAAAGGTGCTATCCCTGGCGTAACGAAAGCCAGCTGGTAATTTTGACATTTTGAAAGGAGGATATCGGTTCACATGGTAATGACTGATCCTATTGCAGATATGCTGACCCGTTTGCGCAATGCAAACTCTGTATTCCACGAGAAGGTGGAAATCCCGGCTTCCAAGATCAAGACCGCTATTGCAGAGGTCCTGAAGGAAGAGGGCTTCATCAAAGACTACACGTTCACGGAGGACAACAAGCAGGGCGTTCTCACGATCGACCTCAAGTACGGTCCGCAGCGTGAGAAAGTCATCTCCGGTATCAAACGCATTTCGAAACCGGGCCTTCGCCAGTACGCAAAGCACGACGAGCTTCCGCGCGTCCTGGGCGGCCTTGGCATCGCCATCATCTCGACCTCGCAGGGCATCATGAGCGACAAGCAGGCCCGCAAGGCTGGTCTCGGCGGCGAAGTCATCGCTTACGTTTGGTAATTAGTAGTCAGGAGGTGTACAGATGTCAAGAATTGGTAGAGCACCGATTGAAATCCCGGCTGGCGTAACGGTTACGCTCGGCGAGGACAATCTGGTGAAAGTAAAGGGCCCGAAAGGTGAACTTTCCCGCCACATTCATCCGGATATGAAAGTAACCGTCGAAGGCAACGTTATCACGGTAACGCGTCCTTCCGACGATAAAACGCACAGATCTCTCCATGGTCTCAGCCGCACGCTGATCCATAACATGGTCGTCGGCGTAACGGAAGGGTTCTCCAAGAACCTCGAAATCAACGGCGTTGGTTATCGTGCCCAGAAGCAGGGCAAGAACCTCAACCTCTCCCTTGGTTTCTCCCATCCGGTCATCGTTGAGCCGCCGCAGGGTGTCGAGTTCGACGTCCCGTCGGCCAATGCCATCACGGTCAAGGGCATCGACAAGGAAGTTGTCGGCCAGATCGCTGCGGAAATCCGCGGCTTCCGTGAGCCGGAGCCGTACAAAGGCAAGGGTATCAAGGACGCTGGTGAGCACATCCGCCGCAAGGAAGGTAAAGCCGGCGCCAAGGGCAAGAAATAAGGACCAAATTCTAGAAAGGAGTGAATCTCTGTGCTTCTTAAAGCAGATAAGAACAAGGCACGCCAGAAACGTCATCTGCGTGTCCGCAACCATATCGCAGGTACGGCAGCTCGTCCGCGCCTCAACGTATATCGCAGCCTCGCGAACATCTACGCGCAGGTCATCGATGATGAGAAGGGCGTAACGCTCGTCTCTGCTAGCTCCCAGGACAAGGGTTTCGAGAACTACGGCGGCAACATCGAAGCTGCAAAGGCTATCGGTACGGAAATCGCTAAGCGCGCTCTCGAAAAGGGCATCACGGAAGTCGTATTCGACCGTGGCGGCTATGTTTACCATGGCCGTGTCGCCGCACTCGCTGAAGCAGCCCGTGAAGCTGGGCTGAAATTCTAAGAAAGCGTCCAAAGGAGGTAAATGAATGGCTAGAAATATGGACAACGAGACTCCTGAGTTCGAGGAGAAAGTTGTATATATCAATCGAGTAGCAAAAGTCGTCAAGGGCGGCCGCCGTTTCTCGTTCAGTGCCCTTGTTGTCGTCGGCAACAAGAAAGGCAAGGTAGGCGTTGGCCTCGGCAAGGCTGCTGAGGTTCCGGAGGCAATCCGCAAGGGCGTCGAGGATGCAAAGAAGAACCTCGTCGAAGTTGCTCTCTACGACAACCGCACGATCCCGCATGAGATGATCGGCATCTTCGGTGCTGGCAAAGTCATGATGAAGCCGGCTGCCAAAGGTACTGGTGTCATCGCCGGCGGCCCGGCTCGTGCCGTCCTCGAGCTCGCTGGTATCCGCGATATCCTGACGAAGTCCCTCGGTTCTGCAAACCCGAACAACATGGTTCGCGCAACGATGGAAGGCCTTAAGGCACTCAAGCGTGCTGAGGCTGTCGCTGAGCTCCGTGGCAAGACGGTCCAGGAAATCTTAGGTTAATAGGAGGCTCACAAAATGGCAAAAGTTAAAGTCACGCTGAAGAGAAGCTTGATCGGTCGCCCGGAAACGCAGCGCAAGACCGTTCGTGCTCTTGGACTGCGCAAGATCAACTCCGTTGTTGAGCTCCCGGATAACCCGGCCATCCGTGGCCAGCTCCACAAAGTAGAGCATCTGATCCAGGTAGAAGAAATCGCAGACTGAGACGAGACAGGAGGTGCACTAGATGAAGTTACATGAATTACAGCCAGCAGCTGGTTCCCGCAAGGTCCGCAACCGCGTCGGCCGCGGCCTCGGCTCCGGCAATGGCAAGACGGCTGGCCGCGGCATGAAGGGCCAGAATTCCCGCAGCGGCGGCGGCGTTCGCACGGGTTTTGAAGGCGGCCAGATGCCGATTTACCGTCGTCTGCCGAAGCGCGGCTTCAAGAACGTCTGGGCTAAGACGTTCGCTGAAGTCAACGTTGAGACGCTCAACCGCTTCGAAGACGGCACGACGGTCGATCCGGTCGTGCTCGTAGAGTCCGGCATCCTGAAGAACGTTCAGGATGGTATCCGCATCCTCGGCAATGGCGAACTCACGAAGAAGCTGACGGTCCGCGCCAACGGTTTCACGAAGTCCGCAGAAGAGAAGATTACGGCAGCAGGTGGCAAAGTCGAGGTGATCTGAGGTGCTTTCAGCCCTTGGCAACATCTTTAAGATACCGGAACTCCGGCAGAAGATCATCTTCACGTTGATCATGTTTGCCATCTTCCGCATGGGGACGCACATCCCCGTGCCGGGAGTAGACCCGACTGCGATCGAGAAGCTCTTCGCAAACGGCAATCTGTTCGGTCTCTTAGACCTTTTTTCCGGTGGTGCGTTCAGTAAGTTCTCCATCTTCGCGATGAGCATCACGCCGTACATCAATGCGGCGATCATCATCCAGCTCCTCAACGTCGTCATCCCGACCCTCGAGCAGTGGTCGAAGGAAGGCGAGGAGGGGCACAAGAAGACGACGCAGGTCACGCGCTATCTCACAGTCGTGTTGGCTTTCCTGCAGGCGATCGGCATGTCCATCGGCCTGAAGGCAGCCATCCTGAATCCGAACCCCGTCAACATCCTGATCATCGCGATCACGCTGACGGCGGGTACGGTATTCCTCATGTGGGTCGGCGAGCAGATCACGGCGCAGGGTGTCGGCAATGGTATCTCGCTTATCATCTTTGCCGGCATCGTTGCGGCCCTGCCGAAGAACCTCGGGACGATCTACCACTACGTACAGGCTGGCACGATCAGCTATTTCAGCGTGTTCATGTTCGGCGTCATCGCGCTCGCGATGGTCGTCTTCGTCATCCACGTTGAGACGGGCTTCCGCCGCATCCCGATCTCCTACGCCAAGCGCGTGGTCGGTCAGAGAGCGTACGGCGGTCATTCCAGCCACATCCCGCTGAAAGTCAATCAGGCGGGCGTCATTCCTATCATCTTTGCGTCATCCGTGCTGATGTTCCCGGTGACCGTGGCCCAGTTCATCGATGTGCCCTGGGTCAAGACGGTGGCCAGCTACCTCGAGTGGGGCAAGCCGCTGCAGACGGCGCTCTACGTCGGGCTGATCATCTTCTTCACGTATTTCTACACGGCTGTTACCGTAAAGATCCCGGATATGGCGGACAATCTGAAGAAATACGGCGGCTTCATCCCGGGCATCCGCCCCGGTAAGCCGACCGCAGATTATTTGGATCATGTCCTGACGCGTATCACGCTGGCGGGCTCCGTGTTCCTGGCCTTTATCGCCGTCCTCCCGAATATGATTGCTGCGGCAACGCATATCGAGGGTGTCTACTTCGGCGGTACGGCCCTGCTCATCGTCGTCGGTGTCGCACTGCAGACGATGAAGCAGATCGAGTCCATGGTCGTCATGCGTCATTACGAAGGGTTCATGAAATAAGAGGAGGAAGCATCATGCATATCTTGTTAATGGGCCCCCCGGGTGCCGGTAAGGGCACGCAGGCGGCTGAGCTCGTCAAAGCATTCGACATCCCGCATATCTCCACGGGCGACATGTTCCGCGCCGCGGTCAAAGAGGGAACGGAGCTCGGCAAGCAGGCCAAAGCGTGCATGGACGCAGGCAAGCTCGTCCCGGATTCCGTCACGATCGGCATCGTGCGCGAGCGTCTCGCCAAAGACGACTGCAAGAAGGGATTCATCCTCGATGGCTTCCCGCGCACGGTCGAGCAGGCAGATGCCCTGACGGGCATCCTCAAGGACCTCGGCCTCACGCTCACGCGTGTGCTGAACATCAGCGTCCCGGCGGAAGACCTCATCGAGCGTGCCGTCGGCCGCCGCATCTGCAAGAAGTGCGGTGCGACGTATCACACGAAATTCAACCCTCCGAAGAAAGAGGGCATCTGCGATGTGTGCGGCAGCGAGCTCTTCCAGCGTGCGGACGACACGGCAGAGACGATGAAGAATCGCCTTTCCGTATACGAGGCTTCCACGAAGCCGCTCATCGACTACTACAAGGCAGCCGGTGTCTATACGGAAGTCGATGGCAGACAGCCCATCGAGAAAGTCACGCAGGACCTCATCGAGGTACTCAAGGCTTGACCGAGGCGCTCGCCATCACCAGATCCGAATGATAGAAGTCATTGTAAGGCCGGCCATTGGCCGCCCAATGCAATGATATATGTAATTTTTAGAAGAAAAACCTGTTGTTGGGCATGGCATTGGAAGATCACA
>ERZ1023848.409-NODE-409-length-14257-cov-13.865864_pt1 | contig 14257 bp, 14 predicted proteins | sample MGYA00380385_ERZ1023848 | MGnify/ENA primary metagenome ERZ1023848 (study PRJEB33179, sample SAMN07449069) | human gut metagenome | biome: Human-gut; feature: Human associated habitat; material: Faeces | host: Homo sapiens | place: India:Kasaragod | collected...
TATATTTAGTTTCATCCATCGCGTTAGCTCGATACTATGGGGTTATAGGTATTCTTCTCGGATCATTGATCAGCACGGTAACAACCAGTCTTTGGGTCGAACCGTATATCTTGTATAAGCATGGTTTCAATATGCGGTTAGGAGATTACTTCATACGTTATGCTCAGTATACTGCGGCAATCCTATTTGCAACAGGATCTGCTTTTTTCTTGACTGATTTTATAAGGGTAACCTCGTTTGTGCTATGGGTTGTGAAGGCGTTCATGATTGGAATAATCTCCGTATGTGTGATTATATTGTGTTTCTGCAGGAAGGCAGAATTTATTGGACTAAAGCTGATTGTGTCTAATCAGCTGATTAAAATGCGTCGAAAGTAAAGGTTATCTGATAATATCCTGTATTTTAGAGATGCATTGAATTATAGGCTTTCGATATTTATGGATCGCAAAGAAAGGATTGACACAGAAAATGGGAGGGAAGATAATTAGACAGACCGAGTAACTGGTGTAGATGAGTTAAAAGCGTTATGTTGCTTTCTGGTTGTATGTATTCATGCAAAAACAAGTCTGACAATTGGAAAATACATTGTCGGATTAGCAAGAATTGCGGTTCCTCTGTTCCTGATGATATCTGGGTATTTTTATCACTGTAGTAGTCGCGAGAAGAAAAGGCAACAGTTGATACATATAAGTAAGCTATTTGTATACGGACAAGCAATCTATCTTGCTTTTGAGCTGTTTCTTAGCTGCATTATTCCTTCCAGAGATTTCTGGGGGTATTTTACATGGAAAAACTTAATGTTGTTCCTTTTTGTAAATGAACCACACCCTGATTCGGCACACTTGTGGTATTTGCTTGCGCTGATATATGTTCTTTGTATTTCCTATTATTGTGACAATTATATCAGCGTGAATGCAAAAAGTGTGTTTTGTAGCGTGATGATAGCTTGTTCCATTATCCTTGGCACATATTCAAAGGCAATTATTGGGAAGGCTCTACCAGAACTTTTAATCCGCAACTTCCTTTTCATTGGGTTTCCGTATTTCTTTTTAGGTGAAGTGTTTTATGAAAAAAGACTAAAATTTGAGAAATTAATGCAGAAAAGCATCGCCATAAAAGCGGTTGGAATTAGCATAGTTTTATGTTCTTTGCTTGAAATTTACATTGTTTCTCGATTGTGGCCAGAAGTAGATGGCACGGTTTATATCACAACGCCACTTCTAGCAGTTTTCGTTTTTGCCGCATTCATCTTAAAAAAAGGCAATAGTAAAATCCTTTTAAAAATTGGAAGAGACTATTCTACTGTTGTGTATATCGTTCACCTAATGGTATATCTGCTTCAAGGTATGGTTTTCAAAAGGTTGGGTGCATACAACATATCTATGATATGGGCACCAGTTATTTGCTTTCTAAATTCACTCTTGCTTGCGGTTGTCTGCGATTGGATAAAGAATACCCATAAGGCCATTAATGATTCGAGAAGTTAAAAGTAATCTTGCTATAAATGGAGAAGATAACATGTCCCTATTCCAAGACAAAACCCTCATGATCACCGGGGGGACCGGCTCTTTCGGCAACGCCGTTCTCAACCGCTTTCTTTCTACCGACATCGGCGAGATCCGTATCTTCTCCCGCGATGAGAAGAAGCAGGACGATATGCGCCATGAATTTCAGGTGAAGATGCCGGAAGTGGCGGATAAGATCAAATTCTACATCGGTGACGTGCGGGATCTGCAATCCGTCCGGGGCGCTATGCGCGGGGTAGACTACATCTTCCATGCTGCCGCTCTCAAGCAGGTGCCCTCCTGCGAGTTTTTCCCCATGGAGGCAGTACGCACTAACATCATCGGCACGGACAACGTGCTGACCGCCGCCATTGAAGAGGGGGTGGAAAGCGTCATCTGTCTCTCCACCGACAAGGCGGCTTACCCCATTAACTCCATGGGCATGACCAAGGCGATCGAGGAAAAGGTCGCGATCGCCAAGTCCCGGATGTCCGGCAAAACTAAGATCTGCTGCACCCGCTATGGAAACGTCATGTGCTCCCGCGGCTCTGTCATCCCTTTGTGGATCGATCAAATCAGATCCGGCAACCCCATCACCGTCACCGAGCCCTCCATGACCCGATTTATCATGTCTCTAGAGGAGGCGGTCGATCTCGTGCTCTTCGCCTTCGAGCATGGTGAGAACGGCGATCTGTTCATCAAAAAAGCCCCCGCCTGCACCATAAAAACGCAGGCAGAGGCGGTGTGTGAGCTGTTCGGCGGTAAGAAAGATGAGATCAAGGTCATCGGTATCCGCCACGGTGAAAAGATGTACGAGACCCTGCTCACCAACGAGGAATGTGCCAAAGCCATCGACATGGGCGATTTCTACCGCGTCCCCGCTGACAACCGGGGGCTGAATTATGACAAATTCTTCAAAGAGGGCGACGAGAAGCGCAACACCCTGACGGAGTTCAACTCCAACAACACACGCCGCTTAGATCTTCAGGAGACTGTAGCGACCATCGCATCTCTGAGTTACATACAGAACCGACTTGCAGAGGAAAAATAAGATCAATGGAAGGGCGTTCGTCTTTCCCTCTGAGCTTGTTTGTGGAGAATATTATGGAACACAACTTTACTTGGAAAAACGACGGCAGGCTGAAAATCATGATCGTCTGCGGCACGCGGCCGGAGATCATCCGACTGGCTGCGGTGATAAAGCGCTGCCGGGAGTATTTTGACACCTGCGTCGTCTATACCAACCAGAACTGGGACAAGAACCTCTCCACCGTGTTCTGGGAGGACTTTGAACTGAAAAACGAGGTGGGGGAGTTTGGCCCGGATATTCTGCTCCATGTGGTCGGCAGCCACCTGGGGGAGACCTGCGGGAACATCCTTTCCCAGACCTATGCGGTCATGACTGAACTGACGCCCGACGCGCTGCTGATTTTGGGCGATACCAACTCCTGCCTGTCCGCCATCTCCGCAAAGCGGCTGCACATCCCCATTTTCCACATGGAGGCAGGCAACCGCTGCAAGGATGAATGTCTGCCGGAGGAGACCAACCGCCGCATCGTGGACGTGATCTCCGACGTGAATCTTCCTTATTCCGAGCCTGCTCGGAAATATCTGCACGAAATGGGGATGCCAAAGGAGCGTACTTATGTGACCGGTTCTCCCATGGCGGAGGTGCTGCGAGGCAATCTCGACAAGATCCTTGCGTCCGATGTGCTGGAACGTCTGGGGCTGAAAAAGGACAAGTACATCCTGCTTTCCGCGCACAGGGAGGAAAACATCGACACCGACAAAAACTTTGAAAGCCTGTTCACCGCCATCAACGCTCTGGCGGAAAAATACGATGTGCCGATTCTCTACTCCTGCCATCCCCGCTCCAAGAAAAAGCTGGAGGAGAGCGGATTTCGGCTGGATCCCCGCGTCCGTATCAACGAGCCGCTGGGCTTTAACGACTACAACAAGCTGCAAATGAACGCGCTCGCCATCGTATCCGACTCCGGCACGCTGCCTGAGGAGAGCAGCTTCTATCTGTCCATCGGCCACCCCATCGCCGCTGTGTGCATCCGCACCAGCACCGAACGACCTGAGGCTCTGGAATCCGGCAATTTCATTCTGGCGGGCATTACCACCCGTGAGCTTCTCAACGCCACCGATATGGCGATCGAGATGAAACGAAAGGGTGTGCTGGGCAAGCCCTGTCCCGACTATGTGGACGAAACCGTTTCCATGAAGGTCGTGCGCATCATTCAGGGCTATGTGAATGTTGTCAATACGATGGTGTGGAGGAAGTACTAAATGAACATCCTTGTGACCGGCGCAAAGGGCATGGTGGGCACCGCCCTTGTAAATAACCTGAAAAACATCCGGGACGGCAAAAACCGAAGCCGCCCCGGTATCCACATTGACGAGATCTTCGAGTATGATCTTGCCTCCACTGCCGAAGAGCTGGACGAATACTGCTGCAAAGCGGATTTTGTCTTCAACCTCGCCGGTGTGAACCGTCCGGAGAACCCAGAGGATTTCATGAAGGGCAATTTCGGCTTCGCCTCCGAGCTGCTGAACTGCCTGAAAAAGCATAGCAACAGGGCAACGATTATGCTGTCCTCCTCCATTCAGGCTACGCTGGCAGGTCGATTCGGCAACAGCGAGTATGGCCGCAGCAAAAAGGCAGGCGAGGAGCTGTTCTTCGATTACGCCAAGGAGACCGGGGCAAGGGTCGCGGTCTATCGTTTCCCGAACCTGATGGGTCACAGCCGCCCCAATTACAACAGCGCCGTTTCCACCTTCTGCTGGGCGGTCGCCAACGACGCGCCATACACCGTCAACGACCCCTCCACCGAGTTGGAGCTTCTTTACATCGACGACCTCGTGGAGGGGATGTTCGACCTGCTGGAGGGCAGGGAGCAGCACTGTGAGTTCGATGGTGTAACCGCAGTTGCAAGGGAGGAGGGGAGATACTGCTATGTCCCGGTGACACATCAGGTCTCCCTCGGCGAGATCGTGTCACTGCTCGAGGAATTCAAGACACAGCCGCAGACGCTTCTGATGCCCAAGATGCCGGACGGCAGCTTTGCCAAAAAGCTGTTCAGCCTGTACCTGACCTATCTTCCCAAAGAGAAGTTCAAGTATGCCGTGAAAATGAATTGCGACGAGCGCGGCAGTTTCACCGAACTGGTGCATACCGCCGACTGCGGTCAGGTGAGCATCAACATCTCAAGACCCGGCATCACCAAGGGGCAGCACTGGCACAACTCCAAATGGGAACAGTTCATCGTCGTGCACGGGCACGGACTGATCCGGGAGCGGAATATTTCCACCGGAGAGACCGTAGAGTTTGAAGTCTCCGGCGATACGATCGAGGCGATCTACATGATCCCCGGCTGGACGCACAGCATCATCAACCTCAGCGATACCGAAGATCTGGTCACAGTGATGACCTGCAACGAGGTCTTCGACCCGAATAAGCCGGATACCTTCTTTGAACCGGTGTGATTATACAATTGAAAATAGCGGCTCACTCTTTCATTGACATTTACTGTCTTGCCGGTCTGCAACGTGACTGTACCCAGCGTCTGCGCCAAGTGTGCTGTCCCTTGTTCCTGCTGACCCAATAAAGGTAGGATTCCGGTAGGAACAGATGGCGGTCAGAGACATCAAAATCTTCAACTGTTCTATGCCCTTTCCCTTGAGCAGTGCTTGGAAGGTTGTCTGCTGCTTCTCGATCTTGGGTGATCACATTGGCTTTACCAAGTATCAAAAGTGGTGCAGAAAACACGGCTATAATTTTAGTCAGGATAAAGCACTGGACATCTACGCCTCCGCCTGTGGTCATTTCGGAGTTATGCCGAAAACAGATACCACTAAGCTCTTGGTTGAACAGGCCGTCTCTCAACTCCGCGCTACCGCTACCGCGTTAGCTTCCTTGAAACGGGAAATGCAGTCGCTGGCAGCTTCCCTTCCTGAGCATCCGGTGGTGATGGAGATGTTCGGCGTTGGCCCGGCACTCGGTCCGCAGCTCATGGCAGAGATTGGTGATGTTCGTCGTTTCCATTCCAAGAAAGCTCTCGTGGCTTTTGCGGGCATTGATGCCCCTCCATACCAGTCTGGACAGCTGGATATTCACAGCAGAAGCATCTCCAAACGGGGTTCTTCCTCGCTGCGCAGAACGCTGTTCCTTGTAATGGGAATTTACTTACAGAACGCTCCGGCAGATGAACCCATATACCAATTCATGGACAAAAAGCGTTCCGAAGGAAAGCCCTATAAGGTCTACATGATGGCCTCGGCGAACAAATTCCTCCGCATTTACTATACCACAGTGAAGGCGTATTTGGATTCCTTAGAAGAGGCATAACGTTATTTCAACACCTATGGATAGCCACCTTCTGAATCTTAGATGCGAAGTGGCTTGGTTTAGTGTGCCTATTTCTCCTTGATCAAGTTTCTGAATTTCTCCCTTGCTTTTTGTTAGCAGGTCTTGCGTTTGGCGCATCTTGTATCATTGTTTTAAGAGGAACCGAGGAGGTCACTTGGGCCCCGGGTTTCTTCTTCAGTTCCATTCCTCCGCTAAGAGAAAGTCGCGGATATTTCGGTGTTTGATACCGTTTCGGCTCATGTCAAACTCATCGAGCGAAACAACGTACTTCGGGAAGTTGTCGCGGATATTATCATACGCGCCAAACTCACGGTTAACCGTTTCTTCCGATGCCAGCAGGTAAGTGACCTGAACGTACAGCTTTTCGCCGCGCTTGTCGCATACAAAATCAATTTCCTTATCGCCCGTTCTGCCGACAGTCACTTCATAACCCCGGCGCAGCAGCTCAAGATAGACGATATTCTCCAAAATGAGATTGATGTCCCGCATATTGCCGCCGAAGACCGCCTCGCGGATGCCATGATCGGCAATATAGTACTTCTCGTTGGAGGCAAGGATCTGTTTGCCATGCAAGTCCTCCCGCTTCACCTGATAGAACAGATACGCCTCGCAGCAGTATTTGATATAGTTCAGAATTGTTTCCGGGGCAACGGTGCGCTGCTCGTTTTTCAGGAACTTTGCAAGAGAGGTCGCCGAGAAGGTCGTTCCCACATTGGCGATCACATAGGCAATGATCCGTTCCAGCAAATCTACATCCCGGATTTTATTCCGCTTCACGATGTCCTTGAGCTGGACAGAGTTGAACAGATCGTGAAGATATTGCTTGGACGGCGCATCCGCATAGCGGAGGTTTGCGAGGTAGGGCATCCCTCCGGCAAGCAGGTACTTTTGGAAACACTGCTGGGTGGACGCATCAGGCGCAATCGAGCGGTAAAGCTCCATGAACTCCCCGAGGGAGAACGGATAGATCACAAACTCCACATACCGTCCACCTAAATAGGTCGCAAGCTCACCGGACAGCAGCTTTGCATTGGAGCCGGTGATGTAGATGTCGCAATCCAGCGAGACGCGGAGAGAGTTGATGCACTTCTCCCAGCCCTTGACCTCCTGGATCTCATCGAAAAAGAGGTAGATCTTGCCGCCAATCTCCTTGGCGCGCTTGGTGATTTCATCGTGCAGCGCCTGCGCGGTTTGCAGGTGGGAATAGCTCATATCCTCAAAATTGATGGCGATAAACTGCGCCGAGCTGACGCCGGACTCCGTGAGTTCCTGCTGAATCAGCTCCAACATGACCGACTTTCCGCAGCGGCGGATACCGGTCATGACCTTGATCAACTCCGTCCCGATGAACGGGCGGATACGGCTCATATACAGTTCGCGTTTGATCATAAAACCTCGACCTCCTTCCGTATTTGGTCATAGAATATCACACTTACAAATGAAAATCAATGCCGAAATTGCAAATCTATCAGTTATAACTGATAAAATACAAAGTTCGACAAATGATTTCAGCTAAGGCTCAACGATTCAAGTGAAGCCCCGCAAAGGGAGGATTTCACCCTCTATTGGCACACGATCACGCGGATGATTCGCAACGTGGGGGAGACGTCGTGCGCCGCTCACTGAAATGTTTCGCAATTAACCTATCAACATTTCAACGAATATCTTTCCCTCATCTCGCTTGGGATAGAATTCAAGAATAGGATTCAAGAGGCACTATTTTCGAACCTCAGCACACCTCCCGAAGAAGTCCTGTGTCCGCAAGGGTCACGGGACTTCATGCGTTCTGCTTCACAGCATCCCGCGCGCAAAATGCGGAACAAAAGCGGAACGGGTATGGAACAAACATTCTGCGTCGGTACGGAGCAAGGTTCGCTTCGCCCCGTTTCCGGAAAACTCTTGATGCGCATGGATTTCCCGCGATCCGAAATCGCTCATTTTCTACAATTTCACAATGTGTACCTTCCGCCAAAAGTTGCATTCTAAGCAACTACACTTCTCATGAAAAGTTGGATTTTCGTCATCCGTACTTTCCCTCCTTTTCTGATTCCGGCGCAACGGCACACTCCGTCATTTTCCGCAAACTCCCCATGTGTACCTTCCGCCAAAAGTTGTATTTTGAGTAACTGCACTTTTCGTGTAAAGGTGCTGTTTCGGCATCTGTACTGTGTAAAAAACGAAGGAATCCTTTTGACCATTTTTTGCAATTTCTCGCTGCCTGCCCTTATTGCCCCTATGTGACGGAAGCGTCCGACCGGAAACCAGTATAAAGAGGGGAGAGCCGCCATATTGCGGCCCTTTCCGCTGTTTCGGTCATTGCCCGGCAAAGTCGTTCCAAGAAATATCCCCAATGACATATAATGCGGTCAATTTATTAAAATCCAAGACCTTCCATATAAAGTAGTACATATCGAAAAAATATAGATATCCAATGGCTTTTGCGCTCACGCGCGACACCCTGTTGTGTCCCGACAATCAGCGCGAACTCCTAAAAATGAGAAAACCGTGACACGCTAAAAGGAACAGAGCCGCAATTTGCTTTTGCAAATCGCGGCTCTGTTCCTATCGTGGCGAGAGTACGTTACGAATTTTCAAGAACAAGCTCTAACTGACGCACATCCTCCATAGTCGTTGCCCAGCTGGTTACAAAGCGCACAACCGTGTGTGCCGCATCCATCTTTTTCCAGAAGCGGCAGACGACATATTCCTGCAAATGCCGGAATTTCTCGTCTTCCATGATCACAAATATCTGATTGCTGGGAGAGTCAACATAAAAAGGATATCCCTTTCGTCGGAAGACTTCGCGCAGAGCGTCCGCGCAATGGATGGCCGGTTTGCAGATCTTGGTATACGGTCAAGGCCTTTGCGCAGCAAAGCGGCTATACGCCCCTTGCCGGGAGCATCGTAATGGATCTTTCGAAGATGCAGCCGTCCGGCATCCGGTAAAAAGACCGCCGGATCCGACCGGGTAGAACCGCCCCGGGGACAGCACATACAGTATGCTCCCCCTTGATGAAACAGTGAAAAACAAATTCACTGAAAATCAAGGGGGAGCATATTATTTTCTCTTCGGTTCTCCCCTCGCGCGAAAAAAGGGGGATCCGTTTTCCATTATTTTTTACGATTTTCGGAGCGAATCGGGGAAAAATAGTGAGCCGGATCCCTTGGTAAAGTCAGGCGAAACCCCGTTTCGCTAAGAATAAAAGTAGAGAGGTCTAAAATCAAACTGATATTGTAATATAGATAGTAAGAGGTATAATAATAGCATAAATAGGTATGTCTTCCGAAAGTGATCGGCACAACAAAGGCGATCACCCGCAAATGGTTGGTCGCTTTTGTTGTGTCCATTGTCGGAAAGACGAAGCAGCCTATGCGCAAAAACCGGAAAAGCCGGTAGGCAAACAGAAAAAACAAAATAGGGAGCAGTAAAGCACTTGCCGTTTTCAAAGTTGAAAACGGCAGGTGCTTTTTTTGTCTCCAAACAAAAGTGAGGAAAGATCCATGAAAAAAAAGAAGCAAAAGAATAAGCGCTGGGTACAGGTATACAGCACAACGATCAGAAACGTTGCATTAAAGGTCAACTTCTGCACCAATCACAAAACCAATATCACGAGTCTGAACGGATATCTGATCGATGTCAAGACAAGAATCCGTCATGATGCTGATGTGTCCGTCAGCACAAGCGTGCAGGATGCGCGGGACATCGACCGCATGGTCAAAGTCCTGATCGCCCGCGCGACAGCGGTCTACGAGAAAAAATGCACAGCGGCGACCCCGGACGGAACGGGTGGGCTCACAAAAATCTATGACAGTCTCAGCGCAAGCGATACCGCCCTGCTGTGCCCACCCAAGATGCTGGCGGCATCCTCGCGCAGGCATACCCTGAGTTATTTTCGGTCGTTTTGCATGAAGGTTGATGCCTTAGGTATTGCCATCTGCCAAGAAAATGCCGGACAAATCGCGAAACTGATCCGCGACATGACAGAAAGCAGCAAAAAAAGCAAGGGCACCACCGTGACCGAAACCACCATCCTCCAGCACATCAGAGCGGTGGAGTGGCAGCTGGACCGACTGGCGGAGATACGGCCTGATGCGCCGATCAAACCGCTGATCCTCCCTCGTGACCGCGCAAAAAGTGTCGCACCGGAGGCTGAACAGCAGAAGTACATCGGCGAGGCAGCCACCGTCTTGACGGTCGCGACCCTGCGCCGTCTGGTCGGGAACGGCCTGTCCCTCGGCGGCATTCTAATGCTGCTCGGCATGGCTCGCACGGCGGAGGCCTGCGCCCCCAAATTTGGAGAGATCGTCCTTCGGGACGACTACGCGGTCATTGCGATCGTTTGGCAGGCGGACGGCACAACACGCATTGCCGATTTGAAGACGGACAACTCTTACCGCCTCATTATTCTCCCAAAAATCGCAGCCGAGGCGATCCGGGCGCGCATGGCGTATCTGCGTGAGCTGGGGTACACAGAAGAGCAAATACGGGATATGCCGGCGGTTTCTGCCGAGCGGGATCCGACAACACAGGCAAGCCCGGCAGCGCTCAGAGCCTTCCTTCTTTCCATACTGACCCGGGCAATGGCTCTGGATGACAGCTATTGGGATGCCGTCAAAATACAGATGTCCGAGGAACCCGACATGGATGCCTACGGCAATCCGTCTAAGGACATAACCGCCTACATTGCCCGCCGCAGCCGCTGCACTGAGCTGTGCAACGGCTGCGGCATGGCGCCCTTGCTGGTTGACGCGATGATGGGGCACGCGCCCCCCAGGGGTGACAAGGCAAACTGGGATAACTATCTGCGTCAGCCGGACAACTGGCCTGTTGTCGCGCAGATGACCGAGCGTATCGTCTATGACCCGGATTGTACAATCAATCCGGCGTTTGCACAAACGCATCTCGCGCCGGGGGTATCCGGCAGATCCAACCAGACAAATATTGGTTTTACTTTTTCTGCAGATGAGGCGTGCACTATAAAAATTACAGCACAGACGGCTGAGATCGGTGACAACATCACTATAGAGACAGACGGAGAGATCCTGGAGAAAAACTGTGCGCCGGTGGACTTTGAGAGCAGCGCGCCGCCGCCGTTCCTGGCCCCGGTCCGCCCGCGCGGATACTATGAGCGTCTGCTACAGGAGGCGGGATCATGGGACGCTGCGTCCTTCTATCTGGCACCTCCACCGCACAGTGGATCATAAAAACATTTTAATCTATGAGGTAAACGTTATGAGCAATTACAATCACATTCCCCTGACGGATGACTCCCGTTTCAGCGGCGGCGTCGATATCGGCGACGCCCAGAAAATCAAGGGATACTACGAGATTTTTGAACAGTTTCCGGTACACTACTCTCTCTGCCGGCAGGAGAAAACGGCACCGTATCCTCTGTGCGGCACCGTTTCCCTTCGCGATTCGCAGGATTCGGTCTTACATATGAAAGACAGCGATGGGAAAGCGGTACCTGCGAGTCTGCGCATCACCACGAAAAGCACGGACCCGGAAGAGGTCAAGCGGGAGATCGCCGAAAAAGCGCAGATACTGCACACAAGATTCGTCGGCACGGGAAAGGCCGCCGGCGCATACATCCCGATCGAACAGCTCTCTTTTGCCGAAGTCATCAATATGTACGGTGCAGAATACGCGCAGGTGCGAAGCCCCCATAATGACAGGCGGCAAAAGGATCGGCTGGATCTCCTCCGCCATGTCGCTGAAGGTTTGCGGCGATTCCGTGCGCGAAGATCACGCAGCGGCAAATCGGCGAGTTTTGTGAGCAGCTCGGAGAGACGTGGTACAATAAGATCCGCGAGGCTGATTTCCTGATGGCATACGTCGCGGAGCGCCGCAAATATGAGCAGATCGCGAATCCCTTTGCGCTGTACCGTGAGTCGCACGCGGTGTCGCGGAATACCCAACGGCTTCAGAAGTCCGCGGTATCCACAGACGTGCTTTCGCGCGACGAGGTGGAGCAGGTCGTGGCGCTCGTGCTTGAGCATCTCGGTGACCCGGATTATGTCGGGATCGGCCTGCTGCTTGGCACAGGCCTCGAGGCAAAGCAAGTCGCGGCGCTTAAGCACGGCGATATCTATGAGGACCCCGACAATAAGGGCAGCCTTATCCTGGACTACCATCAACCCGAGCTTTCCGGCAGCATGCACGACTTTTCGTTCGCGCTTTCGACGCTCGCGGCGCGCATCTGCTGCAAGCGCCGGGAAATGCTGGAGAAAGAAGGCCTTTCTCCCGAGGAAATCGCAGATCGCTGCATTGTAACCAACAGCGAAGAGTCGTATCCCGCGAGCAATCTTACTGCGGCGAGTCGCAATTTGCTGCACAACTGCGGCGTCGGATTTGCGCAGCTGGCAGGACTGACCAGCAGCACGGAGGGCGCGGGCGTGCGGCTTTTGCGCAGCACATACGCGCAGCTCCTGGAAAAAGACGGCGGGCTCTGCGCGGACCCCACACTGCTCCAATACATGACGCACCGGCGACCGGACGGCACACAAGGGGTGTTCTATCGCGGCTTCATGGATCCATATGCGCGTCGCTGCCAGGCGATCGCGCATCGGCGCATCCCGTGGAAGAACGAAAAAATGACCAGCAAGTTTACAGCAGTGGCCGGTGGACGGCAATCCGTACAGACCGTAAATCTGGAGGACGATGAAAAAACAGTAACGGCAACGGTACGCATCGCGCTCAAGCCCGGCGAAACCGTCCGGCTCTCATCCAACTACGGCATCCACACAAAGTGGTCGGCGGAAAGCGATGGCGGATCCGTGACCGGCAGCGAGGCGTAAGGAATAACCGTGCCGGCCACGGCATGGAGCCCTTTGTGATGGAGCACGCGGAAATGTCCTGATAGATTTAAAGAGCACCGGAGAGAATGCTTTGTCTTCTCTCCGGCATTTTTGGGTTCTTTTTCTGCTTGCATGATCTGCGCCATGAAACTGCCCATTGTTTGTGCTACCTCGTCTTGCTTCCACCTTGTAGCGTGGGTGTAGGTACGGAGGGTGAATCCCGCGTCGTAGTGACCCAGCATACTGCTGACGGTTTTCACATCCACGCCGTTTTACAGTGTCAGCGTTGCGAAGGTGTGACGGAGATCGTGGAATCGGATGCGGGGCAGCCCCGCTCGCTTTAGTACCCGCTGGAGCATATGCAGAACGCTGTCCGGTGACATGGGGCCTCCTGTTGGTGACGGGAACACCCATTCGCTGTTACCCCACCTTGCACTTTTGCATTTTCAAAACGCTTATTGCGTCTGCCGACAGCGGCAGTGTGCGGTAGGCGTTTTTCGTTTTCAGCGGGGCTTCGACCACCTTGCCGTTCTGCCGTGAGATGGCCCGTTGGATTTTCAGCACACCACGGTCGAGATCAACGTCCGTCCATTTCAGTCCCAGCAGTTCGCCCCGCCGAAGTCCGGTAGCGAGGTCGAGGTAGTAGAGCTCGTACACGCCGCTGTCCCTGGCTTCTTGGAAGAATGCACTGAGTTGGTCGGCGGTCAGTGTTTTCATCTCTTTGTGTTCCACCTTTGGCAAGGCGCAGCCCTGTGTCGGATTGCGGGTTACCAACTTCTGCTCCATGGCGAGGTTGTACGCCGAGCCGATCATCTGGTGGATGTTGCGGACGGTTTTCGGTGCCAAACCTTTCGGCTTTTTCTTGGCTTCGATGCGGTCTACCCGCCCGCCGTCCAGCAGGTGCTTGTAGAACCGCTGTAAGTCCAGAGAAGTCAGGCCCGCCAGCGGGATGTTGCCGAGTTGCGGCTTGATGTGGTTTTTCAGAAAGCCTTGCAAGGTTTTTAAGGTCGATGGGCGCAGCTTGATTTTTGCGTAGTTTTCCATCCACACTTCCAGCCAACTCCCCACGGTGTAGGTCTTGGCCCGTCCGTAGTCGATGCCCACATTTTCTTCGATGGCCTTCTTCAGCTTTTCTTTTACTTCCGTTTGCGTCTTGCCGAGGACGTTTTTGATGATGGCTTTGCCGGTTTTGGGATCTCGGCCAACTGTGTACCGGCCCTCCCAACGACCATCCTTGCGTTTTCGGATGTTGCCCTCGCCGTTTGCTCGTCGCTTTGGCATGGTATCAGCCCCTTTCGACAACGAACAATACCGTAACCAAGGGAACAAAGCTACCGAAAAGCGAAATCGTTATCAGAAAGTTATCATTTGCACCTCGGAGCCGCGCCGCCTTATCTTTGACTATTGCGGCGCAATTTTTGCGCTGCCGGAGGCGTTCTTCTTTGGTTACAGCGGTGCGATTTTTGAACGTTCAAGAAGTCCTTTCATTGTCTGGTGGAAATGTCAAGAAATGTGCAGTCGGGAAATACCCAAAATCTGAAAAGCATGGTAATACAGCGCAGTTTTCCGAAGTGGAGCGTAG
>ERZ1023848.412-NODE-412-length-14210-cov-14.307312_pt1 | contig 14210 bp, 10 predicted proteins | sample MGYA00380385_ERZ1023848 | MGnify/ENA primary metagenome ERZ1023848 (study PRJEB33179, sample SAMN07449069) | human gut metagenome | biome: Human-gut; feature: Human associated habitat; material: Faeces | host: Homo sapiens | place: India:Kasaragod | collected...
TCATTCTCAATCAAGCAGAACTACTAAGGAGATAGAACTAGGTTTCATGGGATTTGGCATGGCAACTAGGTCACATTTCGTCCCCTTTTGAGGATGTGGCGGAGCCGTACCAGCAAATCCGATGAAAATAGAGAGTGGCTATGAGAAAAGCAAGCAAGCCGTAGGCTGTGGATAACAGCCCTGTGCTTTGCTTGCTTTTAGCATAAATGCTTTCTATGCTTTCGGCCTTCTGAAAGCCTTATGGCGCAAGGCTTTGCGAGGAAATATATGTACAGATTATAACCTTTATGCGTACGGATTATAACCGATTCTCACTTTTGATACGTACGGATTGTAACCTTAATATGTACGGTTTATAACCAAATTTCGTTCTTAAAATGGAAAATCTATCTATTTACATGTTCATATAATTAGTGTAATATAGTACATGTACAAAAAATAACCTGTATTTCACTGCTCAGCGGTGCAATCGGACCGCTGTAGGTTACATTTCGCCAATGTTTGGTGTAAGAAGTGAGGATGCACATGGAACGGAAGAAATCCCCCGAAGTCTATCAGGCCAATCCTTTGATTGAAGCACGGAAGCCGATGAATGCCTTGGAAATGCGGTTGTTCTTGCTGGCAGTAGCAGCAGTCAATCCGCACCTATCTGAGAAGGATAAGTACTATGACCATGAGTTCAAGGAACTGCACCTCAAGCCCGGCGAGCTCAAAGCAATCTTTGGCAATGGCTCGTATCTCACAAGGCTTGAAGAAGTCTGTGATGGTCTGATGGAGCGGACCATCAAACTGCGGGATGGCAAAGGTGGTTTTGTCATCTATACGGTTTTCGATGTCATCCGCTATAAACCGAAGGATGGCCTGCGCATCCAGTTCAACCACAATATGCGACCGTTCCTGCTCGATATCTATGAGTCGTGCAAAGGATATACCAGGATCGGGCTCAAACAGATTTTCCAGTTATCGTCAGCGTATGCTATCCGTCTCTTGGAATTAATGCTGCAATATCGCGGAACGATGCAGGGAAAGAAGATTGTCCGGCACATCGAAGTGGACGATTTACGCTTCTTGCTCAATGTGGATGAAGCAAAGTATAAACTCATGGCAGAGTTCAAGCGGCGTGTGCTTGATGCACCAATCCGCGAGATCAATCAGCGCACGCAATATCAGCTGAGCTATGAGCCGACTAAGACAGGACGCAAGATTACAGGGTTTACCTTCACAATGGATTGCAGCCATGTCACGCCGGACGCAGTGGTAAAGGAGACGATTACGCTGGAGCGTGCTTTGCCGAAGCGGGAATGGCATGGTCTTTCTGAGCAGGCCATCAACAAGCTCACGACGCTCTGCGGCAGCAATGCGGAGTTCAAGAAACGCATGGACTATGCACTGGAGCTGGCGGGGCAACGGAAGGTCAAGGACCTGCCGGCGTTCCTCTACAAGGCGATTGAGCAGGATTACCGCAAGCGCGATGCGGAGATCCGTGCGGCGGTGGAGCGCGAGATGCAGGCGGCGGCCGACAATGCGGCCTGGGAGCAGAATGCGCTGCGGATGTTCGGCGATGCCATCCCTCTCGATGTCGAAGAAGTGCCATTTAACACTACGACGGAGATGGGACGCGCCTGCATCGGCGTCGTCAAGAACGAGCTGCAGGAACGTCGGCTCACCTTCACTGGCAGGCGCCTCTTGGAAGAACACGGTATGTCGGTCGCGCGGTTTATCGAGCTCTACTGCAAAGCATGAAAAAGTCCAGTGCTGGACTTTTTCGTGGTAGGCGGCTCTACATACGGCAGCAAAAGGAACGGCATAGCACGCGTTATCTGCGGTGCTATGCCGTTCCTTTTTGTTTGTTTGCTTGTCCAGATGTACCTAAAACGCACTTCAGGATTCTTTGTGGTGCGCGTGCATCTGGCGCTTGTTCTCGTACATGAGGGCGTCGGCTTCGGAGAGGATGGTGTCGATGCTGCGGAGGGGCGATACTTGGATGGTGCAGCCGATGGCGACGCTGACGTGCTGGCGGGCGTAGGTAGCGCGCAGCTCTTTGAGCATGGCGTCGGCTTCCTGCTTGGTGATGTTCTCGACGACGAGCAGGAATTCGTCGCCTCCCATGCGGAAGACGCGCTCGGGGCCTGCGGCGGCGACGAGTACGGCCGCAGCTTTCTTGATGAGCAGGTCGCCGGCCTCATGGCCTTTCGTGTCGTTCTCGACCTTGAGTCCGTTGATGTCGCCGAAGAAGAAGGCGAGCGAGGTGCCGTCGGGTATCGTGCGGATGAAGGACAGCAGGGCGCGGCGGTTGCCGACGCCTGTGAGTTGGTCGCGGTAGCTGTAGGTCTCGAGCCGGTGGATCATGTCGCGGTTGCGCAGCATGATGGCGAGGACGCTCGTCAGGGAACTCAGCAGGAAGGTTGCGGAGGAGAAGGACTCCGACGCGGGGTTGACGACTTCGGTAAAGCCGAGGGAGCGGCCCGACTGGATGAGGTGGCCGGAGACGAGGCTCGTGAGCCCCTGTATCACAGGCTGGAAGCCGGGATGGATCTGCAGGAATGGCTCGACTTCGTGCAGGATCAGCATGTGGTTGTGCGCGAAGTGATCGTAGAGCGGTTTGATGCGCGCGATGGGGATGTCCTGCATATCCTTCATGACGGACTCGGCGGTGTCGCGACGCCACTCGTAGGTGCTGCTGACGGTCCCGTGGCCGCTCTCCTCGAAGATCAGGAAGCGCTCGGCCTTGAGGGTCTCGCCGATCTTGGCCATCATCTTGCGGATGCCTTCCTTGGGGTCGGGCTCCTGGATGCCGATGGTGATGATGTCGTTGATGACTTCCTCGCGGCGCATGAGGCTCTTCTTCTCGGACTCGAGGTCCATCTGGTAGTGGTGCATGTCGGTCGTGATGGAGAGCATGGCGTTCCGGCCCTTCCACGGCACGAGCATGTCGCGCTGCAGGACGGTGCCGCCGGCGAGGTAGGAAAGGTGCTTCTGCGTGTGGAGGCTGCTGCGCTGCAGGGTGTGGTTGGCGCAGTCGGTGCACGGCGCGCTGCTGCCGGCCAGTACCTCGTAGCACTTCTTGCCGCGGTACGATTCGGGCGTGAGCGGTAGCTTCAGCTTCTGCAAGAGGGCGCGGTTGAGGTAGAGGACCTCGTAGCTGTCGACGTCGATGAGCCGCTTGGCGAGCAGGTAGAGCATCGTGTTGAAGCCCTTGGCCTCAGAGCCGCGGATGGTCGTGTAGGTCAGCGTCAGGGTGCAGCTGGAGCCCGCGACGGAGGTGATGCCCTCGACGGTCTTCTTGGCCGCCTCCAGGCGCTCGATGAGGTCTCCGGCGTAGCGGTCTTTGCAGAAGATGCAGAAGACACCGCTGCCGATGTAGGCGAAAATGCCGGTCTGCGGGGCGATGCGGCGCAGGGCCTCGCAGATCTTGGCGAGGATCTGCTGCTGGACTCTGCGGCTGTACTGATGGACGAGCATTTTCATCTCGGGGACCTGCAGGATGATGGCCAGGTAGTCCTCGTCGCGCCGGACGCGGTCGTCCTCGAGGCGCATGCCCGCCATGACCATGCCGCGGAACCCGAGGAAGCCCGTGTCACGGTCGAGGATGCCGAGGACTTCCTGCTCCCGCCGCTCAATCTCGGCATCCTGGACGCACAGATAGCCGAGAAGGCCCGTGATCTTGCGGCCCTGATAGATGGGGAAGGAGGTCAGGGCGACGCGCTGCGGCACGCCGTGCACGAGGACGGTCGTCCGGTAGCCCTTGCGGACCTTTCCTCTGCGCAGGACCTCGCGCTCGGCCTGCTCTTCTTCCTCATCCTGCAGGCACCAGCCGAGCTCCTCGTCCGTCTTGCCGAGGATGGACGTCTCGTCCTTAATGCCGAGGTAGTCGAGGAAGGCGGGATTGAAGCCGCGGTAGCGACGCTCTGTATCCTTCCAGTAGAACGGCAGCGGCGAGAAATTGCAGGCCGAATGCCAGAGGCTTGCGGCATCCTGCAGCGGCTCGACTTCCGGCGGCTGCAGGTAGGGCAGGAACTGCGGCAAGAGCGCGTGCAGGTTCTCCTGCCGCTCCCAGATATTCTCGCGCACGCAGATCAGGATGTCTTTCGCGGCGCTCTTGTAGATGACGATGGCATCGAAGATCATCCAGACGAAGCGGCCGTCCGGCTTCTTGACGCGGAACATCTCGATAGCCTCCGAGCGCCCGGACCGCTCGGCCTGGCAGTAGATGACATCGGGCCGCAGGAAGTGGCGAAAGCGCGTGCGGTCTTCGGCGTAGATGTAATGCTGCGCATAGGTGTCTGCCATCGCCTTGAAGTCCGTGACGACGTCGCCCGCCTGCCAGTGCGCCGTCATGCTCTCGATGACGTGCAGCTCCTCTTTCGCCCGGTCGATAAAGTAGATGCCGTCGTAGATGAGCATGAGGTTGCGGAAGACGTTCTCGTACTGATGGAACGACGTGAGATCCTGGCCGTAGGTGATGTTCGCGAGGCGTGCGAGGATCAGCGTGAAGTCGGCTGTGTTGGCGAGCCTCTTGGCAACCAGGCGCAGGTACTGGCCATTCTCGACGAAGGTCATATGCTCTTCGCGGTCGCTCTTCGCGGCATTCGCGAGCAGCGTCAGGAACTTCTCGCGCATGGGGTAGCTCACGGTCTTCATGTTCGCGTTGAATTCTTGCTGGCTGCTCGTGCCGGACGTCGCGAGGACCTTCTGGTAGGCCTCGTTCTCGCTGATGATCTGGGCGACGTCATCGTGGTACTGGAAGATAGCGACCGGGGCATCCGTGATGATGTTGACGAGCCCTGCCGCATCACAGGCCTGTTCCTCCGACAGCGTCTCGATCTGCCAGCCCGACTTGCGGCAGTGCTCGCACAGCAGCCCATACGGCAGTGGGCGCCCATAGTAGTAGCCCTGGATCTTCTCGCAGCCGAGCGAGCGCAGGAAATCGACGTGCTCCTTCGTCTCCGCTCCCTCAGCCAGCACGTGGATGCCCATCTCCTTGGCCATCAGGACGATGGAGCGGATGATCTTGCGGCTGTCCTCGTTGAAGTAGCGCAGGAGGCCCTGGTCGATCTTGAGCTCGTCGAACTCGTAGTTCTGCAGGACGTTGAGCGAGGAATAGGCGCTGCCGAAGTCGTCGAGCCAGACCTGATAGCCCGACTGGTGGAACTGGCGCAGCTTGTCGATGAGCAGGTGGCGGTTCTTGACGAGCACCGACGCCGTGACCTCGATGCGCAGGTAGTAGCGCGGGATGTGGTACTGCTCGACGATGCGCTCGACGAAAGCGAGCGGGTCCATCAGCATGAAGTCGTAGCGTGAGAGGTTCACCGAGATCGGCACCATCTGGATCTTGTTCTCGAGCTGGTAGCGAAGGAGCTTGGCAACCTCCTCGATGATGTGGCGGTCGAGCCGCGAGATCAGGCGCGACTCCTCGAGCACGGGGATGAAACTGCCGGGCGAGAGCGTCCCCTTGACCGGGTCAATCCAGCGGGCCAGCGCCTCGCAGCCGCAGAGCTTGCCCGTCATCGTGCGGATGACCGGCTGATAGTAGACCTGGATGTGGCCCTGCTCGATGGCACGGTCGAGGTTGTCGAGGATGAAGATGCGGTCGGCCATGCTCCGGCGCATGGAGGCGTGGTAGAAGGCGGCAAAGCGCGTCGCATCCTTCTTGATGCTGTCGCAGGCGAGCTTCGCCTGGTCGAAATACGCCGTGATGGCGCGGCGTCGCGCGCCATCCTCCTCGTCAAACGAACCGATACCAGCTTTCATCGTGATATTGGGGATGTGGATCTCGTTGTTGACCGCCTGACAGATATCCCGGATCTTGATCTCGAGGCCCGCGCGCGGCACGAAGAGCGCGAAGTTGTCGCCCGAGAGGCGAGTGACATACGACGAGGGGAACTTGCTCTTGAGCAGCTGCCCGATCTTGCGCAGCATGCGGTCGCCCTCGTAGAGGCCGTGCGTCTCGTTGTAGACCTTGAAATTCGTGAGGTTGAGGTAGACCGGGCAGTAGAGCATGCCCGTGTCGTCTGGCTGCCGCTTGGCGCGCTGCGCATCGATCTTCTTCTCCACGCGCTGATAGAACGCGTGCATGTTCAGAAGGCCCGTGACCGGGTCGAGGTCACTGACGGCCATGCTGCGCTCCTTGTTGACGAGGTTCAGCATCCAGACCTTGCCAAAGCCCGGCACCGTGCCGTTCTGGAACGTCCCCTCGACGTGGAGGTAGACGCCCTCCTTCGTGTAGCAACGGAAGGCGAGGAACGCATATCCCTCCTCAGCATCCCCGTGCCGGCTGTTCATGCGGACCTCGAGCGGCATGTAGTCGTCCGCCTCCATGAGCCCCGCGAAGCGCCCCTTCGTCAGCTGGTAGAACTCCTGCTCCGTTTTGCACTGGTAGAGCTTCAGCATCTCCTTGTTGACAAAGAGGATCTGCTCCTCCGCGCTCTGCCGGACCAGGCACACCCCTCCCGCAATCATATCGTAATAGCGATGCAGTTTTTTCTTGATTGGCTCCGCGTCCATGCCGATGTCTTCCTTTCACGCGTCCCGAATCCCCTGCAAGACGCGCCACGTGTTTTCTATATGGTGATAACAATTCGCTTTATATAGGCAGTATCCCTGCTAGAGATTCAAGAAAGTTTCTGCCTTTATAGGATAACTACTATGGTTTGTATAACACATTAAGTATTAGACCTATGAACCATATGCTCCTATAATGGAACCATAAACAGTCAATATTGTGACTATTGTGTATCTTCGAGGAGGGGTTTCGATGAGTCGACTGCAGCGTGGTGTTTTGACGTTGGGATTGCTGGCAGTGCTGTGGCTCTGTCCGGTGCCGGCGGGGCTTGGGGCAGGAGCCTGGCATCTGTTTGCGATTTTTGCGGCGGTGATCGTGGGCTTCATCCTGCAGCCGATGCCGCTTGGCGCGGTGGCGCTGGCAGGTGTCACACTGGCGGCATTGACGAATACCATCAAGCCTGCTGAGGCATTGGCGGGCTACAGCAACACGACCATCTGGCTGATCGTCAGCGCATTCCTGTTTGCCAAGGGCTTCATCAAGACAGGCCTCGGCAGGCGCATCGCGTATCAGCTGATCCGACTCTTCGGCAGCAGCAGTCTCAAGCTCGGCTACACGCTCGTTCTCAGCGACTTCATCATTAGTCCGGCAACGCCGTCGAACACGGCGCGGTCTGGCGGCATCATGTTCCCGATTGTCCGCAGTCTGGCATCGGTCTTCGGCTCAGAGCCGGGCGCGACGGCACGAAAGATTGGCGCGTTCCTCATGGTCGTCTCGTTTCAGGCAGATGCGCCGATTGCAGCAGCTTTCTTGACAAGCTGTGCGCCGAATCCTCTCATGGCGCAGCTCGCAGCCGACACGGCAAACGTCACGCTGAGCTGGAGCTTCTGGGCGACGGCCTGCATCGTGCCGGTCATCCTGTCGATGATCATCAGCCCGCTGTTCCTCTACCATTTCTATCCGCCAGAGATCCGGCAGACGCCGCAGGCGCAGGCCATGGCCAGCAAGAAGCTGCAGGAGATGGGGCCGATGTCGCGCGACGAGAAGATCATCAGCTGCATCTTCATCGGCGCCCTGCTGCTCTGGAGCACCTCGCAGTACACGCACGTCAACGCGACGATTGCGGCGCTGCTCGGCGTGACGGTCATGCTGATGACGAACGTCCTCAACTGGAATGACGTCCTGACGGAGAAGGGTGCCTGGGACGGTATGATGTGGATGGGTAGCATCGTCGGACTGGCCAGCGCGCTCAACAAGATTGGCTTCATCCCGTGGTTTGCGGAGTCGGTCACGGCGGCGCTGTCCGGCGTGTCGTGGACGGTCACGCTCGCCATCCTGTTCCTTGTTTACCTCTACAGCCACTATGCGTTCGCCAGTCTCTCCGGCCATGTGACGGGCATGTATGCGGCCTTCCTCGCCGTGGCTGTCGCCGCAGGAGCGCCGGTCTACCTCGCGGCCATCGGCCTTGCCGTTCTGTCGAACCTCATGGCCGGCCTCACGCATTACTCGACCGGCGCCGCGCCCATCTTCTTCGGCGCGGGCTTCGTCTCGCAGAAAGACTGGTGGCGCCTCGGCTTTCTCTGCTCCGTCATCAACTTTGCCATCTGGATCGGCATCGGCGGTCTCTGGTGGAAATTCCTGGGCATCTGGTGAAAAAAGAGCCTGCCTGCAACGTATGCATTGCAGACAGGCTCTCTTTGACGGTACGGCAAAAAGTCCAGCACTGGACTTTTGGGATTAGACTAGGTGGTCCAGCATCTTGTAGAGTTCGCCCTTGAAGGCAGTGATTTCATCGGGGGTGAAGTTCAAATTCCGTTCACGGAGGTAGCAGCGCATCTGCTCGGGAACTTTGCTGACTTCCTCTTTGAAGGCCTGGCCCTTCTCGGTCAGGCGGGCCTCGACGACGCGCTCGTCGATGGTGCTGCGGTGACGCTCGATGTAGCCGAAGCTTTCGAGCTTCTTGAGCACGGGCGTCAGGGTGCCGGAGTCGAGGTAGAGGATATCGCCGAGTTCGTGCACGGAGATTTCTTTCTTCTCCCAGATGACCATCATCGTGACGTACTGGGTGTAGGTCAGGCCAAGGGCTTTGAGGAAGGGATGGTAGGCCGCGACGATCTTGCGCGCGCAGGCGTAGAGCGGGAAACAGAGCTGCTTATCGAGCAGCAGCAGGTCTTCTTTTTCGGTTTCAGTTGCCATATGGTATTCCTTTCATGCATGTCATGCGTGGATTGCATCGATTCTTTGATTCTATTGTATCAAATTTTCTTGGCGTTGCAAAATAGATTCTCCCAACAAAGTTTAGTAAAATGGATGAAACAGGAAAAAACGTTGACATTAGTAGGATAACGTGTTAGGATACAACGTATAAGATGTAAATGTAGCCATTACAATATTGTTTTGCAGATAATGTCAAGGATGATGCAATTTGACAAAATCATGTATTCCTGCGTTTCATCTTGAATGTCCAGACCGCATCGCGCTGTTTTTCCAAAACAAAAGCATAGCGGTTCCCCCTTATTTGGACACAATCCCCAGAAAGAATCCGGACGCTAGTCCGGATTTTTTCGTGGAACGGATTTCTTATCTAGCAGATTATCTGGAGGTGTTGAAGATGGAAACCATTGATTTCTTGAAAATCTTGACGGAGGACATCCACTCGGTCGTAGTCGCGACGCTCAATGATGAAGGCCGTCCGGAGACGCGCGTCATCGACATGATGCTCTACGATGAGCAGGGGCTCTACTTCCTGACGGCGCGCAGCAAATCGTTCTACCGTCAGCTGATGCAGCAGGGCTATGTCAGCCTGTCGGGCACGAAGGTAACGCGGGCCGTGCGCGTCGATGGCAGGGTGCGGAGCATCGGCCACGAGAAGCGCAACGAGATCTTTGCCCACAATATATGGGAAAAATCTATCCGGGCGATACGCGCGAGGTGCTCGAGGTCTTCCAGCTATACGAAGGCACGGGTGAGTTCTTCGATATCTCGGATCTCGCGCATATCGAGCGCGGCAGCTTTGTCATTGGCAAGGCGACAGACGTCGCGACAGGCTATCAGGTCAGCAAAGCCTGCATCGGCTGTCGGCGCTGCTTGTCCGTCTGCCCGCAAGCCTGCATTACCATGGGAGAGAATGATTGCACTCACATCGAGGACTCGCACTGCCTGAGCTGCGGCCGCTGTGCCGAAGTTTGCCCGGTACAGGCGATTCATCGTCCTGAAAGATAAATGTAATATTTGTGTTGACATCAAAGACAGGGCGTGCTATAGTAAAACTGCAAGATGTAATATAATTGATTACAAAAAAGAGATTTACGATAAAAGAGCGGCGGCTTGACCGGCGGCCGATAGGAGGAATATTACGCGGGTAAGAACGACTTGGAGATGACGGCAGCAGCCCTGTTCCCGGAAAAGCAGGAAGCAGCGATCCCGAATACGGGCTCGACTCAGGACATCGCAGCCATCAAGAAAGTCATCGGCCAATATGCGGATTCCATCACGAATTACAACCTGAAGGAAGCGGAGCGCATCTGGCAGACGGACGACCGCACGACGTTCATCCAACCGCACGGCAATGAGTACAACTGGAAGATTGTCCATGTCCACTATTCGCAGATGCCGATCACGGAAGCAAAGCAGGGATTCTGATGTCGACCCAAGAACTAGAGAGAAGAAGAGGTGGTAACCATGTTTGGTTTTTCCGATAAAGTCATATATCCAGAAGCCGCTCCCTATGAGGAACAGCTGGCGGTGCTGCGGGAGAAGCTCGCGCAGGCGGATGCTCTGCTCGTGGGGGCCGGGGCGGGCCTCTCAACAGCAGCCGGACTATCGTACGGCGGTGCGCGCTTCCAGAAATACTTTGCGGATTTTGCCGAGAAGTATGGCATCCGCGACATGTACACGGGTGGGTTCTACCCCTTCCCGAGCCCGGAGATCTACTGGGCGTGGTGGAGCCGTCACATCTACTTCAATCGCTATGTCGATGCACCGAGCGATGTCTATCCGACCTTGCGGCATCTTGTCGAAGACAAGGACTACTTCGTGCTGACGACAAATGTCGACCACCAGTTCCAGCGCAGCGGCTTCGACAAGCGGCGGCTCTTCTACACGCAGGGTGACTATGGACTGCTGCAGAGCGTGCAGCCGGAAGTGGCGAGGACGTATGACAACCGCGAGATGGTCGATGCCATGCTCGAGGCACAGGGCTTTGTCCGTGGGGCAGACGGCATCTTTGAGGTGCCGTCATCGGGCAAGCTCAAGATGGTCGTACCGAAAGAGCTCGTGCCGGTCTGTCCGGACGATGGCCGTACGATGATGGTCAGCGTCCGCTGCGACGGGCGCTTCGTCGAGGACGAGGGCTGGCATGCGGCGCAGGCGCGCTACAAAGCGTTCCTCGCCGCGCACGAGGAGGATGCCATCCTCTATCTGGAGCTCGGCGTCGGACTCAATACACCGGTCATCATCAAGTACCCGTTCTGGTACTACACGAAGGTGAACCCGAATGCGTTCTACGCCAGCATCAATCTTGGCGGTGCATCTTGTGCCTCCTCGATTCGCAAGCGCAGCCTCTGCATCGAGGCGGATATCGGCAAGGTCCTGCACGACCTTGCCCGAACCGACGCGCGTTTGGTGAAAGGAGATGTGACCGCATGACACAGGAAGAACGGCGCCGCTGGCTCATCTGCTATCTACAGCGGGAGATGCCGGAATACGCGCATTACGGCATCCCCAATGATGAAGCAGGGCAGTGGCATCTCCTGCGCGCGCTCTTCAACGTGCGGCCGCCTGCGCCGGTAACGCAGAAGTTCCAGCGCATCGAAGGGGAGCTCTTGAAGACGATGACGGCGGCCAAGGGCATCGTCAATGGCATGGCGCTGCCAGCATCTGGTCTAGACTCCCGCCTTGCGCTTTGGCAGGGCGACATCACGCGGCTGCGCATCGATGCCATCGTCAATGCGGCCAACAGCCAGATGCTCGGCTGCTTCCTGCCAAACCATAACTGCATCGACAACATCGAGCAGACGATGGCAGGCGTCGAGATGCGCTACGACTGCTATAAACTCATGCAGGCACAGGGCCACGATGAGCCGACAGGCAAGGCCAAGATCACGTCTGGCTACCATCTTCCCGCGCGCTTCGTCCTGCACACGGTAGGTCCCGTCGTGCAAGGCAGCCTGACAGATGAGCACCGCAGGCTTCTGGCCTCGTGCTACGAGTCCTGTCTCACGCTTGCAGCAGAGCATGGTCTCAAAGGCGTCGCCTTCTGCTGCATCTCGACGGGCGTCTTCCGCTTCCCGAAAGACGAGGCGGCCCATATCGCCGTCCGCACCGTGCGGCACTGGCTCGATGCGCATCCAGACGCCTCCATCGAACGCGTCGTCTTCGATGTCTTCGAGGACGCGGACCTGCTCCGCTACGAGCGCCTGCTCTACACATGAACCATCAAAAAATAAAACGCCTGACCGGCTGGTCGGGCGTTTTGTTTTTTTGTCAGGCTTGCAGCATCTTGCGGATGACCTGCTTCGTATGGTCGGACAGTCCGTCGGCGAGGTCAAGGGCCTGGGTCAGGAACTCCTTGAAGGCGTCGACTTCCTTGTGATCGATGGCCAGCGGCACGAGGTCGAAGTTGCTTGGCTTCGCGATTTTCGTCGCGACGAGGTACTCGAACTTCTCGCGCGGCTTGCGGCGGCCCTTGATGATGGCGTCGATTTCCTCTTTTGTCGTGACTTTCTTCATCACGTAACGCATGGCTGGATCCATGAGCAGGTGGTAGCGCTGCTCGTAGATGTACTCCTGCAGCTCCTGCGGGAGGTCGCAGAGCATGTTGGCAACGGCCTGCGTGATCTGGCGCTTGTCGTAGGCGTCGAGCAGCGGCGCGATGAGCTTCTCGAGGCGACGGTAGAAGAAGACGGTCGAGCGGCTGACGCCGAAGAGCTTCGAGACGGCCGTGTTGACGTCGACGCCGGAGCCGTAGAAGGACTCTTCCTTCTCGAGTCGGGCCATCTCGCTGTAGCAGCGGACGCGGATAGCAGAGTCCTCCTTGGCGCGCTGGGCGATGTTCGTCAGGATGACGATGCGGCGCGCCGTCGGCGCCGTGATCTGCCCATGCTTGTAGACCTTGCACGGGATGCGCAGGTATTTCTCGTCGTGCGTGACTTCGTAGAGCTCGTGGTAGACGAGCGTGCGCGTGTGGCCGCCGAGGATCATATAGCTGCCATCCTCCTGCTCCCAGACGGTGCAGGGATGCCAGAGACCGTACTTGTAGATGGACTGGAAGATCAGCGCGTACTGGTCCGGCTGCGGACGGCCGAAGAAATTCCAGTCGTCCGGCGCAGGGCGCAGCTTATCGACCGCGATGAGCTGCTCGTGATGTGCGGGCAGCAGCGTGTCGACGCGGTCGGGCTCCTCCGCGTGCTGCGGCGCGACGGCTGCGGCCGGTTTGGCCATCAGCTCCTTGAGCGCGGCGATGCGCTCCGGCGACATCGCGCCCGCGGCTGACGGCGCGCTGGACATGGCGCCGACGTCGGCAAAGTCCGGCGTCTTCTTGGTGGAGATGAAGAATGATTTTCGCTTAGCCAATTCGAGTCAATACCTCCTCTACGAGTTTGGAATAGGCGCGCGTCGCCTTGCCCGACGGATAGGCCTCCGTGACGGGCAGGTGACGGCTCTCGGCCTTGTGGGCGTCCTCGGAATGGGGGACGATGGTCTCGAGGATCAGCGGCGCGTACTTCGCGCGGATCTGCGGCACGTAGTCGTGCGCGACGGCCGTGCGCATGTTGACCGCCTCGAAGAAGATGCCCGCGACGCAGAGGTCGGGATTCGCATGGCGGATCTTCGAAGCGTAGCCGAGCACCGTGTCGACGCCGTCGACGGAGTCGTCGGCCGCATTGACCGGGATCATGAGGTACTGTACGGCGCGCATGATCTGGGCAATCTCATTGTCGACGGCCGGACGGCAGTCGAAGATGATGTAGTCGTAGAGGCCGTCGAGCTCCTGGATGAGCACCTTGTAGGCATTGATGCCGAGCATGACCGCCTCGAGAAGCGTCTTCGTCGTGGCCGTGTAGCGGTCGTCGTTCGGGATGATGTCGACATTCTTGTTCTGCGTGGCGAGCACGAAATCTTTGAGCGGCTTCGGGTCGTCCGAGAGGATGTTGAGCACCGCCGCGCTCAGCTGGACCGCGCCGCGGTACTCCTTCGGATGATAGCCAAAGCGCTTCGAGAGGTTGCCCTGCGGGTCCGCGTCGATGAGCAGGACCTTGTAGTCCCGGCGCCCCAAGAGGTCCGCAAAGGCCGCTGCCGAAGTCGTCTTGCCGACGCCGCCTTTGTGTGAACAGAATGCGATAGTTTTAGCCATGAAAATTGATACTCCTTCTCCGCCGCTCGCGAGGACGCGGCCTCTGTACTTCTGGACCAAGAGCTCGAGCGCCTCGTCGACGAGTGCCGTCTTCTGTGTGCCCGTCACCTCCGCAATGCGGTCGAGCTTCTCGTACAGCACCTTCGACACCGACGTCGAGAACCGGGTCCGGGGATTGTTTCGCGACATGCTCCCCCTGCTTCCTGAAAATCTTCGAGTTCGTGTACGGCTCTGCACCATTACAGTACAAAACCTTCATACAAAAATTATATCATCTTTGCATGGGAAAGACAATGCAGACGCAAAAGTCCAGCGCTGGACTTTTGGTCGGACTGGACTTTTATGTGTATGGTCGGA
>ERZ1023848.427-NODE-427-length-13745-cov-13.214828_pt1 | contig 13745 bp, 16 predicted proteins | sample MGYA00380385_ERZ1023848 | MGnify/ENA primary metagenome ERZ1023848 (study PRJEB33179, sample SAMN07449069) | human gut metagenome | biome: Human-gut; feature: Human associated habitat; material: Faeces | host: Homo sapiens | place: India:Kasaragod | collected...
GCGAACCGCAAATCCATTATTTTTTTCCGTGTCCTATTGACGGGGTGCACACCAGTTTGACAATGCCTTTTCCTTCGTCGATGCGATTGATCAGGGGACGGTCTTTGACATCGCCCTGCTCGACGTCTGCATGCCGGGAATCCTCGGCACGGATGTGGCGCGCGAGCTGCGCAAATACAACCGCGCCACGGAGATCATCTTCCTGACGACGAGCGATGAGTTCGCCGTGGACGCCTTTGCGGTCAAGGCCACGGACTACCTGCTGAAGCCGTTCACGCAGAGCCAGTTCAACAAGGCGATGGACCGGGCCATCTCGTTCATCCGCCAGCGCAACAGCGCCAAGATCGTGCTGCGGCTCGTGGGCGGCGGCATCTGCATCGAGGAAATCGCGCAAATCCTCTACTTCGAGAGCAGCGGCCACATCCTGCGGGTCCACCTGGCAGACGGGACGGTGCTCGAGACGCGCAAGTCCGGCCAGGAGATGAAGGATGCACTCGACAAGATCGCGCCGGGACAGTTCGCCTCGCCGAACAAGGGCTACCTCGTCAATCTCGCCGCCGTCCACATGATCAAGTCGGACTACGTGGAGATTGCCGGACAGGAAATCCCGCTTGGCAAGCGCAAGTACCGGGATTTTCAGGAACTCTACTTCCAATTCATGTTCACGGCAAAGCAGATGTGATCCCCTCATGACGATGCGGTGGGCGGTATCTGGATGTAGGTCGTGAACCAGCCGTCTTTCTGCTGGCAGAAGACGGTGGCACCGTACTTGTCGCGGAAGCGGGCCAAGGACTTCATGCCAAGGCCGTGCCCCCTGACATGCGTCACGGGCAGGCCCTCCTCGTCTAGCTCGACTACTGCATCAAAGCGATTCTTGACGAGCACGTTGACGACATTTCCCTGGCACATCGTCATGACGACGATGTGGCGCGCCGATGGCGGCTGCTTCTGGCTCGCGATCAGGGCATTCTCCACGAGGTTCGAGAGCACGATGGAGAGGTCGCCGCTGCAGAAGAGCTCTTCCGGCAGGTCGACGGTGGCCGTCACGGAGATGGAGAGCTCCTTGGCGCGCGCAAAATAGACCGTCAAGGCCGCGTTGATCAGGGTGTTCTTGCAGTACTGCAGCAGCTTCGTGCGGCTAAGCTGCGCACCGAGCGCCTCGATGTACGTCAGAGTCCCCCTCGCGGTCGCGATGGCGCACGAGCTCGAGCAGATGGTCGATGTACTGCCGCTTCTTCTCGTAAAGGACAGCCATGCGCTGCCGTGACTCCTCTGATCTCTTCACATAATACACCGTTGACACGAGCTGCTGCTGCAGCTCGTGTTCTTTTTCGAATACCTGTAATTCGCGATAGACTTCACGCTGGCTGCTGCGGATGCTGGCCATAAGCAGGACGATGACGAGGAGCAGCATGAGGCGCGGCAGCAGTAAGTCAAGGATCTTCTCCTGCGAATCGAGAAGGCTCTGGTAGAGCAACTCGGCGGCGAGTAGCACGGGAATCAGGGTGATGACGCGCCAGTAGCGGCGCGTCGAGGCCACCTCGAAGTGGCGGAAGGTGTCGGTGAAAAAGCGCACGAGGAACGGGAAGGCCAGAAGAGACAGCGCGCCGTAGAGCAGGATTTGTTCGAAGTAGAGACTAGGAAGCAGCCTCTGTCCGGGCAGAAGGTCAGCAGGATGGCACGCGTGACCGTATAGATGATGCCCGAGAACAGGATACGGAAGGCCGCAATGAAGATATGTCCCGTCCAGAAACGGCGCGTGAAGCAGAGGGCAAGCACGAACTGGGGAATCCAGACGAGGTATCCGAGACGCCAGTAGGCAGTCTGGCGCAAGGGGAATACATCCAGCGAGACAATCGCGGTGATGAGGCCGGCTTCCAGTGCGATGAGCAGGCACCAGAAGAGGAGGATATGCCGTTTCTGCACACGGGGCAGGACGCGTCGGAATGGCAGGATCTGCAGGAGTGCAAAAGGCTGCAGGATCAGGACATAGACCAGCGTGATGCCAAATGTCGTCATGTCAAAGCTCATTGCTGCTTCAATTCCTTTCTCATGGCGAGCAGTTGCCGCTCAGCTTCGTCGTAGTGGCCGCTCTCAACGAGTTCGGCCAGCATGCGCAGCTGGTGGCGGCTGTCGTGGCGCATGATGGCGAGCTGCTGCTGCTGCTCCTGCATGGTATCGGCATAGTCGTGAATCTCGCGGAGCTGCTCCTGTATCGCCATACTGCGCTCCTTCGCGCGGATCATGATGCAGGCCTGGCGGTAGCCGCTGCGCACCGAGAGGATGAGGCCAATCCCGATGGTGACAAGGAGCACCCGGCTCACCAGCATATACAGGTGGATATCCGACAGATCCTGGACCTGCCGGAGCACCATGCTCCCCTGATAATAGGCAAGGAGCAGCGGCACAAAGCCAAGGTACTTCCAGAAGGCCGCCGTCTGCCGCTTCCTCAGCAGCTGCTCTCGCACAAAGAGCTTGCCGAACAGCCGTATCATCCACGGGAAGCTGATCAGCACCAGGCCGAGATAGCAGAGAAAGTACAGACTGATAAAATAGGTCGTCTGCATCCAGATCTGCTTCAGGAGCAGGATGGCCGCCGTGTGGAGAAAGACCATGTAGATGGCCTGCAGCCCGAGCACGAAGAAATGGTGGAACCAAAACGGGCGTATCGTGAACATCAGCAGCAGGAAGTGCGGCCAGTAGCAGATGAAGTAGAGTTTTTGGAAGGCGTTTTCCTGCATCGGCGCATGGCCCAAAACGAAGAGCGCTGCGACGAGCAAGAACTCAGACGCAAAGATGATGAGATGACCGACGATCAGGATGCGCTGCTCGCGCGGCGTCGCGATGACCCGGAACGGATAATAGCGCAGATAGGCCATCGGCAGCAATGAGAAGCAAAACAAGAATACCGTGATGAAAACGTTGTCCAAGCAGTACGCCTCCCTATCGCAAATCCTTCTATCGGTAAGTCATGCATATCATCCCTGCTCGACGCCGCTGCCGTCAAAATGCGGCACGAATTTCGTATCGGCTGTGCGGCCCTGCTGCACGTAGCAGTGCGTGATGCCGAGCTTTAGGGCATGGTCGATGACCGACTGATACTCAAACGTCGTCAGGCGGCGGTTCATGCCCTTGTGCTCAGCCGCCCGGTACATCGGCGTGTACTGGTTCATCAGGGAGATCTGCACCGTATCGCCGAATGCCTTGTAGATCCAGTCGAGCACGCGCATGCTCTCGTGGCGGTGGCCCGGCAGCACGAGGTGGCGGATGATGACGCCTTTCTTGAGCTGCCCGTCCGGCGTAAACTGCAGCGGGCCGACCTCCTCGTACATGCGCGCGATGGCCTTCGTCGCCACGGCGAAGTAGTCGGGCGCCAGCGAGTACTCGCGCGCGCTCGCCTCGTCAGCGTACTTGAGATCCGGCAGGAAGATATCGACCTCCCCGCGCAGGGCCTCGATGGTCTCCTCCGTCTCATAGGCACCCGAGTTGTAGACGACAGGCAGCTGGAAGCCTTGCTCCCTGGCCATATGCAGTGCGTGCAGGATCTCGGGCACGTAGTGCGTCGGCGTCACGAGGTCGAGCGTCGCCGCGCCACGCGCCTGCTGCTCGAGGAAGATCTCAGCGAGACGCTCGTCCGTCACCTCAATGCCCTTTCCTTCATGGGAGATCTCGTAGTTCTGACAGAAACAGCAGCGCAGATTGCAGTACGAGAAGAAGACCGTGCCCGCCCCGCGCCCGTCAGGGCCCGTGAGGCACGGTTCCTCCCACTTGTGCAGGGAGACGAGCGCGGCGCGCGCCTTCGCGCCCGCGCCGCAGAAGCCCGCCCGCTGCGTGCGGTCCACGCCGCAATGGCGCGGGCAGAGCTGGCAGTCTTTCAGTGAAATCATTGTTCTTTCTCCCTCCATTGGCTCAGCGGCGTCCCTCGATCTTCGACGCGTCGAGGATGGCACCGTACTTCGGGCGCCACCACGAGACGCTGCGGACACCGTTGATGTAGTCCTCCATCGCCTGCTGGTCGATTGTCGGCGGCTCACCGCCGTCGACGGACTCCGGCACGAGCGGCACCGTGTCCGCCTTGCCGATGGCATGGCGCGTGATGAAGAAGCCGTAGTTGACGCCCTGGCGGTTCGTCCGCGTCAGACTCGAACCGACCGCCATGTACGAGAAGCCCTTCGGCGCGATGAGCTCGTAGATGGTCGGCATAATGTCGATCTGGCTGCCCGCCGCATCCTGCAGCAAGGTGCCCTTGTGGATGCCTTTGCCCGTAATGATAAAGGGGATGCCGTAGCGCTCGTACATCGTCGGCGTCTTGTCGATGTTGTAGCGGTCGCCGTGATCGCCGACGATGACGATGAGGCTCTCGGGGCACTTCTCTTTGACGGCCTTGACGAACTTCGCGAGCTCGCGGTCGGCGTACCAGTAATGGCCGAGCTCCTTCAAGAGCTCCTCGTCCTGCTGATGGTCCTCCGGAAGCGCGGCGCGCACGGCCTCCTTATCGAAGCCCTTGCCCTCGAGGTCGAGGTCGTACGGCGAGTGATTCGAGGCATTGAGCAGGACGTTGAAGCTCGGCGTATCCGAGTCGAGGCCGTCGAGGACCTTCTCGTAGAGCACCTCATCCTCACAGCCCCAGACACTGCCCGGCACATCGCCGAAGTCGCCGCGGCTGTAGAAGTGGTCAAAGCCCTGTGCCTGCGTGAAGGCGCCGATGCGCTCCCAGGTGGATGGCCCTGCATACCAGAAGTTCGTCGTGTAGCCGAGCTTCTCCATCTGCGGGGCGCTGGCCGTCGGGTACGGCGCGGCGAAGGACTCCGGCATCGTCGTCAGGTAGAGGTTGGCATCGGCGAAGTCCGTCACGACGCCCGTGACAGCCGAGACCGTGCTCGCGCCATTCGGCAGGAACGTCGGGCAGTAGTCCGTGTCATCCTCCGCGATGAGGCTGCGCATGCCATGCGAGATGGGGATATCCTCGTACTTGTCGAGCAGCGGCCAGTTGGCGAAGCTCTCCGACAGGATAACGATGACCTGCTTGGGCTTCTCGACCTGCGGTCCCTGCGCTTCCTTCGTCAGATAGACGTCGAGGTCATCCGTATCGGCGGGCTTGCCCGAAAGGCGCGCCGCCAGATTGCGGATGTCCTCCGTCGTGAAGTCGAGGCCGTTGCAGGCCAGCATGCGCTCATTGAGGTTGTAGGCGCGGTAGATGGCCTGCACGTTGTCGAGAATGGCCTCATTGAGGAACTCGTCCTTCGTGACGCCGGCGTTCTCCCAGTTGACGGCCGTCTGCCAGCCCAGGCTGCCGCCGAAGATGCCGAGCAGCACGGCGATGTACGTCAGGTAGAGGAAGGCCAGCCGGCCGAGCCAGCGCACGGGCGCGGGCAGGCGCATGCCGTCCATGCAGTCCTCGAGCCAGCGGCAGCGAAGCAGGGCGCGCAGGCCGCGCCAGAGGACGTAGGCGAGCAGCAGGGCCCCTGCAAGGCGCACGGGCAGATAGTACTGCTGCACCATCGTGATGAAGAGCGCGTAAATATCGTCGTTGGCCCCCGTGAAGAGCATCTGGTTGAAGTTCGCGTGGAACTGCCGGTAGAACGGAAAGCTCGCGACAAAGAGGATCGAGAGCACCGAGAGCAGCACGCCGTTGAGCGCGAGCACAATGCGCCGCTCCCAGCGTGGCCAGAGATAATGGAGCAGCAGCCCCGGCACGAAGCTCACGAGCGTCAGCGCGCCGGCCGTCTGCATCGAGAGGCGGAAGCCGCGCCATAGTGCGAGGAAGATGTCGTAGCCGCCCGTCGAAGCTCCCATATACGGTGCCAGCCACGCGATGAAAAAGCCCCGGAAAACGGAAAGGACTGCGAGGTAAAACGCAAATACCTTCAGTCCTTCCAGGATGCCCGTATATAGAGTTTTCCAAGTAAACCGAGACCGAGTAAACCGCGAAAGACATGCGGGCATAGAGAACATCATGGCAGGATGATCTCCACGCCGTACGAATCCGCTGCTGCGCGGATGTCTGCTGCCGGCTCCGAATCCGTGATGAGGCCCGAGAGCGTGTCGAGCGTCGTGTAGTTGTAGTTGCCATCCGTGCTGAGCTTGCGCGCTTCGGCCACGACGTAGGCTTTCTTGCTATGGCGGATGATGGCAGCCTTGTTGATGCCGTCATCGATGTCGTACGTCGAAACACTGTTCTCCTTGACGTCGACACCGACTGCGCCGACAAAGGCGATGTCCGGCTTGAGGCGCGAGATGAAGTCGAGCGTCATGCCGCCCCAGAAGCCATCGCGGCTCTTGTTGATCTTGCCGCCGGCGAAGACCACGCGGATCTTCGGGTTGCGCGCGAGCACGACGAGGATGTCGATCATGTTCGTGACGACCGTGACCTCAAGCTCCATCTTGACGAGGAGCTCTGCGATGGCGAGGTTGCTCGTCGAGATGTCGAGGAAGACCATGTCCTTCTCGTGGATGAGCTTGACGGCAGCCTGCGCGATGCGCTGCTTGGCTTCGACGTCCGTATTGCGGTGCTTGCTGACCTCGACCATGTGGCTGTTCTCGCGGATGCGCACGGCACCGCCATACGTGCGTTTGAGCTTGCCCTTCTTCTCGAGGGCACCGAGGTCCTTGCGGATGCAGTCCTCCGTGACCTTGAATTTCTCACTGAGGTCACGGACGCGCACCTTGCCGTCGCGTGCCAGCATGCTCAGGATGATGTCCTGACGTTCTTCCAAAAACATATTGCTCACTCCCATGAAACCAATTCGCATTTATTGTTTGCTCTTGTTGTACGATTATTGTACTAGATAAGAGAAAAATTATCAAGCCTTTCTGCAAAGAATCTCTCATATCCTCTGCTAATGCGTGCAGATGAGCAGGATTTTGCCGATTCTGTGCACTATCCCTGACGAGCGAGTTATTGATCCGGATGCTCCGCGGCGAGCGCCTGCAGCGCCGCCGTGTCGTCGGCATCCGTCAGGACAAAGAGCGCATCGCCCGCCTGCAGTTCGAGCCCATCGCGCGGCGCGAGCTCGTGTGGTCCACGCCGCACATTGACGAGAACGCAGCCCGACGGCCAGAGCGCACTGGCGACTGTCCTGCCGTCGAGGGCCGACTTCACGCCGACCGACAGCTCCAGGAGGACGCGCCGGTGGCGGATGCGGCTCGCAATCTTCTTGCGCACGGCCAGGCTGCGCGCGAGCAGCATGTCGTAGACGGGCGCGCCACCCGTGAGGTCCGAGACGAGATAGGCCGTCATCGAGACGATGATCAGCGCGAGCATGTGCTCAAAAGAGCCTGTCATCTCCATGATCAGGACACTGCCCGTGATCGGCGACTTGACGACGGCCGAGAAGTAGGCAGCCATGCCGAAGACGATGCAGTTGACAGCAAAGAGCTCCGGCATCCACTGAAAGAAGATCGCGACCTTGGCAAAGACAGCGCCGCCGACTGAGCCGAGCACGAGCATGGGCAGGAAGATGCCGCCGGGCACGCCCGAGCCGAAGCAGACCATCGTGAAGAGGAATTTCGCGGCGAGCAGCAGAACGAGGAACGCGAGCGTGTAGTCCGTCACGACGAGCGAGTCGACGAGGCGGCTGCCACCGCCGAGAATCTGCGGCAGCACGAAGCCAAGGACACCTGCGCAGAAGAGCGGCACGACCGGCCGCCAACGCGCGGGCACCTTCTTGTAGAAATCCTGCGAGCGCGTGAGCATTGGGTTGAATGCGAGGCCCAGGAGGCCGACAAACGCGCCGAGCAGGATGAGCAGGAAGTACATGTGGCCCGTGTCAATGACCGGCACGACACCCATATGGAAGACGGGCTGCATGCCGAAGAAGTACTGCGTGACCGTCGTCGCCGTGACGGCCGCCGAGATGGCCCCCATGAGCACGAAGGCCGAGAAGTTCTTCGTGAGCTCCTCCAGACAGAAAATCACGCCGGCGAGCGGCGCGTTGAAGGCCGCCGCGAGGCCCGCGCCCGCGCCGGCCGTCAGCAGGTAGTGGCTCTCCGCATACGAGCGATGCGTGAGGCGCCCGAGCCCCTGTCCGAGGCAGGCACCGAGCTGGACGCTCGGGCCCTCGCGGCCAAGCGACATGCCCGCGCCGATGCCGAGCACCGCACCCGTGAACTTCAACACGAGGACGCGCGCCCAGTTCATGTCCATCTCGCCGAGCAGGATGCCCTTGATCTGCGGGATGCCCGAACCAGACGTCATGCCGTCCTTGCTCACGATGCGGTAGAGCACCCAGCTGCAAAGGAAGAGCGCGAGGAACCAGACCGGTATCCAGACGATGTGCTCTGGCAGCCAGCGATAGAGCACGGGCAAATATTCCTCCGAGAGCTCGAGCAGGTAGCGGAACAGTGCGATGACCATGCCGGTCGCCACACCGATGATATTGCCCTCAATGAAGAGGCGCAGCTTGAAATGACGCGGGTCCGTCATCATGGTCATGGCACTCTCGATGCGCCTGTGCATGATGCTCCTCCTTCCGTTTCTTTCATTTCCATCATCGAATCTCCATCCAATCATTCAATCATTCAAGAAAATATGAAAACATAAAAAAAGCGCTGTACCGAAGTACAGCACTTTGTCATCGTTATTCTGCAGTAAACGGCAGCAGTGCGATATTGCGTGCGCGTTTGATTGCAACCGTCACCTGACGCTGATGCTTAGCGCAGTTGCCGGAGATACGACGCGGTAAAATCTTGCCGCGCTCCGTAACGAAGCGGCGCAGTTTTGCAACGTCTTTATAGTCGATATGATCGACCTTGTCTACGCAGAACGAGCAGACCTTTCTACGAGGTCTTCTGCCTCTGTCACGTCTCATCAAAGTAATTCCCCTCCAGTCTTAAAATGGGATTTCTTCATCAGGGATAGACGGGCCAAAAGAACCTGCATCCGCCGGCTTCGACTGCGGCTGCGGCGCCGGAGCACCAGCACCGAAACCACCTTCGTGCTGGACCGAGCTTCTCGAATCGAGGAACTCAATCTCATCGGCTACGATCTCCGTCACATAACGCTTCGAACCGTCCTGTGCCTCGTAGCTCCTGACCTGGATGCGGCCTTCCACCGAGATGCGGCGGCCTTTGATCAGGTTATTACCACAGATCTCAGCAAGCTTGCGCCATGCCACGATAGGAATGAAATCCGCCGTCGGCTGGCCGTCATTCGCATCTCTGCGAGCAAAACGACGGTCAACAGCCAGTGTGAACGTGCATACAGCCACACCAGACTGCGTATAGCGGACCTCAGGATCACGAGTCAGACGTCCAATCAGTATTGCCTTGTTCATGAGGTATGCCTCCCTGACACCCATATGGTGTAGTACATCTTAAAGAACTTTTACAAGTCTCTCGCTCACTCTTCGTCGGACTTGACGATCATGTGCTTGAGGAGCTCGTCCGTAATCTTCATGACACGGTCGCACTCAGCAACGCATGCCGGCTCACACGTAACGTTGAACAGGCAGTAGTAACCTTCCGTGCAGTCCTTGATCTCATAAGCAAGACGCTTCTTGCCCCAGCGATCTTCTTTATCGATAGTACCACCGTTGTTCTGGATCAGGTTGCTGAACTTCTCGATGACAGCGTTCGTTGCATCCTCTTCCATCGGTTTCACGATAAATATGACTTCGTACTTTCTCACGAAATCACCTCCCTCTTTGGTCTTTGGCTCCCCTACTACGAGGAGCAGAGTTACATCTTCGCTTTTCAGCGACTAAACAAGTATACCACGAACAGCGAGCGAATGCAAGCATAATTAATGGTCGAGGCAGTCGCGGTGATGGCGCGCGAGCGTCTCGGCAGCCGTCGTATTGCCACCGCGCAGCGCGAGCACGACGCCAGCCGCAATGAGCGTGAAGCCGATCCAGAAATAGAGGGTGACGGGTTCTGCGAGCAGCAGCCAGCCAAGGAACGTCCCGACAATCGGCTGGAAGAACATGAAGAGCCCCGCAAGAGAAGCATCCATGTAGAAGAGGCCCTTGTTCCAGAGGCAGAAGCCAGCCGTCGTCGAGATGAAGCCGAGGTAGAGCACCGAGCCCCAGACGGACGGCGAGGCCATCGCCGCATAGTCCGCCGCGGTCAGCAGCCAGTAGAGGCCGTACGGCGTCAAGGTCAGGAAGGCGATGAGCACGCTGTAGAACGTCACCGTGATGACGGAGTACTTCGAGAGGAACTTCAAGAGGACCGACATGAAGGCCCAGGTGACGGCTGCCACGAAGAGTGAGGCGCCGCCGAGGGGATTGACCGTGAAGTTATCGGGATCAAAGACGACGAAGAGCACGCCGATCGTCGCTAGAAGGACCGAGGCGATGCGCCCCGCCGTGAGCTTCTCGTGCAACAGGAAGTAGCCGAAGACGACCATGAAGGCCGGTGTCGCTGCCGTGATGACCGAGCCCGTCTGCGCAGAGGTCATCATCGTGCCCGTCTCCTGCGTCACGATGGAGAGCACCTGCCCCGAGAGCGCCGAGAGCACGAGGAGCTTGCGGTCCTTCTTGTCGATGTGCCAGGAGGAGTGCGTCATGAGCATCAGGATTATCAGTGCCAGCAATGCCGTGCCGTAGCGCATCCAGACGAGCGGCACAGGCGGGATGACGAAGATGGAGAGCCGCACGGCGATGAACATGCCTCCCCAGATGCTCCCGGCCAGAGATAAGAAAAACGACCCGATGACGAGATTGCGCAAAATATCCCCTCCCGCTCCTCAAGACCCCATTGTCCTGCAAAAATCCGATATGAAACTAGCCGATATCGCACTCATTATAGCACAAGCCGTCCGATTTACAACCCTTCGCAAACGTGATACGATGAACAGGGATTATCATCTATATTATTTAGATAGGATTCCCAGAAAGAGGTGACCTCATCACATCATGGATACTGCAAACCTGCGCCTCATCTTCGTGCTGACCGACCTCATCGCACCGCTCGCCGTCGGTTACTTCCTGCACCAGCGCCACCTCGTCTCTGGCGAGGCCATCAACAAGCTCATCCGCTTCAACGTCGTCTGCATCTACACCGTCCTAGCACTGCTGAGCTTCTGGGTCCTGCCGATCTCGTGGAGCCTGCTGACCGTGCCAATCTTCGGCTTCCTGCTGATTCTCGTGCCGGGTGCCATCGGCACCGTCGCCTTCGCTCGCCATCTCGGCAATTGGCTCGACCGCGGCGCCTACATCGCGAGCGCCATGCTCGCGAACATCGGCACGCTCGGCGGCGTCTGTGCCTTCATCCTCTACGACGAGCAGGGCTTTGCCTACACGCAGCTCATCGGCACATGCCAGAACATCCTGCTCGTGCTCATCATCTTCCCGATGGCCCAGTACTGCTACATGAAGCACACGCATGCCGTCCGCAAGACCGACCGGCTGCACAGCTTCTGTGACATGTTCTTCTCGCTCAACCAGCTGAGCCTCATCGGCATGGCCGCAGGACTCCTGTTCAACGCCTGCGGCATCGAGCGGCCGCCTGCCCTCGCACCGGTCTTCCAGGGGCTTGTCCACATCGCCGCCTGGATTGCCATGCTGCCCGTCGGCTTCCTGATTGACTTCCAGCAGGTGCGCCGCTACGCGCACAGAGTCCGCTCGCTGACCGCCCTGCGCTTCCTGATCACGCCGGTCCTCTTCGGCGTGCTGATTTACCTCTTCGTCGACGATCCCGTCACACAGGGCACGCTCGTGATCTGCTCCTTCTGCCCAACGGCCATCAACGCCGTGCTGACCTCGCGCCTCTACCACCTGACGACCGACCTCGCCGTCGCCTCCTTCGTCATCACGACAGGCCTCTTCCTGCCCATCCTCTTCCCAGCGCTCTTCTTCCTTCTGCGCTGACTGCAATGACATTGGGTAGCAAAAAAGCCGTCTCTAGATTCACTGAGAATCCTGAGACGGCTTTCGTTTTCTCGTTATTCCGCGTCAATGCTTTCCTGCGCGTTTTTTTTGCGCTTATGGCGTACGTAGAGCACCGCGATGACGACTGCGGCGACCACGACGAAGGCGATGCTCGCCTCATGGCCAATCTGCGTCAGGATCTTCCAGCTCTCGCCGAGCATCATGCCGGCGTAGAGGATCAGCGCCGTCCAGGGCAGCGCACCGGCAAACGTCAGCACGAAGAACTTCTTCATGTCGACATGGGCAAAGCCAGCCGGCAGCGAGATGAACGTGCGCACGACCGGCAGCATGCGGCTGAAGAACACGGCCTTGAGGCCGTACTTGTCGAACCAGTTCTGCGCCACATCGACATGCGACTTCTTGATGAAGAAGTAGTGGCCGTAGCGGTCGACGAACGTTCTGCCGCCGTAATGGCCGACGAGATAGGCGAAAATCGAGCCGGCCATGCCGCCGATCATGCCTGCCGTCAGCGCGCCGGCAAACGTCAGCTGGCCCGAGAAGATCAGATAGCCTGCAAAACCGAGAATGAGTTCACTCGGCACCGGGATGCAGGCATTCTCCGCGGCCATGAGGATGGCAATCGCGAAATACCCCCACGAAGCAATGAACTCCAAGAACATCGTCGAAAATTGTTCCATGTTTGCAAGTCTTCCTTTCTGAACGCCAAACAATATCTTGATTTGCTATCAATCATTATACATCACAATCTGGAAAATACAAGGAAATCCATCATGCGAACACACCCTGGAATGCGCTCTGCAAGAGGCCGACCACGCCGAAGAACAGGAAGATGCCCGCCGACAGATAGCGCATCTTCTTGGCCGGCAGCTTGCGGTGCAGGAAAGCGCCTGCCAAGATGCCGAGACTGTCGGCGAGCACCATGCCGGCGACAGCGCCCGCGAGGACCATGAACCAGGATTCATACTGTGCGGCCATGGCCATCGCCGCAAACTGCGTCTTATCGCCCATCTCACCGACGATGAACGTCATGGCGACCGTCAGCAACGGGCCGAAGCGCGAAGGACGCACCGCCTCCTCCTCTTCCTCATCGTCGCCGCGCAGGGTCCAGACGCCGAAGCCAATGAACAGGCACGAGGCGATGATCGTCATGAGGTGGACTGGGATCAGCTGCCCCGCCAAGGATCCCACTGCAACCGCCAGCGAATGGACGACAAGGATGCCAAGCGTCATGCCGGCGAACACCGACTGCCAGCGGTATTTTGCCGTGAACGCCATGACGATGAACTGGGTCTTATCCCCGAGCTCTGCAAGAAAGACCACGAGGAATGACGCGAGAAACGCCTCCATTGCATACCTCCTGCTATCTTAGACAAATACACAGACATAAAATCATGATACAAAAAAAGCCCGCAATGCGGGCATGATGTCAAATGGTGCCTCAGAGCGGAATCGAACCACTGACACGGGGATTTTCAGTCCCCTGCTCTACCGACTGAGCTACCGAGGCAAGATGGCGACCCGAATGGGACTTGAACCCATGACCTCCGCCGTGACAGGGCGGCATTCTAACCAACTAAACTACCGGGCCATAATACTATTTGGACTCTCATCAATAATTGGTGGCTCACCCGGGATTCGAACCCGGGACACCCTGATTAAAAGTCAGGTGCTCTGCCAACTGAGCTAGTGAACCAAACGTGAGCGTCGAAATTCACTGCTGCAATTAAAGTAGATATCCTAATGTGTCACTCACAGAATATTATTATACAGATGTTCCATCGAGCTGTCAAGTATCAATTCGAGAATTTCCTGGAATAACTTCTAAAAAATATCGAACGATATGACAGTAAAAAAGAGCCCCGCCTCAGCGGAGCCCTTGCTTAACCGGCAACTTCCTATCCTCCCAGTCCGTCT
>ERZ1023848.450-NODE-450-length-13107-cov-24.212688_pt1 | contig 13107 bp, 13 predicted proteins | sample MGYA00380385_ERZ1023848 | MGnify/ENA primary metagenome ERZ1023848 (study PRJEB33179, sample SAMN07449069) | human gut metagenome | biome: Human-gut; feature: Human associated habitat; material: Faeces | host: Homo sapiens | place: India:Kasaragod | collected...
ACCCTGCGCCTTGTTTTAACAGCAGAATAAACCACATACATAGCCGCTTGGTTTTTAAAAGAAATCAGGCGGCTATTTCTATTTTGAAGGAGGTATTCGCTATGAGCGTAACAGATTACAATGCTCGCCTTTATGAGAAAATGAAAGCCGAGCAGGACAAATACCGGGACTGGCTGCTGCATCAGGAGCCGTCTGAAATTCTCAATCATACCTACGAATACACGATGCGGGAGGACATCGTAATGTGTATGGAGGAGCTGGAGCTTGAGCCGGAAAAGGCAAGGGCTTTGCTTCGTTCCCCTTGTCCTCTGAGTGATGTATATAAGGAGTTCCGGGACAGAGAAACAGCCTATGGCAGGGCGTTCGGCAAGGCGCTGCTGGCAGTGGCGGCGGCCCCGCTGCTCAGCGGTATCGTGGGCCTTCTGGGCGGCACGGACGGTTTTGCGCTGGCGGCTGCGGCGGTGCTGGTCATCGGCACCGGCATCGGCGTGGGCTGCATCGCGGCGGTGCAGAAAAAGTACAACGGGGGCATGTTTTAACGGCCCTCGTTTTTTCTGCGTGGGGCTCTTGTCAGAGCGTGTCGAAGCATAGTATAATACTTCTATCTGCGCCGCGCATGCGTAGCATAGACAGAGGGTGCGGAGAAGGGGGAGACTTTATGGAAACGATCCGGGAACTATTTGATCTGTCCCACACCCGAGCAGGGGCCTATCTGGCGGGGTTCACCTACCCGTGGGAGGCGCTGGCCGGCATCAGCGAGCTGATCCGGCAGCTGGGCCCTGCGCTGGGGGAGGACTTCCGACAGGCGGCGCCGGAGGTATGGGTGCATAAGACGGCCACGGTGGCACCCACGGCCTATCTGGGTGCGCCGTGCATCATCGGCGCCGGTACGGAGGTGCGCCACGGCGCGTTCATCCGGGGCAGCGCACTGGTGGGCGACGGCTGCGTGGTGGGCAACTCCGTGGAGCTGAAGAACGTCATCCTGTTCGACGGGGTGCAGACGCCCCACTACAACTATGTGGGCGACAGTATTCTGGGCTACAAGGCCCACATGGGCGCGGGCTCCATCACATCCAACGTCAAGTCCGACAAGACGCTGGTGGCGGTGCGCTGCGGCAGCGAGCGCATGGAGACGGGCCGCAAGAAGGTGGGCGCCATGCTGGGCGACCATGTGGAGATCGGCTGCAACAGCGTGCTGAATCCGGGCACGGTAGTGGGCCGGAACAGCCGGGTCTATCCGCTGTCCTCCGTGCGGGGGACGGTGCCGGCGGACAGCATCTATAAGCGCGGCGGCGACATCACCGCCCAGCGCGGGGAATAAAGAGGGGGAGAAACGCAATGGGACGCTATTTCGGGACGGACGGCTTCCGTGGGGAGGCCAATGTGGATCTGACGGCGGATCACGCCTATCAGGTGGGCCGCTTTCTGGGCTGGTACTACGGCGAGCTGAAGCGCCGCGCCGGGGACGAGACGCCGGTGCGGGTGGTCATCGGCAAGGACACGCGGCGCAGCAGCTACATGTTTGAGTACGCGCTGTCCTCCGGGCTGGTGGCCTCCGGCGCGGACGCCTACCTGCTGCATGTGACCACCACGCCCTCCGTGTCCTATGTGGCGCGGACGGAGACATTCGACTGCGGCATTATGATCTCCGCCAGCCACAACCCCTACTACGACAACGGCATCAAGCTCATCAACGGCACCGGCGAGAAGATGGACGAGGACACCATCGCCCTGATCGAGGACTATCTGGACGGCAGGCTGGAGGTGTTCGGCCAGATGTGGCAGCAGATTCCGCTGGCCAAGCGGGAGCGCATCGGCCGCACGGTGGACTATACCGCCGGGCGCAACCGGTATGTGGGCTACCTCATCTCGCTGGGGATGTTTTCCTTCAAGGGCATGAAGGTGGGCCTGGACTGCGCCAACGGCAGCGCATGGACCATCGCCAAGAGCGTGTTCGACGCGCTGGGGGCCAAGACCTATGTGATGGGAGACGAGCCGGACGGCTTCAACATCAACAACGGCGTGGGCTCCACCCATATCGACGCCCTGCGGCGGTTCGTGGTGGCCAACGGGCTGGACATCGGCTTCGCCTACGATGGCGACGCCGACCGGTGCCTCGCGGTGGATGAGCAGGGCACCGTCATCACCGGCGACCACATCCTCTACGTCTGCGGGAAGCACCTGAAGCAGGAGGGTGAGCTGCCCCGCAATACGGTGGTGACCACCATCATGTCCAACTTCGGGCTGTACCGCGCCTTCGACCGGGAGGGCATCGCCTACGCCAAGACCGCCGTGGGCGACAAGTATGTGTACGAGTACATGGCGAAAAACGGCTGCGCGCTGGGCGGTGAGCAGTCGGGCCACATCATCTTCTCCAAGTACGCCTCCACCGGCGACGGTGTGCTGACCAGTCTGAAGCTGATGGAGGTCATGCTGGAGCGGAAGCTGCCTATGAGCAAGCTGCTGGAGGGCCTGACCATCTATCCGCAGGTGCTGGAGAACATCCGGGTGAAGGACAAAAAGGCCGCCCGGGAGGACAGCGATGTGCAGGCTGCCGTGGAGACCGTGGCGGCGCGGCTGGGCGAAACGGGCCGTATCCTGGTGCGGGAGTCCGGCACGGAGCCGGTGCTGCGGGTCATGGCGGAGGCGCCGGAGGACGCCGTGTGCCGGGAGTGCGTGGCGCAGGTGGCGGAGGTCATCCGCCGCAAAGGCCACTGTGTTTCGTAAAAATACGGCAAAAAACAGGGAACGCCTGCCGGCGTTCCCTGTTTTCCTGTTGACAACGGCAAAACACACCTATATTATAAAGAATATTCGACAACGGGGGGAGGCCGGGCGTATGGAACGCATCACCAGCCGCAAAAATCCGCTGCTGGAGCACATGCGCCGGTTGGACGGCGCTGCCTACCGGCGGGCGCAGGGGGAGTTCCTGTGCGACAGTCCCAAGCTGGTGGAGGAGGCGCTGCGCCACGGGGCGCAGGTGGTGAGCCTTGCCGTCAGCGACGGTGTGACGCTGCCGCAGGGGCTGGCGCCGGACGTGCGGTGCGTGACGGTGCCGAAGGACGTGATGACCTCCGTTTCATCCATGCGGACGCCGCAGGGCATGCTGGCGGTGTGCCGGATGCCGGACACCGCCCTGCCGGAGGTGCTTGCCGGACAGCGGTATGTGGTGCTGGACGGCGTACAGGATCCGGGTAATGTGGGCACGGTGATCCGGACGGCGGACGCCTTCGGCTGCGACGGCGTGATCCTGCTGGCAGGCTGCGCCGACCCGTACAGCGTCAAGACGCTGCGCTCGTCCATGGGCGCGGTGTTCCGGGTGCCGGTGTGGTGCACCGACGCGGCGTCGCTGCACCAGCGGCTCCGTGACGCGGGGCTGCCGCTGTACGGCGCGGCGCTGCGGGACGATACGGAGGATGCGCGGGCGCTGGCGCTGCGGCGCTGCGCCATTGCCATCGGCAGCGAGGGCCGGGGACTGACGGAGCAGGTGCTGGGCCTGTGCGACCGGACAGTGCGCATCCCCATGGCGGCCCACTGCGAGTCACTGAACGCGGCTGTGGCGGCGGCGGTGCTGCTGTGGGAGGCCTATCGCTGAACGAAAGAGGAGATGAGGGGATGGCGGCGCTGAAATACTGGCTGTGGCTGACCACGGCACCGGGACTGAGCAATCGGGTCAGGCTGCTCCTGCTGGAGCATTTTTCCTCGCCCGAGGACGTATACTATGCCCAGCCGGACGAGCTGTGTCTGGTGGAGGGCATCACGAAGCAGCAGGTGGAGAGCCTGTCGGACAAGTCGCTGACCCGGGCCGAGAGGGTGCTGGCGGACTGCGCCAAGGACGGGCAGTTCATCGTCACCATGGAGGACGCGGCCTATCCCGCCCGGCTGCGGGACATGTACGACCCGCCGGTGCTGCTGTACGGCAAGGGCTCCATGCCGCTTTTGACGAGGAGGCCGCCGTGGCGGTGGTGGGTACCAGAAAGTGTACGCCCTACGGCACGGGAACTGCGTCCCAGCTGGGCTATGAGCTGGCGCGGCAGGGCGGTTTGGTGATATCGGGCCTTGCCAGAGGCATCGACGGCGCGGCTTTGCAGGGCGCGCTGCGGGCCGGTGGGTTCACCGCCGCCGTGCTGGGCGGCGGCGCGGACGTGATCTATCCGCCGGAGAACCGGCGGCTCTACGAGGACATCGCCGCCACCGGCGTGCTGCTGTCGGAGTACCCACCGGGCACGGAGCCGAAGGGCAGCCACTTCCCGGTGCGCAACCGCATCATCAGCGGACTGAGCCTCGGTGTGCTGGTGGTGGAGGCACCGGAGAAAAGCGGCGCGCTTATCACCGCCAATACCGCGCTGGAGCAGGGCCGGGACGTGTTCGCCGTACCGGGGCCCATCAACGCCGATACCAGCCGGGGCTGCAACCAGCTGATCCGGGACGGCGCGGGGCTGGTGATGGAGGCGTGGGACGTGCTGGGCACCTACCGGCAGCGGTTCCCGCAGAAGCTGCGGCCCATCCGGGCCGCCATGCCGGAGACGCCCAGGGGCGCGGAGGAGATATCCCCACAGACACCGGCGAAGCCGGAAACGCAACAGGAAAAGCCACCGGCCATGCCGGTGCTGGATCCGGCAAAGGAGGGCGCGGCGCTGACCGACGACCAGAAGCGCATCCTGCGGGTGCTGCCGGCGGATCGTCCGCTGCTGGCCGACGAGGCGGCGGTGATGACGGAGCTGCCGGTGCGGCGGGTGCTGTCGGCGCTGACCATGCTGGAGATCGACGGATATGTCCGCCGGCAGGGAGCGGGAAGCTTTCTGCGGACGGTGGAACTCAGGGAGGAATAAAGTAAGCTATGGCAAAGACGAAGAATCTGGTGATCGTGGAGTCCCCGGCCAAGGCCAAGACCATCGGCAAGTATCTGGGCCCCGATTATCAGGTGAAGGCCAGCATGGGCCACCTGCGTGATCTGCCCAAGAGCACGCTGGGTGTGGACGTGGAGGGGGACTTTACCCCCAACTACCGGCCCATCAAGGGCAAAGAGGACATCATCAAGGAGCTGAAAACGGCGGCCAAGGACAGCAAGACCGTCTATCTCGCCACCGACCCCGACCGCGAGGGAGAGGCCATCAGCTGGCATCTGAAGCACCTGCTGGAGCTGCCGGACGAGAAGGCCCGGCGCGTAACGTTCAACGAGATCACCAAAAAGGTGGTGACGGACAGCATCCAGCACCCAAGGGATATCGATCAGGATCTGGTGGACGCCCAGCAGGCCCGGCGCGTGCTTGACCGCATCGTGGGCTATCAGCTGTCGCCCCTGCTGTGGAAGAAGATCCGGCGGGGTCTGTCGGCGGGCCGTGTGCAGTCCGTGGCCATGCGGTTGGTGGCCCAGCGGGAGAAGGAGATCGCCGAGTTCGTGCCCCAGGAGTACTGGACGCTGGACGCCAACCTGAAAAACCACGCCGGGGCCGTGTTCACCGCACACTACTATGGGAAGGACGGCAAGAAGTACGAGCCGTCCAGTCAGGCGGACACGCAGGCGGTGATGGATGAGCTGCAGGGCCTGCCCTTTGCGGTGAAGTCCGTGAAGCGGGCGGACAAGCAGCGCTCCCCCGCGCCGCCGTTCACCACCTCCACTTTACAGCAGGAGGCGTCCCGCAAGCTGAATATGACCCCCCGCCGCACCATGGCCATCGCCCAGCAGCTGTATGAGGGCGTGGACATCACCGGCGAGGGAACGGTGGGTCTTATCACCTACATGCGTACCGACTCGCTGCGCATCTCCGTGGAGGCGCAGGCGCAGGCGAAGGATGTGATCTGCTCCCGCTACGGCCAGAGCTACTATCCGGCGGCCGCACGGGTCTACAAGACTAAGGCCGGGGCGCAGGACGCCCACGAGGCCATCCGCCCCTCCGACCCGGCGCTGACGCCGGAGCAGGTGAAGGGCGACCTCACCGGCGAGCAGTACCGGCTGTACCGCCTGATCTGGAGCCGTTTTCTGGCAAGCCAGATGGCCAACGCCGTCTATGACAGCGTCAGCGTGGAGATCGGCGCGGGGGCCCACAGCTTCCGCTGCTCCGCCAGCAGCCTGAAATTCGCGGGCTACACCGCTGTGTACGAGGAGAGCCGTGACGACGATAAGGAGGAAAAGGAATCCCCGCTGCCGGAGCTGGCCGAGGGCGAGAGCGTGACGCTGGAGGGCTTCGCGCCGTCCCAGCACTTCACCCAGCCCCCGGCGCGGTATACCGATGCCACCCTTATCCGCACCATGGAGGAGAACGGCATCGGGCGGCCCTCCACCTACGCCCCCACGGTGTCCACCATTCTGGATCGTGAGTACGTCATCAAGGAGGGCAAGTACCTGCGCATTACACCGCTGGGACAGGTGGTCAACGACCTGATGTGCCAGCGCTTCCCGGACATCGTGGATGTAAAGTTCACCGCCCGCATGGAGAAGAAGCTGGATGATGTGGAGTCCGGCGAGGTGCAGTGGAAGGATCTGATCCGCCAGTTCTATGTACCGTTCCACGAGAATCTGGAGAAGGTGGAAAAGGATATGGACGGCGTGTACCTGAAGGTGCCCGACGAGGTGACGGAGGAGAAGTGCGACCTGTGCGGCCGGAATATGGTCATCAAGTCCGGCCGGTTTGGCCGGTTCTTGGCCTGCCCCGGCTACCCGGAGTGCAAGTTTACCAAGCCGCTGGTGGTGGAGATGCCGGGCCGCTGCCCCAAGTGCGGCGGGCGCATCCTGAAAAAGACCAGCCGCAACGGCTATACCTACTACGGCTGCGACAAGTTCCCCGCCTGTGACTTCATGACGTGGGACGTGCCGGTGAAGGACGACTGCCCCGTGTGCGGCCAGACCATGTTCAAGAAGGCGGGGCGCGGCTTCAACAAGCCGTTCTGCGCCAATCCGGCGTGCAGCAGCTTTCTGCCGGAGGATAAGCGGGGCTACCGCCGCCGCAAGCCGGCGGAGGAGGGGGAAAACACCGCCGAAAAGCCGGCGGAGGGCACGGAGGCGGCGGAGACTGCCGCCGAAAAGCCCGCCAAGGCGGCAGCCAAGACCACGAAAACGGCTAAGACCACCAAGACCGCCGCGGCGAAGAAGCCCGCTGCCAAGACCCCCAAAAAGACGGCGTCCAAGACCGCCGCCAGGAAGCCTGCCGCCAAAAAGACGGCGACCAAGACCACCACGGCCAAAAAGACCACGAAAAAGGCCGGAGAGAAAACGGAGTAAGACATGAACCATGTGACCGTCATCGGCGCGGGACTGGCCGGTTCCGAGTGCGCGTGGCAGCTGGCCCAGCGGGGCGTGGCTGTGACGCTGCGGGAGATGAAGCCGGAGAAAAGAACGCCCGCCCATGTGACCGATTATTTTGCGGAGCTTTGCTGCTCCAACTCCCTGCGGGGCGCAGGGCTGGAAAACGCCGTGGGCCTGCTGAAGGAGGAGCTGCGGCAGCTGAACAGTCTTATCATGCGGTGCGCCGACGCCACGGCGGTGCCTGCCGGCGGCGCGCTGGCGGTGGATCGTGAGGGCTTTGCCCGGATGGTGACGGAGTCCGTCCTCAGCCATCCCAACATCACCATGATCCCCGGAGAGGTCACGTCCATCCCGGAGGGGGACGTGGTCATCGCCTCCGGCCCCTTGACCTCCGACCCGCTGGCCGACGCCATCGCCGCTAAGCTGGGCGGCGGCAACACCCTGAACTTTTTCGACGCCGCCGCGCCGCTGGTGGCCTCCGAGAGCGTAGACATGGACAGCGCGTATTTTGCCAGCCGCTACGACAAGGGGACGCCGGACTACATCAACTGCCCCATGACCAGAGAAGAGTATCTGGCCTTCTGGCAGGCGCTGACCGCCGCCGAGGAGGCGGAGGTACACGGCTTTGAGGACAAGAACGTGTTCGAGGGCTGTATGCCGGTGGAGGTCATGGCACGGCGGGGCGAGGATACCCTGCGGTTCGGGCCGCTGAAGCCACGGGGACTCATCGACCCCAAGACCGGGAAGGAGCCCTACGCCGTGGTGCAGCTGCGGCGGGACAACGCCGACGGCACCATCTACAATCTGGTGGGCTTCCAGACCCATCTGAAGTGGCCGGAGCAGCGGCGGGTGTTCACCATGATCCCGGCGCTGCGGAACGCCCAGTTCCTGCGCTATGGCGTGATGCACCGCAACACCTATCTGGATTCGCCCCGGCTCCTTGACCGGTACTACCGGCTGAAGGCCGACCCGCGCATCGCCTTTGCCGGACAGATGACCGGCGTGGAGGGGTATGTGGAGTCCTGCGCCAGCGGCTTTTTGGCGGGCGTGGAGCTGGCCCGCCGCCTCAACGGGCAGGCGCCCATCGACTTCCCGGCGGAGACGGCCATCGGCGCGCTGGGGCTGTACGTCAGCAACGGATCGGTGGGGGACTTCCAGCCTATGAACATCAATTTCGGCATCATCCCGCCGCTGGATCACCGCGTCAAGGGCAAGCGCAACAAGAACGCGGAGCTGAGCCGCCGTGCGCTGGAGATCCTGGAGCCCATCAAGCAGGAGGTACTGTGGACATGAAGATCATCGTAGATGCCATGGGCGGCGACAACGCCCCGCTGGAGATCGTCAAGGGCGCTTTGCAGGCGCAGAAGCGGTTCGGCACGGACATCGTGTTCACCGGCGACGAGGCCGCCATTCTGGCCGCCGTCAGGGCCTGCGGCTTCACGGAGCTGCCGGACGGCGCGGCCATCATCCCCGCCTCGGAGACGGTGGAGATGTGCGACGACCCGGCCACCGTATTCCGCCGGAAGAAGGATACCTCCATGGGCGTGGGCCTGACGCTGCTGAAAAACGGCGGCGGCGACGCCATGGTATCCGCCGGCTCCACCGGCGCGCTGCTCACCGGCGCGACCCTCATCACCAAGCGCATCCACGGCATCCGCCGGGCCGCCATGGCGCCGGTGATCCCCACCACCACCGGCAGCGCCGTGCTCATCGACTGCGGCGCCAACGCCGAGTGTACGCCGGAGTATCTGGTGCAGTTCGCCTATCTGGGCAATTTCTACGCGCAGCGGGTGCTGGGCGTGGCCAGACCCCGGGTGGGCCTGCTGAACATCGGCACCGAGGACAGCAAGGGCACCGACCTGCAGAAGCAGACGCTGGCCCTGCTGCGGCAGGCCGGGGAGCGGGGCGACCTGCACTTTATCGGCAACATTGAGGCTAAGGAGGCCATCAAGGGCGGCTGCGACGTGATCGTTACCGACGGCTTTTCCGGCAACATCATGCTCAAGAGCATCGAGGGCGTGGGCTCCTTTGCCGGCTCCGCGCTGAAGGGCATGTTCAAGAAGAACCTGCTGACAAAGCTCGCGGCGCTGCTGGTGATGCCGGGACTCAACGCCTTCAAGGCGCGGCTGGATCCCAACAAGGTGGGCGGCACCGCCTTTATCGGCATTTCCAGGCCGGTGATCAAGGCCCACGGCGCGTCCAACGCCGAGGCCATCGAGAACGCCGTCGGGCAGGCTGTGCAGGTGGCGCAGAGCGGTATTGTGGAGGCCATCACGGCCAACATAGACAAGATGCAGATGCTGTCCGAATAAAAAAGGCAAAAAGGTATTGACAGGCCGGTATGATTGCCGTATTCTATTCGCAGAAAAAAAGAAGGAGGAATACCCCGTGACAATGGAGGAGATCTTCAAGACGATGCAGGATCTTATCGCCGAGCAGTTTGCCATCGATGCCGATGAGATCAGCATGGAGAGTTCTTTCGTGGATGATCTGGGTGCCGATTCCGTGGATCTGGTCGAGTTGGTCATGGCCATGGAAGAGGAGTTCGACATCGGCGAGATCGACGAGGAGGATCTGGCGGCCCTAAAGACCGTTGGCGATTGCGTCCGCTATCTCAGCAGCAAGCTCGGTTGATCTGACATAGAGGAAACGAGACACGGCCCCGCTTGCGCGGGGTCGTCTTTTTGAGAAAGGAATGGTGTGAACATGCATGCCTTGGAGACGAGGCTGGGCTACAGCTTCCACAGCCCCGCGCTGCTGGAGAACGCGCTGTACCACAGCTCCTACGCCAACGAGCACCGGGGCGCGGGCATCGGCAGCAACGAGCGTCTGGAATTTCTGGGCGACGCGGTGCTGGGCTTCGTGACGGCGGAGTATCTGTACGCCAAGCACCCCGACCTGCCGGAGGGAGATCTGACACGCATCCGCGCCGCGCTGGTGTGCGAGGAGAGCCTGCACGAGGTGGCGCAGCAGCTGGGACTGGGCGAGTACCTGCGGCTGGGCCGGGGCGAGGAGCTGGGCGGCGGACGGCGGCGCCCGTCCATTCTGGCCGACGCTACGGAGTCCGTGTTCGCCGCCGTTTATCTGGACGGGGGCATGGACGCCGCAAGGGACCTCATCCACCGCGTCCTGCTGGACAAGGAGCAGGAGGAGCAGGTGGAGGAGCGCCGCCGGGACTACAAGACGGAGCTGCAGGAGCTGGTGCAGCGCAGGCCGGAGCAGGTGCTGCGCTACGAGATGACGGGTACCTCCGGCCCCGACCATGACCGGGTGTTCTCGTTCCGCGTCCTGCTGAACGGACAGGTGGCCGGTACCGGCGAGGGACGCAGCAAGAAGGAGGCCGAGCAGGCCGCCGCCCGCTGCGCGCTGGAGCATATGGCGCTGTGAGACAAAAAAGCGGACACAGACAGACGGGAGCTTCCGCCTGCGTGTGTCCGTTTTTTTCGCGGGAGGGAAACTTTTCCCGCCGCATCTGCGTCTAAGAGGATAGAGAGAACGGAAAGGAGCTGATCTCATGGTAAAACGCATCGCGGCGCTGGCGCTGGCCGTCTGCATGGCGCTGCCGCTGTTTGGCTGCGGCGGCAGGATCGAGGCGCAGTGTCTCACCAACGGCATCACCGCGCAGACCATTGATACGCGCACCGACCTGACCGGTGACAGCACGGCTGTCATGGACTTTGCCGCCGCCCTGCTGCGGCAGACGGCGGACGAGGAGGGCGTACTGCTCTCGCCGGTATCGCTGCTGTACGCGCTGGGCATGACCGCCAACGGTGCCTCCGGCGAGACGCTGGCCCAGCTGGAGCAGGTGACGGGTATGACGCGGGATGCCCTCAACGACTATCTGTACACCTACCGTATGAGCCTGCCGGAGAACACCAAGAAGTGCAAGCTGTCGCTGGCCAACTCCCTGTGGGTGCGGGACAGCTTCCGCATGGAGGACAGCTTTCTGGACGCCTGCGTCAGCTACTACGACGCGGAGGTGTACCGCTCCGCCTTTGACGCAACAATGGTGCGCGACCTGAACCATTGGGTGGACAGCAAGACCGACGGTATGATCGACAAGCTGCTGGAGCAGGCGCCCAGCGAGCGCACCATGCTCTATCTGGTGAACGCCGTGTGCTTCGATGCCAAGTGGCAGGAGCCGTATGAGAAGTCCCAGATCCAGGAGGGGGCCGCATTCACCGCCATCGACGGCACCCGGCAGACGGCGGATCTGCTGTGGTCGCAGGAGAGCCTCTATCTGTCCGACGACAACACCACCGGCTTTATGAAGTACTACGACGGCAGGCGCTACGCCTTTGTGGGGCTGCTGCCCAATGAAGGCGTCTCCATAGCGGACTATGTGGCCGGACTCACCGGCGGCAAGCTCCACGCCCTGCTGAACGACCATCAGTACGGGCAGGTGGAGGCTGCCATCCCCCGGTTCAAGGCGTCCTCCTCGCTGGAGCTGCGCGACGCGCTGAAGGCCATGGGCGTCACCGACGCCTTTGACAGTGCGGCGGCGGATCTGCGGGCCATGGGCGGCGCGCCCAACGACCAGCTCTACATCGGCGCCGTGCTGCACAAGACCTATCTGGAGCTGGACGAGAACGGCACCAAGGCCGCCGCCGTCACGGCGGTGGCGACTGACGCCGCCTCCGCTGAGCCGCCGGAGGTGCATCGCGTGGTGCTGGATCGCCCCTTCGTGTACATGATCGTGGACACCCATGCCAACCTGCCGCTGTTTTTGGGAACTGTGACCACCATGAGCTGAGCGCGCAAAACCGGCGTATCCCCCAGGGATACGCCGGTTTTTTCGGGGTTTCAGTCGTCCTCCAGCAGCTTGGCCGGGGGGATGTGCAGCGTGTCGGCGATCTTGAACAGCGTTTCCAGCGAGATGCCGCGTACCGTTCCCGTGCCCTCCACCTGCGCCAGAAAGTTGACGCTCCTGCCGATGAGCTCGGCGAACGTCTCCTGCGTGTAGCCCGCCTTTTTGCGGTAATATGCGATCTTCAACCCGAGGGTCGTATATTTTTCAGGATATTCGGTATGCATACTTCTCACCTCTTACATATGCTACCAATGTTCTCAGTAAATTATAATTTTCTTTCTGAAAAAGATTGTTTACTTTAAGTCAATAATCTGGTACAATAGAGACGGGGAGACATCCTGTGCCCGGCGGCGGTGCCGCTGCGGGCGCGGGCCCGTTACAGGGGGAAGGCGCGAGGGCCGCGGCGTCCCGTGCGCTGTCAGGGGGACGGCGCACATGCACGGGGGCGCGGGGCCCCTCCGCACGGGAGTGATCTCCGACAAGGGAAAAGGGCGGGGCAGCTTATGCTGTCCCGCCCTTTTCCGGTATTTTCAGTTTTCGATATAGGCGTGGGGGTCGATGACGCTGCCGTCCTGACTGACGGAGAAGTGGAGATGGGGCCCCATCTCGCTCTCCGCCGCGCTGGTGGAGCCCACGCAGCCGATGACGTCGCCGGCGCTGACGGCCTGTCCCGCCTCCACCGGCACGTCCGCCTGCAGGCTGCTGTACTGGGTGGTGTAGCCGCCGCTGTGCTGGATGATCACGGTGGTGCCCATCAGCTCGTCGTTGGCCACGGACAGCACCGTGCCGTCCGCCGCGGTCTTGACCGCCGCGCCCTCGTCGGCCTGTACGTCGATGCCGTTGTGGGTGCGCCAGTCCGCCATGGTCTGGTCATACAGCAGCTCCGTCATGCTGAACACCGTGACGGTGGTACCGTCCAGCGGGGAAATGACCTCCGGCAGCAGCTCCACCGGCTCCTCGATGACGGCGGGCTCCTGCACGGGTACCTCGATAGGCTCCGACTGGATCACGGGCTTGTCGGGTACTGTGGGCACGGGGGTGACTGTCGCGT
>ERZ1023848.451-NODE-451-length-13059-cov-17.706475_pt1 | contig 13059 bp, 9 predicted proteins | sample MGYA00380385_ERZ1023848 | MGnify/ENA primary metagenome ERZ1023848 (study PRJEB33179, sample SAMN07449069) | human gut metagenome | biome: Human-gut; feature: Human associated habitat; material: Faeces | host: Homo sapiens | place: India:Kasaragod | collected...
GGTTTGTGGCGGGTCACGTGTTCGTCTGCGATGGGGTGGAGGGCTATGACGTCGAAGCCGATGCCCTTGGAGTCGCCCGCGATGATGACATCCATCGCCGCGTCGTCGAGGCAGGGATAGTCGCCAAAGTAGGCATCCGTCCCCCAGCGCTTGTCCCAGCCGAGGTGGAAGAGCAGAAAATCGGCATTTTCCGCGTCTTTGCCGTATTGCAGGATGCGCTCGAGCGTGATGGCCTTGCCCTCGTTCAAGTCGCTGCACTCGATAACGAGCGCCTTGCCGATGAACTGCGAGGCGGGGAACGCGTCGAGCGTTGTGCGGCCGACGAACAGATGCGCGGGCGGGTCCATGTGTGTGCCCGTGTGGGTGTACATGGTCAGCTTCGTCTCCTTGAAGCCGTCCTTTTCGTAGGTGTTCGCGCCGGCGAAAATGGGTGTCTCCGTGCCGGGATAGACCGGCATATTTTCAGCGATGGTGTGGGTCAGGTCAAGCACGCGCATGGGAACATCTTCCTTTCTGTTGAAATCAAAATCAGAACACGAACTGCACCAGCAGCATATAGCACACCGTGCCGCCCGCGATGGAGAGCAGCATTTGTCTCTTCCACAGGTGCAGGCTGATCGTCACGGCGATGGCGATGAGCTCGGGCAGGCCGTAGGCAAAGTGCAGCACGTCAACATTGCGCAGGCAGTAGACGACGAGCATGCCGAAGATCGCGCCCGGCAGTGCTGAGCCGAGGTATTGGATGTACTTGGGCGTCGGCTTTTTCGGGTTGAAGACCAGAAACGGCAGGAAGCGCGTGAGCATCGTGCCGAGCGCGCAGAGGATGATGGTGATGGCCTGTTGTAAGATCGTCATTTTACCGCCTCCTGCGTCTTGGCTTCGACGGGCTTTCTCAGCGCGGTCAGCGCGACGAGGATGCAGATCATCGTGGGAATGAGGAAGTTGTCCGCACCAAAAATGAGCAGACACGCAACACTTGCGATAAGACCGATCCACGCGCTGAAATGGTGCTTTTCCTTGAGCCACTGGTCCATGAAGATGACCACAAACATCGCCGTCATCACAAAGTCGAGCCCCTCGGTATTGAAGCGTAGAAGCCCGCCGAGGATGCCGCCGAGCGTCGCGCCCAGGAACCAGTAAAATTCATCGAGCAGCGAGACGAAGAAGTAGAACCAGCCGCGGTCCACGCCCTCGGGGATCTCCGCCGTATAGTTGACGCTGAACGTCTCGTCGCACATCGCGTAGATGAGGTAGGGCTTTTTCCAGCCCGTGCCCTTGTACTTGTCGAGCATCGAAATACCGTAAAACAGGTGGCGCGCCTGGATCATCACCGCCGTCAGGAAGACCTGTACCGGCGCAAACGGCGCGAGCAGCATGCTCGTCGCGACAAATTCAAGGCTGCCGCCGAAGATGACGACGCTCATGATCATCGGATACCAGAAGCTAAAGCCCGACGTGCGCATATAGACGCCATAGGTCATGCCGAGAAATAAAAAGCCTGCGAAGATCGGGATGGTGTGCGGAAACGCGGCCTTCAGTGCCGCAACTGCGGGTGATTTGCTGTGCATGGGAACGGGAAACCTCCTTGTGGTGATGAAACGAAGCAGAAATGCGCCGGTTATTTTTGCGCCCGGTGCATAAACTGACCTGAGGTGATACGATGTCCTGTCATGACGCGCTGCCCGCCGCCGTCAGCGCCGCCGCGGCGGCCATGGCGCAGGGAAAGAGCGATGAAGAGGTCGCGCTGCTCGCCGCCATCTTTACGCAGCTGGGCGACAGCCTTGCGATGATCGTCGTTCTGCGCGCGTGCGAAAAAAGCGGCGGCAGCGAGGCGGAATAAGGGAATCAGTCCTTGGCCGCCTCTTCTTTGTCTTCGCCCTTTTTGCCGCCCAGGGTGATGAACACGCCCGCGACCAGTATGATGGCCGAGCCGAGCAGGATGCGCGGCGTGAGCGTTTCATTTAAGAAGAGAATGCCGACAAAAATGCTCGTGATCGGCTCAAACGTACTCAAAATCGCTGCGCGCTGTGCGCCGATGAGGAACGTGCCCTTCTGGAAGAGCATGACCGCGCCGATGCAGATCATCAGCGAAAAGGCGAGCGCCGCGAGCCATCCGGCGAGGGTCTGCGGCAGGCAGAGCTGGTGCGAGAAGAGACAGAGAAAGAACATGCAGACCGCACTGATGAGCGCCATGTAGAAGGTCATACGAAAGCCCATGACCTCGCGGTGGCGGAAATGCGCTAAAAGCAGAATGTAGACGGCGTAGGTCACGCCGGACGTCAGCGCCAGCGCGACACCGAGCGGATCGACTGCACCGCTTGGGTCGATGAGAAGCAGAATGCCGAGGGAGCACAGGACCGCGCAGAAAAGCGCTTTTTTCTGCACCCGTTCGCGCAGCACCAGGCCGCCGAGCACCACGATGACGGGATAGGCGAAGTGGAATACCGTCGCCATGCCGGAGGCAAGATAGCGATACGAGCTGAACAGCAGGATCGGCGTGATACAGCAGCCGAAAAAGCCGGTCAGGCTGGTCTCGAGCAGCGCGCCGCGGCTGATGCGCAGCCCGCCCTGCTTTTGGCACAGCAGCGCGAGGACCGGGAGCGAGAGAAGATTGCGCAGAAACACCAGCGACATCGGCGTCACGCCCTGCGCGTAGAGAAAATTCGCGCCCAGCGGCATACAGCCGAAGATGACGGCGCTCAGGATCGCGCAGAGATAGCCGAGCCACGGCGTTCGACGTTCCATGATTCTCCCCTCCTTTATATGAATAAAGTGAATGCATTTATCATACGCGCGCTTTTCCTTCCGGTCAAGTGGGGAAAAGAAAAAACACTGCGTTGACAAATATTCTCGCGGCTGATATGCTGTGATATCATCAGAAAAAAGAGAGGAAAGCTATCATGTTTCTCTTTTATGTAAACCCGATATTGATCGCTGCGGCAGTCATTCCGGCCATTGTCCTGCTGCGCTTTGTCTACAAGGAGGACCGGCTCGACAAAGAGTCACCGGGGCTGCTGCTCTCGCTCGTGATTTTCGGCATTCTATCGACATTTGCTGCCATCGTGACCGAGCAGATCGGCGAGGCGATCTTGGGCATTCTCCTGCCGCAGAGTTCGACCGCCTACAACGTGCTGCTCTACTTCGTTGTGGTCGCGCTGTCGGAAGAGGGCTTTAAGTACCTGCTGCTCAAGAAGCGCACGTGGTATTCAAGCGAATTCAACTGCCAGTTCGACGGCGTGGTCTACGCCGTGTTCGTCGCGCTCGGCTTTGCCCTGTGGGAGAATATCAGCTATGTGCTGATGTACGGTCTCGGCACGGCGGCTGTCCGCGCGGTCACGGCCGTGCCGGGGCACGCGTGCTTCGGTGTGTTCATGGGCGCTTTCTACGGCCTTGCCAAGCGCTACGACAACTTTGGCGACGAGTACCGCAGCCGCCGCTGCCGCCGCCTTGCCGTGCTCGTGCCGGTGCTGCTGCACGGCACGTACGATTTCATCGCAACGTATGAGTACGACGGCTATGCATGGATCTTCGTTGTGTTCGTTGTGCTGCTCTTCGCCGCGGCGTACCGCAGGATCAAAAAGCTCTCGCGCGACGACCGCTTTATCGACGACAGCGACTACTACCACTATGACGGCCCCGAGTTCTGAAGAATGAAAAAAGCGCCCGCTCACCGAGCGGGCGCTTTTTCTATTTGAAAGTTATAATTCCATTTCGTACAGCTCGTCGCCGGCCTTGTGGAATCCGGCGCGCTCGAACATCCGCTGCGACTGCGCATTGAACGAGTAGATCTCCGCGTGCAGTTTGGGGATGTGCTGTTCCCTCGCGAGCTTTTGAATTTCGCCGATGACGTGCCTGCCGATGTGCTTGTTCTGGAAGCTCTTCGCCACGACGATGTTGATCTCGCCGTCCGGATGCAGGCAGACGTCGCCGCACAGGCGGCCGCGGTACTTGATGTAAAAAAGACTGCCGCGTGCGTTGAGATAGCGGTACATCGCCTTGAGCAGCTTCAGGTCGTACACACTGTTGCGGTTGTCGACCTGCTTGCACACATCCGCATCCTGATACCACGGAAGCGACGCTTTGTAGTTGGGATCATACGGGACGAGAGTGATCTCGCCGTCGACAATTCTGCGTTCCATGACAGCCCTCTCTTACATGACGATTTTCGGCGGAAACGGGCTCAGATGTGCGCGATGCAGTCGTACGCGATGCGCTCTCCGCCGTCGAAGGCACCGTGAATGACGCCGCAGCGCCGGAAGCCATACGCTTCCAAAAGCCGCTGCATCGGGCGGTTATCCGCGTGCGTGTCAGCGCGCAGATAGCCGATCTGCGCGGTGCAGAAGTCGAAGCAGGCTCTCGACACGCCACGCGCTTTCCCGTTGGAGGCGAGACGGTGAATCGTGCCGTAGGGTTGATCGAGATGCCACGCGCCGTCTTCGATGACGCGGTAGCTCTCGTCCTCGCCGAGAAAGAGGGCGAATGTGCCGACGATCTCGCCATGTTCAAGCATCACATAGCTGCTGCCGCATGCGATATCATAGGTGACGATGCTGCGGTCTGGGTACTCGTCGCCCCATTGCGAGGCATTGCCGTTTGCGCGCATGTAGCGCTTTGCGGCGGCGAAGACGTCCAGCACCGTGTCGACGTCCTGCAAGGTGGTTTTGCGAATTTCCATTTTAGCCCTTGTGCTGCTCGAACCAGCCGGTGATCTCATTTAAGCGGCGGATGCGGTGCTTGGGCTTGCCGCTGCGGGAGAGCTCGTGGTTCTCGCCGCGGAAGAGCACAAGGCGGCTCTCGACGCCGTGCGCGATCAGCGCAGAGTACATCTGATAGCCCTGATCGACGGGGCAGCGGTAGTCCTCGAGCGAGTGGAGAAAGAGCGTCGGCGTTTTGACCTTGTCGGCGTACTTCATGGGGCTGTGCCACCAGAATTTTTCGACATCCGGCCAGATGGTCGAGCCGCACTGGTCTTCGGAGAAGTCGGGGCCGATGTCGGACACGCCGTAGAAGCTCGTCCAGTTCGAGATCGAGCGCTGGCTGGCGCAGGCGCGGAAGCGGTCGGTGTGGCCGATGATCCAGTTGGTCATAAAGCCGCCGTAGGAGCCGCCGGTTTCGAAGAGGTTATCTGCGTCCATCTCGGGATACTTTGCGAGCGCCGCGTCGCAGAACGCCATCAGATCATCGAAGTCGACCGTGCCGTACTTGCCGCGGATATCCATGAACGCGCCTCGGCCGTCGGAGCCGGTGGGATTGCAGAAGATGACGAAATAGCCACGGCTCGCCCAGTACTGCATCTCGTGATAGAACACGGGACCGTAGACGGTCTTGGGACCGCCGTGAATATCGAAGATGACGGGGTACTTTTTGCCCGCTTCGAAGTCCATCGGCTTTAGGATAAAGCCGTGCACCTCGTGGTCGCCCGCGGTGAGGTTGAGGGGGTCAGGCTGGGCAACGTATTTGCCGCGCAGCATTGCGTCGTTGAAGTGCGTGACGCGGCGGCCTTCTTCATTATAAAGCTCCTGCGGCTTCATATCCCAGAGCGCGCAGAGGAGCATTTTGCCGTTTTTGCGGTCAAAGCAGTCGACGCTGCCGTCGCGCACGAGGACGGGGGAGACGGTGCCGTCTTCGAGCTTGTAGAGCCCCGCGCCGTCGAAGCGCGTCGAGATGAAGTACAGCACGTCGCCGTCCATCTTGAACGCCTGACCGCCGCCGTGGCGGACGTCGCAGCCGACGGAAGAACCGATGGCCTCGCCGTAGACGGCGTAGGGCGTGACGGCAAGCGTCTCGTAGTCGAGCTTGTAAAAGTCGCAGTCCGTGTTCATGCCGAACTTGCCGTCCGCGGCCATGACGAGCAGGAAGGACTTGCCGAGCGCGTATGTCGCGATGACGAAGTCGGGGCGACTCTTGACGACGAGCTCCTGACGGCGCGAGGCAAGGTCGATGCGGTAAAGGTCCTGACCGCCGAAGTGCGCGGGGCGGGGGACGGAGACGTCGAGAAGACTGAAATAGACGGTCTTCTGATCCTCCGCGAGCTGGACATCGGAGACGTTGAAGCCCGCATCCGTCAGGCGGGTGAGGGACTTTTTCTTCGCATCGTAGTAGAAGAGACTTTCATACGCGCCGCGCGTGTATGTGCCGCCGTTCCACCACCAGGGTAGCTGAGAGATGACCTCGTAATCCTCGTTTTCCTTTTTGTCGTCAAAGTAGGCTTTCACGAGCTTCTTGTCGCCTTTATAGAGGTCCTCAAAGCCGGGAAAGGTCGAGCCGACGACAAGCAGGTCGCCGTTTTTGAGAGGGAAGACCTGCGAGACGGGGATGGGAAACGTGCAGGCAAGATCGGCCTCGCCGCCGTCGAGTGCGATCTTGTAGAAGCGGCTCGTGAGCGATGGTTCCTTTTCCCCCTCACGGTCGCCCGCGAAAAGAACCGTGTTTTCATCCAAGTAGCAGAACGAGGATTCCTTGCCGCCGCCGGTCAGGGCGCGGACGCGGCCGCCTTTTAAAAGATAGAGGCGGGATTTGTAGCAATTTTTTTCTTTTTTCGCCTGACTCACGGTGAAGCAGGCGCTTGTCCCCTCGGGGGAGAATGTCACGTTCGCAAGTGAGCGGACGGCGCAGAAATCGTCAATGGCGATAGGCTTCATGGGAAAACTCCTTTCATCGTCTGCGCGCAGAGCGGCGTAAAATCACGCAAACATCATACCACAGCGACAAATATATTGCAATCCGCGGCAAAATCCGTCGAAGCGCACAAAAAAACATCTGCGGAAACCGCAGATGTTCACAAAAAATGCCTTGACTTTTCTGTACCCATTTGGTAAAATAAAGCGCTTATAAACGGGAAAGGGCGAGGAAAATTCCCCACCCATTACCGAGAGAATAGCATACCGCGGCAAAAAAAGCAAGATGCAGTTCGCTTTGTTTTACAACAAAGCCGGGTGTGTCGAACTGAATGGAGCCGCCGCAATACATTCCTTCAAGCGGACAGGGCTTGAAGAAAAGAAAGGCGTGAAGAGCAAAATGGCCAAAGACAAGATGTATGGCAAAACCCTTCGCAAGAATTTCGCCCGACACGAGGAGATCGTGGAGATGCCGAACCTGCTGGCGCTTCAGAAGAAGTCCTACCAGTGGTTCCTCGATACGGGTCTGCGCGAAGTCTTTTCCGACGTCGCCTCGATCTCGAACTACGCGGGCAACCTGGAGCTGAGCTTCATCGACTACAAGATGGACGAAGCACCCAAGTACGACGTGCTCGAGTGCAAGGCGCGCGACGCGACGTATGCCGCCCCCCTGAAGGTGAGTGTGCGCCTCTACAACAAGGAGACCGGCGAGATCAAGGAGCAGGAGATCTTCATGGGCGACTTCCCGCTTATGACCGAGTCCGGCACGTTCGTCATCAACGGCGCCGAGCGCGTGGTGGTTTCCCAGCTCGTCCGTTCCCCCGGCATTTACTACGGCAAGGAGATCGACCTCAAGACCGACCTCCCGCTGCTGACATCCACCGTCATCCCGTACCGCGGCGCATGGCTCGAATACGAGACCGACGCCAATGAGATGTTCTGGGTGCGCATCGACAAAAACCGCAAGATCCCCATCACCGAACTGGTGCGCGCCATCGGCTTCAAGACCGACGCTGAGATCCTCGAGCTGTTCGGCGATGACGACCGCGTGGCCGTCACGCTCGAAAAAGACGCCTGCAAGACCTATGAAGAGGCGATGCTCGAGATCTACCGCAAGCTGCGCCCGGGCGAGCCGCCCACGGTCGAGGCCTGCGAGACCCTCATCAACAACCTCTTCTTCGACCCGCGCCGCTATGACCTGTCCATGGTCGGCCGCTACAAGTACAACAAGAAGCTCTCCCTGTGGGCGCGCATCCGCGGGCAGAAGCTTTCCTTCCCCGTTGCCGACCCGCGCACGGGCGAGATCCTCTTCGACGCAGGCCACATCGTCACCGACGAGGAAGCGCGCGAGATGGATGCCATCGGCGTCAACGATGTGACCATCGAGGTCGATGGCCGTACGATGCGCGTGTTCTCCAACCACATGGTCGATCTTGACCGTTTTGTCGACTTTGACCCCGTGGCCGAGTGCGGCATCAAAGAGCGCGTGCGCGAGAGCGTGCTCAAGGAGCTGCTCGAGCAGTACAGCGGCGAGGAGCTCAAAGAAGCTATCCGCGACAACGCCGACCGCCTCGTCCCCAAGCACATTCTGATCGACGATATCCTCGCCTCCATCAACTACATGAACGCGCTGGCGCACGGCATCGTCTATAAGGACGATATCGACCACCTCGGCAACCGCCGTCTGCGCTGCGTGGGCGAGCTGCTGCAGAATCAGTTCCGCATCGGTTTTTCCCGTATGGAGCGCGTTATTCGCGAGCGCATGACGATCCAGGATCTCGACATCGTCACCCCGCAGAGCCTCATCAACATCCGCCCCGTCACCGCGGCGATCAAGGAGTTCTTCGGATCGAGCCCTCTGTCCCAGTTCATGGACCAGACGAACCCGCTCGCCGAGCTGACGCACAAGCGCCGTCTGTCCGCTCTGGGCCCCGGCGGCCTTTCCCGCGAGCGCGCGAACATGGAAGTGCGAGACGTGCACTACAGCCACTATGGCCGTATGTGCCCGATCGAGACGCCGGAAGGTCCGAACATCGGCCTGATCTCCTACCTCGCGACCTACGCCCGCATCAATGAGTACGGCTTTATCGAAGCGCCGTTCCGCAAGGTCGACCACGAGACCTGCCGCGTGACCGACGAGATCGAATACATGACCGCAGATGTCGAGGACCAGTACATCGTCGGTCAGGCTGCCGAGCCTGTCGATGAAAACGGCTGTCTCGTCAACCAGCGTATCACCTGCCGCCACCGCGACGAGATCGTCGAGGTCGACCGTGACCGCGTCGACTATATCGATATCTCCCCGCGTATGATGGTCTCCATCGCGACGGCGATGATCCCGTTCCTGCCGAACGACGACGCGAACCGCGCCCTGATGGGCGCGAACATGCAGCGTCAGGCCGTTCCTCTGCTCCGCCCCGAGGCGCCGATCGTCGGCACCGGCATGGAGCACAAGATCTGCATGGATTCCGAGGTCGTTATCCTCGCCGAGGGCGACGGCATCGTCACAAAGATGGACGCGCGCGCCATCACCGTCGCCTACGACAACGGTGAGACAAAGGAATACAAGCTCACGAAGTTCCTACGCTCCAACCACGGCACGTGCATCAACCAGCATCCGATCGTCGACGTCGGCGAGCGCGTGCATGGCCGCCGTCAGAACGAGCAGGGCGTGTGGGAGGATCCCACGGTGCTTGCCGACGGCCCCGCGACCGATCAGGGCGAGATCGCTCTGGGCCGCAACATCCTCGTCGGCTTCATGACCTGGGAAGGCTACAACTACGAAGACGCCGTTCTTCTGAACGAGCGCCTTGTCCGCGAGGACTATTACACCTCCATCCACCTTGAAGAGTACGAGCTTGACGCACGCGACACCAAGCTCGGCCCCGAAGAGATCACCCGCGACATCCCCAACGTCGGCGAAGACGCGCTCAAGGACCTTGACGAGCGCGGCATCATCCGCATCGGCGCGGAGGTCCACGCCGGCGACATCCTCGTCGGTAAGGTCACGCCCAAGGGCGAGACCGACCTGACCGCGGAAGAGCGCCTGCTGCGCGCCATCTTCGGCGAAAAGGCGCGCGAAGTGCGCGACACCTCCCTTAAGGTGCCCCACGGCGAGAGCGGTATCGTCGTCGACGCCAAGGTCTTCTCCCGCGAGGCGGGCGACGAGCTCGGCCCCGGCGTGAACATGGTCGTGCGCGTTTACATCGCGCAGCGCCGCAAGATCCAGCCGGGCGACAAGATGGCCGGTCGTCACGGCAACAAGGGCGTTGTCTCCCGCATCCTGCCGCAGGAAGATATGCCCTTCATGCCCGACGGTACGCCGCTTGATATCGTGCTGAACCCGCTGGGCGTTCCGTCCCGTATGAACATCGGTCAGGTGCTCGAGGTCCATCTGGGCTACGCCGCCAAGACCCTCGGCTACAAGGTCGCAACGCCGATCTTCGACGGCGCGAGCTACGAGGACATCCGCGAGGAGCTCATCAAGGCCGGTCTCGACCCCGAGGGCAAGAGCTGGCTGTACGACGGCCGCACCGGCGAGCGCTTCGACAACAAGGTCACCGTCGGTTATGTGTACTTCCTCAAGCTGCACCACCTCGTCGACGACAAGATCCACGCCCGTTCCACCGGCCCGTACTCCCTTGTCACGCAGCAGCCGCTCGGCGGCAAGGCGCAGTTCGGCGGCCAGCGCTTCGGCGAAATGGAAGTCTGGGCGCTCGAGGCTTACGGCGCGGCTTACACCCTGCAGGAGATCCTGACGGTCAAGTCCGACGACGTGACCGGCCGTGTGCGCACCTACGAGTCCATCGTCAAGGGCCACAACATCCCGCAGCCCGGCGTGCCCGAGTCGTTCAAGGTCCTTGTCAAGGAACTCCAGGCCCTGTGCCTCGATGTTCAGGTCCTCGACCGCGACGGCAACCAGATCGAGCTCAAGGAAGACGAAGACGCGATGGATACGTTCAACCTCGCCCGCATGGACGCCGAGGATGAGCGCCACCGCAGCAACCCCTTCGCCGATGAAGCCGAGCTCGAGGACGCAGGCTTTGAATATGTCGCTGATGATGAAGTCAACGCCGACTTTGCCGGCGACGATCAGGAAGACTGAGAAAAGGAGGAGCATATAGAAAATGAGTTACGCAACGTTTGACGCCATTAAAATCGGAATCGCTTCTCCGGAGATGATCCGTGAATGGTCTTACGGCGAGGTCAAAAAGCCCGAGACCATCAACTACCGCACCCTCAAGCCCGAGCGCGACGGCCTGTTCTGCGAGCGCATCTTTGGCCCCACGAAGGACTGGGAGTGCCACTGCGGCAAGTATAAGAAGATCCGCTACAAGGGCAAGATCTGCGACCGCTGCGGCGTCGAGGTCACGCGCGCCAAGGTCCGCCGCGAGCGCATGGGCCATATCGAGCTCGCCGCGCCCTGCAGCCACATCTGGTATTTCAAGGGCATCCCGTCCCGCATGGGCCTGCTGCTCGACATCAGCCCCCGCATCCTGGAAAAGGTGCTGTATTTCGCCGCTTATATCGTCACCGATCCCGGCGAGACCCCGCTGATGCGCAACCAGATCCTCTCGGAGAAGGAATACCGCGATATGCGCGAGAAGTATGAGGACGATTTCGACGCCGGTATGGGCGCCGAGGCCGTCAAGAAGCTCCTCCAGCAGATTGACCTCGAATCCTTGTCCGAGCAGCTCCACGCCGAACTCAAGAGCGCGAGCGGCCAGAAGAAGGCCCGTATCGTCAAGCGCCTTGAGGTCGTGGATGCGTTCCGCATCTCCGGCAACAAGCCCGAGTGGATGATCATCGACGTGCTGCCCGTCATTCCGCCCGAAATTCGCCCGATGGTCCAGCTCGACGGCGGCCGCTTCGCGACCTCCGACTTAAACGACCTCTACCGCCGCGTCATCAACCGCAACAACCGCTTGAAGCGCCTCATTCAGCTCAACGCGCCCGACATCATCGTGCGCAACGAGAAGCGCATGCTGCAGGAAGCGGTCGACGCGCTGATCGACAACGGCCGCCGCGGCCGCGCCGTTACCGGCGCGAACAACCGCGCACTCAAGTCCCTTTCCGACATGCTCAAGGGTAAGCAGGGCCGCTTCCGTCAGAACCTGCTCGGCAAGCGTGTCGACTACTCCGGCCGCAGCGTTATCTGCGTCGGCCCTGAGCTGAAGATCTACCAGTGCGGTGTGCCGAAGGAAATGGCACTCGAGCTGTTCCGCCCCTTCATTATGAAGAAGCTCGTCGAGGACGGCGCCGCCAACAACATCAAGTCCGCCAAGAAGATGGTCGATAAGGGCCGCACGGAGGTCTGGGACGCGCTCGACGTCGTCATCAAGGATCACCCCGTCATGCTCAACCGCGCACCGACGCTCCACCGTCTCGGTATTCAGGCGTTCGAGCCGGTGCTGGTCGAGGGCCGCGCCCTCAAGCTCCATCCGCTGAACTGCACGGCATTCAACGCGGACTTCGACGGCGACCAGATGGCTATTCACGTGCCCCTGTCTGCCGAGGCGCAGGCCGAGGCCCGTATCCTGATGCTCTCTGCCAACAACCTGCTGCGTCCTCAGGACGGCGGCCCTGTCACGGTGCCGACGCAGGATATGGTTCTGGGTTCCTACTACCTCACGTTCGAGCGCTTTGAAAACGGCGTTTCCCAGATGGATAACGACGAGTTCTGGCCGCAGGACATTGACTTTGCCCTTGCCGGCAAGCGCTACGACGAGCTGACCGACGAAGAGAAGGCCAGCGTGAATCTGCACGTTTACCGCGACGAGGACGAGGCCATGCTCGCCTACAACGACCACCTCATCGGTATCCACCAGCCCATCCTTGTCCGCACGGTCAAGCAGATGCCGGACGGCACCATGGGCAGCAAGGTCGTGCGCGTTACCATCGGCCGCATCATCTTCAACCGCAACATCCCGCAGGACCTTGGCTTTGTGAGGCGCGTGGATGAAAACGGCGAGCCGACCGAAAACTACTTCGACTACGAGATCACCGAGGTCTGCGGCAAGAAGCTGCTCGGCAAGATCGTCGACCGCACGATCAAGCTGCACAACTTCACCATCGCGGCCGAAGTGCTCGATAACATCAAGGCCACGGGCTACAAGTTCTCCACCCGTGCGGCCATCAGTATCTCCGTTGCGGATATGACCATTCCGCCGGCAAAGTACACCCTCATTGCCGAGACCGAGCAGCGCGTCGTCGACATTGAAGACCAGTTCAAGATGGGCTTCATGACCGAGGATGAGCGCTACCGCGCCGTCGTCAAGGAGTGGGAAAAGACCACCGCGGACGTCACCGACGCCCTGCAGAAGAACATGGACCGCTACAACCCCATCTTCATGATGGCGGACTCCGGCGCCCGTGGTTCGATGAAGCAGATCCGTCAGCTGACCGGTATGCGCGGCCTGATGGCCAACACCGCCGGTAAGAC
>ERZ1023848.456-NODE-456-length-13014-cov-17.980014_pt1 | contig 13014 bp, 10 predicted proteins | sample MGYA00380385_ERZ1023848 | MGnify/ENA primary metagenome ERZ1023848 (study PRJEB33179, sample SAMN07449069) | human gut metagenome | biome: Human-gut; feature: Human associated habitat; material: Faeces | host: Homo sapiens | place: India:Kasaragod | collected...
AGAACTGGGTGCCGATGTAGCCGCAGGTACGGCGGGCGACGTTCATCTTGTCCTGGTCGGTGTTGCCGCACTTCGGGCAGCGCCAGATGAGCTTGCCGCCCTCCTCGACGATGTCGATCTCACCGTCCCAGCCGCAGACCTGGCAGTAGTCGGACTTCGTGTTGAGCTCGGCGTAGATGATGTTGTCGTAGATGAACTTCATCACCTGCAAAACCGCTTCAAGGTTCTGCTGCATGTTGGGCACTTCGACATAGCTGATCGCGCCGCCGGGGGAGAGGTGCTGGAACTGCGCCTCGAACTTGAGCTTGGTGAACGCGTCGATCTTTTCCGTCACGTGGACGTGGTAGGAGTTCGTGATATAGCCCTTGTCCGTCACGCCCTCGATCACGCCGAAGCGCTTTTGCAGGCACTTGGCGAACTTGTAGGTCGTGGACTCGAGCGGCGTGCCGTAGAGGGAGTAGTCGATGTTTTCGGCGGTTTTCCACTCCTTGCACTTGTCGTTCATCTTCTGCATGATGGAGAGGGCGAAGGGCGTTGCGCTGGGGTCGGTGTGGCTCTTGCCGGTCATGTACTTCACGCACTCGTAAAGTCCCGCGTAGCCGAGCGAGATCGTGGAATAGCCGTCGTAGAGGAGCTTGTCGATGGGCTCACCCTTTTTGAGTCTTGCGCACGCGCCGTACTGCCAGAGAATGGGCGCCGCGTCGGAGAGCGTGCCCTTCAGGCGGTCGTGACGGCAGCGCAGCGCGCGGTGGCAGAGCTCAAGACGCTCTTCAAAGATCGTCCAGAACTTTTCAATGTTGCCGCCGGAGGAGAGTGCCACGTCGGGCAGGTTGATCGTGACGACGCCCTGATTGAAGCGGCCGTAGTACTTGTGCTTGCCGGGAACATAGTTGCCGGCATTCGCGATGTTGCCGACGCCCGCGTCGGTGAAGCGGTCAGGCGTCAGGAAGCTGCGGCAGCCCATGCAGGGATACACATCGCCCTTGAGCTCGAGCATCTTCTTTTCGCTGATGTAATCGGGCACCATGCGGCGCGCCGTGCACTTGGCGGCGAGCTGTGTGAGGTAATAATACGGCGAGTCGTCGTGAATGTTGTCCTCTTCGAGCACGTAGATGAGCTTGGGGAAGGCGGGCGTGACCCACACGCCCTGCTCGTTTTTGACGCCCTGATAGCGCTGCTCGAGCATTTCCTCGATGATGACGGCAAGGTCGCGCTTTTCCTGCTCGCTTCTCGCCTCGTTGAGGTACATGAAAACGGTGATGAACGGCGCCTGACCGTTCGTGGTCAGAAGCGTCACGACCTGATACTGGATGGTCTGCACGCCGCGGCGAATCTCCTCGCGCAGGCGCTTTTCGACGATTTCGGTGATCTTGTCCTCCGTGGGGTCGACGCCGAGGGCCTCGACCTCGGCGAGCACCTGCTTTCTGATCTTCTGGCGCGATACGTCGACAAAGGGGGCAAGGTGCGTCAGCGAGATGGACTGGCCGCCGTACTGGTTCGAGGCGACCTGCGCGACGATCTGCGTCGCGATGTTGCACGCGGTCGCGAACGAATGCGGGCGCTCGATGAGGGTTCCCGTGATGACGGTGCCGTTTTGCAGCATGTCCTCCAGGTTCACAAGGTCGCAGTTGTGCATGTGCTGGGCGTAGTAGTCCGTGTCGTGGAAGTGGATGATGCCCTCTTCATGCGCCTTGACGATATCCTCGGGCAAGAGCAGACGGTTCGTCAGATCGCGGCTCACCTCGCCGGCCATATAGTCGCGCTGGGTGGAGTTGACGACGGGGTTCTTGTTGGAATTCTCCTGCTTGGCCTCTTCGTTGTTGCACTCGATGAGGGAGAGAATTTTGTCGTCCGTCGTGTTGCTCTTGCGCACGAGCGAGCGGTTGTAACGATAAGTGATGTAGCGCTTAGCGACCTCGAACGCGCCGTGCGCCATGATCTGGTGCTCGACAAAGTCCTGGATCTCCTCGACCGTGGGTGCGCGGCCCAGACTCTGGCAGGAGAACTCCACGCTCTCGGCGATGCGCTGGATCTGGACGGGCGTCATGCGAGCCTCCTCGTCCACAACGTCGTTAGCCTTAGTCACTGCGGCGATGATCTTGACGATATCAAATTCTACTTCTGCGCCGTTGCGCTTGATAACTCTCATGTATTCCCGTCTCCTCTTCTTTTGGTATGTCCTTTACATAACACTATATCTTGTGGTGACCTTCGTAACAGCAAACTAATTATTGCACATGAGACTCAGCATTGCAAGTCCTAAGTGCTGAAAAAAGGAAACAATATCAGAGCCCCAACTTTGGACACTATTGACGAAACACCTTGAATGAAGCGGAATAGCGCATTATTTCAATTTGACGCAAAAATCAACAAGACATAAGTAATGCTAATGATAGCTATGCAAAATTAACTCTTTTCATGGGCGGAAAATGTGACTATAATAACTCGGTTGAAAAATTTGAGCAGGACTCGCAGAGCGGGCCCGCTCCGGATCGGAGGATCAATACAATGGCAAATTGCGCGATCGTAGGCATCAACTGGGGCGATGAAGGCAAGGGCCGCATGGTCGACTACCTCACGGACCACTATGACGTGGTCGTCCGCTATCAGGGCGGCGGCAACGCGGGCCACACTGTGGTGAATGAAAAGGGCAAGTTTGCCCTGCACCTGCTGCCGAGCGGCATTTTCCGCGACGGCGTTGTCAACATTCTGGGCAACGGCGTGGCGCTGGACTGCGAAAACCTGCTCAAGGAGATGGAGACGCTGCGCGCCGCGGGCGTTATCATCACGCCGGAGAATCTGAAGGTCAGCGACCGCGCGTCGCTGCTGCTGCCCTGGCACCGCGAGCTCGACGCGCTCGAGGAAGCGCGCCTTGCCGACAAGAAGTACGGATCGACCAAGCAAGGCATCGCGCCGTTCTATGGCGACAAGTACCAGAAAAAGACCGTGCAGGCGGGCGAGCTCCTGCACCCCGAGCACTTAAAGGAGCACCTTGCCGACCTTCTTGAGTGGAAGAACCTGATGCTCCAGAAGATCTACGGCGCAAAGGGCTACACGATGGACGAGCTCATGGCGTGGGTCAACACCTACTGCGGCGCCATCAAGCCCTACATCACCGACACCGGCCGTTTCCTGAGAAACGCGCAGAAGGAGGGCAAGTCCATCCTCTTTGAAGCCCAGCTCGGCGCGCTGCGCGACCTGGACTACGGCATCTATCCCTACACCACCTCTTCGAACGCCGTTGCGGCGTATGCGCCCGTCGGCTCGGGCCTTCCCACGGCGAAGCTCGACGAGGTCGTGGGCGTGGTGAAGGCGTACTCTTCCTGCGTGGGCGAGGGCCCGTTCGTCTGCGAGTGGTTCGGCGAAGGGGCGCAGCAGTTGCGCGACGCGGGCGCGGAGTACGGCGCGAAGACCGGCAGACCCCGCCGCGTCGGCCCCATCGATCTGGTCGCGACGCGCTACGGCGTGGAGACGCAGGGCGCGACGAACATCGCCCTGACGAAGCTCGATGTCCTGAGCTACATGGACAAGATCCCCGTCTGCGCACACTATGAATTAAACGGCGAGCAGACTGACGACTTCCCGTTCCCCGTGCTGCTGCAGGACGCCAAGCCCGTCGTCGAGTATCTGCCCGGCTGGCAGTGCGACATCTCCGGCGCGCGTAATTGGGAGGATCTTCCCGAAGCCGCCCGCAGCTACGTCGAATACGTTGAAAAGGCCATCGGCTGCCACATCGGCTTCGTCTCCGTCGGCGCGGAGCGCGAGAGCCTCATCATCCGCTGACACACCAAAGTAAAGAGGGGACGAAGGCCCCCTCTTTACTTTTCTATTGCAACTTTGCTTCATTCTATATAAAATACGAACAGCGACCGCTGAGAAAGAAAAGGAGAACCCTATGCGCAAGGATATTTACGAGTCCCCGCTTTCGTCCCGCTATGCGTCCGAATACATGCTGCACCTCTTTTCCCCCGATATGCGCTTCCAGACGTGGCGCAGACTGTGGGTGGCGCTTGCCCGCGCCGAGCACGAGCTGGGCCTGCCGATCACGCAGGAGCAGGTCGACGAGCTCGCTGCGCACATCACCGACATCGACTACGAGGTCGCCGAAAAGCGCGAGCACGAGGTGCGCCACGACGTGATGGCGCATGTGTACGCGTACGGCAAGGCGGCGCCTTCCGCCGCCGGCATCATCCACCTCGGCGCGACGAGCTGCTATGTGACGGACAACGCCGATTTGGTGCTCTATCGCGACGGCCTCAAATACCTGAGAGGGCAGCTTCTCAGCGTGATGGTGAATCTTGCGGCATTTGCCCGCGAATACGCCGCCACGCCGACGCTCGGCTACACGCACTATCAGCCCGCGCAGCCCGTGACGATCGGCAAGCGCGCGACGCTGTGGATGCAGGACTTCCGCTCGGACCTTGAAGAGCTTGATTTTGTCATCGGCTCGATGCGCTTCCTCGGCTGCCGCGGCACGACGGGCACGGAGGCGAGCTTTGTCGACCTCTTCGAGGGCGACGGTGACAAGGTCGACGAGATGAACCGCCGCATCGCCGCGGAGTTCGGCTTTGAAAAGTGCTTCTCTGTCAGCGGCCAGACCTATCCGAGAAAGGCCGACAGCCGCATTCTGAATGTGCTTTCTTCCATCGCACAGAGCGCCTACCGCATGGCGAACGACATTCGCCTGCTCCAGCACGACCGCCAGGTCGAAGAGCCGTTTGAAAAGAACCAGATCGGCTCGTCCGCGATGCCCTATAAGCGAAACCCCATGCGCTCCGAGCGCATCTGCTCGCTCAGCCGCTACCTGATGGCCGATGCGGCCAACGCGCCGATGACGGCCTCGACCCAGTGGCTCGAGCGTACGCTCGACGACTCGGCCAACCGCCGCATCTCGCTGCCGGAGGGCTTCCTCTGCGCCGACGCGGTCCTGCGCCTGTGCCAGAGCGTGACGAACGGCCTGCATGTGAACGAAAAGATCGTCGAGCGCACGCTGCGCGAGTATCTGCCGTTCCTTGCGACCGAGAACATCATGATGGAGGCCGTCAAGCGCGGCGGCGACCGTCAGGAACTGCACGAGAAGATCCGCCAGCACTCCATGGCCGCGACCGCCCGCATGAAAGAGGGCGAGCCGTGCGACCTCTTAGACCGCCTCGCGGGCGACCCCGCGTTCGGCATGACGCGCGAGGAGCTCGATCAGGTCATGGAGCCCAAGTTCTACATCGGCCGCTGCGAGCAGCAAGTGCTGCGCTTCCTCGACGAGTGCGCGCCGCTTTTGCGCGACGCCTCCGCGGAGGATGGCGCGATCGACCTGTAAAGCGGGCAGAAATTGAGAATGATCCCTGAGCGGGAGAGATGGACGAGCCATCTCTCTCGCTTCTTTTTTCACCTGAAAAAATGTGCGGCGGCGCGCGTTGCCTTGGCAAAAGCGGGCAGAATACCAGTAAGTGAACAAATTGTAAAGGGTGTACGTTCCTATACAAAAGGTAGCGAGTGTCCATGGATTCGGGTATCGAAGTGTGCTATAAAGAAGCTGTAAAGAAAAATGCACAAAACGATCACTAAAATGCATGACATATTTGAAAAATGAATATTGATATATTTATTGAAACAATCTATAATATGGAAAAGCTGAGCGGGAAACATTTTCCCGCCGCAGTGCTAAAAGAGGTGAACGACAACATGGCAATGGAAGAATTACAGCAGGTGCAGGAGCTCGAAAAAGAGCTTGCAGCGCAGTATGCCGCCGCGCAGGCGGACGCCAAGCGCCGCATCGCCGTTGAGCAGCGCGCCGCTGCCCGAGAGATCGAGGACAGCCGCCGCAACGCCGACGTGGAGGTGCGGCAGCTGATGGCGGAGGCCGAGCAGCGCGCCGGTGAGGAGACGGAAAAGATCCTCGCCAAGGCGCACACGGAATGCGAAAAGATGCAGAGCGCGGCGCGCGCAAACCTTGAGCGTGCGGCGCAGTGGATCGCGGAAGAGGTTGTGAACGACAAATGGCAATCGTAGCAATGAAGCATCTCCGCCTCCTCGGCATGGAGAGCGAGCGCGAGGCGCTGCTCAAGGCCATGCAGGACATGGAGTGCGTGGAGATCTCAAGTATCGACGGAAGCGAAGAGGCACTGAAATCAGGCTTTGCCAAGCCCGACGACAAGGCGCTGATGAGCGCGCAGGAAGCGTCGCGTGCGTACCGCACGGCGCTTGCCTCGCTCGACCGCTTTGCGCCGGAGAAAAAAGGCATGTTCCGCAAGCGGCAGGGCGTTTCCCGCGCGGCGTTTTTCAGCGCCGAGAGCGAGGAAAATGCCCGCACCGCGGCGGAGACGATCAACAAGGACACACGCCGCCTCGGCGAAATCGAGAGCGAGCGTACGAAAAATGAGGCGCTGCGAGCGACTCTTGCCCCGTGGCTGACGGTCGATGCGCCGCTCGGCGGCGCGGACGGCGCGCTTGCGGTGTTCTTTGGCACGGCGGGCCTGAATGTGACGGACGATGCGCTCAAAGCGCTGGCCGATTCGCTGGACGGGCTTCTCACCTGGCAGCAGGCCTCGAGCGACAGGTCGCTGCGATATCTTCTCGTGATGTGTCACGGGAGCGTGAAGGAGCGGGCGCTGAGCGCGCTGCGCGACCTCGGGTTTTCGACCGTGAGCTTTCGCGGCATGACCGGCACGGCGAAGGAAAACGACAAGGCGCTTGCGGAAAATCTCGCTGCGCTCGAAAAAGAGCGGCAGGAGATCGAACAGCGCATTGCGGGCCTTGGAGGCAAGCGGGAGGCGCTCTTGGAAGCGAGCGACCGCGCGGCCATCGCGCTGCGGCGCGAGGAGGCGAAGAGCCGACTTGTCGGCACTGACAAGGTCTTTTTATTGGAGGGCTGGCTGCCCGCCGACCACTGCGCCGCGCTTGAAAAAGCGCTCGAGCCGTTTACCTGCGCGATCGAAACGCGCGAGCCGACAGAGGACGAGTACCCGCAGGTGCCGGTGCAGCTCAAAAACAACAAGCTGACGCGGCCGCTCAATATGGTCACGGAGATGTATTCGCTCCCGGCCTATGGCACGCTTGACCCGAACCCGCTGATGGCGCCGTTTTTCATTTTGTTCTACGGCATTATGATGGCGGATATGGGCTATGGCTTACTCATGATGATCGCCTCGGTCATCATCAGCAAAAAATACCGGCCCAAGGGCATGAGCGGCGAGCTGTTCAGCCTGCTCGGCCTCTGCGGCATCAGCACGTTCATCATGGGCGCGCTGACAGGCGGATTTTTCGGCGATTTCCTCACGCAGCTCGTTGCCATCGTCAGCCCCGGCACGGTCTTCGCGCTGCCGAAGCTCTTCGACCCGCTCGACGATCTGACGATGATCCTGATCGGCTCGATGGCGCTCGGCATGGTGCAGATCGTCACCGGCATGGCCATCAGTTTGATCGAAAAGTGCAAGCGGAAAAAGTTCCTCGACGCCTTTTTCGAGGAGATCACGTGGTGGATCGTGTTTATCGGCATCGCGCTTTTGGCGCTCGGTAAGGGTGCGGCGGTGCTGTATGTCGGATGCGCGCTGGTGCTGCTCGGCCCCATCGTGCAGGGCAAAGGCTGGGGCAAGCTCACGGGCGTGTTCGGCTCACTCTATAACCACGTGACGGGCTACTTCGGCGACATTTTGTCCTACACGCGACTGATGGCCCTGATGCTCGCGGGCAGCGTGATCGCGCAGGTGTTCAACATGCTCGCGGCGATGCCGGGGAACGTGATCGCGTTCATCATCATCTCGATGCTCGGCAACGCGATGAACTTCGGACTCAATCTCCTCGGCTGCTACGTGCACGATCTGAGATTGCAGTGCTTGGAATTTTTCAACAAGTTCTACGTCGACGGCGGAAAGCCTTTCCGCCCCATGACGCTGGACACGAAATATGTCGATTTACAGTGAATTGCAGAAAAAACGGAAAAAACCGTAAGGAGGATAAAAAATGGGTATCTTTGAACTGACGACGGGCGGCGCCATCGGTATGCTGGGCGCGGGTCTTGCTGTTTGCCTCGCGGGCGCGGGCAGCGCACGCGGCACGGGTCTTGCCGGCGAGGCCGGCACGGGTCTTCTCTGCGAGGATCCGAGCAAATTCGGTAAGGTGATGATCCTGCAGGTCATCCCCGGCACGCAGGGACTGTACGGCCTCGTCATCGGCTTTCTGTGCCTGATGCGTATGGGCGTGTTCAACGGGACGTATGTGGATATGTCCCTTCAGGAGGGCCTTCGTTACTTTGCCGCCTGTATGCCCATCGCCATCGGCGGCGGCATTTCGGCGGTCGCACAGGGCCGCGTGGCGGCAGGCTCGATCAACATCTTGGCGCGCCAGCCTGAACACTGGTCGAAGGGCATGGTGCTGTGCATCGTGGTCGAGTTCTACGCGATCCTTTCGCTGCTGGCGTCGATCATGATGCTGCTCAACATCGGCTGACGCGCCCACGGAAAGGCGGAAACGCAATGAACGGAATGGAAAAGATCACCGCGCGCATGAAAGAGGATGCGGCGCGCTCGCTGAGCGAGCTGAATGCGCAGACCGAGCAGGAGCTCCGGCGCATCCGCGAAGAGAGCGCCGTACGCGCGGAAAAAGAGCGCGAGACGGCGGACGGGCGCGCGCATCTCGCCGCGCAGGAGCGCTACGAACGCCTCTGCTCCGCGGCGGAGATGGAGACGCGCAAGCTGACGCTCAGCGCCAAGCAGGAAGTGCTTGCCGAGACCTACGACCGCGCGCTGGAGATCCTCTGCTCCATGCCGCGCGAGGAGTATCTTTCGCTGCTGGTTCACCTGCTGAAAGCGGCGGGCGGCAAGGGCGACGAGAAAATCGCCCTGAGCGCAAAGGACCGCGATGAGATGGGCGAAACGCTCGTCGAGCGAGCGAACAAGGAGCTGAACGCGCACTATACGCTTGCGGGCGAAGCGGCAGATATCCGCGCGGGCCTCGTGCTTATAAGTGAAGAATGCGACGTGAACTGCTCGTTTGAAACGCTTCTCGCCCTTTCGCGAGAGAAGACCGAGCGCGGCGCGGCAAAGCTCCTCTTCGTGGAATAAGGAGGGGATCGGATGCAGCAGTATCGGGATACGGACTACGCAGCGGTCTCCGCGGCGCTACATGCGCGCGAGGCGAAGCTCCTGACGCAGGCGATGGCCGAGCGGATGATCGACGCCGCCACGCCGGAAGAGAGCTACAAGACGCTTTTGGAATGCGGCTACGCGCCGCTTGAGCGATGCACGCTCGAAAATGTGGAACACGCGCTCTCGCAGGCGCGCAGAGAGCTCTACCGCGAGGCGAGCGTGCTGGCACCGGACAAGCGCATCGTCGAGCTTTTTCAGGTCAAGTACGACTATCACAATGCAAAGCTCGCACTCAAGAGCAAGCGCACCGGCGAGGACGTCTCCCGCCTTGCGATGGACTGCGGCCGCTTCGACGCGCAGAAGGTGCTTCGCGGCGAGACGAGCGCGGTTTCCGCGGCGATGAGCCGCGCGATGGCGCAGGCGGAGAGCGAAGCGGGCCACAGCGGCGATGTCCGCATGGCGGAGCTGCTGCTCGATCGCGCCTGCTACGAGGAGATGAGCGCGCTCGCAAGCGAGACGGGCAGCACGTTTTTGAAGGACTATGTCGCCTTGCAGATCGACGCGGTCAACCTGCGTACGCTCGTGCGCGCACGGCGCATGGGCTGCGAGGACGATGTGCTTGCTGCGGCGATGCTGCCGGGCGGACACATTCCGGCGGATCAGCTCAAAGGCGCGCGCGGCGATCATTTATCGTCGCTCACACACGGCACGCCGCTTGACAGCGCGGGCGAGCTCGCGGCCAAACTGCTTGACAGCGGCGGGGGCCTGACGGAATTTGAGCGCGCGTGCGACGATGCGCTCATGTCCTATTTGCAGCGGGCGCGGCGCACGCCGTTCGGCCCAGAGGTCGTGGCGGGCTATCTTGGCGCGAAAGAGGCGGAGTTCACCGCCGTGCGCACCATTTTATCCGGCAAGATCGCGGGCATCGCGGCGGAGGACATCCGCGCGCGGCTGCGCATGAGTTATCTCTAAGGGAGGCGGCAGCATGAATAAGATCGGAGTTATCGGCGGGCGCGACAGTGTTTTGGGCTTCCGCGCCCTCGGGCTCGACACCTGCATCGCGGAAAACGGCGAGCAGGCGAAAGCCGCCCTCCACCGCATGGCAAAGGAAAACTACGCCATCATCTATATCACCGAACACCTCGCCGCGCAGATCCCCGCGGAGATCGAGCGTCGGCGCGAGGATGTTTCGCCCGCCGTCATCCTCATCCCGGGCAGGGAGGGGAGCCTCGGCATCGGCACAGCGGGCGTGCACGCGGCTGCGGAAAAGGCCGTCGGCGCGGACATTTTGTAAAAAAGGAGCAAAAGCCTTATGGGAAAGATCGTTAAGGTCTCCGGCCCGCTGGTCGTGGCGTCGGGACTTTCGGAAGCGAATATGGCGGATGTCGTCCGCGTGGGCGAGCAGCACCTCATCGGCGAAATTCTGACGATGAGCGGCGATTCCGCCGCCATTCAGGTGTATGAAGAGACCTCGGGCCTCGGCCCGGGGGCAGAGGTCGTGACGACCGGCGCGCCGCTGTCTGTTGAGCTCGGCCCCGGTTTGATCGAGAATATTTACGACGGCATCCAGCGCCCGCTGGAGGTCATCCGCCAGAAGACGGGCGGCAACTTCCTGCCGCGCGGCGAGGAGGTCCCCGCGCTCGACCGCGAGAAGAAGTGGGACTTCACCGCTGTCGCCAAGGTGGGAGACCACCTGATCGGCGGCGACGTGCTCGGCACGGTGCAGGAGACGCCGTCGATCCTGCACAAGATCATGATGCCGCCCAAGATGAGCGGCACTGTGAAGGAGATCAAGTCCGGCAGCTTCACTGTGGAGGACGTCGTCGCTGTTATTGAGACCGACAAGGGCGAGACGAAGGAACTTACGATGATTCAGAAGTGGCCTGTTCGTGTGGGCCGTCCCTACACGAAGAAGTACCCGCCCGTCACGCCGCTCCAGTCCGGCCAGCGCATTGTGGATACGTTCTTTCCCGTAGCCAAGGGCGGCACGGCGGCGATCCCGGGCCCGTTCGGCAGCGGCAAGACCGTCATGCAGCATGCGCTTGCCAAGTGGGCGGACGTGGATCTCGTCGTTTACATCGGCTGCGGCGAGCGCGGCAACGAGATGACCGACGTTCTGCGCGAATTCCCCGAGCTCATCGACCCGCGCACGGGCGAGAGTCTGATGAAGCGCACGGTGCTGATCGCTAACACCTCGGATATGCCGGTCGCGGCGCGCGAAGCGAGCATCTACACCGGTATCACCATCGCCGAATACTTCCGTGACATGGGCTACGCCGTCGCAGTCATCGCGGACTCGACCTCCCGCTGGGCGGAGGCCCTGCGCGAAATGTCGGGCCGTCTCGAGGAGATGCCCGGTGAAGAGGGCTATCCTGCGTACCTGTCCTCGCGCCTCGCGCAGTTCTATGAGCGCGCGGGCGTGGTCGAATGCCTCGGCAGCGACGAGCGGCAGGGCAGCCTGACCGCCGTCGGCGCGGTCTCGCCTCCGGGCGGTGACCTCTCCGAGCCTGTCTCGCAGGCGACGATGCGCATCGTCAAGGTCTTCTGGGCACTGGATTCGTCACTTGCCTACCGACGCCACTTCCCGGCCATCAACTGGCTGAATTCCTATTCGCTCTATCTCGATTCCCTGCGCCCGTGGTACAGCGAGCACCTGGGACACGAATTCCTCGAAAACCGCGAGTGGGCCATGGCGATACTGCAGGAGGAATCGAACCTCAACGAGATCGTGCAGCTCGTCGGCAAGGATTCGCTCAGCGCGAAGGACCAGATCACGCTTGAGGTCGCGCGTATGATCCGCGAGGACTTTTTGCAGCAGAACTCGTTTGCCGACAACGACGCCTATTCCGAGTACGACCGTCAGGCGCGCATGCTGGCGATGATCCGCCAGTACGACACGCAATGCCTGAGCGCCGCCGAGCGCGGCGGGAATTTAAGCGAGCTCTTCGCCATCCCCGCGCGCGAGAAGATCGGACGCGCCAAGGGCGTGCCCGCCGACCAGTATAAGGACGCCTATGCGAACCTGCTCGTCGAGATGGAAGAGCAGATCGCCGCGATCGCTGAGAAAGGAGAGAAAGAAGAATGATCCGTGAATATAAGACGATCCGCGAAATTTCCGGCCCTCTGATGGTTGTGGACCATGTGCAGGGCGTCACGTATGACGAGCTGGCAGAGATCGTCCTCTCCGACGGCAGCACGCGCCGCTGCAAGGTGCTCGAGGTCAACGGCGACCGCGCGGTCGTGCAGCTGTTTGAAGCGTCGGCGGGCATCAACCTCGCCGATTCGCGCATCCGCTTTTTGGGCCATCCGCTCCAGCTCGCCGTGTCGCGCGACATGCTGGGCCGCGTCTTCAACGGCATGGGTCAGCCCATCGACGGCGGCCCCGAGATCATCGCCGACGAGCACCGCGACATCAACGGCCTTGCGATGAACCCCGCGGCGCGCAACTACCCCAACGAGTTCATCCAGACCGGCATTTCAAGCATCGACGGCCTCAATACCCTTGTCCGCGGACAAAAGCTGCCGATCTTCTCCGGCTCGGGCCTGCCGCACGCGCAGCTGGCCGCGCAGATCGCGCGACAGGCGAAGGTGCTGGACGGCGAGAGCAACTTTGCTGTTGTCTTTGCCGCCATCGGCATCACATTTGAAGAATCTGAGTTCTTCGTCAACGAATTCAAGCGCACCGGCGCCATCGACCGCACGGTGCTGTTCACGAACCTTGCCAACGACCCCGCGGTCGAGCGTATCGCGACGCCGCGCATGGCGCTGACCGCCGCGGAATATCTCGCCTTCGACTGCGGGATGCACGTGCTCGTCATCCTGACGGATATCACGAACTACGCAGAAGCCCTGCGCGAGATCAGCGCGGCGAAAAAGGAGGTCCCCGGCCGCCGCGGCTATCCCGGCTACCTCTACACCGACCTTGCGACGATGT
>ERZ1023848.457-NODE-457-length-13011-cov-9.387620_pt1 | contig 13011 bp, 8 predicted proteins | sample MGYA00380385_ERZ1023848 | MGnify/ENA primary metagenome ERZ1023848 (study PRJEB33179, sample SAMN07449069) | human gut metagenome | biome: Human-gut; feature: Human associated habitat; material: Faeces | host: Homo sapiens | place: India:Kasaragod | collected...
TAGCATCATAGTTGCCGTGCTGAATGAAGGTCTTATTTTTGATAAATAACGGAAAGGGGGGGTAAGTCATCGATATGTTTGACTTTGGAAACGCAAATGACGGGCAGCGGAAAGCAATAGCGGCTGCAGACGGTCCTGTCCTCATAACGGCAGGTCCCGGAACCGGCAAAACATATACGCTTGTGCAGCGCGCAATCTACCTCATAGAGGAATGCAATGTTAGGCCGGAGAGCATCTTCATTGCCACATTTACGGAAAAGGCCGCAAAGGAACTGGTAACACGTATTACAAACGAGCTTGCAAATCGAAATATCACGGCAAACATCAATGAAATGTATATCGGTACGTTCCACTCGCTCTGCCTTCGTATACTGAAAGAGCACTTGGAATACACACGGCTTCGCCGAAACTACCGCTTGATGGATTCGTTTGACCAGCAGTATATGGTATTCCAGAATATCCATCGTTTCAGAAGTATTCCGGAGATTGAAATCGTCCTTCCGAACGGCGGCGCATGGAAGCAAGCCGAAACAATCTGCAACTTTGTAAACAACCTTTCCGAAGAATTGGTTTCGCCGGAGGAACTGATGTCTGACCGTGACCCATCGATTGCATCACTCGGTCGGATGCTTCAGGAATATCGCACAATTCTTACGGAAGCGAATCTGATGGATTTCTCCTCCATCCAGATAGAGGCATATCGGCTTCTCTGCGATAACGAGGACATTCTGAACGAGCTCCGCTCCGCGATCACGCATATCATGGTCGATGAATACCAGGACACGAACTATATCCAGGAGCAGCTCGTGTTTCTCCTCGCCGGTGAAAGGAAGAATATCTGCGTGGTCGGAGACGATGACCAGGGCCTGTACCGTTTCCGCGGTGCGACCATCCGAAACATCCTGGAGTTTCCGCAGAAGTTTGCCGATGGCGAATGCCGTATTATCCCGCTGGTCATCAACTATCGCTCCAACAGCGACATTGTCGATTTTTATAACCGGTGGATGGATACCACGGACGGTGCGAAGTTTAAGTTCCGCTGGGAGAATTTCAGATACGAAAAGCGCATTGAACCTCATGAAAAAACTTCGCTTCACAGCCCTGCAGTCGTGAAATTGGCCGGTGTGGATGACGAGGACGAATGGCACGAGAAGATCCTGCAGTTTATCAACGACCTGAAAGCATCAGGCAAGCTGACGGACTATAATCAGATAGCGTTTCTCTTCAACTCAGTCAAACATCCGAGGGTGACTGCGCTTGCCCGTTTTCTTGAGGAGAACCATATCAATGTTTACTCGCCGCGTTCGGATATGTTTTTCCAGCGTGACGAAATACGACTGGCACTCGGCTGCCTTATGCTGATGTTCCCGTTCTATGTACAGGGTTTGGAAAACGGTGAGTATACCTTTTTACAGCCGGAGCACCTGACCTATTATCGGAACTGTATCATGCTGGCGAATGAGTATCTGACGCAGCCGGAACACACCGACCTGCTGAAATGGATACGCCGCCGAGGAAAAGACCATGTAAGCCTGACCGGCGCAACGGACTATGCCTACTGCGGACTCATGTATCAGATGTTTGAGTTTCAGCCTTTTGCCGGTATTCTGGATACAGATATGGACGTTGGCGTTGTCGATATCCGGCCGGCTCGAAATCTGGCAAAGCTGACACAGATTATCGGAAAATTTGAATATCTCCACCGGGTGGATGTCTTATCGGCCGACAAGTATCGCGGGAAGCGCGGCATCGATGCCAATACGGAACTTCTCTTTAATCTGTATCTCCGTCTGCTCTATGACGGCGGTATCACGGAGTATGAGGATGATTCAAAGTATGCGCCGAGCGGCTGCGTCTCATTCCTTACGATCCACCAGTCCAAAGGGATGGAGTTCCCGATTGTTTTTGTGGATTCTCTGGCAAACGTGCCGAGAAAAACCACAAATGATCTCATGATGACGATAGAGAATCGCTACTTCAAGCGCCCGGCATTTGAGCCGTATGAGGTCACAAAATTCTTTGATTTCTGGCGTCTGTACTACACGGCTTTCTCCCGTGCGCAGGATCTGTTGATACTGACCTGCAATGAGGACAAGCGGACACCCAGCGCTTACTTTAAAGAGGTTTATGATGAGCTCCAGTCTGTGGACAGTGAGGCATTTGACATCCAAGAGTTCAACTTCAAGTCCGTGAAGGCCGTGAATGTTAAGAACACATACTCGTTCACATCGCACATCACAGTGTATGAGACCTGCGCCCTGCAGTACAAGTTCTACCGCGAGCTGGAGTTCATGCCTGTCCGTGCCAACGCTATGCTCTTCGGTACGCTCGTCCATGAGACGATAGAGGATGTTCACCGCGCCGCACTCCGGCACGAGGAGCAGACGATCACCGAGGAAAACGTGAACCGTTGGTTTGCCTCCAACTATGTGTCGCTGACAAAAACCGAGCACACCTACCTCGCCGGTCCTCAGCGCGAGGCAGCATTGAAGCAGGTGCTCCGCTATGTAGAGCGGCAGCACGGCGACTGGTCGGCCATCCAGCAGGCGGAGGTGGACGTTTCTCTGGTGAAGCCGGATTACATCATTGAAGGCAAGGTCGACCTGATCCGCGGCGAGGGCGACACGGTCGAGATCGTGGATTTCAAAGCCGAACGGAAACCGGATATGGAGAAAATGCGGGATCGGCTTGAGCGGTACCGTCGGCAGCTTTATATCTATGCCCATCTCGTGGAGGAGCGTACCGGGCGGAAGGTCAGTAAGATGCACCTCTACTATACCGGAGAGGACGGCGGCGTACCGACGATCACATATCCGTATACGAAGTCTGCCGTGGAAGGAACGCTGGCGTCGTTCGATGATACGGTACATAAGATCATGAAAAAGGATTTCCGGCACTGTGCCGATGACCCGAAGGTCTGTGCTGGCTGTGACTTCCGGTTCTATTGCAGAAACAAATAAAGAAGGGGGCTGTGGTATGGCTGAACATAGGGTTAGGAAAGATAATATCATATATATCATTCCCGATGATGAGCTTTTTGCGAAATGGAAACGTGACGAGGCTTTTATTGATGAATACGGACGGCTCATGAATCGCAAGCCCCACAGGGTTCTGAGGGAACTGAAACACTATGTAGAAAACACACCTATGGTTCAGCAGAGAACTTCTGCACCGCCCGCTGACCCCGTCAGAAAAAGTTCTCCTGTTAAGGACTACATCAAAGACACCGTCCGGGGCACGGCGATGGAAGCCACTGAAATCATCGTTGATAGAGCCGTTGACATCTTCTTTTATGAAGTGCTTCCGAATGTGTGGCATGAGCATATCGTTCCGTTCTACCGCCGCACAAAAGAAGCTCTTACATCAAAAGAACTGAAAGCAGATGCAGTCCTTGCGAAATCAAAAGCAAATACGGATGTTGCTGTAAGACAGCCGAAAGCTACCACAAAGATGACACAGGAAGAAGCCTATGCCGAAAAGCGAAAAGTCCTGTATCATTGGCTCGGAATGTTGAGCAGCCTAAAGAAACTCTACGATGCCGGAGAGATGGACATTGATGCGACTTTAGCACAGCTGACAAACCCGGCTATGCTGGAACGGGTAAATTCCCTTTTGAGCGAGAATCCAAACCTGCTCGAAACGGATAAGTACATCGTACTTCACGGTCTGCTTGGCAGAGATTTATATGAGGAACGGCAGCTCGTTCCTATCAGAGCTGCAGAAATAACAACTATAGCCGCGAAATACGGATATGACGCAAGAAACGATAAAATGGAGGACAACCACCATGGATGAGCAGCTTACTTTTGAATTTGAACAGAGACCCACAATCAAGGGGTTCCCAGAGCTCCGCTGGACGGGCAAGCGCCCATACCGCTCCACACAGTACTACCCTGCGCAGCTGCGGGAGTCCTACGGCGAGGAGCAGAACGGCTGGATCAACAAGATTTTCTGGGGTGACAATCTCCAGGTTATGAGCCATCTGCTGAAGGAGTATCGTGGAAAAATCGACCTCATCTATATTGATCCTCCGTTCGACAGCAAGGCAGACTATAAAAAGAAAATCGATCTCAAAGGTGTTGGAAAAGCCGAAAGTGACAGTTCCTCGTTTGAGGAAAAGCAGTATGGGGATATTTGGACGAATGACGAATATCTTCAGTTTATGTATGAGAGATTGCTTATCATGCGTGAATTGTTAAGTGAAAGGGGTAGTATTTATCTTCACTGCGATTGGCACAGATCAGCTTATCTCAGACTTCTGTTAGACGAGGTTTTTGGAGCAGATAGCTTTAGAAATGAAATTGTATGGAGTTATTTTGGATTCAAACGGGCAACTTCCAAAAAGTTCCCTCAGAAACACGACCTGATTTTCTCTTACACAAAGAGTCCTGATTACACTTGGAATGTTCAATATAAGCCTCATTCTGCGGAGTATATTAAACGTTTCAAGAAGGATGAAAATGGGCGCCTTTATAGAGATGATGTCAATCCAACAGGCGGAGGTACCCGAATAATCTACTTAGATGAGGTTGAAGGAGATATTATTGATTCCGTTTGGACCGACATTCCTCCTGTAAATCCAGTTGCAAAAGAGCGCCAGAATTATCCAACGCAAAAGCCAGAAGCGCTTATCGAGCGCATCATTAAAGCCTCGACTAATCCTGGCGACCTTGTTTTTGACTGCTTCATGGGCAGCGGAACCACGCAGGCAGTTGCCATGAAACTGGGCAGGCGCTTTATCGGTGCAGACATCAACCTCGGTGCAGTCCAGACAACTACTAAACGTCTGCTCTCAGTGGGAAAAGAGCTGGAAGACAACCAGACCAGCATGGGATCGGCTGCTGACACGAAATACACCGGTTTCGAGGTCTACAACGTCAACAACTACGACTTCTTCCGCAACCCCGTGGAGGCCCGTGATCTGCTGATCGCAGCACTGGAGATCCAGCCGTTCCCGCAGAGCGATATCTGGGACGGTGAACTGGACGGCAGGATGGTGAAGATCATGCCCGTCAACCGCATTGCCACCAAGGCAGACTTGAAGGAGCTTCTTGCGAACCTTCCGTATAAAACCTATGAAAAGCGCAAGGAGGAGAATCCGAATCAGCCAGTGGAACGCATCACTATTGTCTGCATGGGACACGAGCCTGACCTGAAAGGCGCAATGGAACAGGAACTGACCGATTATAAGGTGGACATCCAAATCATGGACATTCTCCGCGATAAAGCCGACCTTCAGCTGAAGCGTGATTCCGAGGCAGAGATCGTCCGCGAAGGAGGCAAGCTGGTCATCCGTGCGTTCTATCCGATGAACCTGATGCAGAAGCTCTCCCTACAGAAAGAGTACGTGGAGGACTGGCGGCAACTGGTTGATTCCGTTATGATCGACTGGAACTACGACGGCGTGGTCATGCAGCCTGCCGTGACTGATGTTCCCGGCAAGAATGAACTGGTAAAGGGTATCTACGATATTCCGGAAGGCTCCGGCACCATCAAAGTCAAGATCACCGACCTGCTCTCCGAGTCGCTGGAAGTGGAGGTGCGTTAAATGCCTGCAGGATTTGATCCGAATTTTTCCTTCAACGAGCAGCTGTGGTATTACTACTCTACGAACCGAGGAAAGATTCGCTCCCGTTATAATGACCTCACGAGAAAATTCCTCGCCTATAACGACGGCGAGGAGAATCCCCACGCCTTCCTGCGGAAGCCGCAGTTTGAGGCGTTGGAGATGTATGTTTTTGTGAAGGAATTCATGAATAACAAGCAGGTCTATGAGATGTTCGACGACTGGCGTCACAGGAGAGATCGCTTCTCCGACGCATCCTATTATTCCGTGGATAAGGGAGGTCAAATCCGGCTCGGTGTCGATCTGACTGAAAAGCAGACCGACACGCTCTTCAAGCAGATGAAGAAGTACCGGGAGAGTTATCCGAACTATATCTACGCACTTACGATGGGACTTGGTAAAACCATCCTCATGGCCACCTGCATCTTCTATGAATTCCTGCTTGCGAAAAAGTATCCGAGGGACAAGCGTTTCTGCCATAATGCGCTGGTCTTTGCACCGGATAAGACCGTCCTCCAGTCACTCCGTGAGATCATGACCTTTGACAAAACGAAGGTCGTGCCGCCGGAGTATGCCCGTGTGCTCGATTCCAACATCAAATTTCACTTTCTTGACGAGGCCGGAACGATTCTGCACACTATCGATGACTCGGATTTCAATATCATCATTTCCAATACGCAGAAGATCATCGTAAAGAAAAAGCGCAAGGAATCCACGCCTACAGAGACGCTCTTTGCCGGCACCGGGTCGCTGCTTTCTGCCGTATACGGTGCAGACAACGATGACGATGATGCGTGGGATGACACCACGCTGATGGACAACCAGCGTTTCAAGAAACTCTGCCGTCTGCCGCAGCTCGGCGTTTATGTCGATGAGGCGCACCACCTTTTCGGTGCGGATCTGGAAAAGCAGATCAGGTCGAGCGGTGCCAATAAGACGAGCCTGCGCGACACCATCAATCTGCTTGCGGAAAACACCTCCATTGTGGCCTGCTATAACTATACCGGTACACCGTATGTCAAGAACCAGCTTCTGCCGGAGGTCGTCTATGCATACGGTCTGCGTGAATCCATCTGGAACGGCTTCCTGAAAGATGCTGATCCAATCGGCTTTGAAAATGTCAAGAACGAGGAGTTCCTGACCGCAGTAGTGAGAACCTTCTGGGAACGGTACGGTGGGAAGACCTACGAAGGACTGAATCCGAAACTCGCTATCTATGCTTCCGGCGTAGAAGAGGCGGCAACGGAAGTCAAGCCGGTTCTGGAGAAGATTCTGGCAGACCTCGGCATTCCTGCCTCAAAGATTCTGCTGAATGTCGGCGACGCGAAGTACACAAAAAATGATGACATCAGAGATTTTAACAATCTCGATGTCCCTGGCTCGGAAGGAAACGAAAAGCAGTTTATTATCCTGGTCGAGAAAGGCAAGGAAGGCTGGAACTGCCGTTCTCTATTCGGCGTAGCTCTTTTCCGCAGCCCGAAGTCGAAAATATTCGTTCTCCAGGCTACGATGCGCTGTCTCCGTGCAATCACAGACGAGCGCTTGACTGCCACTGTATTTCTCTCCAAAGAGAACTACGACACTCTGGATGATGAGCTCCACAAGAACTTCAATATGGAGATCAAAGACATCAAGAATCCCTCCAACGATGACCGGCACAAATATCAGGTACGGGTGCTTCCGCCTCCGAGGACGATTACGCTCAAGCGGGTATGGCACGAGTATACGCTCCATGAAAAGGAATACTCCGAGCCGGTAGATTTCAAACTGGCGGACGCAGACCTCTCCAAGTATGCCAGCATCATGTACGAGCGAGACAGCCTTGCCCGTGACACTACCGTCAAAGAGAAGAATATCGACCATCTCAAGGACAATATGCGTTACAGCGAGTTTTCCCTTGCCGGAGAAGTGGCCCGCTATCTGAATATTTCCTGCATTCTCGCCGCCAGAATTCTCTGGGAATCCGTTGACGGGATTGATGCGGTTCTTGAAGCGGTCAACCGCTATAACGCCGTTTTGGATGACTATATCATTCCTGCCGTATTCCATGCGCTGTTTGATGTCACTTCGGAACTGAAAACCGAGGACAAAGAACTGGTACTGCTGCACGAGCCTAAGGATGCCGGATACTATGAGTTCTCCGCAAAGGACGACCTTGTGCTTACAAACCATTATCCCGGCTTTAAACCCGAAGAAATCGCAAAGAGCTTCCACGCCGACACCTATTGCTTTGACTCAAAGCCGGAGAAGGAATGCTTTATGCAGTACATCACGAGCGGCAAGGTCGCAGAGGTGTACTTCACAGGTATGTTTACCTCCAACCAGGGCGATCTCTCTGTCCACTACTACGACCCGGAGTCCGGCAGAATCCGCCAGTACTATCCTGACTTCCTTGCAAAGATGACGGATGGCTCCTATCAACTTATCGAGGTCAAGGGTGACAATAAGATCGATGATACTGTGGTAAAGGCAAAACAGGCAGCCGCTGAGGAAATGGCTATCGCAAGCGGTATAAAATATCTTATGTACGCTGGCAGTCAAATTGTTAGTTCCCATGTTTTGGATGACGAGTCCTCACCTTTGCAGAACACGGTTTTTAAATAATTTAATCTGATATGTTCACAAGGAATCGATGGACACGAAATGATATAAAAAGTTTCGATATTGCGCCTAAGACAGAAAACCTCACGCACGGTTCATTCAAAGCTGTGCGTGAGGTTTTCAGTTTTCATACGGTATTCTGAAATAATCCAGGTATTTCTTGAAGGTATCCTGCGCCGACAGGCAGGTGTCGGTCAGGTAGCCTTTTTCCCGATCCCACTCCCGAAGTCCGCGATAATAGAACATTTTTATGCTGTCCTCAATAATAAACGGCACGATATTGTGTTTCAGACATTCCTTGAACATGATCAGCCGGCCGATACGCCCGTTGCCGTCCTGGAAGGGGTGAATGCGCTCAAACCGCACATGAAACGCAAGGATATCTTCAAGCTTCATTGTTTTCTTGCCGTTATACTCATCGAGTAGCCTTTTCATTTCCGCCGATGCTTCCTCGGGCAGGGTCGTTTCCCGCCCGCCGACCTCATTCGGCAGCTTTTTGTAATCGCCGACGGCGAACCAGTCTTTCTTTGCGTCGCTTGTTCCGGTTTTCAGGATAAAATGCAGGTGTTTGATGAATTTCTCGCTGAGCTGCGATTTTGCGCTTTCGATGACCTCATCAATACAGCGGAAGTGATTGGCGGTTTCGATGATATCGTCCACCCGCACGCCTTCCTCGGTGATGCCGATGGTATTGGTTTCAAAAATAAAACGCGTCTGCTCGTGGGTCAGGCGGCTGCCCTCCATGTGATTGGAGTTATAGGTCAGTTCTACCTGCACCTTATGATAAATTCCGCCGTGGGTCTGACTGCGCTTTTCCTCTTTGAGAATGTCAGCCAAAGTCTGCGGCGCGGGTTTGCTTTTATTGCTCCGTTCGGGCTTCTCGGCGTTTTCGGGAATGTTCCAGGTCTTGCCCGTCAGAAAAGCGCCCGGGACACGGCCTGCCGCGCAGTAGTTGCGGACGCTGCGCTCGGAGGTGTTCCAAAGCGCCGCTATCTCTTTTACGGATAAACATTTCATCATTTTGCCCTCCGAAGTTACTGGTATCAGTATACCACATTATCGGCAAAAAATCAATCTCTCAAAACCTACATTCACATATATTTTGCCGATAACGGCAGTTTTAATTCCGACCCGGCATTTGCCTACACGACTTTTGGTGCGGTTCGGCATAACCGGTGCTTTTATTGCACTGCCCAAAGCGTGATTTTGGGGCGAAAAATCGCTCGGTTCTATCAAAAATTCTAATAGGCTTTTCCGGAAATCCGTTAGAACTCGGCAAAATCGGAGGAGACTCTCGGACTCGGATTTTCACTGCGTTTCCGATGCAAAGAGGTGCGGAAAGCCTTGAAAACACGGCATTTTCGGGGTTCTCGCATCTGCCGTTATCTTCCGTCAAATTCCGCCATGTTCGGTTTTGCCAACTTGACTCGAAATGCTGTGTACGTAATGTACCTAGGGTTCGAATCCCTAACTCTCCGCCAAAGTGGAAAGCAGGTCATAAGGCCTGCTTTTTGCTTTGGCAAAACAAAAAGAGGGATTCGAACAAGGAGGGAGCAGACTTGTCTGCGGAAGAAAACAGTCCGGTGGACTGTTTTTGCCGACGTGGTCAAGGAGCGAAGCGACGCGAAGGCATACGGCAGTATGCCGAAAAAATCCCTAACTCTCCGCCAAAAAGAGAAGTGATGCTTTGGCATTGCTTCTCTTTTTTTGTTTGGGATTCGAACAATGAGGGAGCAGACTTGTCTGCGGAAGAAAACAGTCCTGTGGACTGTTTTTGCCGACGTGGTCAAGGAGCGAAGCGACGCGAAGGCATACGGCAGTATGCCGAAAAATCCCTAACTCTCCGCCAAAAAGAGAAGTGATACTTTGGCATTGCTTCTCTTTTTTTGTTTAGGATTCGAACAAGGAGGAAGCAGACTTGTCTGCGGAAGAAAACAGTCCTGTGGACTATTTTCGCCGACGCGGTCAAGGAGCGAAGCGACGCGAAGGCATACGGCACTTTTTTTATCCCCTCTGTCGTCAAGGACGACACCTCCACTTGAAACAAGGGGTGGCTTGGATAACCTCTGCTGACTTTATGATTGAATCATGAAATTTACGTTCTAACCTTTGGGTCGATGTGGTCATCGACCCCTACGAAATGTGACTTTATCGAACTTTGTCGTAGGATATCGACCTCTACGGAATGTGCATTTTTTCTAACAAATCGTAGGGTGCGATGCCCACATCGCACCTTGAAATTTACCGACCTTAGAAATATTCTTAAATTCGCCTTTTTATCCCTCCCCTTGCAACAAGGAGAGGCTTGGATAATTCCTGCTTCAAAGCACCAAAAAGCTCCCCCGAGTGGAGGAGCTTTGATGATGATAGAGGCTATACGTTAATACCAAATCCAGCCAAAGAGGACAATGGTAATAATCCACTGCCACCACGTCAAGGACACGCTGACCTTGCAGGTATCTTTTACAACGTTGCCGTTGGAATCGGTTACTGTGCAGGTAATTGTTGCCGTACCGGAGCCACGCTTGGTCGCAGTCACCTTTCCGTTCTTGTCAACGGTCGCAACCTTTGCGTTCGATGTCGAATACTCAACTTTATACTCCGCTCCATCATCCGCCGTAATTGTCGGGTTGAGGGTGGTTGATTTTTTGTAGTTCAGCGAGATATCGTTGATTGAAACTGACTTGACATTCTTCGGTATCGGTGCAAACTTCGCCGTAAGAGTTGAATTCTCCGAAACCATGAACCTATACACAAGATCATTTGAAACAAGCTTTCCGCCGCTATACCAACCGACGAAGCTGTAGCCGTCCGCAGGTGTCGCGACGAGCTGAACAAACTCGCCCTTGCGGAATTCTCCTCCGCCGCTGACCGTACCGTTTTCATTCTCGGCAGCCGCCGTCACCGTATATGTTTGTGCGGTTTCATAGTCAACAACCTCCGACAGCGGAATTTCTTCATCATCATTGCCGTAGACATGTGATTTAATAGTATCGTCATCTTTTTCTTCAAGTATGCCGGTGTATGTTTTTCCGTCCGACAAAGGCATACCGTAGTAGTTTTTACTTATTGTTTTCTCTCCTGTTGTGGCATCGACCTCTGCAAAGGAGCAGTTCAGTGTACCCTCATCATAGCCCGTGCATTCAAATCTGAATTCTTCGTCCTCGGGCAGGCAGAAGCATTTTTCGCCGTTGTCGTTTACATAAACGCTGACTCCGTTTTCAATATACTGAACCTAATTGTTTATGATTGAACCGCAGAGATTTCCGTCAGAGTCATAAACCTTGACATTGACAGGGCAGTTTACCGTTGCAACTCTGTACTTTTCTCCGCCTGTAAGCATTTTTGAAAGAGCGGTATTTGCCTCGCTGAAATCTCCGTTCAGGGTTTTGAGCCATGCAAGCGTTGTTTCGGTATAGTGAGGAAGGAACAGCTGACTGCCGTTTTTGATTGCCGTGAGCAAATAATTCGGATGGAAAGCAAACTCTACAAGCACTCTGCTCAATGAATCTGCAATTTCGGTCGCTTCTGTTCTTGTCATGCCCGCATCAGCAAAATAGATCGTCAATGCTTCTATTATAAGATTTTTGAGAACATTACTGTTAATTAATACATTGTCAAGAATGTACTTTACCGATATCTGATCATAAAGATAGTCCCAGAATCCTCTCTGCTGAAGAATTTCATCATACTTGATATTACCCAGCAGCTTATAAACAGCCTTTGTCAGACCGTTTTGATAATTGGCGGTGTAGTATTCGGGAGACTTTAATCCGTCGGCAAGATATTTAACAAAATTATCCCAAAATACGCCCTGAGAAATTGATTTGTTTTCGACAATTGAAACATCAACATGAGTAATTGAAATAAGCTTGTATTTCAACTTAATCTCATAGAATGTAAAGTCTTCTTTATACGATTTATCACCTTTGCCTGTATATATCTTATCGAAATTATTGCTTACCTTATCGACAAGACTGCTATATGCTTTAGGGTTGTATGTCTCTTTTGAGGGAAGATAACAGTCCTTGCCGTATCTTACATAGTCCCATGCTGCAGGAGCAACACGAGGAACGGGATCAATTCTGTTTACAATATTAAAGATATTGTTGTATGTCGCATTCTTTGCGTTTTTATCCCTTGTGTTTCTCGGGGTTTCAAAGCAATATGCAAAAACATCGTCGGTATCGTAATTAAAATCACTTAAATCATAGCAGGCACTTGTACCGACAAGCTTTTTGTTATTCACATCGGCAGCAAGAAGATTTGCCGTTGCAGCGGCACGGGAATATCCCGTTATCCAAAACTTTACATTCTTATTGAGCGTAATGCCGTCCTGATTCATAAATTTAATGATATTGTCACAGACCTGCTGCTTTGCAACATCAAAACCGGCATGGTTTGTTTCGGTACCGACATTAAAATTACCTGCCCACTCGCCCTCATATCCGCCGCCGCGAACTGCAACGGCAATTATTGAGGTATCACCTATATTTTTATTTGATACAACGCAGGCAATTGAATTCATTGTCGGGCTTTTCTGATATCCGTAGCAGCTCACAGCTTCTCCGCTGTCGTTTGCGAAACCTATGGTTTTGAGCATCGTTTTTGCTGATTCGGGATCATTAAACGGCGCTCCGTCCTTAACCATCGCCGAGGTTGCAAAGCAACATGAAGCTATAGCGAGCTTATGATTATAGATGTAGGAGGACTGATTGAAAAACGCGTCGGTATACTCAAAATCGCATTTCATCGCTACCTCATTGTTAATCATCTCAAAGGTTTCACATTCGGGGATTGTAGATTTTGGATTGAATTTAAAAGCAGGAACGACGCCTTTGTAA
>ERZ1023848.461-NODE-461-length-12851-cov-17.539231_pt1 | contig 12851 bp, 9 predicted proteins | sample MGYA00380385_ERZ1023848 | MGnify/ENA primary metagenome ERZ1023848 (study PRJEB33179, sample SAMN07449069) | human gut metagenome | biome: Human-gut; feature: Human associated habitat; material: Faeces | host: Homo sapiens | place: India:Kasaragod | collected...
TATAGTTCTCTTATTTAGTGTCGGAGAACTTTCTGGCCGCATTCCGATTTGCCCGAGCGGGTACGCCATTACCGTGACGCACGACGGATATTTAGTTGTTTGCAAAGAGCTTAACGCTATTTGCTATAGCTATTATACTAAGCATATTCCGTAAAGTCAATAGCATCAGGGAAAAAATTAAACTTTTTTGCTTCTGCTATCTTGACGAACGCTAACGATATATGCTATACTGATCGCACAGTATCAAAACGAGGAGCGTAATCGCTATGGCAATCGGTGAGAGAATTCGGTTCTTCCGCAATCTGCGGGGAATGACGCAAAAATACTTGGGGCAGGTAGTCGGCTTCCCGGAAAAGACCGCTGACATCCGTATGGCGCAGTATGAATCCGGCAGCAGAACGCCCAAGGCAGAGCTGACGGAAAGCCTTGCCGGTGCGCTGGGTGTCTCGCCACTGGCACTGTCCGTGCCGGACATTGACAGTTATCTTGGCTTGATGCACACCCTGTTTACCTTAGAGGATCGCTACGGCCTGACGGTGGAAACCGGCGAAAACGGCGTTTCCCTGCGTGTTGATCCCCGGAAGGGAAAGGACGCCGCTGAGCTTTCCGAAATGCTTGTTGCTTGGGCGCAGCAAGCAGAAAAATATCGCAACGGCGAAATCAACCGGGAGGACTACGACAAATGGCGTTATAACTACCCGAAATACGACGAAGCGTCCGGCTATGTGAAAGTCCCGTCCCAGCAGCTCAGTGATGTGATGTTGAAAGCTTTCAAAGATCGGCTGAAAGATGATAAATAACCCAGAACGACAAAAAGCCCGTACCGATGTAGACCCATCGGTACGGGCTTAAAATATGGTTCTGTGCTTCCGCCAAGCCGCCGGAAATCATCTGTAACCCCGAAACCCTCGGAACTTCAGAATAATGGCACTTGGAAGAAGTGTTATCAAAGTGTTATCAAAACGGGTGGACGAAACCGGAAAACCGTTGGTATGACTGGACTTTTCGGCTTCCGTTTTTTATTCCCACTCCACCGTTGCGGGGGGCTTGCTGGTGATGTCGTAGACAATTCTGTTGATGCCCTTGACCTCGTTGACGATGCGGCCGCTGATCTTGTCGAGCAGCTCGTAGGGGATGCGGGCCCAGTCGGCGGTCATGAAGTCCTCGGTCGTCACAGCGCGCAGCGCAAGCACGCGGTCGTAGCTGCGGCCATCGCCCATGACGCCGACGGTGCGCGTGTCGGTCAGGACGGCGAAGTACTGGTTCATCTTCTTGTTTTCGCCGGCCTTTTCCAGCTCCTCGCGGTAGATCGCGTCGGCAAGGCGCAGCGTGTCGGCCTTTTCCTTCGTGATCTCGCCCATGATGCGGATGGCAAGGCCCGGGCCGGGGAACGGCTGGCGGGAGACGAGGTATTCGGGAAGCCCCAGCTCGCGGCCAAGTTGACGCACTTCGTCCTTAAAGAGCAGGCGCAGCGGCTCGATGATCTCCTTGAAGTCGACATAGTCGGGAAGACCGCCGACGTTGTGGTGGCTCTTGATGACTGCGGCATTGCCAAGGCCGGATTCGATGACGTCGGGGTAGATCGTGCCCTGAGCGAGAAAGTCGACCGCGCCGATCTTCTTCGACTCTTCCTCGAACACGCGGATGAACTCTTCGCCGATGATCTTGCGCTTGCGCTCGGGATCGGAGATGCCAGCGAGCTTCGAGAGGAAGCGGCCCTCGGCGTTCACGCGGACAAAGTTGATGTCCCACTTCTTGAACGCCGCCTCGACCTCGTCGCCCTCGTTGAGGCGCATGAGGCCGTGGTCGACAAAAACGCAGGTGAGCTGGGGGCCGACGGCCTCGGCCAGCAGCGCCGCCACGACGGACGAGTCCACGCCGCCGGAGAGCGCCAGCAGCACGCGGCCGGAGCCGACCTTTTCGCGCACGGCGGCGATGGCAGTATTTTTATAGTCGCCCATCGTCCAGTCGCCTGTGGCGCCGCAGACCTCGTAGAGGAAGTTGCGGATCATCGCGGTGCCGAACTCCGTGTGGTTGACCTCGGGATGGTACTGCACGCCGTAGAACCCGCGCGTTTCGTCGCAGATGGCGACGTTCGGGCAGGCGTCGGAGTGCGCGACGAGAGAGAAGCCCTCGGGGACCTTTTCCATGTAGTCGCCGTGACTCATCCACGTCACGCTCTTTTCGGGAAGACCCTTGAAGAGTTTGCAGTTCGTGTCAAAAAACGTCTCGGTCTTGCCGTATTCGCGCGCGGTGGCGCCGTTTGCGGCGACGACCTTGCCGCCGAGGTGGTGCGCGATGAGCTGGCAGCCGTAGCAGATGCCGAGCACGGGCACACCCGCGTCAAAGAGCGCGGGATCGACGTGCGGCGCGTCCTCGAGATACACGCTGTTCGGGCCGCCGGTGAAGATGAAGCCGATGGGATTCATCGCGAGAAGGTCCGCAAGCGGCGTCGTGTAGGGCTTGACCTCGCAGTAAACGCCGCATTCGCGCACGCGGCGCGCGATGAGCTGGTTGTACTGGCCGCCAAAGTCCAGTACGATGATGGTCTGATGGTTCATATTGAAATTCTCCTGCCGTATCCAATAATATGGTAAAAGCATCATATCATAGCTTTTCCCATTTTTCCAGCGGTATTGTAAAAATAAAAAGGTCGCGCGGTCAATGGACCGCGCGATCGAGGGAGGCCGCGACAAAGCCGCGGAACAGGGGATGCGGCTTGTTGGGGCGGCTCTTGAATTCGGGGTGGAACTGCGCGCCGACGAACCAGGGGTGGCTCTTCGATTCGACGATCTCGACGAGCGTGCCGTCGGGGGAGAGACCGGCGAGGCGCATGCCGGCGTCCGTGAAGTCGTCGCGGAAGTCGTTGTTGAACTCGTAGCGGTGGCGGTGGCGCTCCCAGATCTCGGGCGCGTCGTAGAGCACGTGGGAGAGCGAGCCCTCTTCGAGCACGCAGGGGTACTTGCCAAGGCGCATCGTGCCGCCCTTGGCCGTCACGCCGACCTGCTCGGGCATGAGCGCGATGACGGGATGCGCCGTCGTGGAGGAGAACTCCGCGCTCGTCGCGTCGTCCCAACCGAGGACATGGCGCGCGAATTCAATGACCGCGATCTGCATGCCGAGGCAGATGCCGAGGTACGGGATGCCGCGCTCGCGCGCGTACTGCGCGGCCAGGATCATGCCCTCGATGCCGCGGTCGCCAAAGCCGCCGGGGACTAAGATGCCGCTGCACCCGCAGAGCTTCTGCGCGATGTTGTCGCTCGTCAGCGTTTCGGAGTCGACCCATTGAATTTCGACGCTCGCGTCGCAGGCCGTGCCCGCGTGGAAGAGCGACTCAACGACGCTCAAATAGGCATCGTGCAGGCCGACGTATTTGCCGACGAGCGCGATGCGCACATGACGGTGCACGCCGTGGATCTTGTCGACCAGCGCGCGCCACTCGGTCATGTCAGGTTCACCGCAGTCAAGGTGCAGCTTGCGGCACACCACGCGGCAAAGGCCCTCATGCTCAAGCAGCAACGGCACCTCGTAGAGCGTGGACGCCGTTGCATTCTGGATGACGCAGTCGGGCTCCACGTTGCAGAAGAGCGCAATCTTGCGGCGGATGTCGTCTGTGATGGGCTCATCCGTGCGCACGACGAGAACGTCCGGCTGGATGCCCTCGCTCAGGAGTTCCTTGACCGAGTGCTGCGTGGGCTTGCTCTTGAGCTCGCCACTGCCGGGGATGGTCACGATGAGCGGCACATGGATGAAGAGCACATTTTCGCGCCCGCGCTCGGCCGCGACTTGACGGATGGCCTCCAAAAACGGCTGGCTCTCGATATCGCCGACCGTGCCGCCGATCTCGGAGATGGCAACGTCGGTCTCGCCGTCGTCCATGTCGTAAATGCGGCGCTTGATCTCATCGGTCACATGCGGGATGATCTGCACCGTGCCGCCAAGATAACCGCCCTGACGCTCGCGGTTGAGAACGCTCCAGAAAATTTTGCCCGAGGACACGGAGGATTTCTCGTCCAGCGCCTCGTCGACAAAGCGTTCGTAGTGGCCGAGGTCCAGGTCGGTCTCCGCGCCGTCGTCCGTGACGAAGACCTCGCCGTGCTGATACGGGCTCATCGTGCCGGGGTCGACGTTGAGATACGGGTCGAACTTCTGGTTTTTGACCTTCAGCCCGCACTGTTTTAAGAGACGCCCGAGCGACGCCGCGCAGATGCCCTTGCCAAGCCCCGACACCACGCCGCCGGTGACAAAAATGTACTTCATAGATTTTCTTCCTCCCCTGTCAAAGAAAAATGAAACTGCTGCGATAAAGCAAAACTCCACTTCAAAAAGGACGCTCGAAAGAGCGTCCTTTTTGACTTACACGGAGAAGAGTAATTCGCAGAACGTCGGATACGGCCAATACTTGGACGCGGTCAGCACTTCCAGTTTGTCGACGGTCTTGCGCACGTCGTTCGTGCGCTTTTCGACCTCGTCGTGGTAGTAGTGCAGGAGCGTTTCGGGCTCTGCGTCGTCGGAGACGGTCTCGAGCGCCGTCTTGAGGCCGATGGTCTCTTCGAGCAGCTGCTCGTTGAGCGAGCCGATGGCGTTGGCGAGCGAGGATTCGACGTGGCAGGTCAGCTCCGGCGCGGCGGCGCGCTTGGCGGCGATGGTGTTGCACAGCGCGGCTTCGTATTCGGAAGCGGCGTTGAGAATGCCGTGCTGGACCATGTCAACAAGCGTCGCGGCCTCGATGCGGATGACCTTGCAGTACTTCTCGATATGAACTTCGTGGCGGGAGAAAATTTCTTCCTTGCTGTAAACTCCCTGGCGCGTCAGCAGATCAATGTTCTTGGGCAGGATATAGGTCGGCAGCGCCTCGGCGGTGTTGTGCAGGTTGGCAAGGCCGCGCTTTTCAGCCTCCTTGATCCAGGCCTCTTCATAGCCGTTGCCGTTGAAGATGATGCGGCGGTGGGCAGAGAACGTGTCGCGGATCAGCTTGTGGAGCGCGGCGGTGAAGTCCGGCGCGTCCTTGAGCTGCGCGTAGAATTCGTCGAGCTCTTCGGCCATGATGGTGTTGAGGATCGTGACCGGGCCCGCGATGGACTGCGAGGAGCCGGGCATGCGGAACTCAAACTTGTTGCCGGTGAAGGCGACGGGCGAGGTTCGGTTGCGGTCGGTCGTATCCTGCGGGATGGCGGGGAGCACGTCCACGCCGATGCGCAGGGACTTGTGCTCGGGCGCGGTGTAGTCGTTTTCGTCGACGATGGCATCGATGATGCCCTCAAGCTCGGTGCCGAGGAAGACGGAGATGACAGCCGGGGGCGCTTCCTGCGCGCCGAGACGGTGATCGTTGCCCGCGAAGGCGACGGAGCAGCGCAGAAGCTCCTGATACTCATCCACGCCCTTGATGAACGCGGCGAGCACCAGCAGGAACACGGCGTTCTGGCTCGGCGTCTTGCCGGGGGAGAAGAGGTTTTTGCCAGTGTCGGTCGAGAGCGACCAGTTAACGTGCTTGCCCGAGCCGTTGACGCCCGCGAAGGGCTTTTCGTGCAGCAGGCACACAAGGTTGTGGCGCTCGGCGACCTTTTTCATCGTCTCCATGACGAGCTGGTTCTGGTCGCTCGCGGTGTTGGCGTCGGTGTAGATGGGGGCCATCTCGTGCTGGCCGGGGGCGACCTCGTTGTGCTTGGTCTTGGAGAGCACGCCGAGCTTCCACAGCTCTTCATCGAGCTCTTTCATGTAGGCGGCCACGCGGGGACGGAACGCGCCGAAGTAGTGGTCGTCCAACTCCTGACCTTTCGGGGGCTTTGCGCCGAACAGGGCGCGGCCGCACAGGCGCAGGTCCATGCGCTTTAAGTACAGCTCGCGGTCGATGAGAAAATACTCCTGCTCCGCGCCGATCTGCGGCGTGACCTTTTCCGCGTCGTCGCCAAATAACTTGAGCACGCGCACCGCCGCGCGGTCGACCGCGGCTATGGAGCGCAGCAGCGGCGTCTTCTTGTCGAGCGCGTCGCCGCTGTAGGAGCAGAACACCGTCGGGATGCAAAGGCTGCCATCTTTGATGAAGGCAAACGCCGTGGGGTCCCAAGCGCTGTAGCCGCGGGCTTCAAACGTGGCGCGCAGGCCGCCGTTGGGGAAGGAGGACGCGTCGGGCTCGCCACGCACCAGCTCCTTGCCGGAAAAGTCCATCATCACGCGGCCGCCGCCGGCGTTGTTGATAAAGCTGTCGTGCTTTTCCGCTGTCACGCCGCTCAAGGGCTGGAACCAGTGCGTGAAATGCGTTGCGCCATGCTCCAGCGCCCAGGTCTTCATCGCGTCGGCGATCTCATTTGCCGCGGAAAGGGGAAGAGGCTGCCCGCTCTTTAAGCAGCCGCGCCAAACGTCCATGGCGCTCTGCGGCACATACTGCTCCATTGTGCGTTCATTGAACACCAGAGAGCCAAAAAGCTCAGGAATGCGAGTCGCTTCACTCATGATCCAGACCTCCTGTTTCGAAATAAAAAATTTGATAAGTAATGATACTTCATCGGGGCAAGCAGCGTCAATACTTTGTTTTTCCAACTTTCCCCTCACTTTAGTGGGACGGGATGTGCGGTGTGAACGAAATTATGAAAGTGCGGCAACTTTTTCTTGCATGAAGAAAACGGCTGTGCTATATTTAACCTGAACCCTCCCTTGCCGGAAACGGCAGGGGAGGGCGTTTTTTATCCTTATGTTATAAATAAAAAATTTTCGTCCCGAACGAAAAAAGGGCGTGAACGCCGGTCACGGCGCTCACGCCCTTTTTGCAATCATTTGATGGTCGAGCTGTCGTTCAGAACGCTCGTACTGTAAAGAAACAGCACGTCCTGCACGGTAAAGTCGATGAATTTTCCGAGCATTGAGGGGGAGAGGTAGCGGATGTCGGCAAGCGTGATCTCGCTGTATCCCTCCGCGAGCAGCGGAAGTAAACTCGCGGCAAACGAATCGCGGAAGACAAGGAGCCTGCGCTCCGCCTGCGCGTTCGGGTTCTCAATGCGCAGCAGCGACTTGGGTCCCGAGAGGAAAATTTCATACGGGTCGCTGCCGTCCGCCTTTTCGAGCGTGTAAACGGGGAGATATTCGCTGTTTTCATAGTCGTACACGCGGCAGCCTTCAATGACGCTGTTTGTGAGGTAGGCGAGACTGTCGGGCTCCATTGGCAGTGCCGACTGCCCGCGGTACACACCGTAAAACGGCGTATCGAGCGTGACCTCGGTAAAGTCCACGGTGAGTGAGACGCCCATCGCATCTGCCAGCGCCTTGGCCGTGGGGGCAAGCATTTCCTGCCGCCAGTGGAGGTCGGTGCGGTAATAGGATGAGAGCGACAGCGTGCCCGTCAGGTCGATATAGTCCGCAAAATCGACCTTTTGGCGCATGAGCGCAAAGAACTTCTCGTAATCCATCGCGGGATAGCCGTTTTCGGCGGCCAAAAAGTAATTCTTGTCAGGGATGACGGAGAGGTAGACGTTCGCGCCCGTATCTTTGAGATACGTTTCGTACACGTAGCGGAAGCGGTCGGCCGCGTGGTCGAGCGAATCCTCGTGGATCGTGTCGTCGAGCTTCGCGGCGTAGCCGTCCGCGACGTAGATGCCGTTGTTGTCCTTCTCGCCAAATAAATCGCGGACGGACAGGGCCTTGAGTGTGCGGAACTCGTCGCGCAGCGGGAACTGGTCGAGCGTGTAGCTCTCAAAATTCGACTGGAAGCGTCCGGAGAGCACTTCTTCCACGTTCAGCGTCGGGAACTGCTTGAGCGGGCGGCGCTCGCTTTCCGACACGGCGTCGTCGCTCTTGCAAATGCTCCACAGCGCGAACATAAGCACGAACGCTGCCGCGATGCCGAGGGTGAGGGCGTCTTTGATTTTTCGATTCATGCGATGCCCTCCTTAAAAGCGGAAGTAGAGGAACGGGTTGAACGACCCGTCCACTAAAAATGCCGTGCCGAGCAGCAGAGGAATCAGTACAAACAGCGGCTCGAGCACATCGAGCGCCGTCGCTGCGCCTTTGGATTTGCGCAGCTTTGCGACGATCATCTTCGGCAGCGGTGTTGCGCAGAGGATACCGAGCACGAGCAGCGGGCCATAGCTTTTAAGATAGTAGACCGCCTGCGCGCTCGATAGCGGCAGTCCGCCTGCGCCGAGCATCGCGCTGATGCGCGAGACCGCCTGCGCGGCGCTGTCTGCGTCGAAAAGCACGAAGCCGAGCGTGACGAAAAAGAGCGTGTACACATGGCCGAGCACGCGGTGCTTTTCGAGCACCGGCAGCAGCGCCAGCTTTTCAAGAAGCAGCAGGACCGCGAACCACAGTCCCCACAGCACGAACGTCCACGCCGCCCCGTGCCACAGGCCAGTCGCGAGCCAGACGATCAGAATGTTCAACAGCTGACGCGCCTTGCCCTTCCGGCTGCCGCCGAGAGGGATATAGAGGTAGTCGCGGAACCACGAGCCAAGCGACATGTGCCACCTGCGCCAGAACTCCGTGATGCTCGCTGAAATATAGGGGTAGTTGAAGTTTTCAGGGAAGTGGAAGCCCAGCATCCGCCCGAGGCCGATGGCCATATCGCTGTAGCCCGAAAAGTCGAAATAGACTTGGAGCAGAAACGCGAGCGCGTAGAGCCAGACGAAGAGGACGCTCGCGTCCTGCGTCGACTTGTAGGCGCTCGCGAGCGCGCCGAACTGGTTGGCGAGCAGAATTTTCTTGGCAAAGCCGACCGTAAAGCGGCGCACGCCCTCCGCCGCGGCGGAGACGCTGTGCGTGCGGCTTTTGAGCTCTGCGGCGACGTCGGAATACCGTACGATCGGCCCCGCGATGAGTTGGGGGAAGAGCGAAACATAGGCGGCGAGGTCGATGAAATTCCTCTGCGCCGCCGTTTCGCCGCGGTAGACGTCGATGACGTAGCTCAATACCTGAAAGGTGTAGAAGCTGATGCCGATGGGCAGGCTCAGCTTCAAAAGCGGCAGGGAGAGCCCTGTGACGGCGTTGACGCTGGAGAGAAAAAAGTCCGCGTACTTAAAATAGCCGAGAAGCCCAAGGCTCACAAGGATCGAGAGCGTCAGAAAGACCTTCGACGCCTTTTGCCCGCGGTGCTTTTCAATCAGCAGGCCGAAACCATAGCCCTGCACGATGGAGACGAGCATGAGCAGCATATATTTCGGCTCGCCCCAGGCATAGAAAAAGAGGCTTGCGAGCAGCAGTACCGCGTTTTTCAGCTGCCGCGGCGCTGCAAAGTAGATCAGCAGCGCCGCAGGCAGAAAGTAAAAGAGAAAGGGAACGCTGGAAAAGAGCATAAACTTCTCCGCCTTTCAGAAGATCAAATCAGGCGATGGCCTCGTCGCAGACGACGGCAGCATCGGCAAAGGCCTCGGTGACTTTTTCGCTGAACTGGTCGACAAGGTCCTCCGCGCCGTAGCAGGAGATGACATAGTCGCCGAGCGTCAGGATGACAAGCTTGTCGGGGAAGCCGCACATCCACTGGCGGTTCATGATGTTGTCCTTGAGGTCGGAGACGACACTGTCAACGTCGGAAGAGCTCGCAACATGGAACGCGCCCGCGGTGAAGGTGTTGGCGTTCATCATGTGGGTGAGGGACGCGGCGTCGGAGAGCTTGCCTGCGTCCGCGGCGGGGAAGGAGAGAGCGTAGTCAAGTGCGTCTCCGTCTTCAACGGAGAAGTTGCCGGGCGCGTCCTCGGTCATATTCGCCTCATCAAAGTCGCCGCCGGCAGCAGGGAACTTGTCGTCGTCGCTGTAGTTGGCCCATACGGCGTTCAGCAGCTCGAGAGCGCTCGCGGGCTGGCTGTTATTGCCGCTATTGTCATCCGTCTTGCTGCCGCAGGCGGCGAGGGAGAGAGTCATCGCTGCGGCCAGCAGCAGGGTGAGAAACTTTTTCATGGAAATTTACCTCCAAAATGTTGTGTGTTGTCAATGGTAATGTGGAATGGGATGCTTACGCCCGCGCGGCGGCCCAATAGCCGTTGTCCTCGTCGTAGCGCAGCGTGACGGCGGGCGCGCCGTCGAGAGAGAGCGTGTAAACCATACCCGTGTCCGGCTCTTCGATGGTCCAGCAAAGCTGCACCTTGCCGGAGACGGTGTAGGAGGTGAACTCCTCCTGCAGCGAGTAAAGAGGCTGGGTCAGCACGCCATCCGACACCGTAACGGTCACGGCCTCGCCCGATTTGCTCTCGATGGTGAGCATCGGACTGAGCGGGCCGCTCAGACTGCCGCGCGCGTCGAGCGCCATCGCTGCGGGCTGACTGATGGGAATGGGGATTGAGGAGAGCGCTGCGCCTTCGACCTTGATCTCAGCCGGTAAGGTGTCGCGCGTCATCGCCAGGGCGGCGGCCAGCACGAGCACAAGGCATGCCGCAGCGGCAAGAAAACGCGGGAGGGCGTACCGTTTGCGCGGCTTGTAGGCGTAGGCGTCCGCGATGAGCTCATCGTCGAGCTCGCCTATGGCGCGGGTCAGAACTTCATGCTTCACAGTATCCCTCCTTGATGAGATGCTCCTTGAGCTTTCTGCGCGTGCGCAGGAGCGTGGTTTTGATGCGGCTCTCGCCGCAGTGAAAGCGCGCGGCCAGCGCTTCGACCGGTTCGCAGTAGAAATAGCGCAGGATGAACATGTTGCGCACCTCTTCGCTCTGCATGCGCAGAAACGCGCTGATGCTGCGGCCGAGCTCTGCTGCCGTGGCCTCGTCGTCGGGCGAGGACAGGGCGGGTGCGCAGTCGTCCAGCTCGTCGAGCGAGAGCGCGAAGGCGTCGCCCTGACGCTTCTGCGCCGACCTCGCCTTATAGCGGTTCAGCGCCAGATTGCGCGCGATCTTGCCGAGAAAGGCCGAGAGGATCGCGGGCTTTTGCGGCGGCATGGCCTGCCAGGCGTGTAAGTACGTGTCGTTGACGTTTTCCTCGCTGTCGGCGCGGTCGGATAAAATGTTTTGCGAAATTTTCATGCAATAGCTTTCGTATTTGGCGGCGGTGGCTTCGATGGCGTGCTCGTCCCGCTGCCAGTAGAGGTCGACGATCTCATGGTCGTCCATAGGTTCGCTCCTTTCTGTTGTCTGCCATCATGGGGAAAAGACAACTTTTTTGCCGTTTGCGTTACACAAAAGAGAAAATATTTTTGAAAGTATACCACATTCGCCCGTTTCGTAAAAGGGCGGCATGCTATTTTTGACAAAACGGGAACTTTTTTCCATCCGCGCCGTCTAATATAACAAATCCCGAAACGGAGGTACATCCGACATGAAACGATTCTTAACGCTGCTGCTCGCCGCGGCGATGGTCCTGTCCTTCGCCGCCTGCGGAGACAACGGAACGACGATCCGAAATGAAAATGGGGAGGACAATGTGAAAAAAGACCCCATTGCCGCGCAGTATTTGCAGGACCTCGCCGTGAAGACGGCGGACTATCCCGTGCTGCCCGCCATGCCGAACGAGAGTGAGCTTGACGAGGCATTCAGCACCATCGACTATGACAAGATGGGTGCGGACGCCTATGAAAAGGCGCAGGAGAAGATCTGGGAGGACTGGGACGCGCGCAGCAATGCCTATTACGATGCGCTCAAGGCGCTGCGCAGCAAGGGCACGAGCTACCCCGCGGCATTCCTGCACTTCACACAGGAGACGGGCACGCTGCTTTCGGCGGAGGAGAACACCGTTCTCTCGCCCGCAAACCTGTATCTCGCCTTTGCGATGCTCAGCGAGACGACGGACGGCGACAGCCGCGCGCAGCTTTTATCGCTTTTAGGCCTTGAAAATACCGATGCGCCGCGCGCTGCGGGCAACTATGTCTGGCGCAATCTCTACGGCGAGACCTCGACGGGAAAGACGCTGCTCGGCAGCTCCGTGTGGCTGAACGAGAACGTCCCCTATAATGAAGAGACGCTGCAGGTGCTCGCCGAGCAGTACCTTGCTTCGACGTTCTCCGCCCCGATGGGAGATGAGAAGACGGACAAGGCCATCGGCGAATGGATCAATGAGAACACGGGCGATCTCTTGCAGGACGCGGCGGGCGAGATCCAGACGAAGCCCGAGACCGTGATGCTCCTTTTGACGACGCTCTATTTTAAGGACCAGTGGCGCGACGAATTCTGGAAGGATGCGACGAAGAAGGACACGTTCACCGCGGCAGACGGCGAGAAGCAGATCGCCCAGTTCATGCACCGCACGGACGACCGCGCCGCGTACTATCGCGGCGAGAACTACACCGTGGCGGAGCTCGGCTTCCGCGGCGGGCAGTCGATGCGCTTTTTGCTGCCGGATGAGGGGACGACGCTCGAGAGCCTGCTTGCCAATGGTGAGGTCGTGGGCGGACTGATGGCCTACGACATGGACGCTGCGCTGCCGAGTGCGGAGATCCACTGGAGCGTGCCGAAGTTCGACGTGGATTCCAACCTGGAGCTGACCGACGCGCTCAAGGCGATGGGCGTCACGGATGTGTTCGACTTCAACAAGGCGGACTTCTCGCCCCTCGTCGACAAAGAGAAGTTCGACGAGAGCGTCGCCGTGACGCAGGTGCAGCATGCCGCGCGCGTCAAGGTGGACGAAAAGGGCTGCGAGGCCGCGGCGTTCACGGCTATCACGGCGGACGCCGCATCTGCCATGCCCGAAGAGCTTCCAGTGGTGGAGATGAATCTGAACCGGCCGTTCGTGTTCATGATCACCGGCGTGGACGGTCTGCCGCTCTTCCTCGGCACGGTGAATACATTGAAGTGATTTCCCACGCCGCGGGGAAATGTCCCATTGTCATGGGACTGCGCGGGGCAAAGGGGGCCTTCTCTCACGTGAGAGAAGGCCCCCTTTTGATCCCCCAAGAGAACGGCAGGGGCGTTTCGATCTCGCCCCTGCACCCCTAACGACCA
>ERZ1023848.465-NODE-465-length-12782-cov-8.825803_pt1 | contig 12782 bp, 15 predicted proteins | sample MGYA00380385_ERZ1023848 | MGnify/ENA primary metagenome ERZ1023848 (study PRJEB33179, sample SAMN07449069) | human gut metagenome | biome: Human-gut; feature: Human associated habitat; material: Faeces | host: Homo sapiens | place: India:Kasaragod | collected...
CCTATACCCTTTTTCCTGGGCAGGAAGTCTTCAGTATGCAAAAAGAGGCTGTGGATAATTCTTCCTCAGAGAATCACAGCTTTTTCAGCGGCCTCGCTTTGCGCGGCAGGCTTTTTGCGTTTACCGCCATCTGGCAGGAAAGCAGGATTTTGATTGGCAAAGACGAAATATACAAGAGTGAATTACTCAAAGATGAAAGGGGTTATCGATATGAGCAAGGAATTTCTGGACAAGAAGGCCTGCATTGCGCCGGAGGGGGTCTTCATCATCGGCACGTACGATGAGAACGGCGTGCCGAATGCCATGAATGCGGCTTGGGGCGCACAGTCGGACTACGATGAGATTACGCTGTTCCTCGCGCCGCACAAGACGACGGAGAACGTCAAGAAGACGAAGGCCTTCACGGTGGCCTTTGCGACGAAGGATACGGTCGAGATTGCCGACTACTTCGGCGTCGAGACGGGCCGCAAGGTCAACAAGATCGAGAAGGCGGGCTGCCACACCCACAAGAGCGCGCATGTCAACGCGCCGATTATCGAGGAATTCCCGGTGACGCTCGAATGCGAGATGACGAGCTACGACGATGCGACGGGCATCCTCGTCGGCAAGATTGTCGCGGAGCAGGCCGATGAGTCCGTCCTGACCGACGGCAAGGTCGACTACGACAAGCTCCAGCCCATCATCTTCGACATCGCGACGATGACATACCGCGTCGTCGGCCCGGTCGTCGGCAAGGCGTTCCACGACGGCATGAAAATCAAAGGGTAATCGTATGACAGGAGATAGCATCATCCGTGTGGCGCGGGCTGACGATGCAGAGGCCCTGGCGCGCATCTACGCCTACTACGTCGAGCATACAGCCATCACGTTTGAGTACGAGGCGCCGGACGCGGCGGAAATGAATGCACGGCGTGAGAAAATCCTCAAACACTACCCGTATCTCGTAGCAGAACAGGCAGGGCGCGCCGTCGGCTACGCCTATGCGCACGAATTCTACGGGCGGGCGGCCTACGCCTGGTCGGTGGAGGCGAGCATCTACATCGCGAGCGATGCCAGAGGGCAGGGCCTCGGCCGCAAGCTCTACGATGCCTTGGAGCGCGCACTGCGCGCGATGGGCGTGCTCAATATCAATGCCTGCATCGCCGTGCCGCGCACTGAGAGTGACCCGTATCTGACGAATGGAAGCCTGGCCTTCCACAAGCGCCTCGGCTACAATATGGTCGGCATCTTCCATCAGAGCGGCTGCAAATTCGGCCGCTGGTACGACGTCGCCTGGATGGAGAAGATGCTCGGCGCGCACGAAGAGCCGCCGGCCGCCGTGCGCGATTTCTGTGCCGACAGATATGAATGAACTAAAAATGAACTAAGTATAGAAAGAGAGCTGCCCTGCAGTACGGATATGGTACTGCGGGGCAGCTCTCTTTGATTGTTAGTATATCATATCATGTTATAAGTGTTTCTTGCTAGGCACTGGTTTACCAGAGGCCGATGACCTTCCACCAGGCGGCGCCGATGGTCAGGTAGATGACGGTGGTGATGGTCGTCATGACAAAGCCGTTCTTCCACCATTCGCTCTGCGAGACGTAGCCTGCGCCGTAGTAGATCGGGGCGCAGCCGTTGCCGTAATGCGTCAGGGAAATCGGTACATCGGCGAAGATGCCGAAGATGATGGCCGTCATGAGCGGCGGTGCGCCGACGGCGACGCTGACGGCGATGAAGGCCGCGTAGAGGGCACTGATGCGCGCCGTGATCTTGCCGATGGCCTTGATGATACCGAACGCGATGCGCTTGCCGAGACCACTCTTGATGAAGCCGCGCGAGTAGAGGAAGGCGCAGACAATCAGCCAGATGGTCGAGTTGCCGTAGCCGCTCAAGGCGTCGCCGACTTTTAGAAGGCCGCTGAGCGTCGAGAATGTGATGGCGATGAAGGCGACCGCACCGATTGGCAGCGGCTGCAGGATGAAGCCGACGACCGTTGCGATGAAGACGGCAGCCAGATGCCACGCCACGACGGTGACGCCTTCCGGCACTGGTGCGAACCAGATGATTGCGCCAACCAAGAGGGTGATCAGGGCATTGCGTTGTTTCTTGTTCATGAAAATCACTCCTTTCTCTGCTAGTGTAAACAAAATGATGATATAAGTCAATAAAATAATAGAAAATTGTAACCATTGTGCCTTATTAAAAAATCAGATATACATAATCATCGTTGATGATGATAAAAGCATATTGACATACTATGTATACTAATGTATTATTGTGGATATAACAACGTTACAGTATGATTTTTATGAGGTGTTCGTGATATGAAGAAAGTATTCTTGCTGTTATTGGCCGTCTGCCTGATTGGCACGGCGGCTCTGTCGGCTGGCTGTGGTCAGTCGGGAACGTCGGACGGGAAGAGTTCGGGGCAGAAGGTGCTGCGCGTCGGCATGGATGCGAGCTATCCGCCGTTTGGCTCGCAGAATCAGGAGACGAAGGACTACGAGGGCTTTGATGTCGACATTATCCGGGCCATCGGGGCAGAGGAAGGCTTTGACGTTGAGATCAGCAACCGTTCGTTTGACGGCCTGATCCCGGCGCTGCAGGCCAGGGAGATCGATGTCGCCATCAACGACATCACGATCACGGACGACCGCAAGCAGTCGGTCGACTTCTCGAAGCCGTACTACATCGCGGGTCTCGGTGTCGTCGTGCGGTCGGACAACGACACGATCCACACGGCAGAAGACCTGCAGGGCAAGACGCTCGGCGTCTCAATCGGCTCGACGGGTGAGGAGGCCGCGCGCAAGATCCCGGGGGCCAATGTCCGCGTGTTCAACGCCATCAATGAGGCGTTCCTCGAAGTCCAGAATGGCGGCGTCGATGCCGTCGTCAACGACATCCCGACGAATGAGTACTACGTGAGTCATGCGGGGAACAAGAACGTGCGCACGGCAGAGGTGGCCCTGACGAAAGAAGACCTCGGCATCGCTGTGCTCAAGGGCAATACCGAACTCTTGACGAAGATCGACGATGGCCTCGCGAAGATCAAGGCGAACGGCAAGTTCAGCGAGATCTACGAGAAGTGGTTCGGCAAGGAGCCGCCGCAGGAACTGTTGCAGTAAGATATAATGGGAAAAGATAGAGAATAGAGGGGGATGGAAATCATGGATACGATTGCACGTGATTTGGCGAAGTACCCGCTGCTCGTGCTCGACGGTGCGTTTGGCACGGAGCTCGCGCGCCGCGGCTTTGACACGAATGATGAACTCTGGTCGGCCAAGGCGCTCTTTGAAAAACCAGAGCTCGTCGAGGCGGTCCATCGCGACTACTATGAGGCGGGTGCCGACATCTCGACGAGCGCGAGCTACCAGGCGACGGTGGAGGGCTTCGAGAAGAAAGGCTTCACGCGCGAGCAGGCCAAGGAGCTCATCGTGCGCTCGGTCCGACTCGTGCAGCAGGCCCGCGATGCGTTCTGGCAGCAGAAAGAGAAGCGCGTCGGCAGGCCGCAGCCGCTCGCGGCCGCCTCAGTCGGACCGTACGGCGCCTATCTGGCCGACGGCTCGGAGTACCGCGGCGACTACGGGGCGAGCCGCGCAGAGCTCGCCGATTTCCATGCGGAGCGCCTCGCCATCCTCGTCTCAGCAGGGCCGGACATCCTGGCCTGCGAGACGCTGCCGCTGCTCGATGAAGCGCGGGCCATCCTCGATGACCTGCGCCGCTATCCCGACGCGGGCGCCTGGATCTCGTTCTCGTGCAAAGATGCCGAGCACACCTGTGGCGGCGACGCCATCGCCGACTGCGCGCGCCTGCTCGACAAGGAGAGCCAGGTCGCGGCCATCGGCGTCAACTGCACGGCGCCGCAGTACGTGGCCGACCTCATCCGCAACATCCGCGCCCATACGGCAAAGCCCGTCGTCGTCTACCCGAACACGGGCGAGACGTACGATGCCGTAACCAAGACCTGGCACGGCAGTCCGACGCCGTACCACGACTTCGTGCGCCAGTGGTACGAAGCCGGCGCGCGCCTCATCGGCGGCTGCTGCCGCACGACGCCTGACGACATCCGCGGCATCGCCGCTTTCCGTGTGGGACTGCAGCGCGGCTGAGGCTTGATAGCAAAGAACGACATCCATCGTCGGATGTCGTTCTTTTTTATGCCTTTGGCAGGCGTATCGTGAAAACAGTGTCTTCCTCTGGCGTCGATGCAGCGGCAATCGTGCCGTGATGGCTCTCTGTGTATTGGCGGGCGAGCGCGAGGCCGAGTCCGGAGCCGCCCAGCGCATGATCGGCACTTTGGTAGAACCGGTCGAAGAGATGAGGCAGGTCTTCTGCGGGGATGCATGGCCCGTCATTGGCGGCCTGTGTCGAGAGAAAGAGCGCCGCAGCGAAGGACGGCGGGGGCCTTGGGCTGCTGGAAAGCGGGGAATGCCTGAGTGCGCCGCAGGATGGCCTTCATGCGGGGGGCGAGCTCGCGCATGCTGAAAGGTTTGACGAGGTAATCGTCGGCACCGAGTTCGAGACCGAGAAGCTTGTTGACTTCATCATCGCGGGCTGTCAGCATGATGATCGGGACCTGCGAGACTTGGCGCAGGCGGCGGCAGGTCTCCATGCCGTCGAGACGCGGCATCATGAGGTCGAGGATGATGATGGAGGGATGATGCAGTCGGGCTGCTTCGAGTGCATCGATGCCATCGGCAGCTTCGTATGTCTGCCAGTTCAACTGTTCCAGGAAATCGACGAGCAGGCGGCGGAGGCGCGCATCATCATCGACAATCAGAGCACTGCGCACAGTAGAATCATTTGGTGGATCTTGTCGGGCATTCAATTGCATGCAATTCATCCTTTCACTCGTTGTATGGTTCAGATAGCAGAAAAACCCTGCTGGCTAGGCAGGGCTGTTCTGCTGGAAAAAGGGTCACTTCATCTGCATGCCGTCATGGTGCTGCATGCTCTTGTCCATATGATCCATATGATCCATGTGGGCCATGTGCTGCATCTGCTGCATCGGCGGCTGCCAGCCGGAGAGGGTCGGATTGACCATGCCGAAGATCATCGCGATGTGGCTGACGACGAGGAAACTGATGAGCAGCAGGATATGGTGCCACTGGCGCTTGGCCGAAGGCCCGCCGAAGAGGCCGAGTTCCTGCAGCGCAATCGCGCCGAGCGGCAGGACGCCGGCGAGGTAGGCGACGATGGCGAGCTTGTCAATCCAGCCACGGAAGGAAATGCCCGGGAGAATGTGCAGGATGAAGCATAGGAATACGCCGAGAAAGTAGAGGCCGAGAGCGATGCCAAGGCCGTGGCTGAGTTTCTTCCATCCCGCGCTCGTTTCTGGCCGTGCAAGGATGAAGTGCTCTGCTGCTGTCAAGAGCTCTGCCATTGCGACAGGCAGGACCATGAAGGCTATGAGGTTCCAGGGCTGGTTGCTCATGAGCACTTCCATGTAATTTGTCATCATCATAGGGGATACCATCCTTTCTTTTGCCCGGACCGTCGGCCCGGCATCGAGTGAATCACCTGGCTTGCTTGGATAGCTCTAGTATAAGAAAGGACTGTGCAGAAGATATGGCGGGATTGTGAAGAAAATGTGAAGATTCTTGGGGAGAACATCGGCAGTTGTGCGAAAAGTGTGCTATTGTGCTATAATGTACACTTAATCAAGCTAATTCATGCCAAAGGGGTGTATCACCATGACAGAAAATCCCAATACGATACCAATAAAACAGGAGATGGCCATGCGCGGGCAGATCATCGTGCGCACGAGTCTCGTCGGCATCGTCGTCAACATCCTGCTCGCGGCCTTCAAGGCAGCCGTCGGACTGACGGCGAACTCCATTGCCGTGCTGCTCGATGCCGTCAACAACCTGTCGGATGCACTGTCATCCGTCATCACAGTCGTCGGTGCCAAGCTGGCGGGCCGCAAGCCGGACAAGGAGCACCCGTTCGGCCATGGCCGCATCGAGTACCTCAGCGCCATGATCATCGCGGCCATCGTCTTCTACGCAGGCCTGACCTCGCTCTGGGAGTCGGGCAAGAAGATCATCGAGCCCGAGGCCGCCGACTACAGCATGCTGTCGCTCGTGATCATCGCCGTGGCCGTCGTCGTCAAGATTGTGCTCGGCCGCTACTTCAAGCAGCAGGGCAGAGTCGCCGAATCCGGCGCGCTCGAAGCGTCGGGCGCCGACGCCCTGTTCGACGCCATCCTGTCGTTCTCCGTCCTCGTGTCGGCGCTCATCTACCTCGGCACGGGCGTCTCGCTTGAGGCCTACGTCGGCGTCATCATCGCGGGCTTCATCATCAAGTCCGGCATCGACATGATGCGCGAGACGCTCAACGACATCTTGGGTGAGCGGCCAGACCCGGCCCTCGTGCGCAAGATCAAGGGCATGCTCGCCCGTGAGCCCGAGATCCGCGGTGCCTACGACCTCATGATGAACAACTACGGCCCCGGCCGCAACTACGCATCCGTCCACATCGAGCTTCCCGACACCATGACCGTCGAAGAAGCCGACCGCCTGACCCGCCGCATCCACGACAAAGTCTTCGAGGCCACCGGCGTGCGCCTCATGGGCGTCAGCGTCTACTCCTACAACGCCAAAGACCCCGGAGCCATCCCCATCCGCAAGGCCATCTACAAGATCGTCATGGCCCATCCCTACGCCCTGCAGGTCCACGGCTTCTACGTCGACCGCACGGAGAAAGAGATGCGCTTCGACGTCGTCGTGCGCTTCGGCAACGACCTCCAGGCCATCCTCCAAGAACTCCACCAAGAAGTCCAGGCCGCCTATCCCGACTACCACATCCTCATCGACCCCGATATGGATATCTCCGCCATCGGCCAAGGCCGCCACGCATGATGAACCGATGCCGGTAATAGCAAAACGGAATGGCGCCGCCATTCCGTTTTGGTCTGCCTGAAGACTGCCTTGCGGCGGGCATGTCGTTTTGCCTGCAGGTGGCGCAGCGATCGCCCGAAGGGCTGGCCTCGCAACAAGAGAACCTAGAGCAAAGAATGTCAGAACGCCGCGTCAGGCGGCGAGGCTGCTAGGTGCGTATCATAGCAGCCTCGAGGCCATTCAGCGGAGCCGCCGAAGCCGAAATGACATGCCCGCCGTCCCCACGATGTCTGCTGAGTCAAACCTGCCCCTGCGCCATCAGGAACTTCCTAGCCCATGCCTGATCGACCACGGGCTCCGCCTTCCGGATATCCCCGAGCTTCTTCGCGTACTCCGCATGGATCTGGTTGTAGATCTTGCGCGGGAAGTCCGCGAGCCCGAGCGTTTCCTTGCCGCGCACGATCTGGACGCGGTGATGCCCCTTCGAGTCCGTGTAGAAGTACGCGTGCTCGCCGCCCTGCGCCTTGCCTGCCGCCGTGTACTGGTAGCAGACCATGAATTTGTAGATCTCGACGAGGCGGTCGTCGAGCCTTGCGTCGAAGATGAAGAGCTTCTCGCGGAAGGCCAGGCGGTCATCGACCGCGCGCAGCACATAGGGACGCGTCGTCTTCTCCATCTCCGCCGCCCAGTCCTTGAGCGCGACACCCTTGCCGCGCAGCATCTCGAGCGCCTTGGCGCCGTCCTCGAGCTTGCCGTAGTTGATCATGTAGTGGTCCTCCGGCTGATGGTAGAGGAACGGGTAGTCCACCGTCGTCTTCGCGCCACAGGCCGGGCAGCTGAACTGGAAGAGCGAGCCGTCGCGCACCTTTTCCTTGAGCGCCGGGCTCTCCTTCGTGTTGATGCTCTTATAGACCGTGAACTCGCCCTGCGCATGGCAGCTCGGGCAGGTGACATGGACCGTCCTCGTGTTTGTCATATGTATCGTCCTTTCCGTTTGCTTCATTCATTTTTGCTGAGTTTTATGATACCACATCCACTTGGGAATAAAAAGTCAGTAGGCAAGCCGATAAAAAACTCGTATAATAGGATTCAAGAAGGTGATTTTCATGAAAGGATATAAGAGTGTACTCATAAAAGATACGACGCGGGAAGAGCGCGAGGAGATCGTGCGGCGCTCGCTCTCGTGTGAGTCGGGCTGCGAGAACTGCTCCGGCTGCGCGCTGGGCGTCGGCGACCCGTTCGAGATGTATAAGCCCTATATCGAAGGAAAGGAAGAGATTCGCGATATCAATCGCCGGTTCAACGCAAGCTATGGGATCCACTGAGAAGCAGCTGTTCTTCGGCACGCCGGGCGATTACGAGCCGATGGCCTACCATGCAGCGTGCTTTGGCTCCTATCGGGGCTTCGACATCGAGCTGGCCTGGCACATCGCTTCAGAGCTCGGCTGCAAGCCGGAAGTCGTCGATACGACGTGGGAAACGCTCGTGCAGGATGCGAAGGCCAATGCCTTTGACATAGCAATCGGCGGCATCTCGCGCACGCCGCAGCGCGAGGCGGAGCTGACCTTGTCCGATGATTACCTCGAGACCGGCAAGACTATCCTCTGCCGCAAGGCGGATGCCGCGCGCTTCACGAGCATCGCCGACATCGACGAGCCGGACGTCCGCGTCATGTACAATCCGGGCGGCACGAATGAGGCCTTCGCCAAGGCAAGACTCCATCATGCCGACTGTCGCATTTTCGCGAAGAATGTCGACATCCCGCAGCAGATTGCCCTGGGCAGAGCGGATGTCATGATCACCGAGACGGTGGAGGCGGCCTTCTACCTGCGGCGCTTTCCGGAGCTCGCTGCACCGCTGATCGACAAGCCCTTCACGCACGAAGCGTTCTGCATCGCGATGAGCCCAAAGTGCGCTAATTGGGTCGGGGCAATCAACCACATCCTGGCCAAACTGCGCGCGAGTGGCAAATTGCAGGAGATGGCACAGCAGTGCATCGGCTGGCCGCCGCGTGTAAACCATACAGAAAGTAGAGAAGAAAATAGATGAAAGCAATTGTTGTTGGCGCAACGGGTGCCGTCGGGCGCGACCTCGTCGAAGTGCTCTGCAATGACCCGCGCTATACCGAAGTGCGGACCTTCACGCGCCGCGAGCTCGGCATAGAGAATCCGAAGATACGTCCGTACGTCGTGGACTTCGAGCGCACAGAAGGCTGGCACGACCTCGTGCAGGGCGATGTCATCTTCTCGGCGCTCGGCACGTCGAAGAAGCAGGCGGGCTCAAAAGAGGCACAGTATCACATCGACCACGACTATCAGATGATGTTTGCGCAGTTCGCCAAGAAGAACGGTGTCCGCCACATGGTGCTCGTCTCTTCGGCTGGTGCCGATGCGAGCTCGGCGTTCTTCTACATGAAGCTCAAGGGCGAGATTGAGAATGATATGGAGGCACTCGGCTTCGAGGGCCTGACCATCGTGCAGCCGCCTTCGCTCATCCGCAAGCACGCGAAGCGGCCGCTCGAGACCATCTCCGTCAAGGCCTTCCAGCTGCTCAACGCCGTCGGGCTCTTCCGGAGCATGGCGCCAATCTCCACGGAAACCGTCGCCCGCTGTATGGCTGAGGCCGGCGCTGAGCCGTTTTGCGGCGTGCGGCGGATCAGCAAGCAGGCCATCCGCCACTTCGGCAAGTAAAAGAGAATCACAGATTGAAACGATGCGACCAGCTGCTGGCCGCATTTTTTGTGCCTTTAGGTAAAAATTTATATAAATATTTACCTAAAGATATAGGTGACGAAATGCTGTTCGTTATATTTAAGATAGAAAATACGCTTGATGTAATCTCAAATCCGGCTGATAATCGTCAAAAATACTCGCTTATACAACGAAATAAGAGAATTCTCCCTAAAAATCTATAAAATAATATCTAAATTTTTATTGCTTTATTTTGCTCAATGGTGTATAATGACCATGTCAACGAAAAGAGAAGCAAACGATAGAGAAGAGGAGAGATTGCGATGAAGAAACACGGTGTACTGCATGCGGAGCTCTCGCGCTGCATTGCGGCGCTCGGCCACAAGGACCTGTTCATGATTGGCGATGCCGGCATGCCGATTCCGCCGGGCGTCGAGATCATTGACCTGGCCGTGACGGCTGGCGTGCCGACGTTCCGCCAGGTGCTCGATGCGGTGCTTGAGGAGGCAGAGGTCGAAGGGTATTACCTGGCCGATGAGATCCGCACGCACAATGAGACGCTCCACGCGTACCTGCAGCATAAGCTCAAGGGCGTGCCGGCTGAGTACATGTCGCACGACGAGCTCAAGGCGTTCTCAGCCAAGGCAAAGTTCGCGATACGGACGGGCGAGTTCTCACCGTATCCCAATGTGATCCTGCGTGCCGGTGTCGTCTTCTGAGCGCCTGCGCTGCGCGTCATTGCGTGTTCCGCCTGCTTCGTTTAGAATGGATAGGAGAAAGAAGGAGGCTGGAACCGTGAAAATCAACATCAAGAAATTAAGTGAGCTGTCGGGCTTCTCGGCGGCGACCGTGTCGAATGCCCTCAATGGCAAGCGCGGAGTCAACCACGATACGGCGCAGCAGATCCTGGCATTGGCCCGCGAGTACGGCTATGTATCCGCGAGCCGCATCCAGAGCATCCGACTCGTGACGTACCGCGACAGCGGCGAGGTGTTCTCCGATGCGCCGTTCTTCTCGGACCTCATCGAGAGCATCGAGAACGAGAGCCGCCGCAATGGCTATGAGACAAAGCTCGTGAACCTCTACCGCCGTGAGCCGGACTACGAGGAGCAGGTCGAGGATCTGCTGAACGACACTTCTTCAGCTATCCTGTTGATCGGCACGGAGCTCAATGAAGTGGATGCCAAGCCGTTCCTGACTGCGCAGGTGCCGCTCGTGCTGCTCGACTGTGCCTTCGAGAATCTGCCGTTCCAATGCGTGCTGATGGAGAACGAGAATGCCGTGGCCGAGGCCGTGCGCTACTTGATTGCAGAGGGGCACACGAAGATCGGTTACCTCTACGGCAGCCTGCGCACGCGCAACTTCACCTGCCGCGCCAACGGCTACCGCAGGGCACTGCTCGAGCAAGGGCTGCCGATTGCCGATTCCTTCCAGTTCGAGATGCCTGTCTCGATCACGGGGGCGTATGAAGCGTTTGGGCACATCCTTGACGAGGGGCGGGAGATGCCGACGGCCTTCTTTGCCGACAATGACATGATCGCACTCGGCGCTATGCAGGCATTGCAGAAGTACAAGTACCGCGTGCCGGAGGACATCTCGATCATCGGCTTCGATGACATCGCCTTCAGCGAGGTCTGCGCGCCGGGGCTCACGACCATCCACGTCTACAAGAAAGAGCTCGGGCAGGCTGCCGTGCGCCGCCTGCTCGAACTCATCCGCGATCCTGGTCAGGCGAGGATGCGCATCCAAGTCTACAACAAGCTGGTGAAGCGAGGGAGTGTGGCCCACCCGCGGGCCGAATGAGAGTAAGGATAAGGGATAAGATATAGGAGGATTTTCCATGAAGATTGCAGTGATTGGGTCGACGATGATGGACATCGTCTCGTATACGGATACTATGCCGCAGGCCGGTGAGACGCGCCGCGTCAGCGGCTTCCACATCGCCAGCGGCGGCAAGGGGGCCAACCAGGCCATCGCAGCGGCCAAGCTCGGCGCCGACGTCGTGATGATGACCGCGGTGGGCGATGACATGTTCGGCGAGCAGTCACTCAAGAATTTCCGGAAGAACCATATCGACACGAGCCTTGTCAAGACGGCTGAGGGGACGTCGAACGGCATCGCGACTATCATCGTCGAGGCCTCGGGACAGAACCGCATCCTCATCAACCCGGGCGCGAACGAGAAGCTCTGCCCGGCTGACATCGAGGCAGCGGGGGAGGCGCTCGCAGAGTGCGGCCTCTTCGTCCTGCAGCTCGAGGTGCCGCTCGAGACGGTCTATGCGGCCATCCGTTTTGCCAAGGCACACGGCATCAAGGTCCTGCTGAATCCGGCGCCTGCAAGCCGCGAGCTCTCGCTCGAGATGGCCTGTCAGTGCGACTTCTTCGTGCCGAATGAGACGGAGCTCTCCATCCTCGTCGACAAGCCCGTCGATACGGTCGAGCAGGTACGCGAGGCGGCGAAGAGCCTCGTGGAGCGCGGCCTGACGAATGTCATCGTCACGATGGGCAGCCGCGGCTCCTTGCTCGTCACGGCAGAGGAGACGCAGCTCGTGCCGTCGCTCAAGGTCGATGCGGTCGACAGCACGGGCGCTGGCGATGCCTTCATCGGCTGCTTTGTCGACACGTATGCGCGGACCGGCGATGTGCTCGGCTCGATGCAGCGCGCGTCTAAGTATGCGGCGCTCAGCGTCACGCGCAAGGGCACGCAGGATTCGTATGCCGATACCGAAGAGTTCGCCGCGTTTCTCGATGCCTGACCTCGCGTCTCAATCGGATCCGGATATTCTGATTCAGGAGGAAATTTTTCATGGATAAGATGGATAAGAATACAATCATCCAGTACGACAATGGTTACCTCAGTAAGACCCCGATTTTCCAGTTCATCCTGCTCTCGTGCCTCTTCCCGCTCTGGGCGGCGGCCGCGAGCCTCAACGATGTCCTGATCACGCAGTTCAAGAGCGTCTTTGCGCTCAGTGACTTCGCCAGTGCCCTCGTGCAGAGTGCCTTCTACAGCGGCTATTTCCTGATTTCCATCCCGGCCTCCATCGTCATCCGCAAGACGACGTACAAGACGGCCATCCTCACGGGCCTAGGCTTCTACATCGCGGGCTGCTGCCTGTTCTTCCCGGCTTCGCATATGGCGACGTACACGATGTTCCTCGTCGCGATCTTTGCCATCGCCATCGGCCTCGGCTTCCTTGAGACGTCGGCCAACACGTACAGCACGATGATTGGACCGGAGAAGAATGCGACGCTGCGCCTCAACATCAGCC
>ERZ1023848.474-NODE-474-length-12623-cov-100.203294_pt1 | contig 12623 bp, 7 predicted proteins | sample MGYA00380385_ERZ1023848 | MGnify/ENA primary metagenome ERZ1023848 (study PRJEB33179, sample SAMN07449069) | human gut metagenome | biome: Human-gut; feature: Human associated habitat; material: Faeces | host: Homo sapiens | place: India:Kasaragod | collected...
TTCTGTGAGGGGCGGACAGAGTAATCTGATTCCGTCTACTCGACTGACAGCGGCTCTGCCGCTGAGGGTGGAGGTGGGCGCCTTACATTTATAGAAGGCGCCCTCTTATGAGAAAACCTTTACAACTGCACTTATTAAAACGAGTGCCACCTGCTTGCAAGGGGGAGAGGACCATGAGGCGGCGAGGGAGGCCGCCGATTGGCGGTCAGGATAGCGATAGAGCATCCTATCGTTGCTCTGCCCCGTACACCCTTTTGCCACTACGTGGCATTTCCCCTCAAGGGGAAACGAGAAAATAGGTGGCACTGGATATTGTGTCACATATGACACAGACAGCCAATCCCGTAACGTTCTTGCGTCCCCTTTAGGGGAAGAGGGCCACGAAGTGGCGAAGGGGTGGACGGTGGTAATTCTGATTATGATACTTGATGTGGACGTGACCGCCGAAAGGCGGCATTATAATACTCATCGCCCAAAGGGCGATAACCACAACCCTCGGCCCGAAGGGCCGTCAAACTTACGAACCCTTGGGCCGAAGGCCCATCCATCTTAAGAACCTTTCCCTCTGAACCCTCCAAAATCAAAAAAGCTCCCCAGAGGGAGCTCTTTTGCATTCGATTTCATCCTATTCCTGCACGGCTTTGGCAGGCTGGAAGTGGGAGAGGATGATGCCCAGGATGAGGCCTGCCAGGCAGAAGGACACCCAGGAGAGGCCGTAGCCTGCAAGGGGCAGGGAGGCCATGAAGGTGTCCAGGCCGCCCAGGGAAAGGCCTGCGGTGTGGAGACCGTCATAGAGGGAGGGGAAGAAGGTGAAGAGGGTGGCGGTGCGGTATACGCTGCGGTAGCCGCCGTAGAGGGAGTGGGTGAACGTGAGGATCACCAGGGAAATGGTGAGGGGATAGAGGAACATGAGCACCGGAATGGCTGCCTTGATAATGGTGGTGAGGCCGAAGAGGGCTACAAAGAAGGAAATGATAGAGAAGGCAGACACCCACAGGGGGTAGGAAAGGGCAGGAATGAGGCGGGAGAAATATTCAGCGCAGGCGGTAATGAGTCCCACACTGGTGGTGAGGCAGGCCAGGAGTACGATGACACCCATGACGATGCGGCCATAGGAGCCGAAGTAGTAATGGGCGGCACCTACCAGCACACCGGCGCCGTTTTCCTGCATGCCCAGTTCTGTCACAGAGCTGGCGCCCAGGAAGCAGAGGAAGATGTAAATAATGCCCAGGCAGGCACCGGCGATGAGGCCGCTTTTCAGGGTAGAAAGAGCCACTTCTTCATTGGTGTCGGCGCCATACTGGCGAACGGAGTTGACTACGATAATGCCGAATACGAAGGCAGCCAGGGCATCCATGGTGCCGTAGCCGTCCAGGAAGCCCTGGGTGAGGGCTTTCATGGTGTCCCGATAGCTGTCGGCAGCAGGCTGCCAGGGTCCCATGGGATGGATGGTGGAAACAATGAAAAGAAGGGCCAGGAAAAGGAGGAGTACCGGCGTAATGACTTTGCCGATACGGCTGACCAGCTTATTGGGGCTGATGGAAAGCCACCAGGAAACGACGAAGAAAAGGAAGCAGAAAATATAGAGAGCGCTGGATTTCATGGCGCTTCCGAAGAAGGGGGAAATAGCGATTTCAAAGGATGTGGTGGCCGTACGGGGAATGGCAAAGGCCGGCCCGATGGTAAGGTACAGGGCCACGGTGAAGAAAATGGCATACTTGGGGTGGATGCGGGAAGCCAGGGCCTGCAGGTCATTGCCGGAATAACCGATGGCCGCTACCCCCAGAATAGGAAGGCCCACACCGGTGACCAGAAAGCCGATGGTGGCGGGAATGGTATTGACGCCGGAATTTTGACCCATGAATACGGGGAATATCAGGTTGCCGGCGCCGAAGAAGAGGGCGAAGAGCATGAGCCCGATGGGAATGAGGGAATTGGCTGATTTCTTCATGACATACACTCCTTTGACAATAGAATGCAGAGGCAGGACATCAAAAAGCCCTGCCGGAAACAATCCGACAGGGCACAAATGCGTGAGGTACCACCTTGTCTTGCGTACTCAATTGGGCTGTAACGGTGCCGCCGCTTGCTCCTGGTCATGGATAGACTCAGAGAAGGACTCCCGGGTGACGCGGCTCGTTCGCTTCAGCAGCTCGCACCATCCGCTGCCTCTCTGGGAAGATTCCCGGGCCTGATTCCGGTCATTGTCATGATATAAGTTAAATTAATTCTAGCATGAGAAAATTAGTAAGTCAAGAGGCTTTTGGGGACAAGCCCCTTATGGGGCTTGAGGGTTCTAAAGTTTGACGGGGCTATCGCCCCGAGGGTTCTTAAGTTTGACAGCGGCTCTGCCGCTGAGGGTTGTGGAGGGCGCCTTACATTTATGGAAGGCGCCCTCTTATGAAAAAACCTTTATAACCGCACTTATTAAAACGAGTGCCACCTGCTTGCAAGGGGGAGAGGACCATGAGGTGGCGAGGGAGGCCGCCGATTGGCGGTCAGGATAGCGATAGAGTATCACATCGTTGCTCTGCCCCGTACACCCTTTTGCCACTACGTGGCATTTCCCCTCAAGGGGAAACAAGGAATTTGAGGAGAAAAACAGAGAGTTATATACTTCATGTACCACTCCGGCATTCCCCCTTTGGTGGCTGGCGCCACCACCTTTCCCCCTCTTCGAGGGGTCACAACAACCCGTGCTTACTGTAGAGATGCTTATGAAGAGAGTGTTTCGCGGTGTTTTATTCTTCCCCCTGAACAGGGGGAAGTCCGGCGCAGCCGGAAAGGGGGAGGCGAGCGCAGCGAGCCAATCCGCAGAATGTCTATCATGTCATATGATACTGAAAGGTGAATCCGTAACGCTGACTTTATAAGCATTGCCGCAGAGCGGCAATCCACAACCCTCGGCCCAAAGGGCCGTCAAACTTAAGAACCCTCCGGCCCTCAGGCCGGTCAATCCTAAGAACCTTCCTCTTTGAAGCAAAAAAACTCCCCTTTCGGGGAGTCAATCCATAAAGGGGAGTATAGTTATCTGTCTCTGGTACGGCAGAGGCCGCGGTCGCAGTTGCGGAGGAAACGGAGGAGGTGTTCGATTTCCGGAGTGGAAGGAAGTTCCTGTTCCATTTCCAGGATGGCATCGTTCAGCTTCAGGCCGGAACGGAAAATGAGGCGGTATGCCTTTTTCAGGTAGCTCTTCACTTCCGGCGTAATGTTGTTGCGGGCAAGGCCTACGCTGTTCAGACCTACCACCCGGGAGGGGTTGCCGTCTACGATGACGAAGGGGCATACGTCCTGCACGATCTTGGACATGCCGCCTACCATGGCGCAGGCGCCGATTTTAACGAACTGGTGGATACCGCTCATGCCGCCGATGACTGCATGGTCTTCTACGGTGACGTGGCCTGCCACGCCGGAGAAGCTGGACATGACGATGTGGTCGCCGAAGTTGCAGTTGTGAGCTACATGGGTGTAGGCCTGCAGCATGTTGTAGGAACCTACCCGGGTTTCGCAGTTTTCGCCGGTGGCACGGTGGATGGTGACGTATTCGCGGATCAGGTTGTGGTCGCCGATGACTACGGTGCTGTATTCGTCATGGAATTTGAGGTCCTGGGGATCTTCACCGATGACGGCATGGGGGTAAATGTGGTTTTCTTTACCCATGCGCACGTTTTTGGCGATGACGGCGTGGGCGCCGATGATGGAGCCTTCGCCGATTTCACAGTTTTCACCGATCACCGCATAGGGCCCGATGACAACATTTTTATGAAGGATGGCCGTCGGATCGATGACGGCGGTTGGATGAATTTTCGGTTCTGCCGATTGAATGACTTTTAATTCCATAGTCTCATTCCCCTTTATGGTGGCGGCTGTTTTGACTGACAGCCGATTTTTTTAATTTGTGATTCTCTTTATACATAAATCCCTGATTCATGATCGTTTTGAAACAGCGGTTTTGGAGTGTTTATAAGGGGAATCCTTTATTTCCTTTGACTTTCTTTCATTTCCTCTATTTATTAACTGTTTTTGATTAGTTTAAGGAAATTTATTTTTTCTGGGCTTCCTGTTCCTTTTCCTTCTTTTCCGGGGAGTCGTTGGGATCCATGAGGTAGAAGAGGAAATCGGCTTCTGCCTTGTGCACGCTGCCTGCCTGGCATTCGCAGTGTACTTTGCCCATACGGCCGATGATTTTCTTAATCACTGCCTTGGTGACCAGCTGGTCTCCGGGGAGGACAGGGGAACGGAAACGGACGTGGTCCATGCCGGTGAACATGGGGATGAGGCCCCTGTTTTCTTCCGGATACTGAAGGGCTACGCCGCCGACCTGGGCCATGGCCTCGCAGATGAGGGCGCCGGGCATGACGGGATGGCCGGGGAAGTGGCCCTGGAAAAAGGGTTCGTTCATGGTGACGCATTTCACGCCGATGGCATATTTCATGGGAACCATTTCAATAATCTTGTCTACCAGCAGCATGGGGTACCGATGGGGCAGGATTTCCATAATTTCTTCAACATTTAATTCCATAACAGTTCCTCCTTATCCTATTCGTATATTCGTATCTTATTTTTTCAAAGCCTGCAGTTTTTCGGAAAGTTCCGCATTCAGCTTGTGACTTCCCAGGACGGCGATGATATGGGCATGGAGCGGTCCGATGAGGGAAATATCGCCCAGAATGTCCAGAATCTTGTGGCGTACCAGTTCGTCTTTGAAACGGGGCACCGAGAGGCATTCCGTTTCAGAGTAGACCACTGCATTTTCCAGGGTGCCTCCCTTGCCAAGGCCCATTTTCCTCATGGCTTCCAGCTCCCAGGTGAAACCGATGGTGCGGGCGGATGCGATTTCCTTCATGTAGGAATCGTGGTCAATGACGATATCCACCATCTGGGTGCCCAGAAGGGGATGGGGATTGATGGAAGTGAAGGTAATGCGCAGGCCGTCATAAGGAAGGGCGGTGATGAATTTTTTCCCTTCGTAAATGGCTACGCTTCTGTCCAGGGTGAGGACAGGGATCTCTTCGTCCTGCTCTTCAATGCCTGCTTCCTCCACCATGTCCACAAAGGTCTTCGCACTGCCGTCGCCTACCGGCGGTTCCGGCGAATCCATTTCAATGATGCAGTTGTCGATATTCAAAGCATAGAGAGCGGAGAGCAGATGCTCCACGGTAAACACCTTGGCCGGCCCTTTCTCCAGGGTGGTGGCACGCATGGTGCTTGTAATGTACCGGCTGTCGGCAGGCACTTCCGGCATACCGGGAAGGTCGCTTCTGCGGAAGAGGATGCCCGTCCCCGGTTTGGCGGGATGCATGGTCATGGTTACCGGCATGCCGGAGTGAAGACCATTGCCTTTGTAGGAAACCGGTTTTCTGATTGTGTGCTGTTTTCTATTCACAATGAGACACCTTTCATTATTGAATTACACCTTTACAATTATTTTATTATATCGTTTTTTGAAGAATAGTACAAGGTTTAGGGACAAGCCCCTATGGGGCTTGAGGGTTCAGAAGGCTCAAAGGGTGGTGCTTTCCAGTATTCCCGAAGGTTGACGCCCGCTTTCGCGGGCGAGGGTTGATGGCGCCGCCGGGCCTTTGGCCCTGGGCGCCAAGGGTTCTGTCCGGGACCGGCTGACGCCTCCCGGACGGGTTGAGGGCTCCGCCCTCGGGAGTTATATAGTATCGCTGCGCTGGCGAGGTACGGCGCCAAAGGCGCCATTTTTTATGCCGCCTTTGGCGGCTAAAACAATACAACCGTCCTGGCGCCCTATAGGGCGTGAAGGTTCTAAAGTTTGACGGGACTATCACCCCGAGGGTTCTTAGGTTTGACAGCGGCTCTGCCGCTGAGGGTTATGGTAGCGCCTCTAAATTTATGGAAGGCGCCCTCTTATGATAAAACCTTTACAACCGCCCTGCGGGCGTCGGAAAACAGGCCAGCCGCGCTTTGCTCGTGTAACGGCTTCCCCCTTGCCCGCTTCGCGGGACTTCCCCCGCAGTTCGGTTGGTCAATCAAAAAGAAGGTCCTTTTATGGGCAGGCTTAGGGCTTACTTTGACCAACTTGCACATCCTATGCAGGATGTGCACAGTGGCAGAATAACCCGTGCTTACTTGTAGAGCCGCTTATGAAAGGACTGCTTTGCGGAGCTTTATTGCCCCACCGCTCCGCGGTGGCAAGGGAACACGATTCGTAAGGGAGCAAAGCGACCTGAGAATCGTGTGACACGCTTCCCAGCGGGGCGGGAAGGTGGTGCCGTAAGGCACCAAAGGGGGGAAAAGCCACCGGAGGTGGCTGATTACCGTAGTGCTTACTATGTCATATGATACTGAAAGCCAATCCCGTAACGCTGACTTTATAATCATTGCCCTACGGGCAATCCACAACCCTCGGGGCCAAAGGCCCCGTCAAACTTAAGAACCCTTGGGCCGAAGGCCCATCCATCTTAAGAACCTTTTTCCACAACCCTTTTACACAACCCTCAGGACGAAGTCCCGTCAACCCTCACGCCGAAGGCGTGTCCCACGCCCCTTTATGCACAATAAAAAATCCGCTAAACTTCTGTTTAGCGGATTTCATGGTGACCCAAGAGGGATTCGAACCCCCGACACCTTGATTCGTAGTCAAGTGCTCTATCCAGCTGAGCTATTGGGCCAAATTGGCAGGGGCAGAGGGACTCAAACCCCCAACCTACGGTTTTGGAGACCGTTGCTCTATCAATTGCGCTATGCCCCTAGACGCATGTTTCTTGCGACTGTATTATCATAACAGATAGATTCCAAAATTGCAAGGGGTTTTGAAAATATTTTTTTCAAATCTGCGCCCGAAGGGCGCCACCACAACCCTCGGCCTGAAAGGCCGTCAAACTTAAGAACCCTTGGGCCGAAGGCCCATCCATCTTAAGAACCTTTTTACACAACCCTTCTACACAACCTGCGGCGAAAGCCGCGCCCCTTTTACTTATTTCTTACGATGTATTCCCGGATATCCTGGTGGAGGATTTTCTTATAGTCCTCCACGCCGGGCTGGTCGTAGGCATTAATGCCTGCCAGGGCGCCTTCGTAAGCGATGGTGAGGAAGAAGAAATACATGAGGGCCCCCATGTGGAAGGGGGTGATTTTCCGGATGCGGATGCTGCAGCTCATGCGCCCTTCGCAGGCCAGGGCTTTTTCGTTGGCTTTGCGGGCGGATTCCAGCATGTAGTCCATGGGGACCATGCCTTTTTCGCCACCCTCTTCACAGGGGACGGAAAGGGTACTGCGGCTTTCTTTGACGGAAATGAACTGCACCAGTTTATTTTTGGCTCCCTGCTGATGTTCCTGGGTGAGGGAGTGCATGTCCGTGGTGCCTACGGCAGCTACGGGGATGCGGCCGTAGTGGATTTCTCTGCCCCGGATGTCATATTTCTTTCCCAGTGATTCTCCCAGAAGCTGGGCGTACCACCAGCCGAAGGAACGGAGGGTGTCGCCGTAGGGCATGATGATTTCTGCGGCAGTGCCGTATTTCCTGCTGGCTGCGTATTTCAGGGATGCCAGCAGAAGGGCTGGGTTTTCCTCTGCCTTTTCGCTTTGGCAGGCTTCTTCCACCATGCGGGCGCCGGAGAGGAGGGCTTCGATGTCCACGCCGATGAGGCGGGCAAAGACGAGGCCCACCTGGGAGAGTTCGCTGAATCGGCCGCCGATGCCGTCGGGTACGGTGAAGCAGGGGAGGTGGTGCTCATTGGCATAGTGCCTAAGGGTTCCTTTTTCTTTATCCGTAATGGCAAGGAGGGACAGGTCCGCAAAGGGGGCAAGGATGGTCCGCAGGGCCTTCAGGGCGCTGGAGGGTTCGATGGTAGTGCCGGATTTGGAAATCACCAGGAGAAGGACCCGGCATTTTCTTCCAAGGCGCCGGCTCTGGCGCTCTACTTCCTCTGCCAGCTGCAAAAGGCCATGGGGATCCATATTCTGCCCTGCGAAAAAGACCTGGGGAAATCCCTGGCGCTCTTCCCGGCTCATCATGTTCCAGTAGGGACCGCAGAACACGTCGAAAAGCATCTGGTTTCCCAGATAGGAACCGCCGATGCCGATGGAAATCAGGATATCCGATGCTTTGGACAGTTCATGGACATGGGAAAGGTGCTCCCTCTCTTCTTTGGACATGAGCCGTTCTTCTTCCAGAATATAGGGCAGACGTGGAAAAAGGACCAGGCTGCCGTCGGGTCCTTTTCCGCTTTTACGGAGTTCTGTCAGTGACCGTCCTGCCTGGTGGATACGGTCTTCCATGTTCTTCAGGTCTCCCTCTTTCACGCTCCAGGGATTTCCCAGAAGATTTCGTATATCAATATCCAGCTCGTTCTGAATGGTCATACCTTGCACTCCCTCATTGCCTCTATATAATAAGATACTGTCAAAAAATAATTATACAGGATAAAAGAGGGGAATACAAGTTATAAAAGAAGGCGCCTTCGGCGCGGTCGGGACCGGGGGCGGTGCTTTCCCGTATTCCCGAAGGTTGACACGCCCTTACGGGCGTGAGGGTTGAGCCAGCCGCCGGGCCTTTCGGCCCTGGGCTGCCAGGGTTCTGTCCGGGACCGGCTGACGCCTCCCAGACGGGTTGAGGGCTTTCGCCCTCGGGAGGTATGAAGTACCGTTCCACTGGGGAGGTACGGCGCTTTCGGCGCCATTTTTTATGCCGCCTGCGGCGGCGAAAACCATACAACCGCCCTGCGGGCGTCGGAAAACAGGCCAACCGCCCTGACGGGCGAGGAAATGCAATCCCCCTTTGGTGGCTGGCGCCACCACCTTGCCCGGTGGGAAGCGTGTCACTTGATTCTCAGTCGCCTACGGCTCCTTGCGAATCAAGTTCCCTTGCCACCCGGTGGGAAGCATGTCACTGGATTCGCGGGTCGCGGGGCTTCCCTATGAATCCAGTTCCTTTGCCACCCCCGCAGTTCGGTTGGTCAATCAAAAGGAGGGCCCTTTTATGGGCAGGCTTAGGGCTTACTTTGACCAACTTGCACATCCTATGCAGGATGTGCACAGTGGCACTATAACCCGTGCTTACTGTAGAGCCATTTATGAAGAGAGTGTTTCGCGGTGTTTTATTCTGCCCCCCCTGCATAGGGGTGGCAAGGGAACACGATTCGTAAGGGAGCAAAGCGACCTGAGAATCGTGTGACACGCTTTCCCGTGGATGCACAGCGAACATGATTTGAAGGAGCGCCAGCGACGCACAAATCATAGTGAGTCGTTTCACCTTTAGGTGGAAGTCCGGCGCAGCCGGATAGGGGGAGGCGAGCGCAGCGAGCCAATCCGCAGAATGCTTACTATGTCATATGACACTGAAAGCAAATCTCGTAACGCTGACTTTATAAGCATTGCCGCAGAGCGGCAATCCACAACTCTCGGGGCCAAAGGCCCCGTCAAACCTAAGAACCCTTGGGCCGAAGGCCCATCCATCTTAAGAACCCTCCCTCATAACGCTGACTTCATACTCATCGCCCGAGAGGGCGATACCACAACCCTCGGCCCGAAGGGCCGTCAAACTTACGAACCCTCCGGCCCATAGGGCCGGTCCATCTTAAGAACCCTTATCCCTGTCCAATGAACCTTCACTCCGAAGGCGTGTCCTTACTTAATCTGATTCAGCCGGTCTGCCAGGATCTGGGCGGAGGGATCGCCGTTTACGGGGGTCATGATGGCCTGGCTGCCCAGGTAGACGGTGCCGTTTCTGTCTTCTGCAGGCTTTTTATTTTCTCCATGGTCATAGGCGGCGGCCAGGTTGCCCATGACGAAGTATTTCCTTTCGGCGCTGCTCATGTCTCCTGCCGGGGCGGGGGTGACGAATTCTTTGCCATTGATTTCCAGGGTATTGGTATTTTCTTTCAGGGTGACATGTTTTTTGGAAAGTGCGGTGAGCCGCTTTTCATAGGTGTCTCTCCGCTCGCTGTTGGAGGGGTGGTCGGAGGGGGAGAAGACTTCCTGGGCGAAGGTGGGGTCGTTGTCACCGTTTTTTTCTATGATCCGCTGCCACACGGCGGCGGTGGCGCCGGGGTTGTAGCCGGCACGGTAGATGTAGTCGAAGGACAGTTTATCTGCTTCTTTTTCATCATTTCTGCTGATCTGTACCGTTTCTATCTGGTTGACTGCAAGGCTCAGCACTTCCTGGCTCAGGGCGTTGTCTCCCAGGGCACCGGAAATGACGGCGGCGCCCAGATTGGTTTTGGCTTTCTTGTACATGGCGTTTCCCACATGGTTTTTCTGGCCGTGTCCCATTTCATGGCCCAGCACCACGGCTATTTCATCGGTGTTGGTGAGGTACTTGAAAATGCCGTCATTCACTATCATCACATGGCCCATGGAGCAGGCGGCGTTGAAGGATTCGTCGGGGCAGATGAAATAGAGGTAAGGCTTTTTGTAAATGTCCGGGTCTTCGGCGCCGATGCTTTCTGTGAGGCGGTTCATAATGCCTGCCAGTTCGTCTTCCTTTTCTTCATCATGAAGGACACCCAGTTCCTGCTGGTAGGATTGGAAGAGTTTCTGCCGGCCTTCTTCGGTATCGTTGTAATACTTGAATTGTTTGTCCAGCATGGCGTACTGGGCAGCGCCCTGGGCAATGCCGATAATGTCTCCGAGGCTGAAGGCTTCTGCTGCCGGGGCGGGGGCCAGGGAGCCAGAGAGCAGGGCGGCGGCTGCCGCCAGGCAGAGGATTTTCTTTTTCATAAAACTGTCTCCTTTCTGTCATGTCCGGGAAAGACGATTTCATCATGGTGACGGGAGCTCCTCTTTTCGTGCCATTCCATGACGGGGCAGGGCCTGTGAAGGGAGAGGCGGCGATGAATCGGTGCTTTCTTTGTCTCTTCCTATGATACTCCATTATAGAGAAGAGGGAAATGGGAGGCACAGCGGCTCTGCAGCAAAAAAAATCCCGGAACCTGTTGGCTCCGGGAATGGTGGTATTTCTTTATTTTGTCCAGTCGTGGTTGTAGACGTCGTAGTTTTTCTTGGATTTCAGATAGCGGATGCTTTCGTCGATGTCGGCGAGGAGCTTTTCCTTATCTCTGGGGAGGGTGGCTGCCAGGCGGATGTAGTTGGACACATGGTTGCTTCTGAAAATCATGTGTTCCGTTTCCGGCAGGTCCAGGTGTTCCACAATGACCTTCAGTTCTTCCATAAGGCCATAGGGGGGAAGGGGAGTGAATTCGCCCCGTTCGAACTGGTCCTTCAGCTCGCTGCCCCGATAGAGCATGAGGGAGAGGGCGGAAAGGTGGGTCGGTTTGATTTCGTTGATGGCATGGGCGGTGGCCAGGGCGTGTCTTTCGCTGCCCGGTACGCCGGCAATGCCGAGGATAATCATAATGGACAGATCCATGCCTGCTGCGCGGACCCGTTTGCCTACTTCGATGGACTGCTCACCATTCACGCCTTTGCGAATGTCCTTCAGGGTCTGGGAGTCACCGCTTTCCATACCGTAGTACAGAAGCTGGAGGCCCGCTTCCCGAAGCTGTTTCAGTTCGTCCAGGGACTTTCTGAGAATGTCTCCCGGCGCCGCATAGGAGGAAACGCGCTCCAGGTTGGGAAAATATTTCTTCAGGGTATTCAGAATCTTGAGAAGCCTTTCTGTAGGAAGCACCAGGGCGTCGCCGTCAGCCAGGAACACCCGGCGTACGCCGTCCCGGTCCACAGAGTAGGCAATGGCGATCTGCCGCATGATCTGCTCATCGGAGAGCTTTTCAAATTTCACGCCCCGATACATATTGCAGTAAGTGCAGCTGTTGTGTGCGCAGCCTCTGGTGACCCGGAGGATGAAGCTGTCCGCTTCACTGGGCGGACGGAAAACGGGGGTATCATAATCGTCAAAAAATAAACCTGGCATGTGCTCATATCCTTTCGCGGAAAAGAAAATTTCTTTTCCTATCAAACGGGAAGTTCTGCTTCCCAGAGTAAGAAATGTTACGAATGTCATTATACAGTATGGGAAAGGAAAATACAACTAAAAATTTAAATATGTTAATGTAAGATCGGCGAGACGGCTGACTGCCTGGGCTTGAGGGTTCAGGCGCCTTTCGGGGACACGCCCCTATGGGGCGTGAAGGTTCTAAAGTTTGACGGGGCTATCGCCCCGAAGGTTCTTAGGTTTGACGCGCCTCCGGCGCGAGGGTTGTGGTGGGCGCCTCTAAATTATAAAAGGCGCCAAATTATATGATAAAAACCATACAACCGCCCTGGCGGGCGTGGAAATGCATCCCTCCCCTTTGGTGGCTGGCGCCATCACCTTTCCCCCACTTCGTGAGGGCACTATAAAGCTCCGTTATGCTGTGAGCTGCTTATGAAGGGATTGCTTTTCAGAGTTTTATTCTGCCCCCGCTTGCGGGGGAAGTCCGGCGAAGCCGGATAGGGGGAGGCGAGCGCAGCGAGCCAATCCGCAGAATGCTTATCATGCCATATGGCACTGAAAGTAAATCCCGTAACGTTCTTGCGTCCCCTTTAGGGGAAGAAGGCCACGAAGTGGCGAAGGGATGTACGAGGGTAAGAATGATTATGATACTCGATGTGGACGTGACCGCCGAAAGGCGGCATTATAAAATTTGCGGCGAAGCCGCCACCACAACCCTCGGGGCCAAAGGCCCCGTCAAACTTAAGAACCCTTGGGCCGAAGG
>ERZ1023848.475-NODE-475-length-12569-cov-58.670529_pt1 | contig 12569 bp, 9 predicted proteins | sample MGYA00380385_ERZ1023848 | MGnify/ENA primary metagenome ERZ1023848 (study PRJEB33179, sample SAMN07449069) | human gut metagenome | biome: Human-gut; feature: Human associated habitat; material: Faeces | host: Homo sapiens | place: India:Kasaragod | collected...
TCTTTTATTGTTTCTGGAAAAATTCCCCTACCGAGTAAAATTTTACACTAAGATTTATTTTTATGTAATTCTAATCATCATTTCTATGAAAACTTTCAGAAAGTCAAAAAGAGGAGCCCTTTCCGGACTCCTCTTCGAATCTAAATCTTAACCTTTATGAACTTGTAAGTATCATAAAACAGATGACAGGAAAATGCAAGGGCCATGCATCAATTTGTATACATCAGAGGGAGGTGCCCAAATCAAAGGCTCCCCTGTGGAGGGCCATGTGGTAAAATCAGAATTCTTTCATGACCTGCTTTCCTTTGGATTTTCTATCCTTATTTTATAGGCGCCCCGGGAAATTATCAAAGGACGGAGACTGTTCATGGTTCGCAAAAGGGGCCGTAAAGAAATGATTTCCATTTTTTACAGTCCCTTTCTGATTCCGTCCTATGTTTACTTGACTATCAATGCCACCGTTTCCACGTGCATGGTCTGGGGAAACATGTCTACCGGCTGTACCTGGCGGAGGGTATAGCCCAGGGCATCCAGCATCTTTGCATCTCTGGCGAAGGTGGCGGGGTTGCAGGAAACGTAGACCATGCGCTTCGGTTCCATGGCGGCAGCGGCCTTCAGCACATCTTCGCTGCAGCCGGCACGGACGGGGTCCATGACAATGACGTCGGGACGCAGGCCTTCTTTATAAAGTTTCGGCATGAGCTTTCCTGCGTCGGCGGCATGGAATTCCACGTTTTCCACATGGTTGAAATCGGCATTTCTTCCGGCGTCTTCAATGGCCGCTTCCACGATTTCAATGCCGATCACTTTTTTCGCTTTCTTTGCCAGACAGAGGGAAATGGTGCCGGTACCGCAGTAGGCGTCTATGACCGTTTCACTACCGGTAAGGTCTGCGTATTCCAGGGCTTTGGCGTACAGTTTCTCCGCCTGGTCTTTATGAACCTGGAAGAAGGAGAAAGGCGACACTTCAAAGGAAAGGCCTGCCAGAGTGGCCGTGAGGGTTTTCCGGCCCCAGAGGTGGTGAAGGGTCTGTCCCAGAATCACATTGCCCGGGCTTTTCTGTACGTTGTGGTAGATGGAAACCACTTCCGGCAGGAGCTGTCGCATTTCCTTCACCCAGAGTTCCGCAAAGGGAAGGGTCGGCGTGGCGGTAACGATGACCACCATCACTTCTCCATTGTCTCCGGTTCTTGCCATGATATGGCGCACAGAGCCTTTGCGGGATTTCTCGTTGTACCCCTGGACATGGTGCCTTGCCATGAAACCCTGGGCAAAGCGGAGGACCCGGTTGTTTTCTTCTTCCTGGATGAGACAGCCGTCAATGGGTACCACCTGATGGCTGCCCTGGCGGTAGTAGCCAATCACCGGACCGCCGGTGACCTGGGATACGGGCACGGCCATTTTGTTCCGGTAGTTCCAGGGATGGTCCGCAGGAAGAATGGGAAGCACCAGGTCTTTCGAAAATCCGCCCAGACGGCTCACCACGTCTTTCACCCGCTTTTCTTTCAGCGCCAGCTGGCCTTCATAGGTGAGATGGGAAATCTGGCAGCCGCCGCAGGCTTGGTAGGCAGGGCATTCCGGCTTTGTGCGGAAGGGAGAGGGGCTGTCTACGGAAATCAGCCTTCCCTGGGCATAGGATTTCTTGGCCGCCACGATACGGGCAGTCACAGTCTCTCCCGGCAGGGCGCCGGGCACAAAAACGGTGAAATCTTCGACGGAACCGATGCCTTCCCCATGAATACCCAGGTCGCGTATGGAAAGGGTGTAGGTTTCGTTCATTTTTACAGGAATATTTCTTTTGGTCATAGGAGACTCCTTATTATGGGGCCGCTCCGCGGCCCCGGGTTCAGAAGGTTCTGAAGGGAAGGTTCTTAGGATTGACCGGCCCTATGGGCCGGAGGGTTCTTAAGTTTGACGGGGCCTTTGGCCCCGAGGGTTGTGGTGGCGGCTGACGCCGCAGATTATAAAAGGGGGCGCGGCTCCGCCATTGGACACACCTGCGGTGTGAAGGTTGACGGGCCTTTGGCCCCCTGTGATTGTCCCACCGCCAGCGGGGGGAAGGTGGTACGCAGTACCAAAGGGGGAAAGGGTTCTTAAGGTTCTTAAGTTTGACGGCCCTTCGGGCCGAGGGTGGTGGATTGCCCTTATGGGCAATGCTTATAAAGTCAGCGTTACGGGATTGGCTTTCTGTGCCATATGGCATGATAAGCATTCTGGTGATTAGCCGCTGCGCGGCTCCCCCTTATCCGGCTGCGCCGGACTTTCTCCACGGGAAAGCGTGTCACACGATTCTCAGGTCGCTTTGCTCCCTTACGAATCGTGTTCCCTTGCCACCCCATCCGGGGGACAGAATAAAACCCCGCGAGACAATCTTCTCATAAATCCTCCGCTCGAGATGACGGTGTTGGTGGACACCCCTATCGTCATTTCGATCGAAGCGAAGCGGAGTGGAGAAATCTCACTCCTCCATGGTCAAGAAAGCATGGCGGCAGGAAATCTCTCGGCTCAGAGTATCATGGGCGCGTTTTCCATCTGTCTCCCATAGCGGCATGCGGCTCCGAAGAGAAAACAGATGCAGCCAGTGAGGCAGCTCTTTAATCCTCCGCTTCTTTCAGTTTTTTCTCCAACGTCTTTGCCAGTCTGGCGAAGGCGGGGATGAAGCTGTCTTTAATGAGAAGAATCAGTTCGTCTATTTCATTTTCATCATACATATGGACGGACTGATTTCTTTTCCTCAGCATGAGGAGCCATACGGGCTGATCGTCCACGAATCCTACTTTATATCCCAGCTGGAGAATTTCTCTGGGAGAACCTGTTTCTGCTTCCTGCACGCCATGAAGACGCAGAACCTGCTGCAGGGCTTTCCACGCCAGTTCGAAGGTAAGGTTGAACTGGCCGATAATGCCGGTGCGGTAGATTTCATCATTCTCTGCCAGGGAGAAGTCCGCTTTTTCCAGTACCTTAAGGCAGCTTAGGAAGTTATCGAGTTTTTTCATAAATCACCACTCCGTCTCGGTCCAATTCTTTCTGCAATTCTTCGGAAATACCATCATCAAGATTCACCACATCAAACATAAGAAGGGAATGCACATCATTTTTAATATCCCGGTAGAAGCTGTCAAAATCTCCCCCGCTAACGGCAATGTCTATGTCGCTCCGTTCTGTATGGGTGCCTCGTGCCCGGGATCCGAAAAGGATAATCCTTTGAATGTGGTTTTTTGCGGCCAATTTTGAAATATCCCGGAGCACTCTGGCAGGAAGATGGATGGGCATAATGGGCTCCTTTCTTTGGACGCGCCTGCGGCGCTGAGGGCTGACGGGGTTCAGAGGGTTCGGAAGGGAAGGTTCTTAGGATTGACCGGCCCTATGGGCCGGAGGGTTCTTAAGTTTGACGGGCCTTTGGCCCGAGGGTTGTGGTATCGCCCGCAGGGCGATGAGTATAAAGTCAGCGTTACGGGATTGGCTTTCTATGTCATATGGCATGAAAAACATTCTGCTGACTGGCTCGCTGCGCTCGCCACCCCCTATCGGGGCTGCGCCATTGGACACACCTTTGGTGTGAGGGTTGACGGGGCTTCGTCCCCCTGTGATTGTCCCACCGCCTGCGGGGGCAAGGTGGTACGCAGTACCAAAGGGGGAAAGGGTTATTAAAGTTCTTAAGTTTGACGGGCCTTTGGCCCGAGGGTGGTGGTGGCGGCTTTGCCGCAAATTTTATAATGCCGCCTGCGGAGGGCCCGGCCTCCCGGGGAGGCCAACCCCTTCCACCACTGGCGTGGTCCCCCTCCCCCTGCAAGCAGGGGGAGGCAAGTTTACAGGGGAGCGGTCCCTTTCACGCCTGCAAGGGAGTATCCTTAAAGCTCTTTTACCGAATGCCAAAAACTTTTTCCGTATTTTTCAATGCATGAAGGCGGAGGTCTTCTGCTGTGACGTGCATGTAGGAGGCCAGGGTGTCTACTACGTAGGTAATGTTCTGGGGGACGTTGGTTCTTTTGAGGTGGAAGCCCCGGGGTGTGAGGTAGGGGGCGTCGGTTTCTACCATGACCCGGCTGAGGGGGAGGATGGAGACGGCGTCTCGGAGGGCGTCTCCTCTTCTTTCGTCGCAGATCCAGCCGGTAATGCCGATGTAGAAGCCCAGGTCCAGCAGTTTCCGGAGGGTTTCTTTATTTCCGGTGAAGCAGTGGACCACGGACAGGGGGCAGATGGACTCGTGGCCTTTGAAGCAGTGCAGGAAGTCTTCTTCCGCATCCCTCAGATGGAGGAACATGGGTTTATGCAGTTCTTCGGCCAGGGCGATGAGTTCTTTGAAATAGTGCAGCTGGTTTTCTTTTTTGGCATACATGTGGTCATAGTCCAGTCCTGTTTCTCCCACCATCCTGATGGCAGGATTGGTGAGGATGATTTCCCGGATGCGCTGAAGGTCTTCTTCTCTGGCGTCATCGGTGCTGTGGGGATGGATGCCGGCGGTGCCCAGAAGGCCGTGGGTTTTTGTGAAATCGTTCACCAGTTCGTTGTCTTTCCGGTCGGAGCCGGTTAATATGCATCTGACGCCGGCTGCTTCGGCATCTTCAATGATTTTTTCCGGGTTGGGGAAGGAGGGGGTGAAGAGGTTGAGGCCTATGTCGTAGTATCGTATATTCATGATTCCTTCTGTTCTTTTTCATAAAGGAAGATGTAGATTACATCTCCATAGTTGGCATTGTGGCTCCGGTACCCCCGGATTTCTACAGGGCAGAGGTTTCCTTTTTTCGTCAGGATATTGGCCGTAATGAAATAGAAGCGGTGCCGGTTGGAAGGATTCTCCAGCTGCCGGTCAATGGCTGCCCTGGCCGCCTCCTTTTCCGAATCAGGGAAAATCCGGTCCAGGGACATTTTCGTATATTTCATGAAATCATCAAGGCTGTCACATTCCATGAGTTCCACCAGGGTGCTGCTGGCAAAGAGGATACTCCTGTCGTCCGCCCTGTATACCGCCATGGCACCGGGCATTTCATTTCCGATATCCGTGAGGTTGAAGCCCAGCTGGGTGCGGGTATCTTTCAGCTTGAGCTCCGGATCAAATTCCTTCCACCGGGATTTGCCGTTCAGTTTGGCGCCGTAGAGGGCATAATCCGCCTTGATGCAGAGGCTGCGATAGTCTTTGTCATGCTCCGGATAGCGGGCCAGGCCCAGGGAGGCAGAAAACCGGATTTCCTTTCCCTTATAGGTAATGAGGTGGGGATTTTCTGTGAAACGGTCAATGGCCTCTGCCACTTTGCGGCTCCAGCCATAGCCACAGAAAATGATGAATTCGTCGCCGCCGTTTCTGGTAATAACAGCGCTCTGGCCGAAAGTTTCCTTCATATCCCTGGTAAACTGGCAGAGGGCCTCGTCCCCTGCCTCGTGACCGTAGACATCGTTTATGATTTTGAAATTGTCGATATCCACTGCCAGGACCAGGGCTTGTCCATTCTCATGTTCTTCCAGGTAGTGCCTCACCATCCAGTCGCCGCCGGTTCTGTTATATACACCAGTCAAAGGATCGGTGGTGCCCATGCGGCGGAAACGGGCATTGCGGCGGGCCAGCGCAGCAAGGGTCAGGGCGGTCAATAAACCTGCCCAAGTAATGAGGACTATAATCCAGGGGTTTACCCAGGGGCCTTGGGGATGAAGATATAAGGTCCAGAAATCTCCATAAATTTCCCGGGATATAACCAGGCTGTCTTCTCCGTAATTCCCGTTTTCATAGACTTCAGAGGCCGTACCGTCTCCTTCTGTATGAATGAGGCCGCAGAGAATGTCCTGGTCCTCCAGATTGGATACATTGGCGTCCTTCAGGAAGATGCGGGTATCAATGATGGCCAGAATGTATCCCCAGAAATGGCGGTCTCCCTTTTCGTCAGGCAGAAAAACGGGCCGAAGCACTACGATGTCCCGGAGACCATCCCCCACTTCCACCGATGGTGTAATGCTCACATTGCCGGACCGGCGGACTTCACGGGCCAGGTTCTGCAGAGAGCTGTCCAGGGGATTTTTGAAATCGCGGATATCCGCGTCCTGGTTATACCCGGTAAAGGTGCCGTCATCCTGAATAATCTGGACGCTGCGAAGGGCGTTGTCCATTTTCACAAAGTCCGCCAGCTTCGCCTGATCAGGGACATGGGGGCCGCCGGGCTCCTTCACCCTTCCCTCCATGACGCTGGTAATGGTGACATACCGCTCCAGAGACTGCTGAACCCAGGTGAGCCGGGCATTCCCTATTTCGCGGTAGTTGGCTTCCATATCGGTTCTGATGGAGTTGTAAAAAGCAGCGTCCAATAAGAGTACGGCCACAATGATAATAGAAAAAACGGGCATGGAAATGTAACGGCTTATGCCCGTCATCTTTTTCATACCCATCATCTCCTGATTTTATCTAACATGCGAGTTTCATTGCGTCCTATGAAAGTGGTCGTGGTTATAAAAATTATTATATATCATTTGGAAAATGAATGAAAGGGTTCAGAGGGGGCATTATAGGGCCACTCCGTGGCCCGGGTTCAGAGGGTTCGGCCTGCCTTTGGCAGGCTGGTTCAAAGGGTAGCGGTGGCGGCTGACGCCGCAGTATAAAAAAGGGGCACGGCTGACGCCGTGGGTTGTGAAGAAGGGTTCCCAACTTTTATTGTCCCACCGCTTGCGGGGGGAAGGTGGTGCCGAAGGCACCAAAGGGGAACGGGGCCTCTGGCCCCGAAGGTTCTTAAGGTTCTCAGGTTTGACGGGCCTTTCAGGCCCGAGAGTTGTGGGGCGGCTTCGCCGTAGGTTTTATAAACCGCCTTCGGCTGACCCCTTCCGGCTCGCTACGCCCTTGCCCACCCCTTAAACAGGGGTGGGCAAGGGCGCTGAGAGATTGGCTCTTTGTGTCTCCGGGGAAGCACTGATTCATTCATAAGGTCTGCTTATATAAGAATTTGTATGCACTGCTTTATCATGGGACTTCTGAAATAGCTCGCTGTTCCCTTTCCCATTCCTTGCATTGCATAAGAATTCAAGAATAGAAGCAGACAATGTTTTAATCAATGCTTCCTCAACCGCATATTCCTATTTAATTTGATTTGAATCAGACAGAGCCAAACATACCGTTTTCCTTGCTTTATCCCCTGAAAAATCATATGGCAGCTAGGTTGAATTCCGTTCAAGTTGGTTGCAAGTTGGTTGCAACCAACTTGCAAGTTTTAAGCTAAATCAGCCATGAATCCCCGGTAAATGGGCTCTCCTTCAGTTGCATGCCGGTTGCAAGTTCAAAGCAAAACCCACTCAAAGAGTGTCACTTATTCATAAACCACCTGGCAGCACTAGTTTTTCCTATGCAGATAATCTTCCCATCTGCTCTCAGTTCCCTCATCAGCACCTGAATCTGACCACGGCTAAGGCCAGGCAGAACCTGCTGTAATTCTTTAAAAGGGGTACCGATTGCGTTATTCTTACGAATATGTTTCATAAGCAATTCTTTATTTGTGTCACGATCCAATCCAACACGTCTTGTATATACGCCCGATTTTCCGGTTGCAGCATATAGGCTTCTGGCGAGAACGTACTTCTTGCGCCCAATGTGTTCGACAATACCCATATCTGTCAACCGTGGCAGCCGTTCCTGCATTTTCCTATCCAAAGGCTGACTGTGATACAGTGCATTAATCGCAAGAAAATCTTCCGTTGACAGCATTTCAGGGTCTTTTTCGCTGATTCGTCTGATAACTGACAGCATTTCTTTATCCAGGATCAGGCCATTCAGCGTAACACTGACAAAGAAATCATCAGTTCCTGTGAAATCCGGAAGCGGTTTTGCCTCCTGCACGCTTAACTCAAACATCAGGTTCATGCCCTGTCCTGATCGTTCTACCATCCCACATAAGGAAAGAATCTCAGCGATGCGGCGATTGCGGGGAAGCTGTCGATCCAATATATTATCAAGTGTAATACCCAACGGCAGTCCTCCAGGGCTTTCTACAATCAGTCTATCCCGATACTGACGAATAAAAATACTTCCTCCAAACTGATAACTTCTGTGGCTGACTGCATTCAGAATGGCTTCTCTTACGACTCGTTCATTGAATGTTGCAATATCAAATACAAAAAATCCTTCCTGGTAATGTTGTTTGTCATTGCGTAGATTGATGAGTTCCCAGATTTGATCATAGCATGCAAAAAATCCGGTCTTAAACTCTTCTCTCTGATTAGCAGGCCCCGAAGCCTCGGAAGAGCGGTACTCAAAAATAATTTCTGCCTGCGGTAAATACCTGATAATGGATGAATTCTTTCCAAACAGAATGAGCGCTGCATAGGTTATCCCTTCATCAGTTATTGCACCGCAATCGTGGAGCAGCTGTTCTTTTGAAAGTGCAGCAAGCTGTTTCTTCCCTTTTTTCTCGATCCATTTTGTGCGAAAATTTTCAATGGCCGTTTCATCCAGGTCTTCTACTGTTGCCCCGGCACATATCATTCCGGAAAAATCAACACCAACTTCGTCATAGATTTTACGACGCATATCTTCCGGCATAGGCTTTAGTACATCACCCTCATAAATCCAAGCTACCCCATCGTATTGTACCGGCAAGCCAATCGGACGACTCTTTACATCAAAAACCAGAATTCGTTTTCCCTCATGGCTAAAAAGGCGAAAATCTATACTGATTTTCAGTTTTTCTATGAGTCCCATGCGCGTACGTTCCGGCTGTTCAAACGCATTACTTCCTACCACACGGCGAGGTCTTTTATCTGAAATGCCAAAAACAAGTTTACCGCCGCCATTGTTTGCCAAGGCACAACAGCATTTGGCCGCCTCGCCAAAGTCAAACCGATTTTTTGCTTCCTTAAACTGGGTGTGTTCGCCTTCCTGCGCTTCTAAAAGCTCTCGAATGCTGTCTACATAGGTCATATGCTTCTCCTTATACTGAATCCTTGTAAAAAACATCTTGGAATACCACTTAAATACGCTTTATGCCGTCAGCAGGAAGGACAGGCTGTCCGAGCCAGAATGACTGTGACCGGCGGGGAGGGGCAGCGGTCAGCTGATAGCCGGCAGCCGATAGCTGTCCCACCAGTCCACTATTTCACCAGCATGGTATCCAGTACGTCCCTGATATGGGTGACAGGGATGACTTCGATGCCAAGGGTTTTGGCGTCGATGTCCGCTTTGTTTTCCGCCGGAATGAGGATGCCCTTCATGCCGGCCTGGCGGGCGCCGAAGGCTTTTTCCATGACGCCGCCTACCGGCTTCACGTCGCCGGAGAGGGAGATTTCTCCGGTAACGGCCAGGTCCTGGCGGAGGGGCCTGTTTTCCACGGCGGAGACGATGGCACAGGTAATGGCGGCGCCGGCGGAGGGGCCGTCTATGTTTCCTCCGCCTACGATGTTTACATGAAGGTCGTAGTCCGAAAGGTCTTTGCCGGTGACAAGGCGCACCACGGCGGCAGCGGTGGATACGGAGTCTTTGGCCATAGATCCGGCGGTGTCATTGAAGCGGATGGTGCCTTTGCCCTGGGTTCTGGCAGGGAAGGCGGCGGTTTCGATTTCAATGGTGCTTCCCCAGTAGCCTGCTACGCCCAGTCCGTAAATGTGGCCGACTCTGGAATTTCCTTTCTTCACTCTTCCCAGCCAGGGAGAGAGGCGGCTGGCCTGGGCGGTGCGTTTCATGAGGTCCAGGGTAATGGTCACATCTTTGGCTTCGCCGCTTTCATAGACGGAAAGGCCGTAGGCATCGGCCAGGAGGCTCACTGCTTTTCTGCCTTCCATGGTGTAGCTGCTGATGAGGTCTGCCACTCCTTTTTCCAGATGGACCTGCAGTTTGTCTGCTGCGTGGTTCACGATTTCCACCACGTCTTTGGGCTGGAGGGGGTCAAAGAACACTTCGGCGCAGCGGGAGCGGATGGCTGGGTTGATTTCTTCGGGCTGCCTGGTGGTGGCACCGATAAGGATGAAATCGGCGGGCGCGCCGTCTTTGAACAGTTTCCTGATGTAGTCCGGCACGGCTGGATTGTCTTCGTCGTAGTAGGCCGATTCAAAATAGACCCTCTTATCTTCCAGTACCTTCAGCAGCTTGTTCAGCATCATGGGGTCCAGTTCACCGATTTCATCAATGAAGAGGACGCCGCCATGGGCTTCGGTGACCAGGCCCGGTTTCGGTTCCGGTATGCCGTCGTCTGCCAGCTGGCGGCTGGCGCCCTGGTAAATGGGGTCGTGGACGGAGCCGATGAGGGGATTGGCAATATCCCTTTCGTCCCAGCGGAGGGTGGTGCCGTCGCATTCCACAAAGGGCGCATTTTCCCCGAAGGCGGTGTAGGAAAGTTTCTTTGCTTCGTCCAGCACCAGCCGGGCAGCGGTGGTCTTTCCCACTCCCGGCGGTCCGTAGAGGATGAGGTGCTGGGGATAGGGGGAGGCAATGCGGGAGAAAAGGGCTTTCACCGCCCGGTCCTGGCCCACGATTTCCGAAAGGCTCCTGGGCCGCACCACGTTCATAATGGTAGAGGTGAGCTTCACTTTGTCCAGGGCTTCCAGCTTTTCCATTTTACGGCGGCTCTGGGGTGTTTCGGTGTCTCCCGTTTCTTCATTAATGATTTCCTGGCGGATTTCATCCACATATTCCTGATGCCTTTCTTCCAGGCGGTCGGCTATTTTTTCTTCCAGCTGCCGTTCCACGGCCTGCCGGGCCAGCATTTCCGCCAGCTTATCTTCCAGTTTATCCAGAATGGATGGTATTTCTTCCTCCGTAGGCACCCTGGTATAGTCCCGGCTTTCCAGAATGAGCCGTTCCATGCCGATGAGGCGGATACAGGGGTTTTCATCATGTATATATTTCAGTGCATTATACCGGCTGGCCTGCACGATGATCTGCTCGGAGCCCATAATGCTGGCATAAATGCTGTAAATGGCATTGATCTGTCTTTTCAGCTCTTCATCGGAAAAGCTGCTGCCGTCTACGTGGTTCATGAGACGGCCGATTAAATCTTTTACATCTTCCAAAGAAATCCCCTCCTTTATTGTTATATATTTGACTGGCCCTGAGGCCGAGGGTGGTGGCACTTTTGCTTCCGGTCAGACTGACGGCGGAAGGCAGGCAGCGTAAGCAGCCTTTTATTCCTTCTTAAAGGTCCAGTACCGTGGCACGAAAATATCTTCAAAGAGGTTAATGGCGAAGTTATCGGTGAGGCCGGAAATGTAATCTACTGCAGCCAGGGGAATATGTCCTCCTGCCAGGCGGATCTGCTTTTCAGGAAGCCTGGCTTCATGGAAACTTCCATCGGCCCGTTTTTCCGTATAGTAGTTATAAAGCATTTTCACCACGTTGCTTCCCCGTTTCCGGTCAGGAATCAGGGCCTTTGACATGTATACCTCGTCAAACATGAACTGCCGGAAGGTTTTCAGCACTTCGTCCCCTTCCTTTGACATATGAATACCGTCTTCTTCGTTCTGCATGGAATTTTTCACCACGCTGGTGACGAGGGCGGTAATCATGGAGGAATGGGTGGTGCCGATTTTATGCTTCACCATGTCCGGCAGATCCTCTGGCCCGATGAGGCCCATGGTTTCTGCATCTTCATAATCATGGCAGAGGTAGGCGATGCGGTCGGCGTATTTAATGAGGGCCCCCTCCAGGGTATGGGCGGTGAGCTTCCCGCAGTGGTTCAGCATACCGTCCCGCACTTCTTCGGTCAGGTTCAGCCCCTGCCCTTCCTTTTCCAGCTTCTCCACAATGCGGACACTCTGCTCGTTGTGCTCGAAATGGCCGCATACTTCCTGCAGCGCCTGTTCCCCCACATGGCCGAAGGGCGTATGGCCCAGATCATGGCCCAGGGCAATGGCTTCCACCAGGTCCTCGTTCAGCCGAAGGGCCCTGGCCATGGTGCGGCCGATCTGGGCCACCTCCAGGGTATGGGTCATGCGGGTGCGGTAATGGTCTCCCCGGGGAGCGATGTAAACCTGGGTTTTATGTTTCAGCCGGCGGAAAGAATTACTGTGAAGGATCCGGTCCCGGTCCCTTTGGAAATCGGTGCGCAGCGGATCCTTCTTCTCCTCCCTGTCCCGCCGGGCATTGGCGGAAAGAGCCGCCCGGTGGCAGAGAATTTTCTTCTCCAGTTCTTCACTTCGTTCGCGAATCAGCATGATGTCCCTCCTTTTTGAAATGGGATTGATTTCCTTTATTTTTATTATATCATCTATGGGGCCGCTCGGGCGGAGGGTTCAAAGGGTTCAGAGGGTTCAGAGGGTTCAGAAGGTTCAGAGGGTTCAAAGGGGAAGGTTCTTAAGATTGACCGGCCCTATGGGCCGGAGGGTTCTTAAGTTTGACGGGGCCTTTGGCCCCGAGGGTTGTGGTGGCGGCTCCGCCGCAGATTCTGAAGCAAAGGGGCGCGGCTGGCGCCGCGGGTTGTGTAGAAGGGTTGTGCATCGCTTCGCTCAGAGGGCAACGGCCCTTCGGGCCGAGGGTGGCGGATTGCCCTTACGGGAAATGAGTTTTATAAGCCGCCTTCGGCGGTCACGTCCACATCGAGTATCATAATCAGGATTACCACCGTCCACACCGACTTCGCTGGATGGCGTCTCACTGGATTCGCGGGTCG
>ERZ1023848.476-NODE-476-length-12554-cov-19.105528_pt1 | contig 12554 bp, 2 predicted proteins | sample MGYA00380385_ERZ1023848 | MGnify/ENA primary metagenome ERZ1023848 (study PRJEB33179, sample SAMN07449069) | human gut metagenome | biome: Human-gut; feature: Human associated habitat; material: Faeces | host: Homo sapiens | place: India:Kasaragod | collected...
CCTGATGAGATTTCAATTTCTTGTGTAAGTACTCCTCATATTGTAAGTGATGTTTCATATTTATCTACTATAAGTCTTGATGATATTTTTATTAAAAATATATCATATATTCGAGATAATACTCTTATTAATTTCAATAATAGACTTATTCGAGGTAATGTAAAAACTCTTGATTATAGTAAACTTGATAGTGAACTTAAAGAGTTTACAGAGAACAATCTTGATGTTCAATTAAGTTGGAATCCGAGTTCTTCTTATATTAATAGTACTCGACGTTATTTCAAGAGTGGTGAAGTTTATGTTCTTTATGCTGGATATTATGATTATAAAGGTGACCTTGTAAATATACATCATATTCCTTGGAAAGCTAATAATTATGATATTGAAGCTTATCCCGTAGGTTCTACCAATCGAAATGCTCATAAAATTCCTTATAAATCTGAAAGTATTAGTAAGATTATAAGTCCGAGTTGGAAAAGTTTGCCTGATATTGGTGATGCTGAACAAGTAGATGAAATTGCTAAAACTGGTGTTGGTAGTGAAAAACCTACAATAGCTCGCAATCGTTATTTCACTTTATATGGAGTTTCAACTGGACACGCAACTGTTAAAGCGAAAGGTCGTTCTTTAACGAAAGGTAAACTTAAATTACCAAGTCTTCCATTACCTTATACAACTGAAGATTCTGAAGGTGGAGTTAATCCTTCTGATTATCAAGTTGTAGTATTGGAGATAACAAGTGAGAGCACTGACAGTCAATTAATCGGTGTTGAATGTAGTCCTACATTTGCTGGAGATAGTTTAATACCTGCTGGTATAAATTTAACTACAAAAGTTTATGATGCTACATCAGTAGTTAAACAGATTGATTCAGAAGAATCTGAAGTTGAAACTGGATATTATGAAATTTCTGAATCTAATCTTTTAGCATCGGATAGTAAATCCGTATTTATTGGTAGTACAGTTAATACTAAAACTAATTTTGTAATTAATCTTGATGCAAAAGAAACTAAATATATTTTAATTGAAGCTCGATTAGGATATAAAGTTGATGGAACAACTGCTCCGATATTTAATTGGTTAACTCAATTATATTCTACTTCTTCTGAATGGAATCCTACTTATACATTAAGTCCTAATATTAATATTAAAGCTAATCTTGCTGGTAAAACAGACTTAATGAATAAATATATTAGTTCGATAGTTTATTTCTTTATTGAACATAATATTAATAACTCTAGAATTGTTACACAAGGTTTCGCAATGCGAGATACTGAAACTAACAATTTTGGTAAAAATCAAACTTATAAAAATCCTTTTGGTGGAGATAATGCAAGATTTTATACATTTGAATATCTCTATAATAAGATAAATAGTATTCGAGGTAAACTTAAACCTCTATACTTTGAAACTGATGTTCTTAAATTTGTTAAAAATGAAGAACTTGATGATGATATAAAAGTATTTCCAGCTAAATGGAAAGGTGAAGATTTTGATGGATTTGATACAAATCCTAATGAATCTGGAACTCGATTCTTAGATGCTGACATTAATAGTCTTACTATTGATACTTCTCGTGCAACTAAAGATGTTTCACTTGAATATATCAATGCTAATATTAGTTCTCAAAACAATATTGCTGGCGATAGTTATTATCGTATTGAAAAAGGTTTTGATGGATTTAATAAAGGTACAGATAATGAAGAATGGGCAAGAGGATATATTGCCGATTTAATTAATAATTCTGAAACACTTTATTCTGATGTTAATAATCAGAAACTTCAAATTGCATCTAATGTAATTAATATTAAAGGTTCTTCTGAAATAATAACTTCATTAGTTGGTGATACATTTATTGGATATATAACACTTCGAGCTACTGCTCCATCATCTGATTATCGTTATGGTGATGCTCAAGCAAAAGAATTAGACAGTAACGCCACTGTTTATCGTTGGATATTCACTGTTCCTCTTGAAAGTAAATTCAATATTCTTGCTCGATTTAGTGTTAATAACGTAGATAAATCTTTCAAATATCACGATAAACGGGGTAATGAATTACGCGAATTTTATCAATTAAGTTATCAAGTTGATAATTTCATAAATAGTAGTGTTGGTAAAGGTTATTCTCCTGTTTACAATGAGAATGGAATTGAAACATTTACTTATTTTGAAGAAATTCCCGGAACCCAAGACCATCCTTATCGTATAATTCGTAGTCAATTACAGAATGCTGAAAATGCTAATCTTAATTGGCGATTATTTAGAAGTGATGATTATAAAGATATGCCTTTTAATCGAGGTGAAATTATCGCATTAAAAACTGACAATAAAAATCTTTATATTCAACAAACATACGGTTTGCATTTATTGCAACTTCGTGATACACTTTCTAATACTGATGAAGGTACTTCGTATTTAGGTACAGCTGATATATTTAATATGGAACCTCAAGAGGTTACATATAGTCCCAGTGGTTATATAGGTTGTCAAAGTTATTTTGATACTCATGTTAATGTTATTGGTTATTTTGTTATTGATGCAGTTCATAGGCGTATCTTTAATATCAATGGAGATAAAGTAAGTAATATGACTGCTCTTAATGCTCTTAAGTGGTTTGACGGTAATCTTGTAAAAGATGTAGTTAATCCGTTTAAAAATAATGGTAGAATTTGGGCATTTAATGAAGATACTAATATCTTATATTTAGTCCAAAATGTTGATAATAAACAATTCACAATTAGTTTTAGTCCTATTGCTAATGCTTGGATTTCATTCCATGATTATAATCCCATCGTAGGTATTACCAATCGAAATGGATTATTCTGGTTTGATAAACATGGTATTTATGCAATATCTAAAAATAATTATGGTCGATTCTTAAAAGATGATAATGGTAATCAACTTATTAAAGAATCATATATTAAATTTATTCTTAATGATAATAATAGTTATAATAAGTTATTAAATAATATTGCTTGGAAAGACAGAGTTGATATTGTTAATAATCTGTTACCTACTATTAATGAATTTAAGAAAACTATTAATGCTATATTGGTTCATAATGATGACCAATGTACTGGTTATAAACTTGTTAAATTTAATGATATTTGGTATAATGGTACAACTGGTGTTAATAAAGTAAATCTTTGGAGATTTAATAGTATTAATGATATACACAAACAAATACCTTTTATGATTACTGATTTAGTTGTAGATGAATCTGCACTAAAACATAAAGCTAAATGGTATGATGTTAATAAGTTCATTTGTCAATATGTTTATTGCATAATGAAGTTTAATAATAGTGATAATAACAGACTTTGGGAACTTATTGATGTTAATCCTGAATGGATTCTTGATAATCGTAATAATCAAAGGTAATTTGTAACAACTTGTGCGGCTCGGCCTTCGGCCTCGCTCCCCGGTGGGGCAGGAGGTTGCACGCCCACTTGTCGTGTTACTCAAACTTTTAATGGTATGTCTAATCGTAAAGTTAATCCTGATAGTCTTCGTCAAGTTACTCGTTATATTAATGAGTATTCTCAACATATTTGGGATAACGAATTGACTGGTGATAAAGAATTTGTTCGTGTTAAAGAAAATAATAAACTTAAAACTGTTCGTTCACGTTCAAAAGATGGTAAATATTATTATCCTTATGCTTCATATGAAGGTGGTGCTAAAACTATTGGCCCCGGTTTTAAGTTAAATGATACTTCTGATTTTACTAAATCTGTTAAAGCGAAAGGTAAAGCAACAAGAAAACAAATTGATGCTGAATTGAATCGTCGTATGGCGAAAGCCTACAATGATGTTCGTGATATTTATTCTGAGAAATATGGTATTGATGATTTCAATACCTTACCTCAACTTATTGTTAATCTTATGTCTAATCTTGCATATCGAGTAGGTCGAACTGGTTTTAGACAATATAAGAAATTGTTAAAAGGTGCTAATGAACGTAATACAGATAGTATTATTAAAGAATATAATACTGGTAATAAAAGAAGAGATAAATCTGAATTAGAAATATTTAAGAAGAATAGTTCTAATGATTATGATATGATTAGAAATAGACTATTTTCTAATTTTAATACTGATGATAATCCTGATAATTATGTTGAAGATATGAGTAAAACTAATCGTAAAAAATATAATTTCGGTGGTATTCGTTCTACACATGATGCTACTGCTGATTATTTAGGAATGGCTCGTAATTCCGGTAATAGTTTTTTCGGTAATGGTATGATTGATTTATTATATCATGGCGGAAAGAATGATGATACTGGAATCCCAGTTAAGAACTATGTAGATAAGTTGATTGCTAATGATAAACTTATCTATGCAAATATGCAGAACAAAATCAATAATGAAGTTTTAACTTCTCGTGGTATTACTGCTAAATTCGGTGGACTTGTTGGAACTCCTCGTAGGAAATTTTATTGGGGTGGAACAAGTATTAATGACCCCGGTAGTGTTCAATGGGGTACGCGAGTTCAAGCCAGTGATATTTACGAATCTAAATATAGTGCTGATGGCGAAGGTATCGTAGGTGGTAGCGCTTTAAGTGGAGCTGGAACTGGATTGGGAATTGGAGCTGCTGTTGGTGGAACTGCGGCGCTTGCTACTGGTGCAGCCGCTGGTTCTTGGCTTGGCCCTATCGGTGCTGGTATCGGTGCATTAATTGGTGGCATTGTTGGTCTGTTTACTGGACGTAAGAAAAAGCGTCAAGAAGAACGTCGTCGTCAAGAACTTTTAGCTGAACAAGCTGAAATGGAACGTCAGCAGACTTTAGGTAATATGCAAGATAAAGTTGAAAATGATGTTGCAACTATTCGACAAAGTAATCTTGGTAATTACTCAGAAGGTACAGGATTTTATGCTAAATTAGGTGGAATGATTGGTCGTAGAAAATTAAACACCGGCGGCCAAGTAGTTCCTAATTCATCTAATAGTATTGTTGCTTATGGTCAAACGCATGAACAATATAATCCTGCTACTGGTGAAACTGGAATTATATATGGAGATTCAGAAATTGAAGGCGGCGGCGCTAAAAATGGTCGAATGTATGCTGGTGAAGTTGTTCGTGAAACTCCTGAAGGTGGTCAAGTATTTAGTGATACGATTAAAGTTCCCGGAACAAATCGTACTTTCGCTGATTACGCAAAGAAACTTACTGATATGAAAGGTAAAAAAGAAGCTCAAGTTATTCAACTTGCTGATGGAGTTACATTATCTTTGTCTGCATTAGATAAGAGTAAAACTAACAAATTACAAACTGGAACAAATGTTCGTAATATTGAAAAGTTAGTTTATAGAATGAATAAAGCTCGCGGTGAATCTGAAACTATTGATGCTAAAACAGAAGATTTATTTGAAGCTCAAGAACTTTATGCCACTGCTTTAGGACTTCGTGATGATGCTCCGATTATGCGTTGTGGTGGAATGATAAGAAAGAAAAGACCTTTTGGCGGATATGCTTCACCTTATAGTCTTACAGGAGTTTCAGCTCCTAAACTTACTACTTTACCTCCAATTCAAACTACTGCAAGTGCTGGTGGTGGTTCTACATTTAAGTTCGGATTTAATGAATTTGGACTTGGTATGAATCTTGCAAGTTCTCTGTTTGGAATTGTAGGTAATGCTCTTAATACTCGTGCTAATCGAAAGGCTATTGAATTTGAATCTACACTTCATGTTCCGAAAGGTAATAAAGTAGATGCTGTCCAATATAGTACAGATTATGATATTAGTGAGGAATTACAAGAACTTGGTACACAAGAACGTAGAGCTGCTCGATATATTACTGATAACACAAGTAATGTTCAAACTGCTCGAAATAGTGTAGCAAATCTTGCAATTAATGCTCAACTTGCTCGAAACAAACTGTATGGAGCTAAGAAAGATTATCAACGTCAAAGATATGATTTAAATAGGCAAGAACGAGTTAATGCTCGAAATGCTAATAGTCAAATTATGTATCAGGATGCTATTAATGAATATAACAAAGCTGTCGGCTTGAATCAACAATTAATGGCAGTCAAAACGCAAGGATTACAAGGAATGTTACAAGGAGTTGAAGGTCTTGCCGGAGCAGTTAATAATTACGCAAGTGCCCGCTTATACGAGAAATTATGGCCTCGTGGAGTAACTAATCACATGAGAAGTGGTTTTGCTTGCGGTGGTCTTGCAAGACGTAAAAGAGCTTAATATGATGCGTGATATATCGGATTATTCTTTTATAGGATAGTCCGATATTCACGATTTTTTGTATATTTGTAATGATACAAATAGTGGTACAAACACGCGCGACAAGTGGGCGTGCAACCTCCTGCCCCACCGGGGAGCGGAGCCGCTGTGCGGAGCACAGCAGGCGGAGCCATACGAATTACAACTAATTTACAAACTAATCATTATAAAATTATGGCAGAAATTGCAATAGGTCGATACGATACTAATACATTAAAAACTCCACAATTACAAGATTATGGAAGTGTATATGCTGCTGTTGGAAATGCTTTGAATCAAAAGTATTACCAAAATCGTGAAGCTTATATTAACAGAATTGCTAATCCTTTAAGTCAAATTAAGGCAACTTCTCGTGGACAAAAAGTTCTTGATTCTGAAAGAGCTAAGATTGTTGAAGGTGCTAATGAATTTAAGGAACAAGATAATTGGTTTGCAGCAGATGATTATATTTATAAGCAAACTGAGAATATTTTGACTAATGAAGGTCTTAAAGCTGTTCAAGCTGATTACGCTTTAGAACAGCAATATATAGAAGATTTGAAAAAGAGTGATTGGGATACTCAAAATCAAAATGCTTTCCTGCTTCGTAGTCGTTTACAATCTTCTGATATTGTTTATGATGCAGAAACTAATACTGTTGTAAGCGGTGGTTTTAACGGAGTTCAAATCGGTAAAAAGTTCGATGTAAATAAATATCAAAAAGACGTATTTGATATTCTTTCAAAAGCTAAGGCTGATAAAGTATCATTTGAAAATCTTGTTACTAATCCTGATATGATACGTCAGTATGGATTGGATGTTGCAACAGGTTTTGATGGTGAAAAGTTAGCAAGTCACTTTGTTAAAACTGGTAGTGAAAGAGAAGGTATTACAGAACAAGAGATTATGAATTATGCTATGTCATTACTCAAATCTAATCCTGATTATACTAATTATCTTACTACTATTTGGCAGAATCAAGATGCTCTTACTCGATTTGTAAAAGATGATAGTTCTGCTGGTGGACATTTAAGAGATTACGAATTAGAAGATTATGCTCCTTTATTCGCTGGTAATCCTACAATGTTTGCTCTTAATGGTTTAGGTATTAACGTAAATGAACTTGGTGCTCCTACAAGAGACGGTAAGTTTACTGTTAATTCTAAATTATCCGCTGAAATTAAAACTTTGTTAGATACTGTTAATAAAGAATATGGAGTTAATGTTCTCGATATATTACAGAATAAAGCTCAAGTTCCACCTGAACTTATTCAAGCTGGTTTACAGAATTATGTAGATAAAATGTTTGAAAGTTACGCTAAAGGTGTACTTGGTGCTACTGATGATATTGAGAATCTCGATAGAACTGCTTTTACACAAAGTGTTTTGTCTGGTCAATTTATTAACAATAATATTCAAAGCTTAGCTGGTGCTGCCGCAGGTTTATATTCTTATCAAGATATTAAAACTACGGTTGGTTTAATTGCTAATCCCGGTTATACAGCTTATGTTAAAGCTCGTGCAAAAGGTAAGCAACAAGAACTTGAAACTCTTCAACAATATGCTCCGTATCTTGATACATTAGGTGGTTTTGAAGTTACTGGTGATAGTGTTGCAGAAAACATTAATCGTCGTAATGAAATTACTGACCAAATGACTAAACTTTCGAATTCTATGAATCAGATATTTACATCTGATGAACTTGGAATTTTAGGTCTTAGTCCGGGAGATGGTAATATTGTTAAAACACTAAATATTTCTACTGCTGAAAGATTAGTTGATTCAGCAGGTCTTGATGAAGAAACGGCAGCTAATCTTAAAGGTAAACTTTTACAAGTTCAAACTGCTCAACGTAATTATAATAATCTTCAAGCTAAACTTCGTTCTGACGAAATTCAACTTAATTCTGTATTTGATACTTGGAAAGAACACCGAGATAGGATTGAAGGTAGTATAGGTTGGTATCGAGTTAATAATGAAGAAGCTAAGATTATTCTTGATAACAGACTTGATAGTTATGATAAATATGTTGATTATATAAATCAAAATTATAAAGAACTTTATAATCCTGAAACATATAGTAGTACTTGGGTACGAAAAGATGGTGTAACAACTGGAGCTAAATATCTCGGTGATATACTGACAAAAGAAGAATTTGAATCTACTTTGTCTAATGCAGCAGATAATGTTTCAAATCGTTATCGTAAAGCTATTGCTGATGCACCTCTTGAATTTACAGCAACTCGTGAGATTATTGCTAATCCTTCAAGATTCCAACAAAATTACATGGCAGCTGCTATGGTAAATTGGAAAAAAGGTGCTGGTAATATTAGCGTTGTTCAAACTCCGTCTGGAGAAGGTATTGGTCTTACTGGAATGCAATTAGCTAAGTACATGAACTTTGATGCGTTTCCTACTTCGACTACTACTAATTCAAAAGGTACAAGTGTAACTCGTCAGAGTAACGCTACTAAAAATTCTAAACCTCTTTCGGGTAAAGAACTTGGTCTTGATTATGATATTTATAAAACTGAGGTTAGTCCGATTGCTAATGGAATTGCAGCTCGTGAAGGCCGTAATGAATATGCAATTACTCTTTTCGATGAAACTGGTGCTGCTCGTGGTAATATTATTTTCTCTGAACAAGTAGACCCATCTACTATTGCTCGTCAAATTCTTGATAATTACCGCAATATTAAACCTTATGCTAAAATTGGTGGTGAAGGTTTACAACGTAGTGCTGGAATGATTGAATCTCAATACGCTTCGGGATTTATTGATTTCAATACTACTGGTGCTAATAATAGTCCTGCTGTTGCAAACATCGCAGACCTTCAAAGAACTGTTGATGATTTAGGTAAAGTTGAATATGATTTGAATATTCACGAACCTTTCTATAATAGTATTGACGGTAATAGTCGTAAAGTTGAGGTTGGTAGAACAACACAAGGTTATTATATAAAAGATATTAGTGGATTAAAATATCCTGATGGTTCTGTTCATTATGGAGAGTTTGGATATAACATAATTCCTAATAGTCTTTATACAATTAAAGGCATGACTCCTAATAATATTGAATATTATGAAAGTATAAATGAAGCATTAAAGCCTATCACAGAATATATTTTAACTCAGTATGGAATTATTCTTGATATGCAAGAAGCTGCTGAAGCTATTCAAATAAATAAAATAAACAATGCTAATATAGGATATTAAACTATGCCAAATTTAACAGATATTAAGATTCCTATTACAGGTTCAAAAGCTCTTACTCCTTCTGAAACACAAATTCAAGGAGTAGGAGCTACTCCTATTTTACCGTATAGTATGCCGGAGCCTGAACGTGCTCATGGTGCAAAACTATCAGCAATTAGAAAATTTAATATTTCTGAATATGAAAATATATTAGGTCGAGGTCAAGTTAATCCTAATCTTGATTTAAGTGTTCTTAATGAAAATAGAGCACAAAATCAAAGTGGTTGGTATTTAACTAAAAATGCTATTGGTCAATTAGGAACTACTATTCTCGGTGGTACTATTACTGGTATCGGTAGTATTCTTAATTTCTTTCCTACTACATATCGTGTTATTAGTCAAATATGGGATGATAATGCCAAATATAAATGGGACAAAGCTATCAACGAAGGTCTTGGTTCTGAATGGCAGAGAATAGGTAAAGATATTGAGAATTGGGGCCGTAAAGCTATGCCTATTTATCAAACAGAACAAGCTCAAAAAGGTGGTTTTGCTGGTGGTATGGGTGATGCTACTTGGTGGGCAAGTATGTTTCCTACCGTAGGTTCTGCTGCTGCATCTATGCTTCCTGTTATTGGACAAATGCGAGCTTTACAAGCTGTTGGTAAATTAGGAACAATGATTAACGGTGTTGGTCGTTTAGGTTCTACATTGAATAAAGCAGGTCGTGCATTACAAAGTCCTTATACTCAACAGATAATTGGTACTTTATACGGAGCACATCTCGATAGTATGGAAGAAATTGTTCGTGGTTATGATGAACAATATCAATATGCTCTCGATTTAGGTTTCAATGAAGATGATGCTCGTAAGTTTGCATCTGTTTATGCTTCTGAAAGTTACAATGATGCTTGGGCTTATGGAGTATTATTTAATGCTATCGAACTTAATAGTATGCTTCGTGGTATTAAAGAAGCTCCAGTTAATAGTATTTCTATTGAAAAAGGTTTAAAAAGTAATATAAAAGGTCTTGCACAAAAAGGTAAGACTTTTGTTTTAGATAGTGAAACATCTAAACTTAATCGCAAACTTATTCCGAGTATTGGACTTCATAAAACAAAAGATTTCTTTTCTGTTGCTTTATCTGAAGGTCTTGAAGAGATGCGAGTTGATATGGCACTTAATGAAGGTGTCATTGCTGCAAAAAAAGAATTTGGAATTGAAGATGAAACTGCTGCTTTAACTCCGTTAGCTCGTATGGGAAGACTTGTTGAACAAGCTTCTTCATGGGATAGTTTTATTTGGGGTGCTATCGGTGGTGGTGTAATGTCTGCTGGACGTAATGGTGTTACACGAATACTTAATGGTAAAGCTCAACAAGAAGCTGAAAATAAGCGAGCTACTAACATTATAAATGGTATTCAAGATACTGCCGCAGCTATTGCTGATTTTGACGGTGATATGAATATTAAAGTAACTGAAACTCCAGTTTTAGATGAAGCTGGTAATCAAGTTATGAATAGTGATGGTACTCCAAAAGTTAATAGAACTATTACTGACCCTGCTTCAAGTTTGCTTGTTGGTATTATGGGTAGAATTGGTTCTGCTAATGGGTTCAATTATGCTGTTGAATATTTTGATGAATTAAGTAAATTATCAGATGCTCAACTTGAAGAAGTTTACGGTGCTAATAAACGACCTGTCGTAGATGCTCTTCGTAGAGAATTTACTATTATGCGAGATATTCATGCTCGTAATATGGGTTTAAGTTGGGGTAATCCTTTCGACAATGTTCTTAAAGTTCAGGCATCAACTGATGATTATTTACTTGACTATTATCGTCGTCAATTAGCTATTGTTGATACTGATATTCAAACTTTCGATATTGAAGCGTCTAATCTTCGTAAGCAACGAGATGAAGCCCTTAAAGCTATTGATAGTAAACTCCATAGCTTAAATGTAAAAAAGACTGTTCTTGAACAAGAACGTGAAGAACTGCAAAAAGTTATTGAAGATTATAAAACTCAGCTTGAAGATAAAACTCGTAATAAAGCGATTAGTACACTTAAAGGTAAACGTACTCGATTAGTAAATAAGATTAAAACTATTGAAGATACAATCAATGGTTTACAATCTCAAATTAATGAGTTAAATACTTATATTGCTAATCAAGGTGCTATTAGTACAAAACAACCTAATCGTAAAGCTCGTAAACCTTATCTTCTTGAAATTAAAAATAGTAAGAAATCTATTTTAAGTCTTCAACAACAAATTGCAAATGCTCGTCAAGCTATTGCAGAATTAGAAGTTGGTAAACTTCAATATGAACAAGAACTTGCTATTCATAATGGAGAAATTGCTGATACTCGTAGGAAGATTGAATTATTTGAAAATGATTTAGCTGATTACGATGCAAGACTTAATAGAATTAATAGCGATATTGCAGAACAGAGTGAACGTGAAAATAACAATGTAGTTGAATATAATGAAGCTGCAAAACGTTTACGTGAAACTCGCAATAACAATAATCAAACATATAAATCTCTTGAAGAAGCTCGAACTCAACTGAGTATGGCTGTAATGGCTCTCGAAGAAAATGTTAATAATCGAGATGAGATTATGGCTGAACGAAGTAAGTTACTTAAAGAAGTTTATGATAAACAAGAAGAGATTGAAAAAGCTAAAGATAAAGTAGAAGAAACTACTGAAACTACTAATCAAGAAGCAAGTCAAGAACCCGAAAATGTTACTACCGAGGTGCTAACAGACAGTAACGGGATTTCGTACTCTCTCGATGACAGCGAGGCCCCAAATACCGTCGATATTAAAAATAAGGTATATTCGGTAGGCTCAAAATTTAATGTCGCAGAATCGCCCAAAACCGTGCAAAGAATCGAGGTTGTAACCGACGGCGAAACCGATTTTAGTGCTGTAATGGTTACTATAAAAGATGATGCGACTGGTAAGGAAGATACATATTCTGCAAAAGAACTTGCAGATATGGATATTACTGAAATTCGAAGTGAAGTTCAAACTAAATTTGATGCTATTTATAAAACACTTTATAGTATTCAAGATAAACTTTCAGCAGATAAATTTGAGAATCATTATTTAGATACTATTATAAA
>ERZ1023848.480-NODE-480-length-12523-cov-14.479708_pt1 | contig 12523 bp, 10 predicted proteins | sample MGYA00380385_ERZ1023848 | MGnify/ENA primary metagenome ERZ1023848 (study PRJEB33179, sample SAMN07449069) | human gut metagenome | biome: Human-gut; feature: Human associated habitat; material: Faeces | host: Homo sapiens | place: India:Kasaragod | collected...
CCTTACCACCCGAAGCTATTTCGGCAGAGACCTTTGCGTCACTCCGCTCCATGTATCCTATGGGCAAATCGGTTATACCATCCATTTTCCTTATTCTCGTGACCCGATGCCCGAAATCGCATATGATTGGGAGATGAACGACCTTACCATCGATGAGGAAGATTGGCAAAAATGGCTCGCTCCCGATGATGAAGAAGATTGCGAAGACGATGACACATCCGAAGAATGAAAAATCCAAGATGCCTACACATTATTATATATGTGCGCATCTTGGATTTTTGATATTGCAGAAAATAACTCGGCTATCGACGGAATGCAGACCTTGCAACCTTTTCCTCTTCTATCTTTTCCTCGCTTCCTGATGATACAGATAGCTCTACTTCCTTTTCTTCTTCATCTTTTCCCGAAACCGAAGCTGCAACATTCTCACTCTGTTGCTCCTTCATTTCCAACGCTACTTCATCTATTCTCTGTGAGAGAATGGACGTTGCCTTTTTCACATCCATCAAGGTGGTTTTGATAAAACTTGGCGTCTCCTTCAGACTGCCGAGCCACGATTTCAGATAGGCGGCACTGTCTTCCTTCAGATTCTTGGTCATGCCATACTTCTGGCACACCAACGCACTGCCCAACTCTGCAACAAGTTCCTCCCTTGCATATTCATCTGAGCCAAAGCCCGATTGAGGATGCAAACGGTTCAACTGATTTTCCGCTCCTGTCGAGTGAACCATCTCATGAAACGCTGTTCCATACCACGACTCACCGTCTTTAAACTGTGCCTTCTCAGGAATGGTTATCTGGTTGCGAGAAATGGAGTAGAACGCATTGTCCTGGTGTTCGATGTTGATGGGGCAAATCCACCTCTGTTCCTTGAACATCCGGTCTACAGCAGGAAACGAATACATGTCACCTTCCTTCACCAATGCCTTTTCTGGCTTGTTCTCTGCTTCCAACTTGGCATACAATTCAGGTCTTGCCTCCTTCAGATTGGTCTGTGCCACATTGAACACCTGGTACACATTCAACTTCGGATAGACATTATACTCCTTCTGCTCCTCAGCACTCATTCGCTTGTAGTCGTCATAGGGTATCTTTTCTTTTGTCTCCTTGTGTACAATGGTGAAACTTGTCAGCATCACCGGAAAACTCTTCTCTCCCTTGTTGATGCAGACCTTTGGCAACGGCTCACCATTAGCATCCGTCATCTGCTTCTTGTTACCTTGCTTGTCGGTCTGATAATTCAAGCCAACGGCACGGTTGAAGGTGCAGAACACCGGCAACTCATAGCCTTTCTTCTCACACAGCATGGTGAGCAGCAAGGCATTCATGCCGTTATACTCCCTGCCAGACAGGTTCTTCGGCCAGCTCAATGTACCTTCCGTAAACCAAGGCTTTTGCCATCCGTCCTTGCTTCCCAACGACTCGATCTTCTCTATCATCATGTTTGCGAAGGTGTCCAAGGCTCTGTCCTCAGCATTCTTTCCATCGCCATTATTCTGTGGACTCTTATTGTAATATGCCATACTTGCTAATTGTTAGGATGATACGGCTTCTTTTCCCACTGGCTCAACTCCGCCACCTTGCAGCCCAGGTTGAGCCTGTCGTTATACACCGAGATTTCCAGCTCGCCCTTTGCCTCGATGGTGGCTTTTGGCTGCAACCATTCCTCTCTTTCTTCCGAGAAACGGACAAAGCGCACCCATGTAAAGGCGAAATCTTCACCAATCTTCTCTGCACTGAAAGCCGAAAACATCAGGAAAGTCTTTCCTTTTTTGTCATTCTTCATGTCAATGTCCTTACCGACTTTGCCCTTGAACTCCATATCTCCCACGATGCCATCCTTGCTTTCTGTAGCAGGCTGGCTCACTTCGACTCCTTTCAAGTTAAAAAACAGGTTGTCGTCTTTCTTCTTGAAGGTAAGCACACCTTTCACATCGATGCGATTGCCCACAACGATAGCTTCGGCACAATCTCCATCCATGATGCAGCTTACCATCACCGTCTTGTTGATACCTTTCTTGGCTGGCACCACCACATCTACGGAATATGTAGTAAACGGCATTCCGTCCTTTCCATTGCGAACCACTGCAGCCTTGCTGACGGTTCCGCACACACTTACGTTACATTTAATCATAGCTCAAATACTTTTTTATTCGTTTTCAATCGACCAAGATGTGGAACTTCCAAGTATCTTACTTTCTTTGCATTGTCTGACTTTGACCTTCTTGCTGTTCCAGGACTTGCTCATAGTTTTGCGATGCCTGTTGCGTCAGCACGATAGTATTCACCATTCCAGCGATGCGCATTTTCTTGGCATCATTGCTCAGGTTGTTATCACCCAACACTTGCGACAATCTACAGAACTCCGCATTGGTCAGCTCTCTCGTCACTTTGGTAGTGCCATTGTCCGCTTGCAACACAGCCTTTCCATTATCGCCAACGCTCAGCACACATTCATTCATAGTCGGCATCAACGGTTTCAAGTCCACCTGCCTTTTGCTTACAGCTTCTGAGATTTGCGTTTTTTGCTCTTCCTCGCTTTTACTGTCTATTTGCACAGCGAGGGCAAGCAGACTGCTATACATGGTAGTCACCAATCCCATTATCGGGTCTGCACTTGACAATCCTGTGCTTGCGTCCTCGGATGAAAGCAATTTCTTCATCCAATCGTCAGGTGACAGACTCGTGTCCACTGCCGAACTATTTCCCTTGTATTTTGTCAACAGGTCATTGCCGTTATACAATGCTTGTTGCTTCAGATTGCCTTTCTGCGCTATCTCCGCCAAGTACGATGCAGGATCCACGTCCCTTGTCTTGCCGTCTGCCGATATGGTCTTCACCCCGAAATGCAGATGCTCACCTGTGGTTCGCGTTCCAGTATTGCCAGATACACCCAACTTCTGTCCTGCTTTTACCTCGTCACCCACCTTCACGACGATACTGTCCAAGTGCATATAGGTGGTTTGCACCTTGCTTCCATCCGATCTTGCGTATTCCACTGTCACAGACTTGCCACCGCCAGTATTGGCATTGTGGTTCACAACTACCACCTTGCCGCCATTCTCTGTAGCCAGCACATCATCATGCTTGGCTCTGATGTCAATACCCTTATGCATCTGCTGTTTGCTTTTGTCCATAGGGTCTTGACGCATACCGAATGGAGATGTGACAAACAAGAACTCGTCCCTTTTCACAGGGAATGAGTATTTGTCGTTGGTTGTTTTAGATGCTGTTTGCTTCTTTTCGTCATTATTGGATGGCGATACCGAAGACGAGACCGTTGCTGAAGTCCTTGCATTCTGTTCTACGCCGAACTTCTTGCCCTCAGCCCTCATCTCTCGCATCACCTGTTGGTCATACTTCTGTAATCCATTGATCTCGATAATCTTTTGCAAACTGGCAGCATATCCTCCACTGGTGGCATAACCGCCTCGCTCAATGCCTTTTGTCCATCCCTTGTAATCATCGGGAGAGAGTTTGAAGCATTGGCTGTAGCGGCTGCTGTTCTTCAATATCTTGGAATGGTGCTCGTATGAGTCACCCACCGTGGCATACTTGCAGAACTTCTCATTAGGCTTGTCATCGGTATAGACAAGATAATCGCCACCGCTCTTCAACCAACTTTTCGAAGCCTTCACGCCAAAGTGGTTGTTGCCCAACTGCGACAGTTCACTCTGTCCATTACGGCTTTCTAAGATGCCTTGCGCCAAGGTGACGGAAGCAGGGATGCCATATCGCTTCATTTGTTCCATCGCCTCGGCAGCATATCTTTCTGCATATTGCTGATTCTTGCTCATGTCTTTATATCCTCATTATTATCGTTTCATACCGCCAGAACGCTGCTGTTCCTCAGTATTTTGCTCCTCTTGCTTCTGCTTGGGTGCCTCCAACTGGTCACAGATAGCTACTCGTTCTCCTGCTCGGATAAGCTTGGGTAGATAGGTGTCCAAGGCATGATGTGGAAAGCCAGCCATGTAGTGACCTGCTTGGGTGTTTCTCTTTGTCAATGTAATCCCCAACACTTCCGCTCCTCGCTTGGCATCCTGTTCATACATCTCATAAAAATCACCTACACGAAACAGCAGCAAAGCATCTGGATGCTTAGCTTTCAACTCCTTCCATTGCTTCATGATGGGAGAGTCCTTGGTCTCTTCCTTCTGCTTACCCTTTGTTTCTTCCTTCTTTTCCACAGTAGCGTTATTATCTCTTTGAACAGTCGCATCCTTCTCTTCCCTAATATCTGTCTTTTCCTCAGAGGAAGCTTGCTTGTTCTCTTCCTCATGATATTCTCGATGCTCTTCCTCATTCTTATCGGTGGAGACTTGCGTTTCTTGCTTCACCTCGGTTTCATCAACTTGCTTCTCAGATGCAGTCTGCTCCTGCGTCTGTCCTTTCTGCAGGATGTCAGCAAACAGGGTAGCAGCAAGATGCTTTTTGTACTCGTTCTTGTCTTCGGCAATCCACATTCGTTGCCATTGGCTTGGTGATACCACACGAGGCTGCAACTTGTCTGCGCCATCAATGGTGACTGCACACAGAATGACATCGTTCTTTGCCTTGAACACGTTCACTTTCTGTATGCGGTTCATGTCCACCTCGTTGTGCTGACCACAGCCAAACAAGTCCACCTTCAGGTCAGGCTTTGTCTCTGCCATCGCATAGTATTTTTGTGCCAGTTCCACCCTCAGACTATCCATCGTGTCCTGCGCCTGTTTCAATGTGGTGAAGAAGCGGTTCAAATCCGCCTTGTCGGGATAGATGGAGAATGCCTTCTGTCCTTCGGGCTTGATATACATCGCCCAACGCTTGTTGTCATCCTGCACCATCTGTATGCGGTCGAAGCCCACCTGCTTGCTCTGGCTCACGGCATCGCTTACTTCTATCTTGGATATGTCTTCCAATTGCCAGTTCTTCAGTCTTGCAACGGTGATGTCCTTTCCTGCAAAATAGCCGTCATCAGGATGGTAGCCCAATGCACCATTTGGGTTATAAAACTTGACAGATAGAAAACCTTCCTTTTGCAAGGCATGTTCAATGCGCTGCTTGCTCATGCCCGACACTTCATTGTTCACTTCCAATGATGCTCCTGCCGGCAATACTACATCAGCACTCTTGTTTTCCTTGTCCCTTACTATCACCACAAACTTCTGCTCGCTGTCAGGATGCTTGGCTATCTCGTCTGCCACGAAGTAATGCTTTGGCATCTTCAATTGCATCTCGGTGGTCTGCTGCTCGTTCTTCAAGGATGAATATTCTATTTTCTCGCCACGCTCTGCCTTGCGAATAACGTCCAAGGCATTGTTCACATCACTCTCTATGGCATCTATCAGACATGGATTTTCTTTCAGTTCACGGTTCCAGTAGTCCACCAGTCCCATGTTCTCCTTGGAAATCTTGGCTGGCATACCCATTCCCATCATCTTGATGCCCGAAGCCAGTTCTACCACCAGTTTCTCTTGCTTCACGGCATCCTCCGATGGCGCAATGCCGTTTTTCATCACCATGCCCTCCCTTGCCAGTCGCTGTTGATGTCCTGTAGCACTCACCACTTGGCGCAGCATTTCCTGCACATAATCGCTATAATGCTCAAAGTTTTCTTGCTTTGGCATATACACAGCATCTTTTTCTGTGTCATAGTGTGCCACTCCGCTTCCGTCTTTGCGCACCGCCATCAGGTTTTCCTTCATCTTCTGGATGAAGTCATTTACTTGGCTACGCAATGCCTTGTCTTCATTCGCACCGACATTCGCCTTCACCACATCTTCATATTTCTCCTTGTCTTTCAGTGGCAGCATGGTCTGGTCGATGTTAAACAGCACTCGTATTTCCCGATTATGTATGCCCTTGTACTGAGTCTGATCGGTTGCCGACAATTCCTGGTAGTCCTTTCTGCTGATGATGTCTTCCGGATTATGTCGGTTCACATACTTGTTCCACGCATACCAGTTGAACGGCACACCTCTCTCATGCGCCATCACAGACTCGTCTCGCTTCTTGGCTTCACTAAATAACGTGTAAAGATTTGTAGAAAATCCGTTCTTGTCGGAGTTCAATCCCATCACGAGGGCATTGAACGGACTCACTGCCGCTCCCTTCGGGTAAAACCGTGGATATTGCTTTCCTTGCTCATTCAGCCAGACACCCTTGTTGTCGGCTGCTTTCGACAGGGCCTCGGAAATCAGTGACACTTGACGCTCTGCCGCATTCTTCTCTTGTGGACTTTTCTCTTTCATTGTATGATTGTTTTACGTTTTATCTTATCTTGAACGTTGAATGACTTCTCGCTGCTCTGCGTTTTCCATCGCCTCGTTTCTCACACTTCTCACTTCTTGCTCGCCATAGTTGCGTTCTGCCATCTGTCTCATCTGGTCACTCTTGGCAAGCACGGCATTGGCAAGGGTGTTGAGTGGTAAGGCTCCTGCTTGATATGCTCCAACCACATGCTCTGGCAGTTGGATGGTGTATGGCACTCGGTCGATGGTTGCCACCAAGCAATTGCCTTGCAGCACAGGGTTGACTATTCGGGGATTCAACGGTTCGTCTGGATAGGACTTATATTGCACTGCTTGTGATGTTGTATTATCGTATGATACAGCATTTCCATCATTGCTTTCCCGTTTGTTTGCCAATGCTTCATGTCCTGCCTTGTTCAGCAGGTTGGCACCGCCCATACCAATGAGTGTCATCTTCAATAGCGGATTCTTCACGAACATTCCAGCAAGGATGGCGGCTATTGGCATCATATTGTCCTTCAAGCCTAATGATTGCGTCTTGCCAGTGAACAGTCCAACAAGGATGTCGGGCAACATGGCTATTACATAGCCGAGATTATTGCCGATGTCGCTGAAACCATTCAGTCCGAAGTTCTTCAACAGTCCTTCCCATCCGTTGCTGTTGTCACGCTCAGGCTGTTCCTGCTGCGTTTCTTCCGATTGTTGCTGTTCTGCATCTTCTTGTAGGGCCTCTGTCTCATTTCTTTCTTTGATGATGCGCTCTGCCTCTGCAATCTTGGCTGCGTCGTGCTTGGCTTTCTCTTCCAGATAGGCATCCTCCTTGCCTGGTGCCACTATCAGCGGTACATTCTTGTATTTCGGATCGTTCCGTTTCTCTTGCTCTTTTTGGAAAGGAAACTTAAAACTGTTATCTGTCCATGCCATAGGTGTAAATGCTTTTTGTGGGATATGTATCTTGTTATGGAGTTTGCTGTTGAGCGTCTTGACATAGCCATTGTCGGTGGCATTCACTTTCTTGGCTTGTGAGCGAAAACCAGTGAAGGCATTGCCGTTCTGTCCGAATACGCCCTTGCTGATGCTCAATTCCATGGCTTGCTCTTTCCGCTGTTCGCCGTTTCCCTTCTTGGAATCGAGAATATAGCCCAATGCCATGTCGCTCCCCACCAAGGTAGCCAATGACTTCCAACTACCGATACCGCCCATAGTCACGGCATCCATTACCGAGGCGGTAGCCCTTCCAGCAAACTTCTCCGTCTTGCTTGGCTTATAGGCTTTCTCGCCACGAGCTTCTATCTCTGCCGTCAATGGTGACTTCATCAGTTCTTCTTGCAGTCCCCAGATGCTGTTTTGTGCTGCCTTTCGCAAGATGTAGTCCATCGTTGATTTGGGTGTATTGTCCTTGACGAGCTTCCCAATCATCAGGTCTTCCATCCTTTGTGCAACGTATGCGTATGCCAAATCCTCGCCACAGGCTTTCGACAAAGCGTCATATTTGCTTCGTCCAATTTCCTTCACCACGGCATTGCGCCACTCGCCAGCAAGAAGAGCCAAATCCTTCACGATGTTTTTGTCCTTCCATATCTTCTGGTTGCACATCGCTAGATAGTCCTCCGTGGTTTTGCTGTTCCATTTGCCTGTTTGCTTTAGAACAAACTCGGTGTTGTTGACATACGGATTGGCAGAAGCAAGCACTCCTGCCAAACTGCTCTGGTATCTGCCTCTTTCCTCCAGTTGCTTGTGAGTCAACTCATCTCGCACCTGTTTCATCACAGGTGCCAGCTTGCCGTCAAAATATCCTTGAAGGCAATACTCCAGTTCGGCAAAGCGTGTAGGGTTCTTGATTGTACTCATTATAGCGTTACGTTTAGTTGACCTAATATCTGTTCTCTTGTCTGCTCGATGGCTTGGTGATACACTTCCATCTGCTTTGGAAAGTATTCCTCCAGCCAAGAGTCCTTCTCTATTCTGTCATGGATGAAGAGGATGGCTTGCTGCAGTTCTATCTCCACGGAGCATTCTCCTTCCTCTCGGTTATTGAACCACGCCTTTGTCCACCATCTCACTCCTGCACGGTCGGGATATACGCTCACCAACCTTGGAATGTCAAAGCTCTGAACATCGATGTCCAGTTCAGCAAGTGGGTCGATGATGCCACTTGTCCTTATGGCTTCGTCATGGAGTTTTTTTTTAGAACTTCGCTCAATGTGGACAGATAGATGCCATGCCGCAATGCCAGATAGTTCAAGAAATCCGCAATCAGCAAGTTCTGCACCTTGCAAGCCAAGGGCATAGCTCTCTGCCCGATGCCTAACGGATTGCTGATGGATGGCATAGCTTCATAGAAATAGTGTTTCGCCGCTGACAAGGAAAAGATGTTCCTTAGCGACTGCTCTGCATGTTGCGGTGTCACATACATACCTTTATACAGGTCTTCCATATACGATGGCATGAAGCGCAGCATCAATTCTTCTATCTCTTTCTGGTCTTTGTCATACTGTGTGGCTATATTCATGTCGTAGGTCTCAAACTCAGGAAAACCTGTCTTACCGGTCTGTTCCATTGCCTTCACATTGCCATATAGCATGGTCAGAAAATCAATAGGATTGATTTCCTTGCCGTCAAACTTTACCTCGAAATGCAGTCTGTCACCGCTCAATGCCACGATGTTTCCTGCCTTCACGGTTTGTCCGAAGTTCACGAACACGTTGGCAAGGTGGGCGTAGGTCACTTCATATTTGCCGTAGCGTATCACTTGGTAGATGCCGTGTGTCGCATCATTGCCAATGCCCGATACCGTTCCGCTTGCCAAGGCAGACAGCAGATAGTGATTTGCCTCAAAGTCCAGTCCGTGATGGAAGAACACGGTTCCTGTTACAGGATGCTTCTGTTTGCCATAGCCAAGTGTCAGTTCCACATCCTTGCCTCGCTCCTCAAAGGGCATGCAAAAGCCGCTTTTTGATTGCAGCATCATTTCTTCTGTATATCTCATGTTGTTGTCGTTTTTATGTTTATCGTTTCATGCCGCCACTGCGTACGGTCGTTTCTGCTTCGTTCACATTTCTTCCTTGACCACCATCACCACTGACAATGTTCTTGATATTGGAATTGTTGCCTATGAGCATCATGCCGAGCATGGCTCCTGCTATCTTGCCAAGCCATCCGAAACGTCCGAAGGTGAGGAACGCTGCTGTTACCAGTCCTGCAAGGCTCAGTCCCGACACGTTGCCTTTCCCTAAGTTCTTGAAGAAGTTACCAAACATCTCCAGTCCGTTTCCTCCGAAAATGCCACGGAAGAAGTTGCTCATTCCGCTCCACTTACTGTTGATGTCGCCCATGGCACCATTCACAGCATCCACAGCTTCTCCAGCCTTGTTCTTCAGTCCTTTCACGTCTTCCACAGCTTCGGATATTTTCTCCGTGGTGTCTTTTCCTACCACCACATCACTGGCTATCTCCACCATGCTCTTGTCGTTGACAAGGTTCTGCCATGCCACATATCCTGCTGCGCTGCCCACAGCGGCTGTTTTCATCGCACTTCCTGCGCCTTTTAGTGCTTGGGTGGGATGCACAGCCGTATTGCTTGCAGATTTCAGTCCTTGCTTGGCGACACTACCTGCACCTTTCAAGGCACTGCCGCCATACTTTGCTATCTTTGCCCATATACTCATAGTCGTATCTTTTTATTGTTATTTGATCTTTCCGTTTCGCTTCCATCTGTTCATGCAGTCCTTCACGATGGTTTTCTTGTCTGCCTTGTCGTGGCTACCTTCCTCTATCTCTGCCCAGATGTCCGCCATCGAGGTGTACTTTACCGCCTTGGTCAGCCGTTGCAGCTTTTTGTTCATTACCTTCAGCTTGGGGCGGATGCCGAAAACGATTTCCACTCGTTCTTTCTCGGTCATCTTGTTGCCTGACAAGCATACAAGTCTGATGTCATTTACTATCTCCACGCTGCCCATAATCAACTCCCGATAGATCTTGTTGCGCTTGGCTGACAGTGCCACAGCAAGGGTATTGCTCGGATGTTTATCCAGTTGTTTGGTGAATCCTCCCAAGTTATCCACCAACCGGTCTATCTCGTGATAGAAGCCATATACCTGTGCAGCATACACCACGATGGAGCGGAACGAGTTCAAGTAGTTGTTGAACTCTCGTTGCAGATTGGTGGTTCCTTCCACTTCCTCTTTCAACCAGATATGCCCGGTGGTCTGCATCAGCATCACCTTCTCCTGGTTCTTCAACTCCTTTTCAGCCTTATCTGTATAGGCGTATATCATTCCTGCCAACACAGGGTCGTTCTGGGCTCGCACCTTGCAGACAGAAAGCAAAATGATGCCAAAGCAAAATATCCATGTTCTCATACTCGAATGTTTTTATATTATTATGGTGTACTGACTTTGGCAGCTCTCCGCCACCGCCCCAATGCTTGCGTAGCAATCTCACCATTACTTCTGTCTATCATCCCTGCCGTGACATTATTCCACACATCACTCATTGTATAGTAGCGGATGCTCAGATACAGTTTGTTGAGCTTCTTTTGGAAAGCAGATAGTTTGTCGTTTAATGCCCACAAGGTCTTGGAGCGGTCTGCTCCTGTCAGCATATTCTCTGTGCCACCATTCGCCACGGCATCGTTCAATAGATTGAAAACCGATACCAATTCCGTTGCGGTCTCGATATACAAGTTATTCATACTCATGCTTGCCACAATGCCTTGCGGATTGTTCTTGATGGCGGTCTTCAATTTGGCGAGCGTGATGAAAATCTTCACTCCGTCATCATACAGATGGGTACAGGCTTTCAGCGAAGAGGCATAGCCGTTCACTGATTTCAAGTAGCTGTTGTACTTCTTCTCCCATTTGTGTATTTGATTAAACTCAGCAGCCATCGTGTTCTGCAACAACGCCGTCTTGGTCTGTCCGTTGATTTGCTTTTCAATCTCACTGTTGATAAGTTCATTGCCTTCTGCCAGTGCCATCCATTCCAAGGGATTGGATGACACCAATTGTGCCTTGACTTCCAATGCCGTTGCTATGCCGATAATTGCTATTAACCATATCTTACCTATTTGTAATTTCATAGATGCTCCTCCTGCATTTGTTGGTTTCTACTCGTTCTCTTATGGTTGTCACCAGTTCTTCCTTCATCGGTACTCCAATAATGTCAAGTCTTGGTGTCGTTCTGTCTCCAGAATATATGCTCACGGTTTTCAATCGGAATAGTTGCTGCATGAATGTCTGACTCTCATTGAAATCCACCACACGATACAGTTCCTGATAATCTACTTCCCGATGAAACACGCCATGCTCAAACACTAATTGTTCGTTACTGATGATGTACCGCATCCTGCATAGATAGACCATTCGATATGCCAAACATAGGGAAAGCAAGAGCGAGAGGACAAACACCAAAGTGGAGAGGACGGCATCATCAATACCTGCATATACAAAACCTACACTTATAAGCACAAGCAAGTGCAGCTCGTTAATGACGAACTGCATCCAATGGGGCTTGATGATGATGTTTCTATACCGATATGTCTGCTGCATAGTTCTCCTTTTTGATAATGACACCGTGCTTTATCTGCGGAAGCCCGATGTCTGTTCCTCTTTTTCCTTCTGTTTGGCTTGCTCTTGTTGCCTCTCAGCCTCTTGCGCCTTGGCGAACTCGAAATAGTCGAAGTCTATCTCTCCTTGGTCTATCAACCGTTGGTCTCGTTTGCCAAGCAAGGCATCGTTCCAGTCTTTGTATTGTCCCAAAGGATGAAAGGCTTGCACCGTGAAATCTGCAAATCCCATTTCCTTGGCGATTGCTTTGAAGTTCTTCACAAAGCCACGTCCTGCCTCGTCTTTGTCAAAGCCCAAATAATGGTTCGCTTGTCGGGTCTCTTCCAGCATTCCCTTTATTTGCCCCTTTGTCGGTGTACCTCCTGTCGAGACATACACGCTCTTCACCGGGTTGATTTGGTACTCTGCCATGGCATCGTATGCACTCTCAAACCATAGAATATTTGTGGCTTCTTTCAATGGCTTACCTGTCAGGTTGGCTATCCACAATCCTTCACTGCTGTTGCTTCCTTCCGCCTTGCCCTTGTATGCCTTGCCGTCCTCTCGTCTCGGTCTGCCTCGCTCTTCCAATCCAACGATGCTGTCCGGCTTGGACGGCAAGGATAGTGGAAAGGCGAGATTGGCAAAGCTCAATCCGTCATTTCGACGCTTGGTCGCCAAGAAGAAATGCTTGTGAAAGGCGAACTGGGTCCCCATGTTGATGCCTCTTTCCTTGAAATAAGG
>ERZ1023848.496-NODE-496-length-12298-cov-9.573307_pt1 | contig 12298 bp, 10 predicted proteins | sample MGYA00380385_ERZ1023848 | MGnify/ENA primary metagenome ERZ1023848 (study PRJEB33179, sample SAMN07449069) | human gut metagenome | biome: Human-gut; feature: Human associated habitat; material: Faeces | host: Homo sapiens | place: India:Kasaragod | collected...
ATACAAATACGACGAAGTAACAGAAGACGGGCGCGACGATATGCTTGTCGTGACGAAAGTCGTACAAAAAGAAGTACAGCCAAACACGACGGCCCAAATCTTCTGGCTTAAAAACCGGAAGCGGCTTGAATGGCGTGACCGCGTGGAAAACGCTATCACTGGCGCTGATGGCGGGGCAGTCAAAGTCGAAACGCTCACAGACGCCGACGTAGACGCCCGTATCAAAGAGCTTGAAAGCAAGCTAAAGGGCCTTGATAAGTAATAATTATGCACATTTGGCTGGCTTAGCCCGGGGTTGATAGCATGAAGTCGACAAAAACAACGAATAAAACTAGCAAAAAGAGCTTGAAAGAGAAAGTCGAGCTGATGCGGCTGATGGAGTGGAAAGTCTGGAAGAACGACCCGACGGCTTTTATCAATGACTGTTGCTTCACAGTCAATGAAGCAAAGAACGGGGCTGTCGAGCATTTCCCGAAGCTTGACTATCTGGCGCGCGTAGATCAGATTATCCATGGCGAGCAGGTAGCGGCCTTCCCGAAGAGCCGACGCATGATGATGACGTGGCGGTGCCTGGCGAATCTTCTGCACTACGCGATGTTTGGGAAAAACCTGTCTATATTCGTGCAGTCTAAGAAATACGACGATAGCGCATACCTGCTTGGGGACAGCCGCTTCATGTTTTTGTACGAGCACCTGCCAGAGAGCCACGAATGGCCTGCCGTCGAACGCAAAACGCGCTCCAAGATGGGCTATGACTACATCAAATTCTCCAATGGCGTCGAGCTACGAGCCGTCGCAGAAGGTGCCGACCAGCTCCGACAGTACACCGCATCGGTTGTGTACTGCACAGAAATGGCGTTTTGGGACTTTGCACAAGCGACATGGAACTCACTCCGTCCGACGATTGAAGGCGGTGGCCGCATCTTCATCGACTCGTCAGCGAATCCCGGCTTTTTCTGCCAACTTGTGACGGGTCAGCTCAACGAGGACGAGCCGGAAGAAGAGCAGGAAGCACACGACGTCATAGAGGGCGTACATGAGTACCGGCGTAACGGTGTGTACATTGCCAGGATACACTATACGGCCGACCCCTCGAAGCGCTCCGAAGAGTGGAAGACCAATGAACGAAAAGGGACTACGACAGAAGGTTGGGAACGTGAATACGAAATCAACTGGACAGTCAGCGCTGAACCGAAATACTACCCGGAATTTGACTACAATCGCCACGTAGCCAATGAGGAACTGCACCCGATTGACGGGCGGCCGCTCCTCTTGTCCTTTGACTATGGCCTCACTCCGGCGACCATCATTGCACAGACGACGGCAAAGGGGCAACTGCTCATCCTGTCGGAACTGCAGTCCTGGGATTGCGGGATGTTGGCCCACGGCCGTGCCGTACAAGCGGAATTACAGACGTTTTACAGCGGGTACGAGTACACGGCAGTCGGCGACCCGGCGGGCAACCAGCGCGCACAGAGCGACGAGAAGACCGCGAACGAGATACTCCGTGACCGCTACGGCATTATCGTAGAGCCGGGCGAGCTCACGCAAACAGGCCGTAGTGAAGCGGTACGGTACTATCTCACGACACTTACGCCCGACGGGAAACCGCTCTTACAGCTGGACCCGCGCTGTCAGATGCTCATCGAAGCATTTACGGGCGGGTATCATCGTAAAGTCGTAGCCGGGCGAACGCTGGACGAGCCGGAAAAGAACGAGTACAGCCATTTAATGGACTGCCTGGCGTACTTATGTGCCAAGCTCTACCGGGACAATACCAGTATGACAGACAAGTGGAAGCAGATAACCCGTGGCAAGATGCACCGGGCTGGATACATGTAAACGCGTGGAGCGACGCCGCACCGGACAAGGGCGACTCCACGGTAACATGCTCCCTTCTATCATCGGCGGGGCCACCCACCCCGCCACCATGGCGATGTAGGTTAAAGTAAACCAGCTATAAGCTATCGCGGTTCAAGCCCGCGCATTGCCCCATAGCCCTACTGAGGGCCTTATTTAGCTATTAATCGAGGTGATGAGATGGAGGATTTAAACCAGAGCCTGTCCGCCGCACAAGACACAGGCGGATTGTTCGGCCGGGATGCTCCGCAGCAGATGAGCGTGACAGACTGGCTGTTACAGCAGGCAGAGCCGGAAAAACAACCGGTATCCCTAGACACGCTCAACGACGACGAAATCAAGAAGATCATGATGAGCGTCAAAGACGGTATCGACGTCGCCAAGAAGTACTACGAGGGTACCGTAGAGCCGAGACTGATACACCGCCGCAAGCTCCGTAATGGGGAACAAGACTTGTACGCGAAGAAACTGCCGAACCTGTCTAAAAAGAGCAAATTCGTCAGCATGGACTTCAACAACATCGTTGAGTGGATGAAGCCCAGCCTTGTAGAAGTCTTTATCGGCAACGAATCGCCGGTTACTATCGCTGGCAGTACCATCCAAAACGACGACACGGCCACGAATATACAGCACCTTGTCGAATACCAGCTTACCCGCAAGAACAACTATACGTCCTTAGTTAACGACGTCATTGATGACGCGCTGGGGACGAATTTGGGCGTCGCTAAGGTATGGTGGAAGCGGGATGAAGACCGCACGCGTTACAAGCTCATGTTCGACGTGAACGATATGCAACAAGCGATGATGCTCACGCAGGCGTCGTTATCGGGCGAAATCGAGATACAGAAAGTCAAGCAGCTGAAAGACGCGCCGGATCTGTATGAAGTGCAGTTCGACCACGTCAAAGTCACGGCCAACTACCCTGTCGTCGAGTATGTACCACCAACAGAATTACGCTTCACGCCGGAAGCCAGTACATTACAGAAGTGCAAATTCGTAGCACACCGGAAAATTGTTAAAGGTGACTATCTCAAGCGCAAAGAGCAGGACGGGACGTATCAAAACGTCGATGAAGCGCTGGAAGCGTCAGGCGATACGAAGTACACCTCCGCCGACGAGTACATCAACAAAGAGCTGTCAGACGACCATATGCGCCCGAACGACGGCGATAACGCGTCTAAGGACGTCGAGCTGTACGAGTGCTATGTAGACGTGGACTATGACGACGACGGCATCTACGAGCATTTGATTGTCCATTGTGTCGGCGATACGCCGCTGTCCATTCAAACCAATGAGTTCGACATTGCTCCCTTCTTTGCGATGGGTAGCGTACGGGAAAGCCGTAAGATATTCGCCGACATGGCCCTGGCTGAGCAGGTGGAAGGCTTGCAGGACTTAAAGACGGCGCTTATCAAGCAGATTGTCATCAACGTAGCGAAGAACAACGACCAGCAAAAGTTTATCGACTATACGGCGGTAATGGATATGGACGCCCTGCTTAACGGCGACGAGTACGTCCCGATTAAGGGTGACCCGAACGCAGCTATAGCGAACCCCCCGCCGGCGAATATCTCACCGCTCACGATGGACCTTGTCAACTACGCCGAAAGCGAGCTGGAAAACCGTACCGGCAGTACGAAGTACAATCAAGGCTTAGACGCCAACAGCCTCAATAGTACGGCCACGGGTATCACGGCCATTCTCGGCCAGTCAGATAAGCGCATACGGTTGATTGCCAGGTTGTTCGCAGAAAACTGGATTGTACCCATGGTCCGCTTCCTTATCCTGCTCAACAAGAAGTACGGCGAACCGGTGCAGACCTTCCGTTTTAAAGACGAGGAAGTCTCCGTCAAGAGCGAAGACCTTGACATCGACTACGACCTCATTATCAACGTCGGTAACGGCGCCGGTACGAAGGAAGCACGGATACAGAGCTATATGATGCTCCTCAGCAACGTATATCCCGTACTGTCACAGGCAGGCGTAGCGACTCCCAAGAGCTATTACGCCGCCGGAACGGCACTCCTGGAAGAAATGGGCCTCAAGAATACGCAGGGCATTTTGCTGGACCCGGATTCGCAGGAAGCCCAGCAGATGCAGGCACAGCAGGCCGTACAGGCCGCACAGGCCGCACAGGCGCAGGAAACTATGGACCTGCAAAAGCAGTTGACCTTGAAGAAGGCCGACTACGAAGGCAAGGCCGCCGTGGCGTCCATCCCGTCTATCCGGGCGAACATGAACGATTTGCCGCTTGACGCGCAGGTGAATATCATCAACACCCGGACGGCAGGCAACACCAGCCCACAGGCCATGATTGAGAAAATCGCACGGGACCAGCTGGCACAGATGACGCCGCAAGCCCCACCGGCACAGCCGGAACCGCAAGCCCCGCAAGTACCCCAGCAAGGAGGCCCCATGAATGGACAGTAAACTAAAGACCTTACTCGATACCATGCGGAGCGGCGATGAAGCGGCCCAGAAGCGATATTTAGCGGACCTCATCACGAAGGGCCAGCAGGCGGAAGATCTCAAGTCTTTCCTCGACGACTGGCTGAAAATTGAAGAGCAGACTGCACTCAAGGACCTGGACAGCCCCACGAAGCCCGCTGACGACGTAAAACGCGACTACCGGGCCGCTATGAGGCTGTACCACTACATGACAGGAATCATTGATATTGCAAAGCAAAAGCGCAACCAGAAAGGAGAATAGACGTGATTGACTTTAATTTACAGTTGTTTGCAGAAGGAGAAACGACAGATGTATCCACGGCAACAACTACCAATGAAAACGTCGCGGGCGCCGCCCAGGAATCACAGCCGGAGTCTTTGTATCTCATGACAGACCCGCGCACCGGCAGGAAGAGCATTTCCGCCGCGAAACCCGAACCGACGGAACCGGCAGAAACGAAGACAGAGGAACCGCCTGCACAGGATGAGCCGGAATCCCAGCCCACGGAACCGACCGAACCGGCGGAAAACAAACCCACTGAACCGGCGGCAACCGAACCCGCTGCCGAAAAACAGCCTGAACCGCTCATCCACACTGAACCGTACACGCTGGACGAACTGAATACCGCTATTGCACAGGGGAACGTCAATGAAAGCCGTATCCCCCAGCAGTATCAACTGCAATATGCACAGTATCAACAGGAACAGGCACGCCGTCAACAGCAGTACCAGCAACAGCAGCAGGCCTTGCAGATGCAGGCCCAGCAACAGCAGTTGGAACAGCAGAAAAGAATGTTTGCCGATATTGATAAGGCCGCGACCGACCAGGCCATGAAGGCCCTTGGCATTACGCAGGACGATATTGATACCGCCGAATATTCCGACGACGACGCCGTGAAACAGAAGGTAGCGCATTTCAATACTGCCAAATCCTACTACAAGGAGCAGCTTATTGGCGCTATCAAGCAGCAGCAGATGCGGACGCAGGCCGCACAGAACGAACAGCGGGCCATTTATCAGAGTATTGCCGATTTTACGCAGCAGAAACAGGCCGAAGAACCTCACTTTGCCGACATTAATCAGTTAATGGACAGTTATTATCAGACAATGCCGTATAAAGACGCCGCTGTCATCGGGGATGCTATCAAAGCCCTCCAGGGTGGGAATATCAACCCCACGCAGTGCAAGGTGCTCGAAGGCTACTACGACAAATGCCGCACGGCATACTACGCCAAAGCGAATGATCTGACGAAGCAGCCGAAGAAAGTACCGGTCCCGAAAGTCGAACAGCCTGGCACGGGCGCGAAAGCACCGGCCAAGCCCATTAATTTTACGCAGATGCGAAATATGACAGTCCGCGAACGCCGTGCGTTCATCGCAGGCCTCGGCGGCAGATAAAGGAGAGATGAAAACATATGGCATATGATGTGCAGAGAAACTTGAATAAATCGGCCAACCAGTCGTACACCTACGACGCTATTGGCCATGCAGAGGATATCAGCCCTATCCTCACCAACATTACCCCGGAACTTACCTTGTTCTATTCTAAATTCGGCGACTCCGAACCGGCAAAAGCCATGAACTTTTCCTGGATGACGAAAGGTTTGTTCCCGCCGCAGGATAACGCCCACCTCGAAATGGAAGACTACAAATTCCAGCCGGGCGGCTCCATCGAAGGCTTGTCGAATAACGTCCAGTTCTTCCAGAAGACCGGCATGGTATCCGACGCACAGAACAAAGTCCAGAAAGCCTATCAGAACGAACACGGCTCCGAACTTGCGGACCTCCGTTATGACGCTTACACAGGCCTGGCACAGGATATTGAATACATGCTCGTCAACTCCACGAATAAAGTCGACGGTTCGACCACGGTACAGCCCCGTTCCGGCGGCGTACCGTTCTTCATGCAGCAGAACCTCATCGACGTCACTGTTTCCACTACGGATAACACTATCACGTCGTCCACGGAAACCCACCTGGCTACCGGCGATATCTGCTACTTTGTCGCTGACACCATGCCGACGGGCCTTAAAGACGGCCTCTACTACTACGTACGCGTAGACAGCACCAACAGCAAGAAACTGACCATCTTTGATACGCAGAAAGGCGCTATCGAAAACATCAAAGACGACCAGGTAACATTGTCGGCCGCTGGTACGAACGTCAAGATCGTAACGAACAACGTCCTCTCTTTAGGCAAGAAGCGCACGTATACCCTCGACGACATCAACAACGCTATGGAAATGACGTCCAAACGCGGCGGTCATCCTACGCAGGCGTATATGTCGTCCAGTAAGTACCGTGAATTCATCAAGCTCGTCCTGGCTACTATGACGGCTACACGCAAAGGCAATGAAAAAGCCGATGCCACGGAATTTGCTACATCCTACCAGGGCGCCTTTGGCCTCGTCAACGCCAACGTCCATCCGATTTACCCGGACAACCGTATCGACATCCTCGACCTGTCGTACTGGGATATGAAGTACCTCGACAAACCGCACGAAGTACCGCCCGAAAAACTCAGTAAAGACGGCACGTACGAAAAATTCGTCATCGAAGCCAGCCTGGGCCTCAAAGGCACACAGCCGAAAGCGTCCTGCTCCATCGTTGACATTAAGCGATAGTCAATTTCATAAGAGAAGGGGTTCACGCCCCTTCTTTTTATATAAAAGGTGGTGACTCTGCATGATAACGAAACAGAAGATTTACCAGAACGGCGACGAAATCTGTTTGCGAAACACTGTCGACGTATCGAGCGCCGTGGATGCGGCCCGGCGCGTCAATGAGATTGACAACGGCGGCTGGGCCGGCGATAAGAACGAACGGATTCAGCTCATGGGCTTTATCCCGCCGGAATTCTGGGGATCCGACCCGTGGCTCATCTGCGCGAAACGGGCTGAACTCGAAGGGAACCAGGCAAAATATCAGTACTACATCCAGAAATTCTTTAGTGTATGGAAGCAGTTCGCCGTCAACCACAAGAAACGTACGTGGCGTGGGGCGGTGTTGCTGGGATGATTACCGCGAAATCACTCAAACAGCTCATCCGCTACAAACTAGGGGATAATAACGAAGTCCAGTACAGCGACTATGACATCCTCCAGGCCATCAACGAAGTATTGCGTTACGTCAATCAGTACTACATCAACAGCGACTTCCTCGAAAAGGTCCAGCACTACCGGCAGGACGACATGAACCGGGAAATCGACGAGTACAATGCCGGTCTATCGACGGACCCGTCCGACGAAACGGCTGTAAAGCCGACGCCGAAAGAGCATATCGACATGCCGATTACCGGTGTAGATCTACCAGACGACTTCCTTACTCTCGTCCGCATCGTAGACGGGCACGGGCGCGACCTTCATCCAGGAGACGCTATCCGGCCGCCGCGCTGGGATGAATACAAGATATTCAACAACAAGCTCTATGCTGGGGTGAAAGACGTGGATATGCTCTATAACGCCGCGTTCCTTAGTATCACTGACCTCGATACCGGGAAAATCGACCTGCCAGCCGTCTTCCTTGATTCCTTGTGCAAGCTGGCCTGCATGGTCCTTACACAGACACCGGACGGCGATACCATGCAACAGGCCGTGGAAGCGGCCCTGGCCAATGTCGTACCTATGCGGAAATACGCCAACACAGAAAAGCGCATGCCGTTCATCTGCTAGGGGGTGACTGAATGAAAGTAGAAGATGCCATTACCCGTATCCGGCAGGAGACGCACGATATCAGCAAGGAATACAGCGACGAACGTTGCCTGCAATTCCTCAACACCGCTACGCAACAGGTGGCAAGCCTGCTCATTGGTGCTAAATGGCCGGTACTCGTAGAGGAAACGACCATGAGGGACGGCGATTCCATCCCCAAGAACTATATGAGCGCTTGTGGGACGTATCCCCTGGCCATGACGGCCGGGACTGTGCATATCACCGACCCCAACGTAACAGCCGTCAAATTCAGATATTTTGCAACGCCTGCCCTTATCGAAAGCACGACGAAAGAGCTGCCGTTCAACCACGACGCCATCAACGATATCATCGTCAAGTCGGCGGTTCTCCTGGCACTCAATGAAAACGAGTACGACATAAGCCAGGATACGAATATCGTCAATGCTTTACAGCAGGCAATCAGCACAGGAATGAGTTGATGCTATGGCAGAATACAAGAAACAAGTACTGACATTTCCGGACCTTCCGAACGCTATCCAGGGCGACGGCAGACAGCTTATATCCCTCTTGCGGAAGTATCTGAAATCCGTCAATGAGCAGGTTAACGTAGCCAATGGATTCACGGCAGACGATGTAGACGCCTCGAATAAAGGCGACTTCCCCATGCCGCGTAACTTCACGCTGACGTTCGACCGGCTGGGCGGGGTACTCAACTGGGACGCCGTCGATGACGCCGACCTGGCTTACTACGAAGTCCGCACCAATGCCGATGTCGGCAATAGCTACGGCCTGTTAGAAAAGACCATCGCCACGTCCAGTCTGTCTATCCCGACCACGGCCAGCGGCAAGATATACCTGTTCGCCATCAGCAAGCACGGCAAGGTATCCAACGGCCGGACCATCACGTATAACAAACGGAGGCCGTCCGCACCGTCTGACATATCCTTTACCAAGAACAACGAAGGGACGCTCATTACCTTCCTGGAAATCCCGTCTAACTGTATCGGCGCTAACCTATACATTGACGGCGTGAAGTATCAGACAGTCGATAATGTCTTCCTGTATCCGAACTCGGATATCAAAGAGGTGTATATCGCCTATTACGACCAATTCGGCGAAGGGGAACGTGCTTACCTATCCTGTTTTGTCCCGAACGTCACAGGCTTCTGGGTAGAAAAGAACGGGGCCAACCTGTATTTCTACTGGGATGCTTTATCTATTTACAATATCAAGTACGTCGTGAAAGTCGGGCAGACGCAGGAATGGGAGCAGGGCACGGAAATCTTCCGCTCGAAGGTCAACAAATACCGCTATATCCGGCCGAACGAAGGGAACTATTACTTCATGATAAAGGCCGTCGACGACCACGGCAACTATTCCGTGGATGCGGCCTGGTATTACCTCTCCAGCGACCCGGAAATCAATAAGAACGTCATCCTGGACTATAACCAATACAAGCTGGGCTATAGCGGGATAAAGACGAATATGTACTATAACGCGGCCATGGAAGGCTTGCGGATGGAGAAGGAATCCTTTAACGGCGAATACCTCATGAAAGTATCGTTGCCGCAGAAGATAAAGGCCCGTAACTGGATTGACTGCAAAATCAATGCCGTCACGGAGCAGACGTTAAGGGTATGCGACATGACCTTCACCGTCGACAGCTACAAGGCGTCGCATATCCTGGTATGCGGCATCCTTGGCGACCTGGACGGCGTAGAGCTTAAAAAGCAGATAGCCCGGTATACCGGCAAGACCGATGATACCTTTGACGCTGTTATCGACGGCACGAGTAAGGCTACGGGCGGCACACTGCTGACAGAAAAGAACACAAGCTATGCCCCGGTACGCTGGAACGACGGCGCACTCATCACCGATGTAGGCCAGCTGGAATACTCGTGCAGTATCCCCGAAACGTTCTCTATCGGATTCTGGTTCAAGAAGACGGCTCCGCTCACGGACTGCTTCATTGCAGAGATGCGCGGGAATAAGCCGAACCTAACGGACTACATCGCCGTCAAGGACATGACCTTCACTGTCGACAGCTACGAAGCACAGCATTTAGGTGCTGACGGCGTATGGCGCGATATTACGCTCTACATCGGCTATGACAAGCGCACAGACTCGTTCTATGTACGGGATACCGTGAATGAACGGATACTCAGCTTACAAATTGATACTGCAGATAGGGACTGGCTGTTTTTCGGACTCGCACAGAGCGCCGACAAGCGGCTTTTCTTCATCCGCGAATTCGACCTCGATACGACCAAATACATCAAGGCGTTCATTCCGCCATGCAGTGCATTTGACCGTATTTTCTTTAACCCAAAGGAGTAAAAGCACAATGAATAAAGACGAAATGAAAATCAAAGGCTCTTTGAATGTTGTCATCCATCACGCCAACGGCGACGTAGAAACCCGCCATAAAGACAACCTTATCTTGAACGGCGGGTTTGACTATATCTGCGCCGCTATGGCCAACCCGACGCGCCCGGCCGTCATGGGGTATACGGCAGTTGGCACAGGCACGACCGCCGTTGGCGCTACACAGACTGCATTGGTTACGGAAATCAAGCGGAAAGCGACCAGCTACGCTCATAGTTCCGGCACGAAACTCTTCACGCTGACGACGACCTTTGCCGCCGGGGAAGCGACCGGCGCCATCACGGAAGCCGGTATCTGCAACGCCGCAAGCGGTGGCACGTTCCTCGACCGCGTCGTATTCGACGTCATCAATAAGGCCGCTGACGATACCATGACGACGACCTTCCAGTTCACCTTGTCGTAACGCCTATGTATATTGCCAAAACAATCACGCTGTACAACCTGGATGATGTGACATTTACACTGTCGGATGACCGTGCCAGCAAGCTCCTTGATGATTTTGGCAAGACGGCGTACAGCGCGACGAATAAGGAAACCGTCTGGCTGCTGGAAGAATACGATAGAAGGCATGGAAGGTCCGGCTGGCTGCTGGAAGAATACGATGAAAGGCATGAAAGGTCCGGAATCATATTCGACACCGCACTCAGATACTACATAGCGTCCGAAATCAAAGACAAGGTATCCACTATCACGACGCCCGTTGATGAGCTGTACCATTACTTCTTCAATATCCGGCCGCTGGAAAGCCTGCATACGGAAGATAACCGGAAGATTGCCAGTACCATCAGATTAAAGGACGCATGGGCCGTTCGGGAAACGTATTGGGATAACGTGTTGTTCAATATGCACTGTCTCGAAAGTCTGAAAGTACTGGAAATCAAGAAGAGTGGTATGGCATTGGGGACGAAAAGGGAGTCTTTTTCACTGAAAGATAATGAGAAAAACCAATTCGCCCAAAAACAGTGCTATTCGCTCCATATAGGCGATGAAAATTCTAAGCGGCTAACTATATCTAAACATGAGCTAACGAAGCTCATAGAGGCATATAGAAGGGCGAACATATGGAAGCGGACGGCGAAAGAAATAGCTCTCGTCGCGGATAAGGAAAAATCGCAGACACGGAAGGAAACAGCCGAAGATATTGCCGTAAAGGAACGGCCTATCAAGGCTGTTTTCATCAATCCGTGGGAAGCGGTAATCATTGTCGACGATGCGATAGCCTTCTTTAACTGGTTCCGTACGGTACAAGAAACCTTGTCCATTGCAGAGTATCATAACAAGCTCATACACGCCACGAAGCCGGAATCACTACGGATAACCCTGGCACTACCAAGAAAATTGTCACGGGCGTTCCAGGAAACCATAACCGCTATAGAGCGATATATGAGCCATGCTCAACCAAAGTATGATGAAATGGCGGTGACGTTCACAGACGGCGAAAACAAAGCCCTTGAGGTTGTCCGTAGCGAAATGATTCATACGACGGAAATATACTGGGACAATGTATTGTTCCTTCTCCACATTTCAGAGAATATCCGGACCACGGAAGCCGTGAAGAAGACGGCCGTCAAACAGCTGGACGACGCCTTTAGCTTCATGGATTCATTGCGTAGAGCATCCCGATTAAACAAAGTGGAGGACCTGGCTATTATCGAGGAGAAACGGCAGGCTATAGAACATGAGCTGTATGACGGACTGCATATCATGGATGAATGGCGCAATGGTATGCAAAAACTGGCATGTGAACAGGTAAAAGCTCTTGATGGCATCGCAAAGCATGCCGCGCCTGCACAGTTCGAGAAAGTCCATATATCGGATACCTATAAACGGATATGGAAAACTTTGCAGACGTTCCGGGAAGAGCTAAAAACACTTGATAGAGTATACCGGATTAACTACGCCATTCTTGATGATCGTATCGCCATCGCCGACAA
>ERZ1023848.497-NODE-497-length-12274-cov-78.140928_pt1 | contig 12274 bp, 11 predicted proteins | sample MGYA00380385_ERZ1023848 | MGnify/ENA primary metagenome ERZ1023848 (study PRJEB33179, sample SAMN07449069) | human gut metagenome | biome: Human-gut; feature: Human associated habitat; material: Faeces | host: Homo sapiens | place: India:Kasaragod | collected...
GGTCTCCGAAGGTGGTATTAGCAGATATTCCGGCTGGAATCGCCGCCGTATCCACGGTCAGGGCATCACTCACCACTTTAAGACCGGAACCGATGGTGGAGAAGGGCTTGTTGATGATGTTTGTCCAATAGGGGCTGTGGCTCATATCATCCCTGGTTATATCGCCCGTTACGCTGATTTTAGTGAAGTGGTTATATGGTGCTCCATCGTCACTGTAACTACCGCTTATGGGGCTGAACACGTATTCTGACTCACGCGTAATGAGTGGTACCAAGATGTTGTAGTCAACGCTAGAGGAAATATTGGTTGTCTCTACCAGTGCCACGTTGGGCCAATCGGAGCGGAGCTTGTCTAGTGAGTCTGCCCCCAGGGTTGCCAGGTGGTCCGGGATTTGAATGTACGTCATGCCCTGGGCAATCTGCTCGGCGATTTCCTCAAGGGCCGGGCTGGCGTACTCGCCGTTGTGGATCTCCAGGAAGTTGATGTGATGCTTGCCATACGTCAGCCCCTTGATGCCTGTGAGGTCGGCGGAGTTGGCACTAATCTCGGTCTCTGCGTTGTCGATGCGGGAGCCAAGCGCGGTGTCGGCCGCTTCACGCGCGGCTGTCTCTGCAACAATGCGCTTGCCCAGAGCCGTGTCAGCAGCCTTGTAAGCGGTATCCAGCGCCGTATCGGCGTCCGTGCGGGCCTTGGTCTCAGCGGCAAGCTTGGCGTCCAGCGAGGAGTCTCCCGCGATGCGGGCCTCGCGCTCGTCCGCGATGCCCTTTGCCAGCTCGGCGTCCTTCGCCTCAAGCTCGCCGACGTTGGCGTCAATAATCTCCATTGCGTGGTTGTAGTGGCCTGTGGTGGACAGGTCGGGTGTCTCCTCGTCCGTGTAGAGCGGGAGGTGGATGTGTTCGGTCGTGGGCATGCGTGCCTCCTATCTAAAGGGGACGGGCAAAGATAATGTTACAGGTGCCGTCGCCCTGCTCGATGGCCGGGGTGCCATTAATCACAGTGTTGTTAGCCCTGATAAGCAGAATGTCGGTTATGTTGGCCTGGACAGGCTTGGTGGTGAGGCCCGGAATCGCACCAACGCTCGGAAGCCCTAGGTGTTCGCATGACACGAACGTTGACAGGCTGGTATCCAATGTCGCTAGCTTGATGGCCGGCACGTCGATTACCGCATGGCTCCAGGTCGTCGCAGTGCCAACGTACTGAGGTTCGGCGGTGGTTTGAATGTTACCCCACACCCCCGCCACGAACACGCCGTTGCTCTCTGGGAAGCATAGGACTGTGAGGTAGCTTTTCACGGTGCTAGCGGTGTTGGTGCCTATCAGCGTGGCATTACCACCCTCAACCGTATAGTAGTTGATTGACGGGTTTACCAGTGCCCCAATAAACGGCTGGTCCGTCTGAATCTCGCTGAAGGCAGTGTTGAGGATGCCTTGTAGCTGACCCAACTTGTCAGTGCTCTTCACTTGCGTAAGCTCAATCATTTGTCATCCTCCAATTGTGCACAAAGCCAAGTACCAAATAAATGTATGCAATGGCGCTCACAATAGCCACAGCAGAAAGGCACAATCCTGTTGCCAGCTTGATGATGTACTCCACGCTAGCTCCTCTCGGTCGGGTCGGTCGTGTACAGTGCGTCATCACTGCGCACAAGCAGGTACTTGAGGTCAGTGGTCGTGCCACGGCGCAGGTACGGCGCGGGCTTGGGGCACTTGGTGTCGGCGACCTTCTTGAGCACGCCCATGATGGTGTGGTCGGCCAGGTTGTCGGTGTCAATGAGAGTAAGGTCGCTCTTCTTGACGTAGGCATCGGGACGGAAGTCAGGCTCGGTCCAGCCGCCCTGCTCGGGCATGTCGGGCTTGGCCTTGCCGACACCCATGTACTCGGTGCGCCCGTCCACGGCAACGTGGCGGACGTTCAGTAGCTGGGCCTGGGCTACGGTGAACTGGGCCAGGTCCTCCACAAGCATGCCCTCAAGGAGCTGTCCCTGCCACATGCGGCGCTCGGAAGCAATGGAGGGGGCGTAGGTGCCGCGCGTCACGTCATAGACGAGGCCGTTCTGGGCGAGAGCGTCCATCTTGGCCTCAAGGTCACCCATGCGCCTGAGCAGCGCGGCGAACTGGTCAAGCAGGTCGGAAATCTGCTTCTCAAGGGCGCTCACGCGCTCGGCGAGGTTGTCATTCTCGGTCTGGTTGGTGAGGGAAGTGATGTGTGCGTACAGCCACCAAATCTGCTCCTCGGGCGTTCTCATGTCGGCAAAGTCCTTGTCCTGCCAGCCCGTGAAGCCTGGCATGTCAGGCACCCAAGCATGGTATTGGGTCGTGGCCCTGTTGCCTGTCTGGTTGATAGCCAATTTCTCCTCCTTAAATCAGGGGTTGGTCGTTCCAAAGCTGGATGAAGCATGGCTCAAGCATATCGCAGACCATGAGGTCAGTGTTGAGGAATCCCGTGGCAAGGGCGGACAGAACGGCGTCACCAAAATACCCAGAGCGACTTGCCACGTGGTTCACGTAGTCGGACAGGCTGTTGGACTTGCCCGTGTTGTTTCCCGTGGTTGCGGAGTCGGTGCTGCTGGTGGTGTCAGACGTTCCCTTGGTCTGCGTGAGCTGACTCATGTACTTTATGTCAGTCGGGTCCTGCATGTAGTTGGCAGGCGTGTTGGATAGAACGTTCGTTCCGTTGTTCAGGGCGTTGGATACCTGCTTGCCGGTTGCCGTTCCCTTGGAGTCGTTGATGCTGTTGGACTCGCCCTTGTTCGTGCCGCTGCCGTCAGAGACGTAGGTGCCGAACGGGTCGAGGCTCCGGTCAAGCAGCTTCTTGTAAAGGGCGTTGTAGGTGGGCATCTGCTCGCGCATGCGGCGGTTCAGGTAGAACACGAACAACTGGGGCGTGTCAGCCGCAATCTGCCGATAGCAGAAGTGCTGGTAGATGGCATTGTTGAGAACGTTTCGGTACTCCTCGTCAAAGATGGGGTAGTCGGTTAGGCCCAGGGAAAGACCAAATCCCTCGTGAATCTCCCTGAGCGTGTAGACGTGCTCGTAGTCGCGCGTCCAGTCGTTGTCACTAAAAGTCAGCACCTTGGGTACCTCCCTCAATCTCGCCCGTCTGGTCAACGTCCGACACGTGGGGCACGCTCCAGAAGGCATGTGCTTGGATGCCGAAGACCTCACTCAGGCGCTCGCACGCGAGGTCGCGGGCACGCTGCCGCGCCTGACGCTGCATCATGAACTGCTCGTTGTTTGCCAGCGTCTCTGCCGTCTGCACGCGCTCCTTCTTCTCGGCGGCGGCGTTGTTGTCGATGCCGAGGAGGGTGTAGACCTGGGACACAATCTTGAGCTGGTCGTTGAGCATCTTGTCAACCACGTAGTTGATTCCACTCTGGAACACCTGCAGGCCAATGACGGAGGAGGACAGCGGACTCATGTAGATGGCAGGCTCGCCGGCGTCAATCTTGTTGAACATCTGCTCGGCGTTCTTCTTGCCCTCCTCGGGCACGGTTATCACGAACGGCACGCGCTGGGAACGGATGTTCTGATCAATGGTGAGGTCAATCTCGGCCAAGCGGGTGCAGGCGAGGTCAATCTCGTTGTAGAGCGGCATGCGCTGCAGGTTGTCCCACACGGCCACGGCGTCAGGCTGCATGATTGACTGCTTGCTCGCGTACTGGTTGCCAGTCTTCTTGTACCAGACGTTCAGGTGACGAACCCACTGCAGGCCGTTTGGTGCCGTCATGCGGATGGTGTTTGGGTTGTTGTAAATGTCGCGCTTGCCCTGTGCGGCGAACTGGGATGTGACGAACAGGGGCAGGGAAGCGGCATCAGGCACGCGCTTGGTGATGGCCGCGCAGCCGCTCATGAAAAGCAGAATCTCAAGATAGCGCGTGTCAATCTCCGAGGGCAGGCCCTCCCACTTGAACGAGGTCGTGGCGGCGGTGAAGAATAGACGCCACCACATCGAATAGGTTCTCAGGTTCTTGCAGCTCTGCTGCCACTGAAGGGCATATTTGTTGCCGTACATGGCAATCTCCGGCGGGATGAACCCATCGAGGTTTGGCTTTCGTCCCATAGATACCTCCTTAGTATGCGTAGCCACTCTTGGGCTGATTGGCGGAAAGGTCCGTGTTGCCAATGGACTCGGGGGCGTCCCAAAGGGTGACGCCCTTCTCAACGATGCCGCGCATGGTCTCGCGCTCGCTCTCGTTTGCGTTTGCACAGGTCAGGTTAGTCTCCTTGCACTTCCAGTAAGCGAACTTGGTCATGCAGAGCATGCCGTAGACCTTGCCAAGGGGCAGGAACCTGCGCACCGCGTATCCATAGCGGCGGAAGTAGTCGGACACCACGGCTCGTGCTGCGCCAGAAAGCGTCTTGTACGTTACCACGATGCCCACAAGGCCGTTCTTCCAGTTGAAGCCCTGACCTCCCGACTGGCCAACCGTGGAGGGCGGCGTGAGGGCGGCGTCCTGAACCGTGGCGTTGATTCCGGCAATGTCGTTCTCGTAGTCACCCTGGGCCGCACGCTGGGCAAGGCTGAGGTTGTTGTCGGCAATGTCTGACTGACCTTGGAGACGCGCCTGCAAAGAGCCTGCTCCCGTGGCGTTCTGCACGGCATTGTCGGCGTTCCAGCCGGCCAGAGAAGCGCCTCCCGTGAGGGTGTTCGTTATGTTGGCAAGACTAGGGGTCTGTGTGAACGTGAAGTATTGGGAGTCACCTGTGTCAAACACTGGGCTAGACCACATCTGCTGGGCCACGTTTGACGCAAAGCCCTGGGCGCTCCTGTCCCACTGCTCCTGGGCGGACTGGATGGAACGTTGGGCATTGCCAAACGTGTTTCGAGCGGCCATGTTGGCACGGTCCTTCGCCCATCCGGCGCTCTGATACTGGTAGTCACGCGAGTGAACGGTGCTTGCCAGATAGGTCAGGTAGTTGTTGTTGACCAGCGAGAACTGCGGGAAGTCGGTCAGCCACACGGCGGTATCAAGGAAGTCGCCACCGGGAACAACGCCTGACTTAACGTCTCCCTCAAAGCCACGATACGTATAGCTTATGTCAATCGTGTTGCCGTTGGGGTCGCCGTAGTTTCGAGGGAAGAAGCCCACCTTGGCGAACGGTGCCAGGGCGCAGCCAATCCAGAACATCTTGAGCGCGTTGCCCTCAACAAGCTGGGGCTTGAGGAACACGGGGTTGCCCGTGAGCGTGGACAGCTCGATTACGGAATACGGGTAGCACAAGAGCTTGTTGAGGTCGGTGTCGTTGCCAAGGCCGTGCCTAAGCTGCTCGTAGACGTTCTTGGTTGTCCAGTACGGAGTGGAGTCCTCGGTAAGCGAGTCGGTGTTCCCGATGAAGTGCATCTCGGGGCCATTTCCGAATAGCTTTACGGAAGGACCGTCAGACAGAAGACGCCCCGGGAAGGCGTAGATCGCAACGATGCACTGTGCCGCCCAACTCTTGTTCTTCATGGCCTGCATGACGGGCTTGAACTGCTGCAGGCTCACCCAGTAGACGTTGCAGCCAGAGGGCAGTCCATCGGCAAACTGGCCGTCAGCTACGTTGAGCGCGGGCGAGGACTCGCTGCCAGGGTCGGCGGCGAGGTCCGCAGTGCTGATGACAATGATTTTGGGTCCGTATGCCGTCTCTGGCCCTATGACGGGGATGTACTCCTTCGTGCAGGGTGTGTACGCGCTGCCAACGTCAAGGCCCTCGGGAAGGTCGAGGTACATGTTGAGCTTGGCTCCCGTCACATCACCCCGGGAGTTCTCGTTGGCGAGGGCGATGTGCCCGCGCTCGACAAATGAGCGGCCAAAGTGCATGTCACCGGCGTAGGTGGTCATTACGTCCAACTGGACCACCATGCGGGTTGCCTGGGCGCTTACCTCCTCCATTGCCGTGATGAAATAGAAGTACGTGCGCTCTGGCCCCTCGTCATCAACGGACTGCTCTGGGTTGGTGATTGTCAGGTAGTTGTACTTGTAGGCCGAGGAGTAAGGCACGGGCACGGTGATGGGTACGCCAGGGCGCAGGTGCTGGAAATTGGTCTTGAACCACTGCCCCTGCCGCTGCTCGAACCAGGCGTCTCGCGCGTCCTTGGATTCCCATGCCACCACGTCACGATAGGCAGAGTCCCAAGGCACGTTCAGCAGGCGCACGCGCGAGTCCACGGGCCAGGTGGTGCTTGTGAGTACAGGCATTGTGCTCCCTTCTCAAATCGCAGGTCATTTGACTCAGCCTAGCACAACGAAAGGCCCCGCGTCTTTCATCGACACGGGGCCTATCGGAGGGAAAGGAGTAGCAGGAAGCCGCTACTGGAATTGCAGCACTACTGGGCGTTAACGGTGACGGAGACGGTCTTGGTCACCTGGGCATCGGCGGCGGAGCCAGCGGCCACGAGGAGCAGAGTGGCGGTGCCCGCCTTGACGCCGGAGACGGTGACAATGCCCGTGTTGCGGTCAAGTGCCACGGCAACGTTGCCCGCGCCCTCGGTGACGGCCACGGTGAAGGTCGGGTCAGTGGCGTCAGCCGGAGTTGCCGTGACGGTGGTGGTCTTAGACTCGTTGACCTTCATCGTGAGGGAAGCAGGGGAAGCGGTTAGGGCAGTGGTGGCCTTCACGCCCTCGACGATCACGTTGTAGTCAGCGGAGAACTGGGCGTTCTGTACGGACGTGGCGGTGATGCGAACCTTGGTGCCCGCCTTGGCGTGGCCCGCGTGGAAGGTGCCCATGGAGTCAACGTAGCAGTCAGCGGGCAGCGCCTTGACGTGGCCCTTGCCGTCATATGCCTTGAGCGTCCAGAGGACGGCCTGGGACGGGCCGTTGGCTCCGGTGACCTCGGCAACAAGCTTGACCTCAGGCAGGGCGGTGTAGCCGGTAGCGAGGTCGATGGTCGGCTCGATGGTGGAAGCGGTGCCACCCTCGGCATCCTTCAAAGTGACGCTCGTGACGGTGGACTCAAGGCGGGTCACGTCGGTATCCGGCAGGGTGGAGAACATGATGGCGTTGGCGAACAGGGAGTAGGAGAGGGTCTCCCAGTGGTGCAGCACGTAGAGCTGGGTCATGTTCTCCGGGTTAAGCGGGCCGGAGAGCGTCATGGGGCCAAGGTTGTCGGCGCACAGGAAGAAGTCCTGGTCAACAAGCATGGCCTGGGCACCAGCCACGGGCAGCTTGGGCACGCGCACGATGCGGTCAGCAATGAGCTTGCCGTTCTGCTCGTTGAACATGTAGGCCAGCATGTCAACGGTGAGGGATGCGTCGGTGTCGGCGTCGATGATGAGCAGGGAGCGGTCGGTCAGCGTGGCAAGGCCGGCGTTGCGGCCCTCATAGGAGTAGTCGGTGGAGTAATACTTGAGCTTGGTGTCCATGGCACGGACGGCCTTGACCAGCTTGCGCCCGGCCTCGGCGGGGTCGGCGGCGTTCTTGATATCGTCCACCTGGATGTTGTAGAAGCCCTGGAAGTCGTTGTAGTGCTTGAGGAGCTGCAGCATCAGCAGAAACTCGTCGTTCTCGTCAGAGTTCTTGGGCTGCGACACGATGGAGTTGGTAAGGCCCGCAAGGTCGGTGTTCTCGGTAAAGGCACCGCGCAGCGGCTCGGCCATGGGCACGACAACATCGTACTTGTCCTGCCGGTTCATGGTGTGGTACTTGACGTGAATGTCAGGCTCGCGGCCCTCGATGCCAAAGACGTTGATGGCGTCCTTGGTGTAGTGCTTGGCCCGCAGGAGGTTGACCTGCATCTCCTGAATCTGGGTGCCCCAACGCATGGCGCCACGCTTGAGGGTGCCAAGCGGGTTGTTGAAGGAGCGCTCACGCAGAATGGTCATGCCGATGCGGTTGAGCAATACGTTGTAGAAGACATTCCAATCCGGGGTGTAGGAGTTCAGGGCGTCAATGGCCTGCTTGACCGTGCCCTGGGTGACGGCAGGCACGCGGGACTTGTAGTCATCAGGCGCGTACTTGCGCACGGTGTTCAGAATCTCTGCATTGGTGGCGTGGAGCACGCCGTTCTTGATTTCAGCCAATTTAGTCTCCAATCAGACGGTTAATAGAATCGAGGTCAATGTCGGGGTACTCGTCATCGTCAGTCTCGCCGTTGTCAGCATCGATAGACTTGTTGACTGCCCCCTGGTTTGCAAGCGCGGAGATAGCCTTCATCATGTCGGACTGAGCCTGCTCCATGGACGCAAGGCGGGCGTTGATGCCCTCGAATGGGTCAGATGCCGGGTCGGCGGGTGCCGGGTCGGCAGGTGCCGGGTCGGCAGGTGCCGGGTCGGCGGGCTTCTGCTGCGGGTCATCGGGCTTCTGCTGCGGGTCATCGGGCTTCTGCTGCGGGTCATTGGGCTTTGGCATAGTGCTCCCTTCTGTAGAACGGACGTTTGGCCTGAGTATACAGCAAAAGGCCCCCGTCCACTTTAAGGACAGGGGCCTGAAAGTATTGAGCGCAAGCTACTGCAAAGGCCGTGGGTAGACTGCCGTCTCGCCACCCGCCGGTCAGCGTTGCATACGGTGGCATTGACCGCTGCGGCCAGATGTACAGACCTGCGCCTAGAGTGAATAGTACCACGCTAATCCCATCGCCGTGTGAACGGTCAATGTCATCTATAAACGTGACCAGCAAACCAATCACTCCTTGAGTTCATACTGGCTCGGCACCAGAACGACACCACCCGGTACCGCCTTTGGCAAGAGCTTTCCCAGTCCCGGACACACCACCCCGAGTACGCACGCGGCACCGGGGCAGGGATTTCCGGTAACAGGGTTAATGTTGGTGAGGCCAAATCTGAAATTCTCAAAGTTGCACATCCTCTTAACGTTGTCGGGCATGCCAGCGCACGTGACGCCTATGTGGCCGTTCAGGTCCCATATGTAGCACTTGGCCCTGAGGTGGCGGGCATGCGTGAAGCTGCCCTCGACCTTCCAAGCGCAGAAGTCGGTATCATGAAGGCGGATTCCTGCCGGGTCCTCCGTGCCCGCCAGGTGCATGGAGTCCGTGTCACAGTACACAAAGCGCTCACGGTTGGCATGGATGGCGTGTATCAACGTGTGCCTTGCCCATGCCGTGCAAAACGTTCCCACGGGTATGTATACGGGGTCACGCTCCTCGTGGTCTCCGAGATTCCAGCGCACGATGCCGTCCTCGCCCAACGAGGGCACCTTCTGGGTTACGTCTGGATTGGTGGCGAACTTGCCATAGATGTTGTTGAGCATGAGCTTGGCAAGCTGTCGCATGGGGCCTTTGGACTTCTGCTTGATGCCACCCCAGTAGTCAACGTATGCCCCGAATAGATCCTTGCCGTCTGCGCACCCGAACTTGTAGCCACCTTCCCAGGCAAGCACATCCACGTCATAGTTCTCGAACAGCAGCTCAAGGTCTACACAGGTGAGCGTTATCGACACCGGCTCTACCGTCTGGCGGACGTACTCGTGCTGCCCGTAGAAGCCGCTGTTGCGTAGCTGAATCATGGGTATGCCGTCCTCCTTGAGCGAGAAGGTGCAGGTGAGGTTCTGGACGTAAAGGGGGTGTAGATCATCCTTCTCGTATCGCTCATAAAATAGAATTGGCTCTCCCACTGGATACGGCTTTGATATGAGCATGGAGGGGTACATCGAGTTGTAGTCCACGGAGACCCCTCCCCATATATCGACTCCCGCATATTGCGGCTCCACGTAGGTGAATCCGCCTCGGTAGCTCCTTCGAATGTCGGCGTCCACGTCAGGCGTGAGCACGGGGAACAGGTGCTCGAAACGCTTCTTTCCCAACTGCTTCTTGAAGAACCCGAAGGCGTTTGAGCCAATGGTCATCTTTGTAAGCCCCTGCTCAAGGTTGGTGGCGAGGGCTTGCGCCACAATCTCAACATCCCTGCGTATGTAGTCCTTCTCAACGGCGGTGAGCTGGTGCCCAACCTCGCGCGCGGTGGCGTAGTCAAGCTCACCCTTTCCCTCGGGAAGGGCATATGCCTTGGCTATGCGCTTGACGCTCATGGGGAACAGCTTGAGGGAGTCGCGGTAACGGATGCGTGCCCCGTTGAAGAAGCAAATCTCAATCTGGTAGAACTTGCCCTTGCTGCTGACGAGGGTGGAAAACTCCCCCGCGTCTGGCCTGTCTGAGGTCCACTTGTAGCCAATCTTCATCAGCCTGTCTACCATGAACTTACCGTCAAAGCCGAGGTTGTGAAAGTAATAGTCGGCCTTGTTCTTGGCACAGAAGAGAAAGAACGTGTCAATGTCCGTGCCAAACTCAACGCTAAGATCATCGCAGAAGCACACGGCCCACGCCCAGACTCGGCAATCGTCGGCCTTGGTGGTGGTCTCAAAGTCTGCCTCTGCGACGCGCATTACCTAACAGCTCCCCTCACAATGTCTACCAGCATCGTTGCCGCGTCCTTCTGGCTTTGGAAACCAGCCGTGCCGTCGCCGTCCCCCTCACCTCCCTTAGCCACCTCGCGCACCATTGACTGACCCTTGTTCTGGCGCTCGGAGAATGGCGAATAGGCAACTGCCGCCTCAGCCATGAAGTTGGTCTCATGAATCAGCACATCGAACTGCGCTGCCGTCAGCTTCTTCACCTTGTCGGCCAACTCGTCATCGCCCCACGCCCTTATCATCTGATCTACGGAGCTTCTGAGCATTCGGCGACGCTCTGAGAAGGCAAGCTGTGCCATGTTGCGCACGGTCTGCTCGCGCCGCAAGGCGGCTTTCAGGTCCTTGGGCTTGGTCATGGACTTGGGTGACAACTCGGACACACTACCATGGACCTGCCCCCGCGTGACAAACACACGCCCCGTTGGCTTTCCAGTCCTCGGGTCGCGCTCCTCAAGGCCGCGCTCCCTCTTCCACTCGGATATGGGCTTGATGGCCCCCTGGGCACCTGAGACGCTATAGTCGATGGGGGTTGACTCAATCCTCTTGCGGGCCTTTCTAGCACTCTTGTTGTACTCGCCCGCCCACGCATTGATGCTCTTGATAGTTCCCTCGTAGGCAGCAACGGAAAGCTTGTTCTCACGCGCGTTGAATGCCTTGAGCTTGGCCGCGTAGGCTTGGCGCTGCCGAGTTGTCATCTTGCGTACCTCGATCATTGCCACGCGGGGGCTTGCGAAAGCCACGGACTCGTTGCTCACGCCCAACCGGCGCATGCGGTACTCCTTGTTGCGGGCATTCTTCTGCAACTGCCTAATCTCCTTGGAGACGGGGCCAGCGTCCGGCTTGGCTTCCCGACGTGGCTTGCGCATTTCGCTCTTGTACGTGACCACGCCGCCAACATCCTGCTTCTTGGTAGGAGTCTTGTGCTTCTTGGCAACACTGGGAACCTTGGGCATCCGCACACGCCCCGTGGTCATGTCAAAGGACGCGCGTTCGTCCGTTGTCTTTTCTAGTCCGTTCTTTCGCATGCGTCCTCCTTGACGAAAAGGCCCCGCCCTGCTTGAGGGCGGGGCCAGTGGTTACAGCCGTGGTTAGACGCTAGACCAGGGCCAGCTTCTTGAGAGTGCGGTTGCCAGGCAGCTTGGTCTCGACAATGCGAACGGTCTTGCCCTCGCCCCAGCCAATCTTGTCCATCAGCATGACGAGGCGGGCAGCGTCACGGGCGATGCCCGTAGACTGGGTGACGTATGCCTTGCCGTCCACGGAGAAGAACGTGGTGTTGGCGCACGGCGTGCGGGTGCCCCTCACAGGGTCAACGCGAACGCCCGGCTTAATCAGAATGCCGTCGATGGTCAGCTCGGTAAGGTGGGAGTCGTTCAGAGACTCGGCGTCAGAACCTGCGTTAAAGATACGGGTGATACCCTCGGTGGTGGACTCGTCAAAGCCATAGGACTCAATGCTCTGGCCCACCTCCTGGCACAGGCCGTCCATGATGGTGTTGTTGGCGGTGACGGCAAGCTCAGCGGTCTGCTCGGTCTCGTAGGCGTCCTCGGTAACGGCGGTGTTCTCGGTGGTCATGATTGTTCTCCTTAATCGTCAATGCTTGCGTACTTGATAAAGTCTGAAAAACTCAGCCGGTAAGTGTGCGTGTCAGGCTCAACGTGGTTAATTACGATGGTGGGGTCCCCGTAGAGCTTGCGCAGCTTCTTGGTGGCGTCCTTGGCCGTGTAGATTCCCTCCAGTGCGTCAGTGAAGGTCTCAAACTGGCCCAGGGCGTTCACCCTTTGTCCAACGCAGCCGGTCGCGCTGAACGTCCTCACAATGTCACGCATTATGGCTCCTTTCTCCTAGGCGTCCCGATTGTATCCAATCCGCGCCGCGTCCGGCGCGGGAGTTGGCGGGTAAAGACGTTTACTCAAACCCGGCCCCTGACTC